>OMCT01000051.1_pt1 | contig 86429 bp, 84 predicted proteins | sample 1674301 | NCBI WGS metagenome assembly OMCT01 (sample SAMEA103958158, study PRJEB25191) | human gut metagenome
AAAAATTTTGCGTTCTGCCCAGGACAGGTGCGTCAGGCCGTGGCAGTGATGCCCCATGCGGCGAAGGTTCTCAAACAGGTGATGGTGAATACCGGAGGGAACAAAGAGCAGGTCCCCGCAAAACGTCAAAACCGCGGCTCCCGAAACTCAACAGATGATGGGGGCTGAAAACATCAACAGAAGGAGATACATCATGGCAGTTCGTGGCATTAACAAGGTCATTCTTGTCGGTCGTCTGGGAAAAGATCCGGAAGTCCGTTACATCCCCAACGGGGGCGCAGTGGCAAACCTGCAGGTGGCCACGTCAGAAAGCTGGCGTGACAAACAGACGGGGGAGATGCGGGAGCAGACAGAATGGCATCGCGTGGTGCTGTTCGGCAAGCTCGCGGAAGTGGCTGGCGAATATCTGCGCAAGGGCGTGCAGGTCTACATCGAAGGTCAGCTTCGCACCCGTAGCTGGGAAGATAACGGTATCACCCGTTACGTCACCGAAATTCTTGTTAAGACCACGGGCACCATGCAGATGCTGGGACGTGCCGCAGGTACTCAGACTCAGCCGGAAGAGGCGCAACAGTTCAGCGGTCAGCCTCAGCCGGAATCACAGCCGGAACCGAAAAAAGGAGGCGCGAAAACGAAAGGCCGTGGACGTAAGGCCGCGCAGCCGGAGCCTCAGCAGCCGTCTGAACCCGCGTATGACTTCGATGACGACATTCCGTTCTAACGAAAGACAGTGACAACCGCCCCGTCCAGTGCGGGGCATCACCGGAGAGATGAGGATGAGCGAATATTTCAGAATACTTCAGGGGCTGCCTGACGGCTCCTTTACCCGCGAACAGGCTGAAGCCGTTGCCGCACAGTACCGGAATGTCTTTATCGAGGATGATCAGGGAACGCATTTTCGCCTGGTTGTCCGCAATAACAGTGGCCTGGTCTGGCGCACCTGGAATTTTGAGGACGGTGCCGGGTACTGGATGAACCATGTCATCCGGAATTTCGGCATTCTTAAGTAAGAGAGGTGCCGGACGCGCAAACGTCCGGCAGGACATAAGCAATTATAAGGGGATGATTATGCCTGTAACGAAGTGTGAACCAGAAACCACCCGCAAAGCAAGCCGTAAATATGCAAAAACGCAGGAAACAGTCCTGTCTGCCCTGCTGGCGCAGACGGAGGAAGTGAGTGTGCCGCTGGCCTCACTGATTAAATCACCGCTGAATGTGCGCACGGTGCCGTATTCTGCGGAGTCCGTCAGTGAACTGGCGGAGTCCGTTAAGGGCGTTGGCCTGTTGCAGAATCTGGTCGTGCATACCCTGCCTGGTGACCGTTACGGTGTCGCCGCAGGTGGTCGCCGACTGGCAGCACTCAACATGCTGGCAGAGCGTGACATCATTCCGGCTGACTGGCCTGTCCGCGTAAAAATTATTCCGCAGGAGCTGGCGACTGCCGCATCAATGACCGAGAACGGTCATCGTCGGGATATGCACCCTGCCGAACAGATTGCCGGATTCCGCGCAATGGCGCAGGAAGGCAAAACACCTGCACACATCGGTGATTTGCTGGGCTATTCACCCCGCCACGTTCAGCGAATGCTGAAACTGGCTGACCTTGCGCCTGTCATCCTCGATGCGCTGGCAGAAGACCGCATCACCACCGAACACTGTCAGGCGCTGGCGCTGGAGAACGACACCGCGCGTCAGGTGCAGGTGTTTGAAGCCGCCTGTCAGTCGGGATGGGGCGGTAAACCGGAAGTACAGACCATTCGTCGTCTGGTGACCGAAAGTGAAGTGGCGGTGGCTGGGAACAGTAAATTCCGCTTCGTGGGGGCTGATGCCTTCTCGCCAGACGAACTGCGCACCGATTTGTTCAGCGATGACGGGGACGGTTATGTCGACCGCGTGGCGCTCGATGCCGCCCTGCTGGAAAAACTCCAGGCTGTCGCTGAACACCTTCGGGAAGCCGAAGGCTGGGAATGGTGCGCCGGGCGCATGGAGCCTGTCGGTGAGTGCCGTGAGGATGCCGGAACATACCGCTGTCTGCCGGAGCCGGAAGCGGTGCTGACGGAGGCGGAAGACGAACGCCTGAACGAACTGATGACGCGTTACGACGCGCTGGAAAACCAGTGTGAGGAATCCGACCTGCTGGAAGCAGAAATGAAGCTGATGCGCTGCATGGCGAAGGTCAGAGCGTGGACGCCGGAGATACGTGCCGGAAGCGGTGTGGTGGTGTCCTGGCGTTATGGCAACGTATGTGTCCAGCGTGGTGTGCAGTTGCGCAGTGAAGATGACGCGACTGACGACGCTGACCGCACGGAACAGGTGCAGGAGAAAGCGTCAGTGGAGGAAATCAGCCTGCCGTTGCTGACGAAAATGTCCTCAGAGCGCACGCTGGCAGTCCAGGCGGCACTCATGCAGCAGCCGGACAAATCTCTGGCACTGCTGGCATGGACGCTCTGCCTGAATGTGTTTGGCAGCGGGGCGTACAGTAAACCAGCACAAATCAGCCTGGAATGTGAACATTATTCGCTGACCAGCGATGCGCCATCGGGGAAGGAAGGTGCCGCATTCATGGCGCTGATGGCAGAAAAATCCCGTCTTGCAGCCCTGCTGCCGGAGGGATGGTCACGGGACATGACGACGTTCCTGTCACTCAGTCAGGAGGTGCTGTTATCCCTGCTCAGCTTCTGTACCGCGTGCAGTCTTAACGGTGTCCAGACCCGCGAGTGTGGTCACACGTCACGCAGTCCGCTTGACTCGCTGGAAAGCGCTATCGGATTCCACATGCGCGACTGGTGGCAGCCGACAAAAGCAAACTTCTTCGGACACCTGAAAAAGCCGCAGATTATCGCAGCCCTGAATGAGGCCGGACTGTCCGGTGCCGCACGGGACGCGGAGAAGATGAAGAAAGGCGATGCGGCTGAACATGCAGAGTTCCATATGAAAGACAACCGCTGGGTGCCTGGCTGGATGTGTTCACCACGTCCACAGACGGATGCCACTGAACGCGCCGATAACCTGGCTGATGCCGCCTGATGAACAACCACACCGCCCCGCCGGAGACGGGGCGGCAGCAAGGGAGATACCGTGATGAAAACTGAACTGACACTGAATGCCCTGCAGTCCATGAATGCCCAGGAATATGAAGAAATCCGTGCTGCGGGAAGCGATATGCGCCGTAATCTCACTCACGAGGTGATGCGTGAAGTGGACGCACCGGCTAACTGGATGATGAACGGAGAGTATGGCAGCGAGTTCGGGGGCTTTTTCCCCGTCCAGGTTCGTTTCACGCCAGCCCACGAACGTTTCCACCTGGCATTATGTTCGCCGGGAGACGTCTCTCAGCTCTGGATGCTGGTTCTGGTGAATGGTGGTGGACAGCCTTTCGCCGTCGTTCAGGTGCAACATATCTTCACGCCTGTCGCGATCAGTCACACGCTGGCGCTTGCCGCGACACTGGATGCGCAGGGATACAGTGTTAACGACATCATCCATATCCTGATGGTAGAAGGAGGTCAGGCATGAGCGCACGTTCACGGGCACTGATCCCCCTCAGCGCAGAACAACAGGCCGCCATGCAGGCGGTGGCTGTCACAGAACAACGTCGTCGTCAGGGACGCACACTTTCAGCATGGCCTTATGCCACCGCTTTCTTTCGCTGCCTGAATGGCAGTCGCCGGATTTCGCTGACCGATCTCCGCTTTTTTGCCCCTGCGCTGACGAAGGAGGAATTTCATGGCAACCGTCTCCTGTGGCTGGCTGCCGTGGATAAACTGATTGAAAGTTTTGGGGAAGTCTGTGTTCTTCCCCTGCCATCCGATGCGGGGCACCGTCTGTTCCCGTCCGTGCCTTTTCGTGAAGGTGAGCGTCGTCGTCAGAAAACCACGCTGACAGAGCAGAAATACAGCCGCCAGCGGGAACGTGAGGCAGAACGACGGGAACTGGAATACCAGACATGTTTTGCTCAGGCGCAGATTGACCTTGCGTTTCATACTCCCGCCACGGTCGGAAGCTGGTTGTCCCGCTGGTCTGGTGTTGTTGAGGAGCATGATCTGGAAACGATTTTCTGGGGGTGGTGCGGGCGTTTTCCATCACTGTCATCATTTGACCGGTTTTTCTGGCAGGAGGAACCACTCTGGCGGCTGATTTTTGAAGCCGGTGAGGCCGGTCGTGGTGCACCGGTACAGGTACGTGCACTTGAGCAGTGGATGATCCCGAACAAGCTGGAGAACGTAATATGATGAAATCAGACGAAAAATACCAGGTTCCCGCGTGGATGCGACCTCTGTTGCCGTTGCTCTGCAACACCGGGGGGAACGATCCGGAAGAACTGCTGAATGATACAGAAACCACTGCCAGTGCGAATGTTGTCCGTTATGTACTGATAGTTGCTGTGCGGTCGCAGGTTGATCTGCTGCAGCTTCTGTACAGGAAAGGGCTGTTGCGCACAGAGATACCAGGTGGCTTTTCACCGGAAGAAGCGCAGGCACTCCTGGATAATCTGGTGCGCAGCCATATCAGCAAGGCGCTGTCGGGCGAGCGAATGGCAGCCCGTGACAGAAATGCCGATCTGGCCTGGATTGGACAGCAACTGGTCGATGCCGCCTGGTTTGTCCGTGCCACACTGGAAGCGCATGGGATGAGCGTCGGAAATGAGAGTCCCCCTGCTCCGCCGGAGACAATGCCGGACATACAGACACGGGAACTGGTGATGTTGATCAAGCGACTGGCATCATCGCTGAAAGCGGTGAAACCGGACAGTTGTGTGGTGCGTGAAGCGCAGGACTGGCTGCGCGACAGAAAACTTGTGGATATCACAGATATTCTCCGGTGAACCAGGCATGTATATTTTACGCAGGGACACGCCGATCATGATCGTTTCATATCAGGGGTGGTCTGGAGGTCATGCGGTGTGCTCCCTGCTCTCGCCGGAATAAGGACGTCGCCGCCGGCTCCGCTTTTACCCGGCCATGCGGGGCATGGCCTTGTGGGTTTTCAGTTATGTGGCCGCCGTGTCGTGTGCGGGCTGTGCCGTGCCTCCATCGTAGCCGGGCTTCTGCGGGCGGGATGCAAGGTAAGATGAACCGCTGCGGTCACCCGGTCCCTCCTTCCCGTCTGCCGTGATTTTCCGGTCGTTCACCCGCTCAGATTTCGCGGTCTCACCCTCCAACTCCCGCCAGCCGTGTGCGTCGGGCTGCGGCTTCCCTTGCGCCCTTGCATCCCTGCAGGCCCGGCAAAGATGGAGGCACGGCACCGCCCGGTGTCGCAGAACATGTGACTATGGAGGATTCGGGAATGTCTGTTGTTGCACCTGCTGTATACGTTGGAACCTGGCACAAATACAACTGTGGAAGCATCGCTGGCCGCTGGTTTGACCTGACAACGTTTGATGATGAACGCGACTTTTTCGCCGCCTGCCGTGCCCTTCACCAGGATGAAACCGACCCGGAACTGATGTTTCAGGATTATGAGGGATTCCCGGGGAATATGGCCTCTGAATGCCATATCAACTGGGCCTGGGTTGAAGGCTTCCGCCAGGCGCGGGATGAAGGCTGCGAAGAGGCTTATCGTCTCTGGGTGGATGATACCGGTGAGACGGATTTTGACAGCTTCCGCGATGCCTGGTGGGGCGAGGCTGACAGTGAGGAGGCTTTTGCGGTTGAGTTCGTCAGTGATACCGGCCTGCTGGCTGACGTGCCGGAGACGGTGGCGCTCTATTTTGACTATGAGGCGTATGCGCGGGATTTATTCCTGGACTCCTTCACCTTTATTGACGGTCATGTGTTCCGTCGGTGATTTACTCCCCGCTCCGGCGGGGGGATGGCCTGCCAGGCCCCCGGAAAACCCTGGCAGGCTTACGCCTGCCTGAAATACAGGAGGGCCGCGCCTGCGGCGCTACCCTTCCTGCCTGTCATAGTGTGAGGCATTTTTCTGTTTTGTCGTTTCTGTTGTTCTGACTCCCGGGGGCGGGGACACCCTTCGGCTCCCGGCTGCCTGGCGGCATCCGGTCGTCAGGCCCGACTCCGACAGGCAGCTGCTGGCGCACCCGCCAGTCTCCGCCGAACCCGCTGGCGCGGTTTCGGGCTGCCGCTACGGTCCGATGTCTGAAAAACCAGGCTTGCAGCGACCGTTCCGGTCGCGCCGCCTCTGTCGCGCCGTGACCTGCGCTCCCTGCACACCTGACGGTGTGTAAGGAAACTGCGCCTGATGGCGCAGTTGTCTGCCCTTCCGCCGCCCCCCCTGCGGCCTGTTTCCCCGCTGTGGACTTTCCGGGGGCTGAAGCGGCCACAACACGTTTCAGCCGTCCAGGGGAGAGATGTACCAGCCACAAAACTTTTTGCCGCAAGCGTCAAAAACTTTTGCGTCTGCCCCCGGACAACTGCCCCGTGCCGTGGCAGTCGCTGCCCCATCGGAAAGGTCCACTGCGGGGAGAAACCCCGAAGAAGTGGACGGCAGAAGGGGCTTTCGCCCCTCCGGGGGAGCAACCGGTCGGCCCGGCGACCTGATTCAGCAGAAGGAGACGTTTTCATGACAGTCAGCAGCACGATTTCCGTTTTTTGCCGCGACGGGGTGTTCCGTACCGTTTACTGCCACCTGCACGGTGAGCCGACCTGGAACGGTCGCATCCTGCATACCCACTATGCCACCGGTCAGCAGGCCGAAGCCCTGGTTGAACACGGTGATATCCGTTGCCTCGGTCCCCGTTGCGACAAACCCGCCGGGCATACGCTTCAGAACCCGGTGGACGGTGTGACGGCTTATTACGGACGTGACAGTGGTTTCCGGATGGACAGTGAGGCGCGTGAGTACCGTTCTTTCAGGGAGGCCATCGCCACGGAAAGCACTGAAGAGGTGCGCTTCCATTATGTGTTCATCGACGGCTACTGGAAGGTGATGTACCGCACGCCGGAAGGCTGGAAGATGAAAGCGCTCGCGCTGGCACTGCGTCGCTGTCCGGAATGAAAAAAAAAGCAGGGCGATAAACCCTGCCTTTCTCCGCTGGCGCTTCCCCGTACGGAAGTCCGGCATCTCATTCACTAACTATGGAGATTATGCCATGAGACCATCAATTATCTTCGCAACCGCCGAGTATGTAAAGCGTCTGCGAGAAGAGTGCCTGCGGGAGAACAAACCCCTGCACCGCCATACCCGCTTCAGACGCCAGGAACTGGCACCGGATGAGATTAACCCGGACGTCCTGGCGATGGGCGGTCATATCGCCAGACGCTGCAGTGAGCAGAAGCGGGTACGTATCCCCGCCATGAAAGTCAGCGAATGGGGCCACCTGCTCCGCGCGCTTGAAATTGAACGGGTCTGTCACTGATTAACCCCTGCCGTCTGCCTGTGCAGGTGGCAGGATGTGTTCAGGTACTTTACCAGGAGGAACCGTGAGCAAGATGAAAAACATCACGACGTCTGTGTTGCATGGTGTCTCCACAAAAAACAGAAAAGGGAAACAGATTCTCTTTCATTCAGGGCCCGGGAGGGCTGGAGATAACAATGAAGTCTTGTTTTGATACTGACAAAGCTTTTCATATGTCTTTTGATGAAGTCACTTTCAACGCTGACAGAATTCGCTCAAAACTGGAACTATTATCCGAAGAACTAATGCCCCGTTGTGGTCTTGTTTATGAGCTATATCAGCGACGTTTGAGTGCTGCTATTGATAATTTTGTGGCCACATTGCCGACAGAACAACATCTACTGGTCCTGGAACTGGCCCGTGAGGAGTTTGATTACCTTTCCGCAGAAGAGATTGCTGAAGAAATACGCCGTGACTCAGAACGCGGCTATTGTTGTCATGGCTTTGAACGCAATTGCTGTCCTCTCGGTTGTGGGGATTTGGGCGATGATTGCTGCGATGCTGCTGATTTGATGGAGGAACCGTGAGTAAGAAGAAAAACACCACAACGCCCACGCCGCATGATGCCGCGTTCCGGTCGTTCCTGGCGAATCCCGACGTCGCCAGAGATTTTCTGGAACTGCATCTTCCTGCGGAGTACCGGCAGTTGTGCGACCTGTCCACGCTGAAGCTGGAACCCGCCACCTTTGTAGAGCCGGACCTGCATCAGTACGCCAGCGATATCCTCTGGAGCGTGAAAACCACCGGGGGTGAAGACGGCTATGTTTATACGCTCATCGAGCACCAGAGCACAGAAAATCTGTACATGCCTTTTCGCATGTTACGCTACAGTGTGGCGGCGATGCAGAGACATCTGGAGCAGCACAAAACGTTGCCACTGGTGATTCCGGTGCTGTTCTATCACGGTGAGCGCAGCCCGTACCCGTACAGCATGAACTGGCTGGACTGTTTTGAGAATCCGGCACTTGCGGCTAAAATATACACAAAGCCGTTTCCGCTGGTTGATATCACTGTCGTTGATGACAATGAAATCATGAACCATCGCCGGATGGCCGCACTGACGCTGCTGATGAAGCATATCCGCCATCGTGACATGATGGAGCTGCTGGACAAACTCCCGCAGGTCATGGTGGAGATTTCAGACGAGCAGGTGCGTGTTCTGATTCATTACATCGTTAACGCAGGGGACACTGTATCACCGGAATTTATGCGGGCGCTGGCCGAGCGCCTGCCGCAGCATGAGGATAAACTGATGACAATCGCAGAACGTCTTGAGCAGAAAGGTGCGCTTGAAAAGGCCCTGGCCATTGCGCGTCAGCTTCAGAAAATGGGGATGACACCTGAGCAGATTAAGCAGGCTACCGGACTGTCCGAAGCTGAACTGAAAAAAATCATTCACTGATGAGAGCATCACAGCCCGGCAGAATGCCGGGCTTTTTTGCCAGCAGGGGCAGAGCAGTATGACTATTGCAGAACGTCTTATACAGAAAGGTTTCGACGAAGGTTTTAAAGAAAGTTTTAAAGAAGGCTTTAAAGAAGGGGCGCTTGAAGTGGCGCGGGAAATAGCCTGCCGGCTTCGGGATATGGGCTGGCCGCCGGAACGGATTCAGGAGGCAACCGGACTTTCCGGTGAAGAACTGAAAAAACTGTTTCCTGATGAGCAGTAGCCTGGCATTCAGCCAGGCTGTGAATTACGCTCACACATCCTCTGCCGTTTCCCCCAGTTCATTTTCCAGTCGCCTGATGATATCTGCCTTGCGCATCCCCTGCATGTGAGGCAGCAGGTCACGGACTGAAAGTGCCTGGGTGGTCCTCCAGACGGTGACATCCACCTGCTCCGCATTTTCCCAGGCGTGCCATGTTCTCTGTGTCACGCCAAATTCTCTGGCCGCTTTTTCGCGTGACCAGAGCATGCTTTTTCGCCAGATTCGCAGTTCCCAGCCGGTCATAAAGTGCCTTTTAAAAAGTGAAAAAACTTCACTTTATTTTATCATCATAATCACCAGGTCAGCGCGATAAATAAGCGTGAAAAAGTGAAGAAATTTCACTTTTTTTAGTTGTAGATGTCGTGCTGTTTTCTCTGTTTTCACCTGTGCGGGAGTGGGTGTCAGTGACCACCACATGCCATTGTTGTGCCGTCGTTTTTCTTCAGTCGCGCCGGATGCAGCGCTCCCTGCACACCTTACGGTGTGTAAGGCCACTGCGCCTGATGGCGCAGCTGTCTCTGCCTGTCTGCCGCCGCACTGCGGCCTGTTCTCCGCAGACGGACTTTCCGGGGGTACATACATGACCACATCCCGTTTCAGTCGTCCAGGGGAGAGATGTACCAGCCACAAAACTTTTTGCCGCAGGCGTCAAAAACTTTTGCGTCTGCCCCCGGACAACTGCCCCGTGACGTGGTGAGCGTCCCCCGTCGGAAAGGTCCACTGCGGGGAAATCCCCGAAGACCCGGACGGCAGAAGGAGCTTCGCTCCTCCGGGAAATGACCTGGCTGACCCGGCAGTCGTGACGATGAGGAGACAATGTGATGAATCAGACTTTACCCACTGCTGACCTGAATACTGCCGGCACGACAGATGTTATTCCGTCTGTGGCTATCGACCGCATCATCGCGCAGCGTAACGAAGGTATTGCACTGTTCATGCAGGCGATGGAATGCCTGGCGACAGCGCGCAAGATTCTGCTCGATGCGTCAGGTGATATTTTTCTTTACGGGTTTGAAGACTGCGTGACTGACTCCGTTCGATGCATGGATAAACCGGAAGAAGCAAAAAAGAATATCACCCGTCTTGCCGACCGGAAAATCTGGGATCGCCTGATGACGGATACTGGCATGTACACCTTCATGAGTTCATGCCAGCGTGATGAGTGGAACAGCCAGCTGATGAGCGACACCTGTCCTGAAATCACCCTGGACAATGTACTGGCAACATTCCGCCATCTGAATGCCAGCAAGATGCAGACATTTGAACAGGGACTGATTGATGTCTACCGGAAATTGTCATGGGATTACAGAACCAATAATCCCTGCCGTCTGGGTAAGAAAATCATTATTGAAAACCTGCTGTACCGCTGGAGTAACGGACGTGTGACGCTGGACTGCAGCGGACGGGAGGCACTGGATGACCTGGTACGTCCGTTTTATCTGCTGGAGGCGCGCAACGTTCCTGACTTCAGGAACAGCATCGGGGCGCAGTATGGTGAATTTCTCGGGAACGGCGACAATGTCGGTAAGCTATTAGAAGGGGAATATTTTACGGTGCGTGGCTACCAGAAAGGGACCGTACACATTGTCTTTAAGCGTCCTGACCTTGTTGAAAAAATGAATGATATTATTGCACGGCATTATCCTGGTGCATTGCCGCCACGAGTCTGATTAAACAGAAAAGCCCTGGTATTTATGCCGGGGCTTTTTTTTCTGTAATCATCATAATCTCAGAACACGATGTGACATTGTCACATCAATTGTTGTTCATATCGATGCCATCTTTACTGCCTGAATCTGTCTTTTTAGGTGCTGTTTTAGAGGAAGAACGGCGGGATAGTTTTTTCGATTCTGCTTCCCGAATAATGTCACGAAGTGCCTTCTCTCCTACTTCATACCCTGCATTTTTGAGCGTGTCACGAACATCTGCCAGTGTATAACCCTTTGTCCTTACCAGGACAATAATGTCATCACGAATGGCATCAAGAAAATCACGCAATGTTTTCCGTTGAGCGGTGAGGTCTGGCAATTCCGATAAAGCAGCTTTTGCCAGCTGGATGTCATCATCTGAGTAAAATTTTTTAGACGCCATTGGCACTTTCTCTCCGTTTAATGTTGAAGCCTGATTTTATCATCAAAAACTGACTCCTGGCAGGGCTGCGCCCTGCCTCTGCCGTCTGCATAAGACTATGATGCACAAAAATAACAGGCTATAATGGACTGAAAAACGGGACAGGATGTGTAATCGTATAACCGCGCACGCACGGCTATACGATTACCACCTGGTCAGGGCTTAGCCCCGACACCCCGGTAAGGAGCAGACCATGAGTGAGAAGAAAACCCGAAGTGGCAGTGAGAAACGGCAAAAGAATGTCCTCATTGCTGTTCGTTTTTCACCAGAAGAGGCTGAGATTGTTAAAGAAAAGGCAGAAAAAAACGGACTGACAGTTTCAACTCTGATAAGAAAAACTGTGCTGGGAAAACAGATAAATGCCCGCATTGATGAAGATTTTTTGAAAGAGCTGATGCGTCTTGGTCGCCTGCAGAAGCATCTGTTTGTGGAAGGAAAACGCACGGGAGATAAAGAGTATGCAGAGGTTCTCGTTGCTATAACAGAACTTGCTAATACTCTGCGAAGAAATTTAATGGGACGCTGAGATAATCGCTGATGAATGCCATCATTCCGAAAAAAAGACGCGACGGAAAGTCTTCTTTTGAAGACCTGATTGCGTACACCTCAGTGCGGGATGATGTGCCGGAAGATGAACTCAGGCCTGACACGGAAATGAAAGCTGAGATTCCGCACCGGAACCGCTTCAGACGTCTTGTTGATTATGCAACACGTCTGCGTAATGAAAAATTTGTTTCCCTGATTGATGTGATGAAAGACGGCAGTCAGTGGGTGAATTTCTATGGTGTGACCTGCTTTCATAACTGTTTGTCTCTTGAATCTGCGGCTGAAGAAATGCAGAAAGCAGCAGAGCTTGCTCATTTTTCCAAAGATGATACAGACCCTGTTTTTCACTATATTCTCTCCTGGCCTGCGCACGAAAGTCCGCGTTCTGAGCAGCTTTTTGACTGTGTGCGTCACACCCTGAAATCCCTTGAGCTGTCAAAACATCAGTATGTGGCAGCCGTTCATACAGACACGGATAACCTGCATGTACATGTTGCAGTGAATCGTGTCCACCCTGAAACCGGCTATATCAATTGCCTTCCGTGGAGCCAGGAAAAACTCAGTCGTGCATGCCGTGAACTTGAACTTAAGCACGGATTCGCGCCGGATAATGGTTGCTTTGTACATGCACCGGGCAATCGTATTGTGCGCAAAACAGCGCTGGTACGTGAGCGCCGTAATGCCTGGCGACGCGGGAAAAAGCAGACGTTCAGGGAATATATTGATCAGATGTCGATTGCCGGGCTGCGTGAAGAGCCAGCACAGGACTGGTTATCTTTGCATAAACGGCTGGCCAGTGATGGTCTGTATATCACGATGCAGGAAGGGGAACTGGTGGTGAAGGATGGCTGGGACAAAGCGCGGGAAGTTATTGCACTCAGTTCGTTCGGACCGTCATGGACAGCTGAAAAACTGGGGCGGAAACTGGGGGAATATCAGCCTGTACCGACAGATATTTTCAGTCAGGTGGGGACACCCGGTCGTTATGATCCGGAAGCCATAAACGTTGATATCCGGCCGGAAAAAGTGGCAGAAACGGAGAGTCTGAAACAGTACGCCTGCCGTCATTTTGCCGAACGCTTACCGGCAATGGCGCGCAATGGTGAACTGAAAAGCTGCCTGGCTGTACACCGTACTCTGGCAGAGGCGGGATTATGGATGGGGATTCAACACGGGCATCTGGTACTGCATGATGGATTTGATAAACAACAGACACCAGTACGTGCAGACAGTGTGTGGCCGTTAATGACGCTGGATTACATGCAGGATCTGGATGGTGGATGGCAGCCTGTACCGAAGGATATTTTTACTCAGGTCGTTCCCGGAGAACGATTCCGGGGACACAGTATTGGCTCTCAGCCTGTCAGTGATTACGAATGGTATCGCATGAGGATGGGCACAGGTCCGCAGGGGGCTATAAAGCGTGAACTGTTTTCTGATAAGGAAAGTCTGTGGGGATACGGCCTTATTCAGTGCAGGAGCCTGATTGAAGAGATGATAGCTGACGGGGATTTCAGCTGGCAGGCATGTCATGAGATGTTTGCACGTAAAGGGCTTATGCTGCAGAAACAGCATCATGGTCTTGTGATTGTGGATGCGTTTAATCATGAGCTGACACCGGTGAAGGCCAGCAGTATCCATCCTGATTTGACGTTATCCCGTGCCGAGCCTCAGGCCGGGCCATTTGAAATTGCGGCTGCAGATATTTTCGAACGGGTGAAGCCTGAATGTCGTTACAATCCGGAACTTGCTGCCAGTGATGAAGTGGAGCCCGGCTTCCGGCGCGATCCTGAGATTCGTCGTGAGCGCCGTGAAGCCCGTGCAGCTGCGCGGGAAGATTTGCGTGCGCGTTATCTTGCATGGAAGGAGCACTGGCGTAAACCCGACTTACGTTACGGAGAACGGTTACGGGAAATTCATGCTGCCTGCCGTCGGCGCAAGGCGTATATCCGTGTGCAGTTCCGGGATCCACAATTGCGTAAGCTGCATTACCATATTGCGGAAGTGCAGCGTATGCAGGCGCTGATCAGGCTGAAGGAGAGTGTGAAGGAAGAGCGGTTGTCACTGATTGCGGAGGGTAAGTGGTATCCTTTGTCCTACCGGCAGTGGGTGGAACAACAGGCGGCTCAGGGAGACAGGGCTGCAGTATCGCAGTTACGTGGCTGGGATTATCGTGATCGTCGCTCGCGTAATAAGGATAAAAGACGCACAACTAATGTTGATCGTTGTGTCGTACTCTGCGAACCCGGAGGAACGCCACTTTTTAATAATGTTGCAAAACTTGAAGCTCGTCTTCAGAAAAATGGAAGTGTTCATTTCAGGGATACGCGGACAGGAAAAAATGTCTGTACGGATTACGGAGATCGGGTTGTGTTCTACCATCACACGGACCGAAATGAACTGGCAGAGAAGCTTAATTTAATTGCGCCAGTTCTGTTCAGCCGCAACGGAAAGCTTGGTTTTGAGCCGGAAGGTTCATACCAGCAGTTTAATGATGTGTTTGCAGAAATGGTGGCCTGGCACAATGCAGCGGGAATAACCGGAAACGGACACTTCACCATTACTCGTCCGGACGTGGATTTGCACCGTCAACGCAGTGAGCAGTATTACCGGGAATATATCAGACAGCAGACCCGTTTATCGGAGAGCCATGATGATAATTATACGTTACGGCAGGAGAAAACATGGGAGCCACCATCACCTGGAATGTAAGCCCGGATAAGTGATGGTGCAAAGATTCAGCCCAAAAACGGCAGGAACCTTCGTCAATAAGGGCGGGAGTAGTCACTGAATTGATTTTATACCCGGTTAACTCTGAATTAAGGGCCGTGTCTGCGGCCCTTATCCAGTGCGCCGTAAAACCCCGGACTTAGTGAACAGGGTTTTACAGTCTGATTGACAGATATGGTCACCAGAAAATATTTGTATTCCTTCAGTATTTTTCGTCAGTTGTTGGTTGTGCTCCACATGATTTCTGGGGATGATCATTATTTATTGTCTGCGATTTATTATTTTCAGCGACCGGTAACAGTATCTCCAGGGGGAGCAGGGTATTCAGAATCACCTTCACTGAAGGTATATCTTCAGGACCGGAGTGTTCCTCTTCCGGACGATTCAGTGTGATATAACATACCCGGCGTTCTTCCCTGGTTGTGTTATTGATAGTGTGCACAGCCTTTTTCCACAGTTCGTTTGCCCGGGATTCGATATCTGTATCATATTGCGGAAGCAGATCCAGTGATGTCTGCGCTGTTGCCAACTGGCGCTGGAATGTATCAATGATACGGTAAGGCTCTGTACGGTTTTTACGACGTTTACGGGATGGTTTTGCTGTCAGTACACCGATGATGCTGCTGACATGCTCCGGTGTGGGGAGCCTGCGCTGCACTGTCCTGGGGACGAGACGGCGGAGACGCTCCAGCCGGGGGGCTTCAACGGAAATATAGCGGTTGATGACCACCGGATCACTGTCGCAACTTTTCTCGCTGTCCGGAATATACACAGAGGCTGACGGCACCACATCCCCCTGGAAAACGGTAAAGAACTCACCGGCATTCAGTCTGATCAAATCCTGCACGTCGATTTTGCTTTCCATCTGGATGGTGATCTGGTTACCGTCCACCCAGGACTCACCCATCACACCATCGTGGCGCTGCAGGCTGCCCATTCTGGCCCGTGCCTCTTCACCGGCGGCATTTTTCACCGTTCTTGCCGTTTTGTCGTCACTGACAATGCGTCCGGCGAATTTGGTGCCGGCGTTCTGCATCAGTGTGGCGGTGTTGGTGGCGGAGGTCTGCCCTTCAATTCGCTCCTGATCCTGCGCCGTCATTATCAGGGAAAACTCCAGTGAACGTACCTGGGTGGCCTCCACAGCAATGCGGTCTGTGTAGTAGGCACCGACTTCGTCAAGGATACAGATATAGGGGAAGCTGCCTTTGTATTTTTTGACTTCCAGGGTCTGTGCATCTGTGCCTTCCAGCCGGTAGCCCAGGTCACGGGCGAGGAGCATGCTCTGCTGGGTGACGAACATACGACCGAGTGCCGACGTGGTATGAGCCGATGTGTCCAGTGCAGGGATCATCACAATCAGAATGCGGTCGCTGTGAATACTGTCGCGAATATCGATGTCGCCGGCATCTGCCGCAAAGACGTCCCCGAAGGTTTCGGCAAAGGTTGTGAACGTTTCCGAGAACTGACCGGAGAGATAAGCATGCTGTTTACGGGGCTCCTCAGTCCAGGCTGACGGCGTTCTCACCAGTGACATATCGAATCCCGGGACATCCTGCAGGTAGTTTCGCAGTGGTGCGATAGCTTCTTCCGGCCACTGGTCATCAAGGCCACGGCAATAGAGTTTTGCCATCCCTTCCAGCGTCATATGTTCCCGTAACATCTGCAGGGACATGGTTTTACCTTCCCGGACGCACCAGAATTTTGTGCCAAAGACCAGGGCCTTGTTCATGGCTATCGCCCGTGACTGCCATTCACCGCCCTGAACGTTCTGGGGCAGCATGGACTGCATGGTTTCGGCGGTGAAGGCTTCGGTGCTGAATGCGAACGGGTTCCAGGTGTTTGACTGTGGGCGGGATTTTTCGCCGCTCTGAATGATTTCACTGCGGGATTTTCCGCCGTTCATGAAGTTGATGACCTCGATATCATCCTCCCGGCCAAAACGTCGGGAGAGATACCAGATTGTCCTCGTGGTATCGTTCTGTGCCTTTCCGTCAACAAAGGTAAAGCCTCTTCCCCAGCAGAGCGGGTTGAGCAGCCAGGCAAAGGTGGTTTCTGTTTTACCGCCACCGGTGGTGGCAAAAAACATGACATGCCGGGTGAGGTCATCCATGCTCAGCCAGAGTTCGCGACCGATATCGTTGATACGGCGGTAACCGACATAAAAAATCCCCCGTGCGGGGGATGTTTCATCCGCTTCATACTGAAACAGGGTGGGCCAGAAGCTGAAGAGGCTTCTCCTGACCTTTCTGTCCTGGGAGGGGTCATCAAGGCTGAGTGTCATGGGCATACGCAGGGGGCATCGCCAGCGTTGCAGCATGAATATCACGGAGGTGACCAGGGTGAACAGCAGGCAGACAGGAAGGGCCAGTGGCCATATCAGCGCCGTAATGATACTGCCGGCCAGACACAGACCAGTGATGTTCAGGTTATGCAGTGCATTCCACAACGGGTTTCCCCAGGCCGTGCGGTGTATGAGGTCAGGATTAACGTGGTGCTGGCTCATTGTGATACTCCTCGCTATCTGTTGCTTTCAGGAAGAGGCGAACGGAAGTGGCGTCTTTCAGGATGCCGGACGGCAGGTGCCAGCCGGTATCTGATAACACCCAGGGGGTTCCGCCAAAACCGAACTGGCGGAAAGCCTGGTTATTGACATCGATGGCAGCACGTGCGGCGGTCAGACACTGTCCATCCTGTGCGGCCGGTGCATCGCCGGTGGGGGCCATACCACTGTCAGCGGAATACAGCTGATGCCATCCGGTCGCCCGTTTTTGTGAGTCCGGTTCACACAGCAGCGGAGCAGTCCGCTTTGTACTGGACTCCCCGCCAATCACGGAGACCGGATAAATCACCACGCTGAATTCCCGGGCCAGTTGCTTAAGCGCGGGTTCCAGCAGACGGCAGTTGATGCATGCGGGGTCAAGGAAGGCGTACAGCGTGCGTTCATGACCAGTGGACAGGTTAATGGTGAACATCCCCCGGTCTGCGTTGCGTTTAAGTACTGTGGCCAGATTACGGCGGGCCTCAGCGGCCTGAACGTGTTGTTCTTCCGTCACTGCCGTCGGGGCGGGGGCAGAAGAAGGTTCCTGCTGTGTGGGAGCCGGGCGGGCCGGGATGCTGTTAACATGATGTTCCGTATGTGGGCGTGGTGTCTCTGTGTCGGTTACTGGTTCAGCTCTCCATTCCTGAGATGTAGGGTAAGCCAGCGTGGAAGGGGACTCTGCCTTCATCCAGTGGTAACCTGCAACTGTCGCCGGCAGAGCAATTCCGGCGATAAAGCCACACATCAGTGTCCGCCAGAAGCCATTTTTCCGGGAGGGATGTTTTCCTTTTCCGGCATATTCGGCATCCAGGCAGGCATCAATCGCTGAGAGCATTCTGCCGATGTGATGTCCGGGACGTTCTGCATCAACGGTATCAACAAGCACCGTTTCAGTTATTTCGCGAAAAGGGGAACTGAAGGACAGGTGCATCAGCCTGTTATTACGGTTAATCAGTGCGCCCAGTTCTGTTACCGGCAGGATGGCAATCACCTCCCGATTACCGTCAGGGTACAGGGCGGTCAGGGACAGGTGTTTATTATTCAGTGTTGCAGTGTAGTGGATGGTCATTGTTCTTTTTCCTTGTCGGCGGGATGCTGTTTTTCGGTGGTTTCGGTGGTTTCGGTGGTTTCGGTGGTTTCGGTGGTTTCGGTGGTTTCACCAGTGTCAGTGTCTTCGTCGTTATCATGGCGGCGGGGTATCACGTCATCCGTGAGTGACCAGCGGGTCCTGATCTGACGTTTACGATCGCGATCTGGCTGAGGTTCGTCCCATATCAGGCCCAGCCCCAGCATGTCCCGTCGAAGCCCTTCAATGGCCTCTTCCACACAGGGTTCCGGGCAGGGGAGGCCGAGACGGCTGGCTTCATTTTCTGCCCGGGCAACGGCCACCACGCCGGCCCCTTCGATGAAGCCTTTTGTGGTGTTTGCCCGGTGAAGGGCATAGAAGAGCGTCCGGTCAACGCCCTTGAGCCACAGCCAGTTGGGGGGCGTCAGGCGCAAATCATGTGCGTAAAGCCAGACAAGACCGCTGCGAACGTAACGGTGCTGCCTGAGCCACTGTTGTGCGTCTTCTGTTTTTATGACCCGGATAAAGGCGTTTCTGGCCAGTGAATACACTGGCGTGCTGAAACGCCCCTGGTCCCGCTTGCTTTTGAGTCTGCAGGAGAGGTTGAGGTTATTCATCAGGGAAACAGCCGATTTCCGGTCCCCAAGGAAGAACTGCAGGCCAAAGACGGCAAAGAGTGCTTTTTCATGTGGAGCCATGTCTTTCCAGGTGGTCAGAGGCTGGCCCAGTTGCGCCATAAAGCACTGGCGCGTGGCCGCAACATCGAGCTGCATGTTGCGGATAAGGTTGTTCTGCTCCACAAAGGCTTCGGGGGTTAGAGCGACACGGCGCTCGGGACGTTTTTGTCCGTGGAAGAGTCTGTTGCTGTCTCCGTCAGCCAGAACGGGGGCGATCGCCGGTGACAGTGATGAAAACAGATGTGGCAGCGTGTGGATATTCAGTGGTCTGCGGGTGAAGCGGGGCTGGGCCGGATGCTGAAACCACATCCACAGAAAGCCGATCGTCATGGGAAGCAGAATCAGCCAGAGGATCCCCACGGTCTGTGACATGACATCCAGCCACTGGCTGAAAGTGATCGTTGCAGCGTTGTTGGCGGTGTTGGCCAGCAGGTTATAACGGGGGGCGGCAAAATGGTGAAAAGGCCCCCAGTCAGTCATCCCCCACATTGTGTGCAGGATCAGGCAGGTGGCAAAGACGATGTCGGGTAAAAAGAGCCAGATGAGAAGCGCAAAGAGCAGACATATGGTGCCAACGATATACCATATGTTCATCGGGTCTTCTGTTGTGGGGGAGTGTTGGTAAGACACGAGGATTCCTCCATCGATAAATAGATAAATTTCGGGATGAGGCTGAGTGGAATTAATGCGAACAATCGCCGGTAATGACCGGGCAGGGCTGAATTCAGCAGGGCATTTTCACAGGAACAGCAGAAGGTGGTGAGAGACAGGCACAAAAAAGCCGACTGGTGAGGCCGGCTTTTTTGCGATCCCAGGGAGAGTGGGTGGCTCTGGCCCGGAGGAAGTCTCTTTTCAACTAACGTTACCAGAATATCGTTATATTCACCTGATCGCAATCTGTTCGTTACAGTCTATTGTTCCGGGAGTAGCGATATCGCCTGAAACAAGTATAATCAGCAAGTTAGCCTTGTCTGGAGACTTACCTTCGCATCAATCCATTTGCCGTATTTTCGTAAAATTCAACAGGAAATATTCAACGGGAGTGAGAGAACTGCTGTCCGGGGAGGAGGTACAGACGCAAAAAAACCGACTGGTGAGGCCGGTTTTTTTGCGATTCCGGATCGAAGTTGGTAGCCCTGACCGGAAGATAACTGCCTATAACTGACTATGAAATAATACGGCTGAAATAATATTTCTGCAAGCACAGTATAAGTATATACTCGGTGTGTCAGCTTTGAGGCACGTTCTTTCCGGCATATCGTTCACCGGGATGAACAGGTTGCAAGTCCTGGCCAAAACATCAGGTGGTGCTGGTTTTGGTGCTCTGGCCGGAGAAGAACTGTCTATAACTGACACTATAGAAAACGTGGCGACAGGCAATGTAAGGGCAAACCACGGTGTTCTTTCTCCATTGATGGAGAAGCGGATGATTAACCTGTTAATCATCGTTCTCAGGGCGGTTGTTGCTGTGGCTAACGCAGTGATAGCTCTCCTGGAACTGATCCGGGAACTGGTTGACTGATAATCCCGGAAACGTACTTAAGGGCAGAGGGTCACCGCCTTCTGCCCTTTAACAAAATATGCTCAGGTTAAAAATCGAAAACCTTCCTGCACTTCCTGTGCCTGTTCCCGTGAGTCAAACATGAGCCGGCTTTTACCCGGAACTCCCCAGGAAATATATTCTACATCCACCCACCATTTTCCGTATTCTTCATACGGTCCGGATATCACTTTAGTGACAAATGCATCAACCAGGTTCATTTTTACACCTTTCTGTTATTCTGCTTATTACGACCAGCAGACAGCAAATATTAAAAATAACGCGGCGGTAAAAATGGCAATTTTTTCCATGCTGTATTTTTGCCATTTATTTTCTTTGAAATGGTTTTTTTCTTCATATCAGCAAATAATTATTTCTTATTCTGTTTTCTCCAGGTCCATGGTGGTACCGGATTTTTATCTGCCCATAATCCCCGCTTCAGGGCGCGGGCATCACGCTGGAGCGGCGGGAGAGTATAGTCATTATTGTAGTCCGGGTACACCCAGGCAGCGCCGTTACGGACCTGCCAGCGATTTGCTTCTGTGCCGTCAGCGGTATAGACCCGGCCAAGAATACGGCCATACCTGTCTGTCTGCGCGTATTGCACGGTTACGGGCTTTCCGGCCACCAGGTCCTTCAGCTGAGTGGCTGACCAGCGTCCAAAGGGCTGTTTCTTTTCCGGTGCATCAATATTAGCCAGACGGACCCTGACAGGCTTTTTGTCCTGTAATATTTCCAGCGTATCACCATCAAGAACGCGGATGACGTGCCCCTGAATCTGTGCGGCACAGAGAGAAGCGGAAAAAATAATGGTGAGTGAAAAGATATATTTTATCATTTCATCGTCTCCTTTTTATTTATGAAAACAGGTGCAATTAATATTGCGAAATAATAACGTTCAGGTGTGTTTTTTTTGGCAGTGTGATACTTCACGCAGGGCATGAATTCCAGTACGCTGATATCCGTGATGATACGGCAACAGATATCCGGTGACGGTATGCAGGAACATATTGATTATCAGATTGAGAAATATCAGTTCAGAGCCAGGAATGAGTCACCGCGACTGATGCGCCAGTGGGAAGATGTCATGCGTGAATGCCGTGATACCGGAGCAGGAGCCAGGGAGCGGCTGCGGATTGCCTTACTTAATGTTGATTATGTGACCAGTTTTGAACTGCCGTTTCGTCTGCTGTTAACCCGGACACCGCAGATGATTGACAGCGTGCGGCGGGAATGGCAGCTCAGCCAGAAAAAAGTTGTATTCAATGAGCGGCAGCGGGGATGTGTATACAGTCTGCAGAATGACTTATCCGGCGTGCCGGATAGCTTCAGTTACAGTCTTGCGACGCGAATACGGCGGGCGGACAGCTATGGCATGACGACGCGTTGTTTCACTGATATAGCCGGGCAGGTTAAAGCCCCGACAGCACGGCTGAAACTGGCGCTGGAAAGCGGGTTAATTGTCACCGCGCTGGATGGTCTGTTCTGGCTTGGTATTCAACGTATTGCCGCAGATGTGCAGCGGCTGCGTCAGTCCGGAATGACAATCATCACCCGGGATGTTGAGGTCTCAGACTCGCTGACCGGAACCACACGGGTTGTTTCCGGGTACAGCCTTTGATTTATGCAACAAAGTATCGCAGCGTCGAATATGAGCTATGGCCAGATTTTTGTTAATCGTGGTTGTTGCAACATGTAAGGCGAATGACCACACTATTCTGGCACGCTCGTAATCATGCTGAAATTCTGCTTCCTGTCCTGCCGTGATGAGTTCCGACCAGGACATACGGCGAAGTGTATGTCTGTCAGTAATATCCGTCATGGGCTCACTGCCTCCTCCTTCGTATTTCCGTCAGAAACACAAACGCCCCGCAGAGAAAATTCGCCAACATTCTCCTTTTTAATGGCGCGCAATGCATCGCGGCAGGCCCGTTCGGTATGAAAGGCCTGGCTGTGCACCGCCAGTGTGGGCTGACGGGCATCACCGGAAGAGACATTAAAGGGCGATGAAAGCCAGAAAATCAGTAGCCACATGCGTCACACCTCGTCCTTTTTATGCGGGTATCTGGACAGAATATTGAGCGCCTGTAATGGCGCTTCATGCATTTCACGGATACAACGGGCATCGGTGATATTTTCCCGGTAATGTGTGGTTTTCAGCATCATATGATGCATATGGAGCATCCGGGCCAGGGCTGCGCGGAGTTCTTCAATATGTTGTTCATGGGAATGCTGGCGGGGCTGTATCCGGCAGAGAGGGATAACCTCCACATCATCCGGGTGCGCGCGAAGCCACGCGTCAGTGACTGCAATGTCGTCAGTGTAAAACCATGTGCCGGATGTCCCGTTGGTCAGAAAACGCATTTTCCAGGCTTCTGGGGTGGCGGTTGTGTTGTTATCTTTCATGGTGCCACCACTCATTCAACAGGCTTAATGCTGTCCAGGCGCAGTCTGCTCAGACTGTCGTGGCTGCCACAGCGGCGTCCAGTGCTTTTGCTGTAGCACTCCTGCCCCCTGATACACCATGCCGTTGGCGTTTCGTAGAGGCTGACACGTCGGGTTTTATCTTTAATGATGAGAAGCCCGGTGTGAGTTTTTGTCTTTTTCATCGGTGGGGTACAAACGCAGAAATTTTGTTGTCATTACATCATCAGTTTTAGCCTGCAGAGACCTGAAAAATCAGCGTTTTCAGACCCTGTTCAGGTTAGTGAATATTCTTGCCTGGCCTTTCGGCAATATCAATCCCCTGAAGTTGCATGGATATCCCATGCCCATTGAGCATCTGGCTGTCCATGGAATGGATACCGCATGTCATCATCAGGTTGTAACAAAGCGTACTCAGCATGGCGAGTGCCTCTTCTGAGGATTTACAATGTGTGTTCATAAGGGCCAGAAACTGCTCAACAACATCCGGGTTAATGCTGGTACTGTGTATTTCATCCTTCATGATGTGTCCTTGTTTTTTATTATTTTGCATTTCAGAAAATAACACGATGCCTGCAGCCCGGAAAACAGATGTGTGCACACGTAGTCACTTTCCGGCTTTATTTCTGTCCCTGACACAAAATACGTGGTGGCATGAAAAGGATTGTGGCGGACAGGAAAACGATTAGAATAGCGGCGGGCGCTTGAGGCTGTATGCCGAAAGCGTTTTGTGGACGGCATGTAGCAGAAAGCCCCAGGCGATTTTTTTATCAATCAACCCAGGGCCCACTGTAATGCCTAGACAACATTATAGTAGCCCGATGACGGCCGAAAGGCAATGGAGGGGCTGCGATGCCACAACGAACGTTTTTAATGATGTTAATCGTCGTCTGTGTGACGATACTGTGTTTTGTCTGGATGGTGAGGGATTCGCTTTGCGGATTTCGTATCGAGCAGGGAAATACGGTGCTTGTGGCAACGTTAGCCTACGAAGTTAAACGTTAACGGGCAACACGGCGGCAGGACATCTGCCGCCGGATTGTTGCGAAGGCTGACCTCAATGCGCCTTGTTTGTCTTTTTTACCGGACGACTGCTGGTTGCTGCTGTCCGGCAGCTATTATTTTTTCCGTCCTGTGCGTCATCAATTATGACAGTCGCTCTCATTTGGTTGTCTCTGGTTAGATGTATTATTAGATATTTTCGGGGTAATTCGATAAAAGTTATCCACTTCAGCACCAGACTGAATGATATATGCAATAAGATCTAAACGATGAATCTCGTATCGTGTACGTAACTCCATCATTTCACGCCATGCTAAAATCCTTGATGTTTTCAGTTCAGCCTCTATAAGTTTCCATGTGTTTGTTGAGATGGCATGTTCTTCCAGCTGACGTAACGAGAACCTATCACTAATGACCAACCATCCCCATCCTCGAGTATGTGCCCATTTGCGACCTGCATTACTTTTTATTCTCGTGAGACTCAAGGTCATTCGGTCTGTTGGCTTCACTTCCATAAGTAGGCACCGACCATCAACTGTCGCAATGAGTAAATCTGGATAGTATTTTTTTGATTTGTTTTTAAAACAATATGGAATAGAAAATGGTTGTTCTTGATAGAAAAGAACCTGATCGCAACATTCTAATAGATTCATTATTTTAAACTCAAGCCCTGATTCGTACTGGACTGTACGACCTAATTTTTGAGAGTAAAAGAATCCAGATATGTCAGTATCATTAACCGCTCTCTGTGAACATAGCTGTTCTACGGGGGGAGGAGGTGCGATATATTTTGGCCAATGTGTATTGTCTAGCCATTTACTGAATATGAACTCAACTCTTTCTTTCTTGATTCGGGCTCTTTCCTGAGCGTGAGCGTGTGCTAATTCTGCTCTTCGTTCACGTAACTTCTGCTTTTGTAATTGTGATATTAATGAGAGCGAATTTTTTATTTCATCTCGTCTTGCTTTAGGAATGCCTGCGGCAAAAATGATGAATTTGGCGGCTAACTCAGAGGATGTAACGAAATCCCGATGAACAATACGATAAATCCATACTGCTATATCATATGGTGAATTACCTATTGAGTTAATAAGGGCTTTAAGGCAAGCTCCAGGTGTCCCTTCATAGCGAGATTTAGCAGCTAGTAAGCCAAGGGCTCGTTCCTGAAGTTGTCTTACCCTTTCACGGGAAATTCCTAATTTGACGGCAATATCTGCCAGAGAATGAGGTGAATCATCTGTGCCGAGTCGCATTAGAAGAATATATTGATGTCGTTTATTAGATAAACTTTCGATAGCAGAATGAATTAGCATAATGACATCATGTTCATCGGCTATATAATCTTTAAAATCTGTATTGGGTTGGCAGAGGGGGAGTGGGGTATTTTGTTTAAAACTATTCTTTTGTATTTCAACTTTATCATGAGCAATTGTTTTTGCAGTGCTCAATGATATTAAATTATTGATGATACTATTGTGTTCTTGGCGAGGAATCTTGTTGAAGTAATTGCTGAGATCATTCACCGTGTTTATATCGTTGAACTCAAGAAACTCAGAAGGAAGCAGGCGTTTGATTGCTCCACGTATTCCCCCGGACGATCGTTGATGTGTTTGAGTAAGTTTTTTTAGCGAGACGCCCTCCGCTATGGATACGAGAAGACGCTGTAACTCTTCAGTATTCCATGGAGTACCATGTCGTGCTGGAAAATTGCTGCGGGATTCAGACATGATTTTATCTTTATGTTTTCTAGGTACTGCCTTGAGTGTGTGGATATGATAATTATTTATAATGATATTGTTATCTTTTATAGATAACTGATATGCAGAATTGTATTGATTTTGTCTACAGTGGGCAAGACAGTGCTAAGAATTTGTGGGGAAAACATAGAGACTCCATGCGGCGTCCTGAGATAGACGGCAGACAGGCATTCTGCCTGAAAAGAAAAAGCCGGTTCAGAGAAAACCGGCTGACGGATTATCGTCTAACAGTTGATAGCTACCTCAAAATACTTCTGCAACAGGAACACCGGCAACTTTTTCCCACTCTTTAACCCGATACCGGATCATCTGTGGGAAACGTTCCTTGTACTCATATCCACGTGCAGCCATGGTGTGCATGGTGTTGGCCAGCGTCCTTGATGAGATGCCGGAGATTTCCAGTGGGATCATCGGCAGACTCACATATGTAGTGTGGATTTCCAGCTTGCCGTCTTCAGCAACCGTGCGGGTAAAGTTGTGAATATCCAGACCAATCACATCCATCACATTGTTCGGATAAATGCGCACATACAGCATGGTGCCGTTTTTAATGTCGATCCCGAAATAACAACTCTTCGAGAATGACAGTTGCTCATAATCGCTGGTTGGAGCAAAGTGACAGCTTTCTTTTATCTGCTGAACAACCTGCTGGACTTTCTTTTTTTTCGCTCTGGTTCTCAGATATAGCCAGAGTAATGGGAGAATTATTAATGCCCAGCATCCATATGCAAAAATAAAATCCATTGTTTGAGATAAGGCTGAATCATGAACAATTAGTGTTCCGAAAAAAGCATAAAATAATAAGCATGGTATGCCAAATATGAAATACGCATTGCGAACAAGGTAATAATATGGCCACCAGGAAGGATATCTGCTTTTTGTTGTACTCATAATAAACCCCCATATTCACCTGAATATATTTTAATCTCTTCAGGTGAATATGGCAATAGTGTTTTATTGGTTTTTCGATATTTTTATTTATTGTTTTATTCCGTCTTTATCATCTCCATTAACATTTTTCAGTTTTTCTTCACGAACGCCAGGTGTTCTGCGCATATTGGTATTACCTCCGGCAATAATATCTTTGACTGAAGAAACCATATTCCCCAGCATATTAACGCCGTCACGTCCGCCCAGAAAATTAATTACATGGTCAGGCAGATAAGCCTGAAGCGCAAAAACGGCTGCAACCAGTGTGGTACAGACTCGGGCATAAATCAGCAAAAATCCAGCGATGCTGAATAACCCCGTAAGGGAGTCCGCCTGCACATTAACCAGAGCCGCGCCAAACAACGCATTCAGAATGGTGCCGCCGGCCACGATGGCGACCGATGCAAAAAAGAATCCGAACACCATCAGCAGCGGTCTGATCATGCTGTCTATCAGGTAGATGTAACCGTAAGCAGCCCGGCTTCCCCTGTCCTGGCTTGTTCCCAGATGGGTGGCGGCCCACAGGGGGCCAGCAGCACATCCAATCAGTACGCTGACTATCCAGTTGCCGATGCCGGTCATCCAGAAGATAAACGGGATAAACGGCAGGTAAATGGATAACGAAAAGCCGGCACAGAACAGCAAAAACAGCAGGAAGTAGAGTGGTGGTGCGGATGCTTCCAGAAAAGCCTTTGCGGCGTCAGATAATCCGCTGACGGCATTGACCAGTCGACCAAAAACGGAGTTGCTGCCGGCTGTGGAAAGTACCCTGACGGTGGTATAACCCGCCCATATGCTTTCAGTAATACCCATAGTGTAATCACCGATATTTTTCATTTTTATCAGTGGATTTAGTTGGTCCGAGGATGTTCCTGTTCCAGATAAGGATGTCGCAATTTTGTCTGCAAAATTTTCACCCGACCATACTTTCATTATTATGCTTTTAGGTTCAGCGGCTTCCGCTGTTCTGTATTCAGTTGATGAAGTGTTTGTTCCCAGTGCAGGAGTATATGGTGAATTCTGCAGCTGTGCCTGGTAAGCCCCCTTGACTTCCTTCAGGAATTCCGTATCCCCGGCTTCGCCCAGTGACGAGACGCCACTCACGGTAGGGGCGCGGTTGGCCAGGTCTTCCAGTCGCTGGTTGGCGGTGGCAAAGGTCTGGTACCAGGCACCCAGGGCAACCCAGCCGTAGGTGGTCAGGTAGGATTTCAGCTGCTCCCTGCGCTCAGTTTCTGCGTTATCTGCCGGCAACGCCTTCTGCACCGTTTCTTCATACCGGTTGGCTGCCTTCTGAATACGGCTTTCAATATCCGGCAGGTTGCCGTTACCCGTGTCGCGCCGGGTCCGGTATGCCGACACAAATTCCTGCGCCGCGCTGTCCAGGTCACGGAGCATGGTATCCATGGCGGAGCGCTGTGCCGTCAGAACCCCCTGATATTCCGTTTCAATGAAGGGATTGAAAAAATGGGCCAGCGCGGACTGCTTGTTACTGCCGTTTCCTTTCACGGAGAGACTCACACTCCCGCAGGTGGCGCTGCCATTTGAGACGGTGACGGTATATCTGCCATTCTCTGTCCGTGAGGATTCGCTCATGGGCGGCGTTGATGAACGTGCGGTACGGTTAAAGTCATCGAGGCCCGTATTCATGGCGTGTTTGCACAGTTCCATCTCCAGAATTCCCCGTGCTGCCGTGCGGGTGGAGACATGTACTGGCTGTACGGTCATTGAATAGCCTTCAGCAATGTTTTCTGCCGCTGTCTGAACCATGATATTGGCGGAACCGATGCCCATGATGGATGCGCCCCACAGCATGACCAGTTGCGCCAGACTCCAGCCGGAAGCGGTGGGCACAATCATCAAAAATCCACTCACGACACTGAGTATGCCGACGACGTCCCGTCCGTTGTTAAAGACACTGCCCTGGTGTCCCGTGCGGACAGCATGACGGATACCAATAAACAGAAACCAGACTATCCCCATCGTGGCGATAATTGCGTTAAACACCATGAACAGGTTGCCAATGATGGTGTTGCTGCTGGCTGTCAGGGGATTTGTGACCACATCACCAAAAATGGTGACCAGTGCCTGGCGCGACAGGTCATCCGGATTGGTGGCGGCACTCACAATGTCCTGATAGGTGACGAAAGCCTGTGCAGGTACGGCAGCCAGCGCCAGACCTGCACTCAGTGCTCTGGGTATGATTTTCACGGTAACTCCGGAACCGAAGGGGATGCCCGGGCATCAGCCCCCGGAATGAGGAAAAGAAATTGCAGACCGGACAGTCAGTACTGCCGGTGGGTAATGGCCAGCCATGTGGCCTGTTTCCAGCCGTGCCGGGCCTGCAGGTAATCGGGGAATGTGCCCTGTTCGTCCTCGCTGACCCGACGTTCATTCAGCTGCCAGAGGCGGTATGACGCAATCAGGGCTTTTGAGGCACACAGTGCTGCAATGGTACTCATCAGTAACAGGCAGACCAGGATACGTATCAGGGTGATGACCGGCAGTGCGGTGGCCGCAAGGGCCATACCACACAGCAGAAGTACCGGTATCATCATCAGCCAGAATCCTGTCCGCCAGAACATCCTGCGACGTCGCTGACGCCGGTCCAGTTCGTCGACCGTCAGTCCGCTGGCCCTGACCGCTTCCTCCCAGGTCATACAGACCGGACTCTCCGGTTGCCGGTCGGGCATGAGGCGCTTCAGGCGCGTTTTATGCTGGTCCAGCATATGGCGGCAGCTGCGCAGCATCCAGCGGGTTTCGGCCAGTGGTGCGAACAGATTTATCCCTATATCACCGATGCGGCGGAGACGGGGGGCCGGTTTTTTTTCGTCGATGCTGTTGTCGTCTTTCATCTTACGCTCCCCTGGCTCATGGCCTGTGACAGTTCGCCAAGGCGCTGTCCGTAATACTGCCGTGCGGCCAGCGCAAGTTGCTGCCCGGCGATAACGTTACCCTGACGAATCTGCTCTTTCAGATCGTTCATCTGCCAGTTCAGCAGGGCGGTGGTGCGCAGCAGCTCACGGAGAAGGTTATCGCCTTCCATGCCCTGCAGATCCTGCTGCCAGTCGGTGTTGGCATACCGTCTGCCGGCTTCAAAGGCCTCAAACTCCCGCTGGCTCATGTGGCCACGGGTGCGGGCTTCTGATGATGCGGTCCGGTCAAAATATGCCGCAGCTGACGGTGACTGCAGGGCTTCAGTCAGTGCCCCACGGGTGGCTTCATTAGGGGTACTGTCAGCAATCAGTGACAGCTGCGGATGAGAGGCGGCATCGATGATGCCGTTGTATTCATTCTGCAGGCCCACATACGTGCGCCCGGTCTGTGTGCCCACTTCTCCTTTCCCCGGGGCACGACCCGCTGACGGTCTGGCGGTGTTTTTCATATAAGCCGTCGCGGCATCAATCTGTTTCTGATCCCAGGTGAGAGCGGCCGGGGTATCTGCTGTGCCTGCGCCCTGATAGAGCGATCGCACCTGGCTGTCTCCGCCCGGCAGATCACCCACGGCAGGGCAGACATCAGTTCCGCCAAAGCGGGCATACTCCGCTTCTGTGCAGTAACCGGCGTGGATGCCGGCACTGTCATACGCCTCGCGGACCGGGGAGTCCGCAGCCCGGGAGAGACGTTCCCGGATGGGTTTACTGCTGACCCCTCCCCCCTGACTCAGACGTGCCGCTGCAGACGCTGCTGCCCGGCGGCTTTCTGCTGCAATACCGGACGCGGATTCACTGCAGATGGAGTCCGGCACGCTGAAGCTTTTCCTGGCCTCCTCGAGGCGGTGTGTTTCATTACTGAATATCATCTGCTGACGGGTGGCCTGCCCGTCCTGGGCAATGACGGTGGCCAGTTTTTCTGAGTTCTGGGTGATGGCTGTGCCGGTGGCCGTCTGCATACGGACCATTTCCTCCATGATGCCCTGTATGGTGGCCAGCTCCGGCATGATCTGTCGGGTGACGGGCTGACTGGACACAACATTCACAGAGTAGGCATGGGTGGCAGGGATAACCGCACAGCCTACAAGGAGTGCAAGCAGTGTGGTTGCAGATTGTCTTTGCATTCTTTTTTCTCCGTTTTCGGGGGATACAGGATGTCTGGTACGCGATGACTGAGTGATTCCGGCAGCGGAGCCAGCGGGAAACACTGGAAGCGGCGCGTGATCCATCCCTGACGGTTACGGTTATCGATGAGCGTGAAGGTACGACGCTTCACGCGTTTCAGTGTCGGGGTGTCGCTTTCCATGACCGGCCAGTCTCCGGCTGTGAGTGCCGGTGTGCCGGGGACATCCGGCCACAGCCAGGTGTTGTCAGACATCAGCGCAGTGAGTGGTGCGGGCAGAAGCCAGTGAATGACATGCTGTATATCAAAAGGCGGTCGCTCCGGCACGTTAACCTGCCAGGTGGCCGTTGTTATCAGCGTGCCTGTCTCTTCGGGCAGGGCCAGGCGAATACCACTCATCTCCCCGTCAGCCCGTCTGTCACTGGCAAAAATGACCCGGGGATTGGGGGACGGTCGCAGTGTGAAGCAGGCGGACGGCAGGGTGAAGCTGAAACTGTCACCGTCCACGCGCAGCGTTTTCAGGAAGACCTGTCCCCGGGCAGGACGCCGGCAGCGGGGGGTGATATGAATGCTGTACATCAGAGGTTATATCCCTGCTTACGGATGAGTTCTGCGGCCAGCTCATGGATGACGTTTTCACTGTCATGTGTGCGGGCGCGGTGTTCTATCAGTGAGGTGGCTGAACCCCGGGGAAAGTGTTCGGCCAGGATCTGGCGTGCCCGCAGTGACCCCACCTCCTGCGTCAGCGCACGTCGCAGGGCGCTGTCTTTAGGAGAGGAGTTCAGTGCCCACAGCTCCAGTGGACCGAGGGTGAATTTCAGGATCCGGGCCAGCGTGCCGTTTTTTACACGGAACACAGCCAGTACCGGGACACCGCTGCCGTCCGGTGCGGCCCCTTCCGGCATTTTCAGGAAGCGCCGCAGGGTGACTTCCGGGACGCCAAAGTTATCCCGCAGGAACGGAATTTCGTCAGGGCGGTAACGCAGCAGCCACAGGGTGTTGGCGGATTTGAGCACGGCCGGAGGATAATGCTGCAGCAGCTGGGTGCTCAGCACCGTGCGTATCCCGAACTTACGCTGCTCCAGCTCCTGGGTGTCCAGGGCTTCCCAGATGAAGTTGATCCCTTTTGCATTGTGCAGTTCGTCATAGACTTTGGTCTTGACCTCCTGATCAAGCTGTTCAATGCGGCGGAAAATCACCTCATGGTAGCGTGGGTCGAGATTTTTCCGTATTTCCTCCTGATACTGCGGCAGGACAAAATCCCCGCCGGCGATCTGCCCGGCCAGCAGATACATGATACCGGTGCGCAGACGTCCGGCAGGTGTCTTGTCCCCGGCCACATTGTTCAGATCAACGGCGACCACGCGGGTGTCGGGGCTGAGCATAAACCGGGTACAGCCGGACATCATCGGGTAGTCACTGTGTCCCTGATCGAGGGCACGGCGGATGTAGTCCAGCAACCGCTCTTCCGAGTTATCACGCTGAACGGTGCCGAACACATCCCGGATGGACGGCTGTCCCAGCAGGGCGGACATTTCAGCCAGCAGGGGCATGGCCTGGTAGTGTGCCCGCTGGGCGGCGGGGATATTCCCTGCAATATGCAGCATGTCCCTGATTTCAAACCAGGTGGCGGCATTCCACCATCCGGCATCATGTTGTTCAGCGATGCCGCTCTCTTCCAGGGCGAGATCCACCAGGGGTTCCGTACCTGCGCGGTAAAGTCTGGGGTTATTCTCGCCATATTCCCGGAAGGCCAGGTCCACCAGGCTGCTGATGATTTGCCGGGTGTCGCCGGGATTACAGGGCTGACCGGTGCCGGTATCCACACACAATGCACAGAGGACGGAGACCATGAAGTTCTTTTCCGGTGTGACGGGTTTTCTGGCCCCGTACATCACATCAAACAGGTTGCGGGTGTGGTCCGGGTCATTACTCAGAATGATCCCCACGGCTTCGTCCTTTCTCTGCTCAGGCAGGCTGTCACGGATAAGCTGTACCAGTCCCTGTGCACTGAATCCCTTGTCGATATAGGCAATGAAAGGGAGATTCTTCTGGGCTGAGGCTATCTGGATCTCCGACAGTGCGTTGATGAGTACCGATTTGCCCAGACCGGGTGCGCCGGGTGTCAGCTCCGTGTGCTTGTTCTGTTGTGATGACGCCAGCGCCACCTCCCATGCAGAGCCGTCTTCGGTGTGCATCATCAGATTTCCCTGTCCCCGCCAGACAGAGCCTGCCCTGTTCAGGGGAAACAGGGAAAGGGCGTGTGAAAGGGGCGGGTAAAGGGGGATCGGGCCGGAGCTATGGGAGGCTGCCAGAACCGTGTTCACCCAGGCACGTCTTGGATCACCGAAGGTGGTGGTGGTGCCGCATACCCCCCAGCCTTCCAGCGCAGATTTCAGGAGAGCCTGGTTACGGGTACAGACTTCCCGGCTGTTTCCCCATGTGGTGGCAACAATGGTCATGATACAGACCGGATCATGCTTGTTGATGTCATTCAGCATCATTACCGAGTCATACATGGGCCGGAGAGGAGGAATAAAGCTGCTGTAGGTCAGCAGGGTTTTCTTGACCCCCAGCGCCTTCATGCCGTCGGGCATCAGATCCATCCGGATACGCCAGGGGATTGCACGGGGCACATCCCTGACCAGCTGGTTGAATGTCCGCAGATTCTGAGGGGGCAGGGTAATGGCGACCATACCGTGCCAGAGCTCACCGGCCTGAATCAGGCTGCCGTGTGTTTCAGGCTGTGTGGTGAATAACTGCAGATTCAGCGACGGTGCGTGGAATACAGAGGTATCCCCGCCCTGTCGCCAGCCGGCAGGACGGGCATCTTCAGGCAGATGAGGCTGCCATACTGCCGGTGTACTGTTGCGCTCCAGCTGGCGGCGGATTTCCCGTCCCACTTCATGGATATCCATCAGGCGAATCAGCAGGCCATCAGAATCATGTGTCAGGGCCTGCTCCAGCGTGTCCAGTAAGGCGTCATGCCGTATTTTGAGGGCGGAAAGTGTCCAGCGCCAGGGATCCTGCGCAAAACGGGCTGGCGGAGCGTGTTCAGCTAGTTTCCTGACACGGGTCTGATGGTCCTTGCGATCGGTCCGGCTCAGCAGTTCTTCAGAGCTCCAGACGGTCAGCCAGCAGCGCTCCCGGACAAGCCAGGGGGTGAGTGTGGTGACTTTTTCATCCAGGACGTCCTGAAGCAGGATCCCCGTGCGTGCGATGGATTTTCGCTGGGGTAAGAGCATGGCTTCGATTTCATCCCTTCCACGCTCCGGATCGCGTTCGAAAACAAAACTGATTTTGTGGCCGGAATTTTTCCAGGCCGTGTTCATTCGCTCAGCCAGTGCTGCAATCAGTGACTCCAGTGTCCCGGGGGCCGTCTGGTCCGGGTTTTCATCCATTTCTTTCAGGGCACCGCTGATTTCAAAGACGGAAAGGTAATACCCCTGTTTTGTGGTGGCAATGTAGGGGGCTTTCAGCCAGGGGCGGCGTTCGCGGTCCTGCTGGTCCAGACCGATGACGGTGTGCAGATCACAGTAATCGGGGAAGAATGCGGAAACGGAATACCGTGACAGGGTACTGATACAGTCTTCAATGGCAAAAATAATGCGGTTGATATTCATGGCATGGGGCACTCCGGTAAGGATGAATCATCACGGTCTTATATTTTTTGATGCCACAGCAGGGGATGTGGCATGAAAAAACAGCAGAGAAGATAAATAATATGTTGAGGGGCAGGGGCGTATTTCTGTGTGATTACACCCGGATAAATAAACTGCTGGCGGCGAATGAACCGGGCAATCTCTTTTTCATCTCCGTCAGGCGGAATATCGTCAGTCAGCGACCGGATAATAAAGTGCCGGAATGCATCTGCGGAGAACTGATATCCGGCAAAACGTCACCGGCACCGGTGTGTGTCACATGACGTACTTTTTGTCAGGAAACGAATCCGGCAGCAGAATGAGCGCCACCCCGTCCATTTTCTCCCTCAACGTTTTACGCTGTGCCGGCGGCCAGCGGCGCAGGGCATCAGCAAAATCCGCCGGACGCCAGGTGCGGAATTTCTCCTCAACGGCCAGACGGTTCTGTACCAGGGCATTCAGGACTGCCCGTCCCTGCCTGACCCGCTGACGGTTATCGCTGAAAATCTCCTGCAGTGCCCGCGCATTGAGGGCAACCACCGAGGCCGGATGCAAATCGGGGAGCCAGACCATCACTCCCTGTGCGGCAGCGTAGCCGTTCAGACAGTGCCAGGCGTGGCAGAAGGCACAGAGATGAAAGGGCGGGCCTTCCGGCTGCAGCAGGTCACTTTCATTTTCGCTGAGTGCATCCGTTGTGACGATTTGCGACTTTTCCACATGACGCAGGGCCAGTCGTCTGGCCGACAGGCGGGCCTGTGCCAGGGACCGCTCCGCATCCTGCAGGGTTCGGGTGTGTTTCTTTTTTTCGTCAGCGTTTTCCGGTACCGGACGTTTTTTCAGGCGCATCACCCGGGTGAGGTTTTTTTCCAGCAGGACGATCGTATCCCGGCAGGTGTCAGCCATCTGCTGTAATGGCCATGAATCTTCCAGAATGAAGCGGTGGGTGACGGTCCTGCGACAGCAGGGGCAGCGTCCCTCTGTTGAGAGCACTGGCGGTGGTAACAGGGCTTCACCGCTGAATACCGTGTCCGGTTGCGGGAGCGGGAAAAGCCATCGTTCCCGGACCGGGGCGATGAGTGGCGGGGTCTTTTTCATACGCTTTTCTCTCTGTATACAGGGTGACGGCAGCCAGAATCAGTGCTGCTATAGCGGTGGAGTAACACTCTGCAAACACAAACTCCTGATTATCCCGGTTGTCGCGGGCAATCACGTTGCCGTGCTCTGTTCTGAGCAGGGTGAAAGGGGGTAGCTCACAGGACATGGTCTGGTCCTCCTCATTGTGTGAAGACGGCACCGGTTTCCCGGTGCCTTTGCGGATTAACTGATTGAAACCGGAGAAAGACCGAGCGTTTTCTGTCCGCTGCCCATCAGTTCCGGTACGACGGCAAGGCAGACGCCGACCAGAATTGACAGCAGGCAGGCCAGCCCTGCACCGGGTTTTTTACCGATTTGTTTGAGGCCAAGCAGTCCGCCGATAAAGAGCACCAGGCCAATAACCTGACCGATAGCCACAAACGAACTGCTGGAGCCTCTGGCACCATCGCCAACGGTTTTAATCATATCGAAGAGGGTATTTGCCATTGCGGTGTGGGGCAGCAGCATCACGGGAAGCAGCAGTAACAGGCGTACCAGCCGGTCACGGCAGGCCATCAGGCATAACTGAACATAAACAGATGCAGCGCGCAGACGCGCCGCCATGGCACGAAGTCGTGACATAATGTCTCCTTTATTAACAGATTGATTTACTGAAAAAATACAGGGGTCAGAAGGCGATACCGAGGCTTGCCAGAGTGGCATCGATAACCCGGTCGTTGAAAACCAGCAGAACGCCGGCCACAAACTTGACGTTCCCTTTACTGATGGATTCACTGGCGCTCAGGGCGGTGTGCCCGTCCAGCAGTGATTTGCGCCAGATGGATATGCCGTTCATGACAAAACCGACGCCGGCCAGTTTTGCCAGTGAGAGAATGGCATTGACGGCACCGGCAGCGGCACCAAAGGAGCCCGGCTGCACGTATGCGATGGGGGCGAAAGAATCTGCCCTGAAGCCCATCTGGGTACCACCGGCATTGATCATTGAGGGCAGACTGACCAGCATGCCGCAGATGAAGATACCGGCAATAAATTTTCCCGGTCCCATACTGTGACGTCCTTCTGCCCGGGCGCGCATCAGATGACCGATAAGGCCGATAATCCCCAGCAGCTCTCCCCAGGTAAAGAGAAACTCCATGCCTGCACTGAAAATACCGCTGGCAAAGTTCTCTATGGCTGTCAGGGCATCAATGCTCATCATCGTAATGTACCGGCAGAGGTGATGACTGCCCGGCTGGACGGGTCAATCCGGGTGATGGTGATGTTTCCCAGACTGTCGCCTTCCCGTACTGCCCAGGCACTGCCCTGCCAGCGGATCCAGGCCATGCCTTTCTCCACCGACATGATTTTCATGCCCTGCAGAGGTGAAGGCAGGGTTTTCGCAGGCTGTCTGTTATTCCCGGTCGGGGCTGGCAGTGCTCCCTGCATCTGCAGGGTATGCACCTGCTTACGGGTCTCCTCAAGCAACTGACGGGTTTCCTGTGCCCAGGCCTCATCCTTCTGAATGGCGTTACTGAGGGTGGTGATACTGTCCTTCAGCATGGTCAGGGTGCGCCGGATTTCCTCATCCCGTCTGTCCAGCTCTGCTTTCAGATCACGGGCAAGTTGCTGCATGTCTGCCTGTGGGGTAACCGGCGGTGCGGGCATGTTGTTTCCGCTCCCGGACTCCGTCATGGTCATGGGCTCTGCCCAGCTCTCAGCAGCGGGCGGTGTGACAGCAAAGCCTGCATCTGCAGGGGGCTCTGAGGGTGTCCGCAGAAACTTGTACCAGATGGCGACCAGGATGATGAGGGCACAGCCGGCCCAGACCGGCAGGCTGTATCCCATATACTGGCGTTTCAGGAAGGATTTGCCGGATGCCGGTGCCGTCGTTTCGCCAAAGCTGCCGGGATCTTCATGTTCGTTTTTCATGGATAACTTTCCTGTTGTATGCCGTAGCGTTGCTGCATTTCATTCTGTTTACGGAGGACCGCCGCCCGGATCCTGTCAGAGGCCTGGTGCTCTGCCTCCGCCTGGGTGAGCGGACGTCCGGAGGAGGGGGACTCAGAAGGGGCAGTGCCGGAGGACGGCGTACTGATATCGTTGCTCATGACCGGCTCAACAAACAGAATGGAGACGACCTCGCCCCGTGATACTGTCACCTGACGGTAAGGTTCGCTCTCTGCCTGGCGGGTCAGCAGCTGGCTGCCCCGTTCGGCCATGCCACCTGCAATGACGCCGGCCAGCGCCTCTCCATCAGGCATTCCCACCCTGCCGGTAATACTGCCGTAGTTTCCCTGAAGGATCTGTGTGTTGGCGTCTTTGTAAAGACTTCCGACATTGCCCACCCCGCCAAGTACGGACGGCAGAACGATGTGCTTAAACCAGCGGTGGTTCACGTCGCTGGCCACGGTTGACATTCCTGTTCGTTCATTCAGGGCATATGCATTCACCTTCAGAAACATGCCCCGCCACATCATCCGGTCAAAGTGGATATCCATTCCCTGACCTGCGAGTCTGGCGTCCTGGCTGTAGAGGACGGCCCCGGCCCATGGGCCGGCAGGTACGGAGGCCACCACACGGGAGACCGCATTGTCAGAGTCCACTTCGGTATCAATGTAGGCCGGTACGCGGGTCAGTGCCGGTATCAGCTGGATCCCCGGACGTGCTGCCGGGGTTGCCAGACTCGTCTCCTGCAGACGGGGATGTTGTGATGTAACGGTACCGGGCGGTGACGCATGTGGGGCTGTCCCGGGAGTGCCGGTGGTGCTCCACATGGCTGCTGCCACTACCGGTGGCCGGGCATCCTGATGCTGTGTATTGATACGGGCAAGCAGTTTCTGTAATGCCTCACGCCGTTTTTCCCGGGCAGTCTGATCTTCCTGAGGGGGGGATGCGTTTTGCCCGGAAGTGCCTGACTGATCATCGGGGGGATTATCCCTTTTCTGATCGTTTCCGGTATCGGTATCCAGTCCCCGGGGCAGACTGGCGATAAACGTCTCGTTATTACGTAACGCTTCTGCAGCACCACGTTCATTGTCAGCCCGCAGTAAATCCCGGTAGTGCTGTGTCTCCATCACGTTCCGTCCGCCGCCGGACGTTGTGCTGTTGATATTGACTGACGAGAGCGATGCAGCGTTTTCGGGGGACAGCCAGGTGAGCAGCAGGTATCCGCCCCCGATGATAATCACGCCCCCCATAACCAGCAGGGCTGACAGCTTTTTGCCGGATTTTGCGGCTGTGTCCTGTTCTTGTTCTGCGCTCATGATTTACTCCAGTTCCGGGGTGACGTGAACGGACTGACCATTCACGGAGAAGGTGAGTAAGGGGGTCACCGGCAGTTTCCACAGCCGCGTACCATCAGCCGATGCCAGCGTCTGTTCAAATTCATCCCGCAGCATGGCCCGTGAGCGCACGAGAAGATCATCGCCGTGTTGCCAGATGGTGGTGTCCGGGACGTTACCGGAGAATTTCAGGCGGCGGATGGCGGGATCATCCGGTGGCACACCGTCCAGAAAGGCCTGCAGAGTGGCGTCATGCAGGGCAATTTTTTCTGACGGTATGGACACCACCGGGCTGGCAGGTCCCTGCCGGGGAATGCGCAGATCCAGACGACTGTCGATTTCCTGACTCAGGGTAGTGGTGTCCGTTTCACCACTGGTGATATTCAGGATGACCGGTACAGACAATCCTTTGAGATAGACCGTCACATTCCCGGCAGCCCAGGCGCGCAGGGGGGTGACGGACACCATATTGCCGTTGAACTGCACGTCAAAGTGACCGGGCGCAGCGTTATAGGGCGGATCCGACTGTGGCCACGGACTGCCGTTGACGTCCGTGAAGGTCACCACGCTGACGTTATGCAGAGCGGTACGGACAAGGGGCAGGCTGGCCCCCGGAGACAGATTCACCGTGAGGGAACTGATACGGGGCACCACACTGGTGAGCGGGGCACTGATGGCCCGTTCGTTATCGGCCATTATCCCACGGAGTTCACGAATTTCACTGGCATTCAGGGGAGAATCCAGCGATGCGCCTTCCTGTACAAGAGCAGCGCCGGGAGGCGGCAGGTTTCCCGGGAGTTGTGCGGCTGGCGGGGGACCGCCTGCCGGGGTGTTCCCGGTTGCCTGTGCGGTCTTTCCGCCGGTCTGCGGGCTTCGTGCATTTTTCCAGCCCGGGTTATCTGCAGCTGTGACAGTGCCGCACACAATAAGCAGTGCGCCAATAAGATGATGTATGTGCATGATATGAGTCTCAGATTCCTGCTGCGGCGTTACGGGAAACCATCTGGCTGATTTCCATGCCGCCGGGTTTGATGCGGGGGTCAACGCGCCGGACAGTGATTTCAAAGGTGAAGGCCTGTTCGGGGCGGGTGCTGGTCTGACCGACCAGGCGCATCCTGACCGGATACTGGAATTTCCAGAACCAGACGCCGTTCTCCATCTGTCCCTGGTTGACCAGGGTACCTGCCCCGATAGTGGTTGTGAGGTTAAATTTCTCCTTTTTAATAGTGTCGAGAATGTTCGAGGCCTGAAGGGCATTCACATAGCCGGCAAAGCCGGCTTCGGAAAAGCGGGGGGCCTGTGTCGTGATTTGTTTTCGGTAGTGGACAAAATCGAGATTGAAGGCTTCGCTCAGCGTCATGCTGCCAAAGTTCATGACGTCGCTCTGACTCCAGGCCGGCTGGCTGGTTGGTGCCAGACGGACCAGTCGGCCATTGTCAGTGGCAAAGTATTCGCGCGTCACGCCGGTGGCATGCCAGTACTGTATGCCATTAGCCACCAGGCTGATGCAGAGTGCTGCGCCGCTGTACAGCAACGCCCTGACCAGACCGGGTACCAGCGCGGCCCGTTGTTCTGACTGTGCGATGGTTCTGAGCACGGGGTTATAAATATCTCCGCTGTTATCCGCTTCCGGTGAGACAGGGGAGGTGGGTTGTGCTTCGCTCATGGTGCTCCTGTTCAGAGGTTGTAGTCTTTCCAGGGGTCGATATTCCCCGGAAGATGGTCATTCACCCGATCCACGACGGCATCACAGACCTGGTTTTCCAGGTCGCGGAGGAGCTTGTCCAGGCTGGGGAACTGCGGAAGAGTGATACTGATGTCCTTGATGCGGGACAGGCAGGACTGCAGGGAGGAGGCGACGTCATTCTCCCGCTGTGACCATGCCTGGCTGGCTGTGCGCGCCCGCTCCCAGGCGGCTCTGCTGCCGGCTTCGGCAGCGGCCCCCGCCCGGCAGGTGGCGGCACCTGCCACCGGTGATGCCAGGGTGATGCCGGTCAGTATGACCAGCAGCGTTTTTTTCATGTTCATGGTCGTCCTTACCGGCTCATCGGCCGGGGCTGTGGGATTGTGCCTGTTGCAGAGTTTTTTCCTGCCTGTCCTCCGCCTTTTGGCTGTCAGACCACTCTTTCCAGGTCTGCTCAAAACCCAGAGAGCGGAAAAGCTTGTCCGGTTGCTCTTCCGGTTTGTGGATGGCGGCAAACAACGGGGAGTCCTGTTGCTTCAGGTGAAACTGCATTATTTGTGGGGACGGACGCTGATGATTATTCTCATCATGGTTAACAGCTTCACCGTAACCGGCAAACTGCAGACCGTTATCCGTCAGGGCATTGATAACCAGCTGACGGTTGTCAGCTGACGGGGTGGCCAGTGCCGGGTAAAGGGTGCCGTTCAGGCGGACCACGCCCTGCAGATGATCATCTGCGCTGTGGACCAGCAGAAGATTCAACTGACGATTGTCCTTATCGGCAGAGGCGATGGCTGGTATCAGTTCATTGGGGGCATTACCAGCGAGGGGGAGTCGCATTGATTGATCCTGAGGTGCTGATGCAGGTTGCCTGTCTTCACCAATGTACAGATTATTGGGAGGATTTTTGGGGGAGCGAACTTCCTGCATTATCTGTGGCCAGTGTTGTTGCATCTGTAACATCACCTGGCTGAATGTTGCCATCGGAAACTCCAGGGTATGCTGACCCGCATGAGGTTGGTCATTATTAACGGTAATGCCGTTACTGACCGGGGTTATGGCCCAGATATTACGGATACGATCCCGCGTTTCACCGGACAGCCGGAATGTTTCTCTCGCCTGCAGTGTCAGTGTGACGGGGTCACCCTTCTGATGGTTTTTGACCAGTTCTTCCAGGCCGTTTCCCCAGTATTCCCGTTTGCCACTGCGGTTGGTGAGTTCCACAAAAAAGCAGCGCCCTTTTCCGGGCGCATACTCTTTTTCTCCGTAGTTTGTCAGGACGGCAGTCACACTTTCACCGGGGCTGAGCTTGCCGGGCGGCTCTTCCTCCGGTGTGTCGGGTTGCTGCGGCTGTGCACTGACAGGGGCTTTTTCTGGCGCAGACGACGGGGCGGCGGGTTGTTCCGGTCTGTCGGCCCGGGGGGCTTCAGCTTTTGCCGTGACCGGCGCTTCCGGATGCGGTGTTTCAGCCGTACTGCCTGCTGTTTGTTCAGCCTCTGCCTTCGGTGACACAGGGGGAGCCGGTTGGGCCATTGTTGTCTCTTCCGGTGACTGGCGGTTGAGTTCCGGCGTGGGTCTGTGGGTGACAATGGCATCATGCGCCATCTCTTTTTCCTTGCGGAGTTTTTCCAGTGCTGCCCGCTGGGCCGGGAGTTTCATGCGAACCTTGATGTCGTATTCGACAATCAGCTGCATGGCTTTTTGCTTAAAGGCATCACTGCCGGTCAGCTCGATAACGCCGCCATAGAAGTTGGTGGCCACAGCAAGGGCAGCCAGGACCTTTTTGTCATCCGCGCTGGCGCCATCCACCATTTCGAGACAGTAGAGTCTGTCCAGGAAGGCGGGTTCACCGTCAACGCTGTAGAGCGCAGTCCTGTCGGGAAACTCTTTGTGTGTAAGATTTTTAAGGATCTCGTCCAGGTTGTGCCGCTGCGGACTGTCGGGACGGCGGGGTGCAAAGATAATCGTGTCCGGTTCCGCTGACGATGTGTCTTCCGGGCTGGTTTCCGGTGGTGATGGTGGTGCGACCTCCTCTGTTGCTGTTTCAGCCTCCGTGGGCTTTTTCTCCTGAATAACGGAAGGTTCTGAGGTGCGTGATTTCCCACCGGTCAGAAAACGGCGCAGACGGCTGAAAAGCGATGGCGTATCAGGGCGGGCTGCTTCATTCGCTGTGCTGGTCTCAGTGGCGGACACAAGACGCTCTTCCTGCAGTTTATCTTCAGCCGTCGGTTCAGCGGTGGCCTGCCGGACTGGCTGAGTTTCTGCAGGTTCAGAAGGTGAGGCTGTTTCTGCTGTGCCGGTGTTGTGAACAGCAACCGTGGCATCGGCATTGAGCTCCTCAGCGGGTGCGTTCCTGTTGTCATCGGTGATGTCAGAGGAGTGCTCTGCGCCGGTCTCAGCGGCAGACGCAACGCTCTTTTCCTGTGCTTTATCTTCTGCCGTCAGTTCAGTGGTCACCTGCTGAACTGGCCGCATCCCGGCCGGTTCAGAAACTGTGTTTGTCTCCGCGTTGTCGGTGTTGTGAACAGTGGGGGCCCCCGGAGTGTCAGCGTTGAGATCTTCCGCAAATGCGCTCCAGTCGTCAGCGCTGGCCATGGAAACCTGCACTTGTTCTTCAGACTGCGTTGTGGTGGTGTGCTGTGTCCCGACCGCGTCGGAGAGGGAGGTTTCCGGTGTGTCTTCACTCCGGGGATGTTCTTCTGCCTGCGTGCTCTGGTTGTCAGCGGTGGTGGCAGAGGCATTTTCTTCACCGGTATCAGCGGTAGCCACAGAGGCATTTTCTTCTCTGGTATCGGCAGCGGAAACAACGTTCTCGTGTGGTTTATCTTCTGCGGTCGGTTCAGTGGTTGCCTGCTGCACGGACTGCATCCCGGCAGGTTCAGGAAGCGCTCCTGTTTCTGCTGTGTCGCTGTTGTGAGCGGTGTCTGTACCTGTGGCGTCTGTATTGAGGCCTTCCTGGTCGCCAGCGGTAGCCACAGAGGTATTCTCTGTGCCGGTATCAGCGGCAGACGCAATATTCTCCAGTGGTTTATCCGGGGATAACGTCTCCGCAGTTACTGATTGCAGGGATGCATAGGCGGCATAGTCATCTTCATATGCCTGGTTTTCTGTATCGTCGGAGTGGGTGTCATAAGGCGTATCCTGTGTCGCCAGCTCCGTTTCCGGGGCTGTGCTCTGTCTGTTTTCAGGGGACATTTGTGGCTTCTCATCTTTTACCGGTGTGAATATCAGGTTGCCGATCACGACAGCCTCACGATGGTCGGCAGTGTCACTGTTGGGTGTGGGGATACCGATATGTTTTAACTGTGCGTTCATGGCATTCTGAAAGTTGTCCCGTCCCCGGCTGGCGTCCAGGTCATTGAAATCGGTCAGTCCCTGTGCTTTTTCCGCCTCCGTAAAGGCCGGAATAATGACTTCGCCATTCGTGACTTCTGCGGCCTTTGTTGCACTAAAAACCCCTTTGTTAATTTCCCGTTGATGATCGTTGTCGGCACAGAAGACAAAGGGGCTGTCAGTCCAGATTTGGCGGGCATTTTCTGCCACGGCAATCATATTGCTGGCATCAACTGTCATCAGAACCGGAAGGCCGGTTGCTTCGTGCAGGGAGGCGGCAGTAGCGTAACCTTCCGCAAATAACAGGGGGCGGCCATTTTCCGGGGTTCCGAAGGTGAACCAGTTGCCGGTTTTCTCGGAGTCTTTCAGAATGCGGGCATCCTTCCCGCCGGTGACCGGAATACGCTGGTACGAACGTATTTCTCCCCGGCCGTTGCTGAAGGGAATAACCAGCTCATTTTTATTGTTCAGCCGCACGCCAGGCGCGGCCCGGATGCCCTTGCGCGTCAGGTATTCATGTGCTGTTGCCTGTGGCAACCCGTTAATATAGGAGCGGGCATAGCCGGCCTGTTTGTTATACTGTTGCTGCAGTTTACGTGCGTTATCATCGCGCTGTTGCTGAGCGAATGCCCGCAGATGCAGTCTGGCCAGAGGATCGTGTTGTTCTCCGCCGGAAAATACCCAGTTTGTGGGACTGTCATCGGCGCTCCGGTAGTCGCGGTACCAGCCGGCGGGACGACCATCAAGATAGGCCCTGTATGCGCCACTTTTGGCCCCTTTTTTGTCATCCCGGGTGGCCACTCTGTGTATGGCTCCGTCCATCTGTGGCAATCCCTGAATAACCAGCCCGGCGTTTTCCAGGACCTGAGCAAATTCAGTGACCGGATCGCCGGCATCCATCGACAGTTCCTGTGGCCGGGGTAACCAGCGCTCCAGCAGTGAAAGTTCGGTACCCGCCCGGGCATACCAGAGCTTTTTTTCTGGATCCCATGCGACAGCTTTGCGGCCATTTAACGGGGGAACTGCATTTTTTACGGCTTCTGTCTCCTCAGGCGGGACAGCAAGCCAGGTTCGATATCTGGACTTCATGTCGTTCTCCGGGGATTAAAGATGAGGGCGTTGTGATACGCCGGGATGATGAACAAAAGAGGGTGATGCTGGTCCGTGCCATTCACGGGGTAATGCGGTGTGGTTCAGGTTGCGCGTCATGTGGGACGGCATGCCGGGTAATGTAAGGTGATTTCATTGTGCTGGCTCCGGATGGCTGAACAGAATTGCCCGTATTCCGGTAAGGAGAACGGCTTGCGTTCAGCAGTAGTTAACAGAACGAAGATAGATTAATGTGAGAATAACAAGCAGGTATGAATATCAGTATTTTGGGTAAAATTATGAAATATTATCTTTGTTCTGCCCCCCGTCTGAATAACAACAGGAGCAGCGGGTTTATATTTTGTTTGTCAGCAGCATTTTTAATAACAGGATAACAGAATTAGCCTTGCTTTTTATTATGGTGTAGTTATGTCCTCGTTGTTCAAGACGTCCCTGGTAGAGGATGAAAGAAATATCGTCGGTGTGATCTTTTTGTCTGATACAGAGGAGGATTGTTCTTATGGGCTGTTTCGATGGAACGCCTGCAGGCCTGTCATCACTGACAGGTCGATGAAGCGTGAGCTTACGGGTGACAATGCCGTTTTCATATAGTGCCGCTTCGGTAATATTTTTTGTGTCAAATGTAAGTGAGGTTATACTGTATTTTTTACTGAACATTCGGCCGTTCACAGCCACCATCACGATGATGGTTTTATCCATGGTAATATTAATTCCGGTCTCATTATGCTGGTTGTACCTGAACCATGAAAACTCAGTGATATTCAATTCTTTTTTCTTGAAAAAGTCCTTTTTTCGTTTTTCTGATTCTTTTCTTATATATTCGTGTCTGAGACAGAAGATACAGGCAAATAAAGTCACCATGAGAAAGGCAAGAAGCAGAATAATCACAAGATAGTCAACAGCAGGGTAAAACATATTGTCTCCGCAATATCAGGGCCGGCGGGCGGCCCCTTGTTTTTTATCAGAAGGAGTAACGGACGCTGGCATTCACCGTGTTACCCACGTTGTTCTTACCAGATGCCGGTTTTAAGACTCCAGACCGAAGCGAAGATTATCACGGATCTCAGCGTTAAGACTCATAGTCATTAATATACGCCTGTCTTTTTCACCCTCAGTTCTTCTGCCGGGATGGTAACCAAAAGAGGGTTATTCTGTTCCGCGCCATTCACGGGGTAATTCTGTGCGATGCCGGTACCACCAGGGACGGCCTGACGCCTGTTTACCCTGCACCAGGCTGTACAGACGCCGGCAGAGCGTCCGGACAGTCCATCCTGAGTACCCTAGGAGCACAAAAAACAGCAGAATGCCGCTGCACACCCAGAATGTTGTTTTTGACGGATACGGAAACAGCAGCAGGTAAATCATGGTAAACGGCAACGGGACACCATAAATATTCAGTGGCGGAGTGACATCCCGCCAGAAGCCTTCGCGTTTCATTTGGGGAATTCTCCGGCCGGGATGAAGAGCGCAGCTTCTGATGCCTCAATGCTGCCCGTCTGATACATGGTCAGAACCTGATCCCGTATCCGCCGTTTTTCCTTGCGAATGATTTCATCAATGTAATGCCCCCATGTCGCATGGGACTGCCGGGAGAGCGTATCACGCAGTTCGTCAGTTATGACGATGTATTCCCGGACGGCCTGTCTGCCACCGTCATTTGTTCTGACCAGGACCTGCACCAGAATGAACTGCACCAGGGAAAGGGTGGCGGCTGCCATTGAATCCCTGATTTCCGGTGGAAATAACCCCAGCAGCCGGGCAAAGGTTTCACCGGGTGATTTGGTGTGCATGGTGCCGATGCAGAAGTGACCGGTGTTACCTGCCTGGACGGCTGCATCTGCCGTTTCATAATCCCTGATTTCACCGATACCGATGATGTCCGGGTTACGGCGAACGGCAGAGCGAAGTCCTGCCGCAAAACTTTCCACATCACGCCCGATTTCGGCCTGATGGGGTGGCAGAAGGTCATTCTCTCCCCCCAGAATGTATTCCACCGGATCTTCATAGGTCACCGTTTTGCGGTCGGGGAAATGCGTCTGAATGTAGCGGTACAGTGCCGCTGCCAGTGTGGATTTACCGGAGCCGGTCTCTCCGCAGATGAAACCCAGACCGGTTTTCCGGAGCATGGCATCCAGCAGGTCCGGTTCAATATTCATGGTGAGGATGTCCGGAATATCGGACGGGATCACCCGCATGGTGACGGAGATTACTTTTTCTTCTGTTGCTGATGTTCCCTGAATCAGATGACAGCGCAGGCGAACACGCTGCCCCCGTTGCAGACCGTAGCGACCGGAGGCATCACCGCTGACCTGAATGGTACGGTCCACGGGATGACCGGACAGCACCCGGGGAAGGACTTCCCGTCCAAACAATTCATCACTCAGCGCCATCATGATGGAGGACGGCAGAGGATGTGCGGACGAACGTACCCGCCGTCCAAAGCGACTGACAGATACCGGTGAGCCGCCTGTCAGATCGATATCACTGACGCGGTGTCGGGCACACCAGGCAAAAAAATAGCGAAACTCTTCGGCCGTGAAACGGGCGAAAGGGAATGTGCCGAACTCATCGGGTAATTTCATCGGGGGCTCCTTCCGTGCTGACGACCGGACGCCAGCGTGATTTCTGCAGGGTGAATTCCGCGTGTGTCTTCAGACGGCGGACGTGGTCTCCGGTGATGAGTTTCCTGCCGTTACCGGTGACGGTCTGCCGCTGTTCAGTCACATCCGGGCGTGTGATCATGCCCTGACGCCAGAGCAGGGCATAAAGCATCATTCCCCGGTAATCCCGGGTCAGGCGTTTCTGGTTGGCTTCCAGGGTGAGGTCAGCGTTGTCACGGCCTTCCTGCCAGCCCTGGCGGAGTGCGTTTTCCCAGAGTCTGCGCTGTGCGCGGTCTTCCGGTACAACACGGCCCTCAGTTCCCGGGGTGGCGGTAGTGGAAAGCCCCCGCAGAAGCCAGTCACGCCAGCCCGGCGGGTTACTGACAAAACGTTCGGGGCGCAGGATGGTCCAGACACGGGACGCGGTTCTTATCTGGTCAGGCTGAATGTGAGCAACATCCTGCGCTTCATCAATAACAGGGGGTAGCCAGCCTTCCCTGCTGATAAGGGGACGGAAGTCATACAGGGCATTCAGTGTACTTTCCCGGGCATTCAGTGCCTGAATCAGTTCCCATGAGCGCTGTGCTTTTCCGCCACGGAATCCCAGCGTTCGTCCGGCGTCCGTGAGCATCTGGCGACGGGTGTCTGAAATGCCGTCATCCTGGTTGTCAGTGGGCGTCAGCCATGCCCGGAGATCCGGCGGTGGTAAATTGCCTGCCATACCGGCAGGGGGGCGATGGTGCTGTCCGGCACAGCCTGCCAGCAGGAGCCCGGACAGCAGGAAACAGACCTGTTTTTTCATTTTTTCTCCGTTGGCATATAGGAAAGATGTAAACGCCCGGCTGACTGTGAGAGGACTGCCCGCCAGGCAGTCTGGGCCTCTGTGAGACGAAGGGCATCAGCGAAGGTCATATCGCGTACATGGAGTGAGACGGGCAGGGGAAGACGCACGCCGCTGTAACTGAACTGTTGTCCGCGCAGACGGGCCAGCTCGCTCAGGAGCTCCAGAGCATCGCCTTCCCAGTCAAAGGAAACCCGCCCGCTGTGAGCCTGCAGGCTGCCTCCGGGCTGGCGGGAAGGCAGGGCTGCAGAATACGTGCCCTGCTCCCACAACTGATACTGTGCATGTCGTGTGACAGCGACTTCAGAAGCTGCACCGTACTTCCTGGCCGGTGCGGTATTATCCGGGGGAAGATGACAGCCGCTCAGACAGAGCATGGCAACTCCCCCTGCAAGGGTGATACGTTTTTTTTGCATGGTTTTATCCGGAAAATAATGAACAGGACTGGCGGTGAGTGGCCAGAAGAGCGGAAACGAGCAGATTCAGGTCAGAAGCCCCGGGCGTCCCGGGGCGTGATAATCAGAAGGTGAACTGTAACTGAGCAATGGCACCGTAGTTGTTGTCGGTGCCCACGAGGCCGGCGACATCAATGTGAATCACATCAAACGGTGAGAGCCCAATCCCGGCAGTGAATGCACTGCCGTTGTTGCTGGCCAGATTCTGGCGGTAACCGGTACGTAACTGTGCCCATTTCCAGGCATTAAACTCAGCACCTACGGCGGCAAACTGACGTTTGCTGTCTGATGTGAAGCCGCTGGCCGGGGTCAGATCCACATCCAGTGCCGTGGTGAACATGTCGTTGTGCCATGATACGCCGGTTGTTACCTGCGGACGGATCCTGAAGGTTTCAGTGACACCATGTACCTCTTTGGTCTCAATGCTGCGTGGGATCAGGTTCTGTGCGACCAGACCCAGCGTCCAGTTGTCATCCAGGTCCATGCTGGCACCGATATCAGCGTTAATACCGTTTTGGGTGTTGTGGTAACGGTCACCTTTGAATGCGCTGCTGTCATAGTTTTTGATCAGCGTATTGTAGTTAAACAGGTCAACACGCTGGAATTTTGGTGTGAAGCCCAGTGACCATTTTTGTCCGGCCGTTTCCAGTTCAGTGGCCAGCGCAACGCCCACATCGGTGATCAGTGCGGCACGGGCAAAAGCCTGTGAGGTCAGTCTGTTTTTATCCACATCCTGGCTGCCACTGTCTGCAATGCTTTCCAGATAGTTCAGGTCGGCATCGCTGACTTTACCGTCGACGCTGACAGTCCCGAGCGTTTTCAGCATCAGTGCAGCAGCGAGGGTATCACCGGGAAGGGCCGCCACAGCAGATACCCCGGCCTGTGCGCTGGCATGGGTGTTCCGGAAGTCCTGCAGTCTCTCTTTCAGGCGGGCCGCTGTCTGCGGTACCCCGGAGTGGCTGTCGACGGCACGGTCGAAGGCTTTCCAGTCATCGCTGATTTTGTCGGCGTTGTCGGCGATATTACCCGGATCGGACAGCTGCGCACCCACGGACGGAAGCAGAAGACTGAAGTCATCTTTTGCACCGGATTTTGTCAGCAGTGCCGGGTTTGCCAGTGGGGCCACACCATAGTGAGAGGAGGCAACCCCCGTTCCTCCCATCGCATCATTGCGGGCTTCAAAATATGACGTTGCTGCAGTCGAATTAAAGGAAAATAAAACGGCAGACGCGATGAGAGTACGGGTAATATGCTTTTTCATCATCATTTCAGTTTCCTGTATTGAGGTATTTTGGGTATAACAACAGAGGGCACGGCTGTGCCATTAAAAACAGTTGGTGTATTATTCCGGTTTATTGCTCAGTATTATTACCAGGGGGATAACGGAACCCTGAATAACGCAGTGGGTAATATTTTTCCTGTTATCAGATATTCTGCCTGTGCCGGAGTGAGTGTTACGGCGCGAACAGGGATATCCGGAGATATTTTTCGGGCCATCTGAAACCAGCCTTCTTTTTCTATATCCATTCTGGCCGGATATAACGAAAGTACCGGATAAATAATGGTGTTATTAATTTCTTTTTTCTGCCTGAGCAGAACGCCGCAATATTCTCCGGAATGCGTTCCGGCAAACGGAAAACCATGCCAGAGAATAATGTCCATATTCTCGCGGGCTGAAATAATCCTGCAGAATATCTCCTGTGTGGCTGGCCAGTCTCCCGGACGATACAGTGGATAATGCACCCTGCCGTTCAGCCATTCCGGACTGAGATAAAACCAGTCAGCCAGTGCTGCAAGAATCTCCCCGGTCAGATAGTCAGTGAGTCTGTCCGGCTCCCGGAAGACGGCAGGGCGGATATTCCAGGGGGCCAGTAATGCAGCCATCGTTGTTGCGCTGATATCATGTGCCTGCATGATGTGCTCCATCCTGCTGAGAAGACGGCGGACGATGTTATCTGCAGGAAGAAACATTTCACTTAACGCGTCTTCGACCAGGATACGCGTCAGGTCAGAGACGGAAAGAGAAAGCTGTTCGCTCATGATACCAAGGGCATCCCTGACTCCCTGCGGATAACGAACCTGCAGGGGTGTGGACTGCAGCTGGCGATGACTGAGCAGGCATTCGCAAATTCGCTCCCTGTCCAGGGAGAGCATCATACGGGCGGCAATACCTGTGCTGTCAGTTTTCATTTCACCTCCATGCGGGTCAGCGTGTTTTGTTCATAAATTGAGTCTAAAGAGAGTGTTTTTTAAACGGAAGCGAGTTATTTCGATCGTTATGATCGAGTGTGTTTCAAGAGTGTTTGCAACTCTGTTTTAAGGGCGAATGAAAAGGATTCGGACAGGAGGTGACTGAGCATGCTGGCATGAGATATTGCCAGTCCCCGGGTTTCTGCACGGGTTTCAAGGTCGAAATCGTGCAGTGTCACGACAAACAGCCCGTTTCTGCACCCGACAGTTGCAGGGTAGGGAACAAAATAAGGGGAAATTTTGCTGGTCTGTTTACGCCTGGCATCGAGTTTGCTGACCAGCTGATATGCCCGGAGATTTATTTCATTTGCCGTGCCAGTGGGAGCGTCATATCAAATCATCTCCAGACCAACACAAAATTACGCCTGTGGTAACGGTGTTTTCTCTGTGTATACCTATCAGATGTGAGTCCCTAGCTGGCTTTAACAATGTAGTTGAATGCAATGTTTTTGGGACGCATTTCTGTGGTACTCCCCTGTGCCCAGTATGGCATACCACTATGATGCCCTTTCAGCCATCCGCCACGTTCGTGATAGACGCCTGATTGATCGGCCTGATAACTCAGGAGCTGTCTGTTCCGATCACCATCAAGTCCCTTCCCGTTATCCCAGCCACGGATAAAAACACCGCGCAGATCGGGTAACTTACAGCTAGGATAAGCACGGGCAAGCTGAGGATACCGGGAACAGGAAAACGACTGGCCGTTCATCAACAGATAGCCTTGTGGAGGTGTGGCAGATGGCCACGGGATAGGGCTTCCCACAGGGTAGGATTCAAAGCCAACCCACACACCGGATTGGCACGAAAGTATTGCCCCTTTGCTGTCGCGGCCTACAAGTCCATCTGGTGAACACTTTGTATTTGCTACGGCTGTTTTATCCAGCTGTAAATACTCACCTGTGGAAAGGCGACCGTCAGACCGGACTGTCCCCCCACTGACTTTTCCTCCTTTGATTTCCCCTGTGGTTATAATTCCTTTACCACCGACTGCGCGTATCCACTGGCTGTCTGTCATCGTAAAACCGCCACCATAGGTGATGTTCTTCCAGCCTTTATCATTTTTGGTGATTAACCAGCCGTTTTCGCTTGTAACATCACCTTTCAGTGTTGCACTTTGTCCATTGACGTTTCCTGCATTGTTCAGGTTGTTCCCTCCCATATTGATGGCCGTGTTCATCTGGTTCAGCTCCGGTCGTCCCGGTACCTGAAAGCGATACAGGCGATCGCTTTCCTGCAGGTCATCACCCATCATTACGATGGCGATGTGCCCGCCATTGCAGCTGAGTCCATAGTCGCCGGGTTTATCTGTCCATCCACCAAAAACACCGGTTGCTGTGCCATTTTTTCCTATAAATCCGCCCAGACCGGGGAGCAGGCTGGCGATACTGCGCAGGGCATCGTCTTTGATATTCTCCCCTCCGGTGGAGCAGGTCAGGGCCTCCAGACGACCGGTACTCGTGTTACGACGGATGCCGGTGGTATAACTCTGCCCAAAGGGCGAGCGGTTAAGACCCTTCAGATATCCTTTCCGGATTAACTCATCCGCCGTGAAGGTGGCAGGAAGCGTTCCGCTATGCAGGCGGGCATTGTTATCGGCGATGTAGGTCCTGGCTGCAGTATTGTAGGCATCTGCATGAAATGCGGCGCTCTGGTTGCGCATTTCATTCAGGTAGTCTTCAATGTAAGACCAGAACAGCGGCATGAGCAGGCTGATGACAACCAGTCCTCCCAGAATTTCAAGAAGTGCAAAACCTTTATCGTTGTCTTTTTGCATAGTCGTTCCCTCCGGTATTACCAAAGGCCACCGGGATAAAAAGTAAATGCGTACTGTGACGCGCAGAGAAACGGCCCAAAGGGAAGTTCTCTGGTAATGCGTCGTTGTCTGTTACACCACAGATAAAGTAAGGCTCCGCCTGCTGCCGTTGCGACAATCCAGGGGATGTCTCCCGGCGGGGACCAGATGGCAATACCGGCAATCAGAAAAACATCGCCCAGGCCTATGGTTTCTGTTTTCCTGCGGTAAGAGGTGTATTGCCTGAACAGAAGCAACAGCAGGAACCAGAACCCTGCACTGCACAGGCCTGTCAGCCAGTCTCCCTGCCAGAGACGAAATGCGCTGCCGCTTATCAGATACATGATGGTGAAGGGCCGGGGAAGACGGCAGGATGCAGCATCCGTCAGGGTCATCAGTGTCATACATCCGGTCATTATCGTCATAAACAGCACCCCGACAGCGCTGTCATTCTGATAAAGACGCAGGATAATGGCGGCAGCTGCAAGCATCCCGCTCATCAGCGCCAGCCCATGGTGAGGGGGGCGGGCATTCATCCGGGAGAGTCGATAGCGACTCATCTGAACGGCCAGACACTGTATTACCACGGTTATGGCGACCAGCAGTGCCGGGATTATCTGGAGCATGGCAGTTCTCCCGGACTAACGTCCCTGCATGTAAGCGCTGTAAATCTGCCGGGCGTATTTCATCCGGCGGTGAGTGTTACTTTTACTGAAGCCGGCGTTATAACTGCCGAGGCATTCCCAGTTTACGCCGCATCGCTGAAAATGCCGGGCGAGGATCCATGCTCCGGTCTGAATATTCAGGCAGACATTATTCAACAGATCTTTCTCACTCCGGATAATGCCCATTTTTTTCAGCCCGGGAATATGTGTGGAGTTAATCTGCATTATCCCGTAATCGGTACTGATAATTTTTCCTCTGTCATTCCTGTTATGATTAATGGCCCGGGGATTCAGACTGCTTTCCCTGCGGGCAATAATTTTGAGTAATCCTGGATCAATGGAATAACGTTTTCCGGCGGTAATAAAACAACGATCATATTGTTTGTCCTGTGGGGATGCCTGTGCGGAAGGAAGTGAGCATAACAGTGAAAAAATCACTGTCAGGATAAATAACCTGTTCATACAGTGACCTTAAATAAAGCGCCCGGGCGGGCGCTGATGAATGATTAACTGTTGGTTTCCAGTTTGATAGTAGTTTTATCTGCGTTACATACTGTAGACGGGTCAACTTTATTCGTCACATTGCCGTTGATTTTTGTAAACATGGATGAACTGCGCAGGCTGGTGACCAGATCAATACAGTTTTTCTTCGGCACATTGCTGGATTCAATAACGTAGGAGTATTTATCTGAACTGACTTTGATGGTTACCGCACCACCCCAGGCATTTTTCGCCTTATTACCACCGGCGATCATATCGGCAGGCAGGCCACCACTTTCGGTCAGGATTTTGACGTAGTCAGTACCTGTATACTGCCCCTGGAATTTCTGGGCTTTCATTTTGGTGGCGATTGTCTGCAGGTTTTTGAGTTCCTTCTGGTTGTCTGAAGAGGACAGGGTATCGGACATCAGTCCCATCACGGCACCAATAACAATGGCAGCGACGACCAGAACACCGAGAACTTCCAGCAGGGTCATGCCTTTATCATCGTTCTGAAGGTGACGAATATTATGTTCTGAATACGAAGAGGTTATGACGCTCATATTAGCTCCTGAGATTGGTAAAACAGAATTTGGATCGAGGGGAATATAAAGGATGCTGTGTTTACTGCTTCAGCATGTCACTGATGCCGTAAATGGCACTGACCATATTGATGATGAAGAGAAATACCAGCAGACCTGATATAGCAGTAATAATAATGCCGCTTTTTCTGACATTCTTTTTTGCTTCTTCCAGCCAGCGGTCTGCATAAAGCGCCATACTGGCAACACTGTCCTCCCTTTCTGAATTTAAAAGAAGATTATTCACACAGGATTTTGACGGAAAGTCATAACCACAGTTTTTCATGGCCAGTGCCAGTGACTGACCGGATAAGACATTTTTTCTGATAGCACTTATTCGTGATTTTAACCATCGGTTATGTTCTGCATGTTTTTCTATTCTGGTAAGGGCATGAGATAAAGGAATATTTATCTGCAGCATGGATGAAATATTAAAAAGGTAATTCACGCCATGGAAAGTCTGATACAGGGACCATGGCGGGATGCGATCAAGATACCGTCGTCGGGGACCGGTATACAGACTGAATGACATCCTGATGAGAATTGCCAGCAGCAGCAGTCCTGCCAGCAGCCACAAACCATAACCGATAACCAGCTCGGAGGATTTGGCCAGAATGACCATCTGTACTGACCAGCGTTCTTCCGGTGCAAAGGCGCTGATCATCGGAATAACCCGGGTATGAACGTTATACATATTCACCACACAGAGTGTCAGCAGGATGAGCGGATAGAGGCAGACACTCACCAGACTGCTAATCATCTCCTGTCGTCCTTTTGCCGTTTTGACGACCTGAAACATGGCTTCAGCGATATCACCTCGTTCTTCACCGTTACGGATCAGGGCAATTTCATCTTTGGGTACCCAGTCCTTCAGGGCCGGAGAGAGCTGACCACTGCTGCGTATGCTGGCGATACAGTCTGTCGCCAGAAAATACAGGCCGGACTGCCCTTTCTTTTTACCAAAATCCGTTTCCACATCGCAGATGAACTCCAGTGCCCGCATAACCGGTGTGCCGTCCCGGATCATGCCTGCAAGGGACTCGTAAAACGTAGTCCGCCTGAACGTCTTTTTGCCCAGCCAGCGGTTAAGGCCGGACAGTTCCAGTTCCGTATTGTTGAGTCTTTCCAGAATTTTCATATCAGTGCAGCAGCGTATAGCTGTCCTCGTCTACAGGGGATATGTAATGCGCAGCCAGCGGATCGACCTGACCACTGTTGATTTTGCCCAGCAGGTGCTGATTTCGTGTCATACCGCCGAGCTCCCGGTGCCAGTAGGTTTTTGCCTCAATCCGGCCTTTTTCCCGGTAAATCTGGAAAAACTTCGCATCCGGGGAAATCACTTCTGCAATGACGGTCCGGCCGTTCACTCCACGCCAGCAGTGTGGGCAGCCGTTATGGTTACGAAGATACACGGCATCGGGCTGGCAGAAGTTTTCCACCAGGCGTCGTTCTTCATCCGTCCGGGAGCTCTCCACCTCATGCCAGGGGAGGCGGCAGTGGGGACATATCACCTGAACCAGACGCTGGCTGAGCAGGCCGATAAATAACTGCGGATCTGCAATCATCCTTGCCTGAACGCCCTCCATTTCCAGACGCTCAAGAATATTTATCGGGTCGTTAGCATGAAGGGTGGTCAGCATCAGGTGACCGGTCATGGCGGCTTTTATCGCCGTGATGGCGGAGGCATGGTCACGTATCTCCCCGTTCAGGATAGCGTCAGGATCAAGGCGCAGGGCGGACTTAACAGAATCGACCCAGCCCTGAGCGGTATCCATAACGGCCGTCTGAATTGCACCGGGGATACGCCCCTCTGGTGGTGATTCTATTGTGAACAGACGTCGCCGGGGGAGCAGGATCCCTCCGGTATCGTTGAAGCCATACTGTTCCAGATAGGCGGCAGAAGCCGTCCTCAGCGTGGTGGATTTTCCGGAACCGGTGGGGCCAGAGAGGATCACGATGCCCTCCGGTCGCTGCAGCATCCTTCGGACAGCGCGCTCCTGCTCAGGGTGATACCCCAGCATACTGAATGTCGGTATATGCTGACTGTCATCCTTGATCAGACGCAGTACGGCATAGAGTCCGCCCACACACGGATAGTGGGAGTAGCGCGCACCAAACAGTCCGGCCAGTTTCAGGAATCTTTCAGCCAGACGGGCATCCTGGGGGACACCGGGATCAAACTGTGTTCCCTTTATGACGTCAGTCATTCCGGAATAGGTGGCCCCCAGTAATTCCAGCCCCTCATCTTTTCTGACGATATCGAGCAGCTCCAGCTCTCCGTGGACACGGGCCTCCAGATACGTGAAATCCGTACTGTCACGCCCCGGCGTGATGTGAAGATCTGAGGCGCTGAGGGTGGCCGCATGGCTGATATACCCGAGCATTTTTTGCTGTACGGGGTTAATTCCGTTTTCCACCCCGGAAATGACCGTCTCCTGCCTGAGTCGGGCGATCACATCAAGTGTGGTGAACTCAAACGGGGATACTTTACCCGGATAGCGGGAGCACAGGCGGGTCAGATAATCCTGGACGGCACGAAGGTGTTTTTTTCCTTCCACCACTCTGACATGAATTTGTCCTGTTTTATCTGTATCAACAACCACGTAATCCAGAATGTCATCAGGTGGCTGGTCTGCAGGTGCCAGCATAAAATCTCCTTACGGGCAGCGGTACCCGGAAACGATTTTTTTTGTGATTAAGGGCCGGGGGAATAATCTATTCCGACAGCCGGCTGTAAATGGCGGCACTGAGTCAGGGTTGTAGTGTTGTTCTGATACCATTTTGTTCAAGGACAACACTGTCAGTGGTGATCTTTTCCACGCGGAATGTGGTGCCGGGAATGTGTTGCCCTTCTTTTACATCAGCAGTTTGTCCGCCCGGCAGTTGTATCCTGGCGGTTATCTGGGGGTGAACTCCGGATATCTCTGTCAGCCGGGGAATACCGGTAATGGGGGCAGGGGTATCTGTCGTGACGGCTGAACTGCTTTCCTGTGAATGCACAGGCTCAGCTGGTTCTCCCTGCTCCAGGGTTCTGAGTTCATGTCGCACCTTTTCTCTTGCCAGCATGGCTTCATACAGTGCAGTTTCTTCCTGAATCTGTTCCACCTGGAGTTGCCGGTTATTCTGTTGCATGTTGCTGATGGTGCTGGCCGCGACCGTTGTCGGCAGGATCAGGACGGAAAGCAGAAGAGCTTTTGTTTTACTGGACATAATATTTACCTGTGAATTGATAACGGAAACGACCCTCTTCCAGTTGCCTTGTTACGGAGATAAAACGGACGGAGGGTTCACTGAAATGCTCTGCCACCTGGTGCGCCGGAAGTGTCGTCAGTATCTGCAGGTCATACTCCTTCCAGGGGGGCTGGATGGTATTTCCGTCTTCATCGGTGAAGCTGTTGCTGACTTCCTGCCAGTCCATTTTCAGCTGCATCGACCGGGCGAGTGTGGTCAGCCGTTCCTGCAGGAGGGTGTTTTCCGGTAATGCCTCAACGGCAACGGGAGTTTCAGGCATACTGAAGGTGACCGGCAGGGCAAAACCACCGCTATTCCCGTCCGGCATAACCATAAACGGCCGGATGCTGAAAATTTCCCTGACCCGCTGGCTGAATGCGGTCACTGTCGTCCCGGCGATGTTTGTATATGATGCACGCAGATTGCCGCTGTTCCCGGTGGCAGCACACTCGGCGAGTGAATATCGCCAGCCGGCGACCGACACCGGCAGGCGTGACCATACGTCACTGCATCCCCGGATAAAATCTCCGGTTTCCGGCATACTCAGCCACGGTGGTGTGATCCGTTCCTCTGCGGCTTTTTGTGCCGCTTCAGCAAGTGCTGCTTTTTCTGCCTTCAGGCGTTCATAGTACTGCCAGCCATACCATGCAGTACCCAGAAGGGTGAGTATGAGTAATACCGGAATAAGCTGTGGCCCACGGGATACGGGGTGAAGGCGTGCTTCTGCCGGATATTTCCCTGCACCTGTCAGGGTTTCCAGTGGCAGGGGACCTCTGCCGTCAGGCCCGTTAAACGAGGGCGGTTCATAACATGTCCAGCCGTGTTCAGGCGCGCTGTTAATGGTGAGGAATATTTCCCGGGCCTCCCTGATTTCCTCCCGGGTTCCCACCAGGTCACTGACCAGGATGCCGTCAACAGCAGAAACAAAACCATAAAGTTCTGTATCGTTTGCCTGTGACAGTTCAACGATAGCGTATCCTCCTGGCTCGAGCAGAGGCAGGATAAGCATGGCGAGAGAGAAATACCTGCGGCTGCCTTTGGGGAGTGTATTCTGGCTGACGGCTGCAACCATGATGTGACGATCGGTATCTTCCGTACTGAGATACTCACAGGAAATATAGCGTACTGCCCCCAGACTGCGGGCAAACGTCCGGGGGTTTTTATGGCTTGCGGGCAGTGTTTTCCAGTCCATTCCGGCAAGAAATACATTCCGTCCTGCCGTCAGCGGAAACACCTGTCGCTCTGTCGGTGAAATATCTGTCACGATAGTCCTCCTTCTGCAAATCAGATGATATTGGGCGTGATCAGCACCACGAGAATGGTGTCGTCGTTTTCACTGTTGATCCCACCGCCAAGACCGAAGAATCCCGGTGTGCCGACACCCTGTTTTCCACTGCGACGCCCTGACTGCTGGAAGCCACTGATAATGACTGTCTGCCCGGATTTCAGGTCCACTGTCTGGTTGATGGTTTTCAGATCCACATTCGGCAGCTGGGCTTTGCTTCCACCACTCTCGTAATTCTCAATAACCGGTTTGTCGGAGAGACTCATGGAATAGAGCAGCTGCAGTGTCTGTGAGTCTGGGAGAATGAACGGCAGAAGGGTCATATTAAAACCGGTGGTGATGGTGGCCGCATTCAGGGAGGTGGATGAGCCGACATTGGCGGTGGTATCCGTCGTCACACTCTCAATGTAGCTCTGCTGATTGGCAATCTGCATCGGTACCGGGGTCAGGTTTTTGGTCACGGCGGAATTCCGGGTTACCACACTGACATCTCCCTGGGAAGAGAGTGCTTTCAGGAAGGCTTTTGAACCGGTGAGTTTCCCGTTCACAATGGAAACACCACCAGTGACGGTATCGCTGGCTGCACTGGTGAATGTGCTGCCGAGGCTCAGTCCCAGCGTTCTGTCGCTGAAGACTGCGTTCCAGTCGATACCTGCCTGCTCATTACGGGTTTTCCGGATACTCAGAATTTCCACATTCAGCACCACCTGGCGCTTCATTTCTTCATTGCGTTTTTCAATGAACGTCCGGACCGTTTCCAGTACCTGTGGGGTGTCCGTGACGGTGATAAAGCCCGTCGACATGAACATGCGACCAATACCCGGCGTCAGCATTGATGAGACAGCATTTTTCACATCCTGATACAGCGCAGATTTCATATCCACGGTGGTGGTCTGGGTATTACTGGCATCACCGGAAATGGCATCCGATGCTGTTCCACCTGATGAGCCATTTGATGACATGGTACCGCTGACCACGGTGGCATTATAGGCAACCTGGCTGTCCATATAGGTCACCGGGAAGGTCCGGGTATCAAGATAATAGAACGTGATATGTGAACCATCATAACGCCAGGAAATCCCGAGACGGGAAGCGACCGCATTCAGCAGTGATGTCAGTCCTGAAGCCTTCAGTTCAGGAAGTGACGCCGTATTTCCCTGCAGGCGGGGAAGTGTCGTGTCAGAACTGCCTATGGCGGCCAGTGGAACCATACCGCCGGTATCCGGCGGTGGTACTGTGCCCTGGATTTGCTGCGTACTGCCGGAGGTGGTCACGCTCAGATACGCCTGTACATCAGGGGTGATCCTTACAGGAATATGACAGTTTTGCGAGATCCGCTGGGCCACCTGCTGAAGGGTGATGCTCTGCCGGGTGTTAATGATAATCGGACAGCCGGGCACCGCATTACCGGGGTTTTTATCCGTGACCGGACGGGGATTGATCCACTGACGTGGGGATTCCTTTACAACCGGTGTCCGGTTTCGCAGCTCAGCGATCATTTCCCGGGCCCGTTGTTGTTCAGCAACGGCGTCTTTTCTGGTGTTCTCTGCCTGTCGGAAACTGGTACAGCCCTGCAGCAGAGTGGCTGCAATCATAATAGCAAGAAGTTTTTTGTTCATAGATAAATCCGTGAGTTATTCAGAGTCCGGCCTAATTCATCCAGATGATGACCTGATCGGGGATCACAGCAGGGAGCGTGATGGAAATACGCCGCCCACGGGTGTCCAGGAGGCGACCGTTTTCCACTCTGGCAAGCAGGGCCGAATCACCACTTTGTTCCAGGAGGGCACCCATAAGGCCGGGTTTTTCTTTTGCCCAGACAAAAACGCGCTGCTGACTGATGAGGTGGCTGACGTTTTTCGTGGCGGGCAGACCGAGCTGTGCTGACGTGAGCTGACCACCGGCAGCACGTCGTTCAGGGTGCTGATACAGGTAATCGTTGATGGCATTCATATAACGAATAAAGTCTGCAGCCTGCTGTGTGATTTCAGCGGTCTGCTGATGGTGCACAGTACGGCTGAGGTGACTGTGGAACCAGAAATTACCAATGGCCATAATGACCATAATGAAACCCGTAACCCATCCCATAGGTTATTCCTGCGGGCGGTCTGTCACACGGAGCAGGCATTGTGCAGTGCTGGTCCGGGCATACAGCGGTTTTTCAGCCGGGGTATAGAGTGCAAAGAGCTGCTCCAGCGCCTGGCGGAAACTGCCGGTGAAAACCAGAGGGGCATCGATGCTGTAGTTGACAGGTGTTTCCCAGCGCAGTGTCCATGTGCCGTGCGGGCATTTTTCGGATGATGTCCAGCGGGCCAGTCCGTCTTTCAGGGTGGTCCCCTTTTCCATTTTCCACTGCCGTGGCGGTATGACCTTCTGCTGTGGTGGCACTACCGGTTTCGTGGCCACCGGGGCTGGCGTGGTTGTTCTGCTCTCTGGAGTTCCGGATGTCCCGGTGGTGGTCTGAGCCCGGGAAACGCTGACGGCAGGTGTCACTGGTGTCGGGCCTGCCGGCGTTGCGGTGCTGCCCCTGAACGGATTACGCGGTGTATCAGCAGCTTTCTGTGAACCCTGCGGTGCCGTGACGTCGACCGGCGGTGTTGCAGAGGTCGTGACAGTCAGTATTTTCCTGTTCCAGTCCATATGTCCGTAAAGCTGCTGGCCGGCCAGCAGCGCATTCAGTGCCCGGTGCCACTGGTCATTAACGGACCAGACGGGGAGGCGTTTGTTCAGTGCCGGTATGGCAGCGTTCTGTTGCCGGAACTGCCAGCCGGGTGGTAGCAACTGGCGTATCCAGTCACTGACGGAGCGCTGATGTGCCTCACGTAAATAAACGACGGATGACTGACCGGGTTTACCGGTCATAACCAGTGCGGGCAGCTGTGTGGCCTGAAGGAGCGGACGGGGAGGCAGTGCGGTACTCTGGCTGCTGACTGCGGTTGTGGGCGTCGCTGTTGTTGTCGGGCGGGGCGGCGTCACAGGGCGGGTCACCGGTGGCGGAAGCAGACGTTTTTGCGTATGGGCGATAATGGCAGCGCTTTCGCGAATTTGTCCGTCGACGAACACCAGAGCCGGAGGCGTGGTGTCAGGAACAGGCGTGGCATTAAATGCCGTACAGCCGCTGAGTAATGACGGCAGAAGGAGTGTAAGTGATTTCTTTTTCATAGAATAAATCCGGTATGTATCGGGTTACGGTATAAGACAGGTGGCTGGTAACAGGTCTTCAGATAAATATAATTTCATCAGGATATTGATGATGAACATTCATGTTCGGGGTGATTATGAAAACTAAAACATTCCGGTTCCGGAAATATAAAAAGAAAAACGTCCTGCTGCAAATGATAGTTTCCAGAAAACAAGTGATATTGTTTTTCAGAACTGGAACATTATTTTATTTCTTGCCTGTTATTGAAACATGTCCGGTTATGATCTCCGAATGGCAGGTATCAATAAAATCACTTTTCCCCGATTGTGTGTCAAAGTCAACGTGGGTGAATCTGTGTACATCCTGCCATATGGTGAAACAGACAGGACAGGTAACAGGTAGTTTACCTTCAGCTATTTTTTCGCAGCTTTCAACCAGTTGCTGCGCCTTGTTGTATCTGACGTTATAGCCATTTGTGCAAAGCGTTTCATACCCATGAGCTCCTGTAACTATATGTGTGGCGATTCTTTCGTGGACTCTCCCATTAATTAATAATTGTTCACGTGTTGTGATTGTTCTCATGCCTGTTTCTCAATTGGTCATAACAGAAAATAATCTGCATTCCTGAAAAATATCGCGGTTGTGAAATATTTAATTTTTACCCCCTTTTATGGGGGATGAAAAGCAGGCTGTCAGGCTATAACTGAACGCGGTTTCTGGATTTTGGTGCTAATGTCACATCTTTCCATTCACAGCTGCTTCCGGGAATACGCTCTTTGCGTCGTATTATACGGGAGTTCTGACACACAATAATTAAGCCATTGTCTGCCGTCTGAAATGGCATTATAGCGATGTTTATATCTTCTGTTGCAGGAATATAACTGACTTTCTTTTCACATGTATTGGTGTATATGACAACTCTGAATTTTTCTGCGGACATTTTCAATCCTCTTTTAAACCAGAATATCCCGTGAGGGCATTCTTTGTGAAAAAGATGCCGGAAAAATTCCGGCACGGGGATTAAACCTGTTGTGGTTCTGAGTTATCCGGAGCGGTTACCGGTTCGCTGACATCCGGAACCTTTTCCGGGGCAGGCATGACCAGTGGACGTGTCAGGGCTGTAAGTCCTTCACCGGATAAACCCACCTCTTTCAGCAGGGAGTCGATGAGCGGAGCCTGTGTACGGTAAGCCAGAGCGGCGGTTACTGCCTGTTCAGCGAGATTTCCGCCACTTATGTCGGTTGTTGCTGTTTTACCGCGGGTAACACCGCCATTCAGACCATCCACCTGAATGATTTTAATACCGTCAATGGATTTCATTGGTTCTGTGGACTTCTCTATGACGGCAGGTAATGCATCCAGCAGGGCAAGACGGAAGCGGAGGCTGGTCTGCTCATCCGAAAGCACGTTAATGGCATCGTTCAGTGCGCGCTGTGCTTCTGCTTCTGCCAGACCTTTCTGACGGGTGGCCTCCGCCAGTTCAATAATTGCTGCGGCCTGGAGTTCGGCTGCTTCTTTTTCAGCCTGTGCGCGAACCGTCAGTTCAACCGCTTTCGTTTCAGCTTCCTGAGCAGCAGCAATCAGGGCAACCTGTTTGGTACGGTCGGCCTCCGCAGTCTGGCGGGTGGTTTCCACATCCTGCTGGGCCTGTACGGCCTCAGCCAGTGCTTTACTTGCCCGGGCTTCTGCCTGTGACTGCTCTTCCGATTTTGCCGCCACGGCAATGGCTCTGGCCTGGCTGGCGATTTCGGTTGCCTGCTGTTGCTCAATTTCCCGTATGGCCACTTCCCGTTCGGCTTCGACCTGGCGGGTACGCACTATCTGCTGTCGTTCGATTTCGGCTTCCTCTATCTTACGTTCAGCCAGAATTCGCGCGGATTCTGCTTCACGACGTCGTTCAGCTTCAATAGCAGCAATACTGGCACTCTGCTCTGCCGTACGGGTTTTTACCCGTTGTTGTTGCTCCAGAGTCATGAAGGCTTCCTGCTGTTCAATCTCCAGACGTCGGGAGAGTGCATCCCGGTTTTTTTCCCTGATGGCCACTTCAACATCCTGCTCAACTTCGTTGCGTTCGCGGCGACGACGTTCTGTTTCCTGGGTCAGAAGGGTCAGGCCTTCAGCATCAAAGGCATTGTCAGGATTAAAATGTACCCGTGCAGTCTGGTTGAAACTTGTCAGCGACACACTTTCAAGCTCCAGACCGTTTTTGGATAAGTCTTCCGCAACGGTGTTCTGCACACCCTGAACAAAGTTCTCGCGGGCATCCTGTAAATCCTGCATGCTCATTCTGGCCGCCGTGGCCCGTAGGGCATCAACAAATTTATCCTCGACCAGACTACGCAGATCTTCAGGTGTGAGCGTGCGTTGTCCCAGCGTCTGGGCTGCAGTGGATATTCCTTCGGCTGATGGTTTTACCCGAAGAAAAAAGGCAACGGCAACATCAACACGCATGCGGTCGCGGGTTATGAGACTTTCAGCCGCTGCACGACTGACTTCCAGCTTCAGGGTGTTCATGTTGACGGGAATTGTTTCGTGAAAAATGGGCATAACAATTGCACCGCCACTCATTACCACTTTTTGGCCTCCCAGACCTGTGCGGACAAAGGCCTGCTCTGCCGATGCCCGGCGGTACAGGCGGGCAAATATCAGCCCGATAACGAACAGGGTGAGGACCAGCGCTATAACGGTAAACAACCATCCCGGAAGATTAAACATAGTGAGAACCTCTGTATATGTCGGGATTAAAGAACATCCGGCCAGGGATTCAGTTCGCCCAGCCAGCAGGAACCGGAAAGACGGCAGACAATAATCACTTTGTCTCCTCGTCTGAATTCTTTCCCGGCCTCCGGCTCCAGCAACAGGTAATGAACCTGCCCGAAGCGGTCTGTGAAGCGACCTTCACAGGGGGAACCCGCCACTGCGTGATAACCGGTGATGGTGGCCATACAGCCGATGAATGCCTCCTCGGTGAGCGCCGTTGTTTCATCACGGGGTAACCAGGGGGCAATCAGTCTGCCGGTGCGGTGTACGAGAGGACATGTCAGCAGCAGGCAAAGTGGTGTAAGGAGAATGTTCGGGGCAGGAGCCTGCAGCAGATGAATAATAAGACCCTGCAGGAGAATGCCGGATATACCAAAAAAACCTGCCAGCATACAGAGGACGATCAGCAGGGGGATCCGTCCGATGTTCAGCCAGTCCAGCGCCTCTCCTGTCAGACCCTCCGGTAAATCAGGTGTATCCATAGCTGAAGAGAGGGAGTGTCCGCAGAGCAGGGCGATAAGTTCAGCGATACCAGTAAGCAGAACAAAAGTCAGGGCTGCCAGATAGGGTGCGTTATACGCGGTAAGTAACGTCAGTGTCATTTTTCCTCCTGTGGCAGGTCAGTCAAACAACATTATGGCGTGAAGCTTCCGCTTCTTTAATTGTCAGAAGAAGCATATCGTCAGTCATCAGAAGACAAGGGGATGTCTGCAGGAGGGGATGATAACAACAGAAGCCTCACGCCGGAATGCGCTTTATGACAACCGGAGAGGACGGATAATCAAAAATGGGACATCCACATCAGCAAACCGCGATTTGCGAAAAAAAGTCAGCGGAGAGTGGCTGCCGTTGTGGCTGTCCCGGTATTTCAGTGTAAAAGCAGACTGTTGTCCATGCCCCATTCCTCTTCCGCTAAACCTGAATGGCCCACATGAAGAATGCGTGACAGCATATTTCTGCCGCTGCCGTTCAGACTGCATTCGCGCCCGTGTGCGAGCATAAAACCTTCATCCCGGAATATCTCTTCAACCTCAGACGTGTTGATGGTGGCCGGATGGATTAATGAAAATGCCACCGGTCTGATCATTCTGCCCGTGGTGGAAAAGGTGTCCCCGGTGCTGTTCAGCTGCAGGATATGACGTTTCCCGGTCTGTGCGCGGGAAAGTGTCTCACTCAGTAACTGGTCATTCCATGCGCACGTGCCAATCTGCCATCCCAGACTCCTGCACGTGGCAAGAGCCGAGCGGAAGCGGTACAGGTCGTATAATGCTGCGTTATTGCCACTTTCCAGCAGTGATTTCAGGGTGTTTGCTACCGGTATGTCTGAATTGGTGGCCAGCAGTTTTCGCAGGGTAGTGAACTCTTCAGCCATTCCTCTGAACTCGCGCATCTGACGGGCAGTGTCAAGCCAGTTCAGCAGGTAACGCCGGCGACGCCGTTCGTTGTTTATGTTGTCCGGGGCGGTGGAGAGTGCTTCGAGCATATTCTCCAGTAACAGAATGACAGGGTTTTCCTGGGATAGAATGGTCATAAAGGCGTCCTGAAAAAATGCCCGACAGCCGCTCTCCGTACACCCTCAGGTGTCACCGGTGCCGGGCATTGTGGAAACAGAAGGGAAAAAAATCCCGGCCATAAAGGCCGGGAAAAGTCGTCAAATTAAGACAGCAATTTTCATGTCAACGCTCCGTCATCAGATACCAGGTGCAGGAGCAGGGCGATCCTCGACTCCGGCAGAGGCTGTGCATCAAGCCGGAGGAGGTACTGGTAACGCGCTTTTGTCAGCCAGAGGGTGGAGGCAGCATCCAGCTCCTCCCTGGCTGCCGGATTGAGCGCAGGATCCGGGTACACTTTCATCAAAGACTGAACGATATCCTCCCTGACGGTTTTGATTTCACCGGCCATTTTCACGAAGTCCAGAAAGGCACTGTGACGGCGAAGGTGAGTGAAGCTGTGGCTTTCGGGGTCTGCTTTCAGGAAAAAGTAACCGGGAAACACGGCGTGTATATGTCGACGGTAACCACAGACTTTATCCGTGCGGCGGACCTTTTTCAGTATCAGGGGTGTCCAGGGAAGGACGTGTTGTTCGGAAAGCCAGGAAAAGAGATGTTCGCGGTTTTTGCCGGCAGGGATGTACTGTGCCAGATACCAGTTGCGTTGATGTAATTCACTGATATTCAAAATCCGGAACGCTCCGCGAAAATCGATCCCCGCAGGGGGGCTTCGATGTTGTTGTGAACGGCGAATACATAAAGCATGTGTCGGAAACAGCGGCTGACCCACGTTCAGCCTGGCCTGCAGTTCTGACAGGCACATGATTTACGCACTCTTGTAAGCCTTGTGGACGGTTTCGAGGCGGGCGAAAACCGACAACTCCTGCAAACAGGATTAATGGCTGGAAAATATATTACATAAGGATGTATCTGTGGCAAGAGCGAAGATAAGCAGTTGAATAGATCGTTATATTTGATAAGACAGAATATTATTCTATATTTGATGTTGTGTGCGGGATATTAGATCGTTTAAAAAAATTCGGCGATCTCTTCTACTGGAAAAGAAGAAAAAAGCAGCATAAAAGATCGTTTGTGAAATTGTTCATTTTTTTGACAGAGTTCAAAAAAACGACGCTTTTTAGGGGGTTAAAGAGGGCAACTGTAACTCTGAGAAATCGTGTCGGCTTTTCAAAGCGGTGGAAAAGGGGTATATTGCGGATCGTTATTCAGTGGCTTTTGGGATCCTCGCGGTCCGGAAAGCCAGAAAACGGCAGAATGCGCCATAAGGCATTCAGGACGTATGGCAGAAACGACGGCAGTTTGCCGGGGCCGGAAGGCTGAAAAAGTTTCAGAAGACCATAAAGGCGAAACCCCCATCATCTTTCCTCGAAACTTGGCGGAATCAGAGAAAGATAATGGGGGTATCACGGAATACGGGACAAGTATATATGAAACCGTGTCAGAGATTCAACCCTTCGCAGTGCATTAACGCACGGCAATCTGTTCCCGCCATAAGCGACAGCTTGTGGCGGCCCTGAACCAGACCTCATTCACTGAAAGTACATACCGTCAGGTAAAGAACCCGAATCCGGTGTTCACACCCCGTGAAGATGCCGGAACGCTGAAGTTCTGCGAAAAACTGATGGAAAAGGCCGTGGGCTTCACCTCCCGTTTTGATTTTGCCGCGCATGTGGCGTATGCCCGTTCGCGCGGCCTGCGCCGGCGTATGCCGCCGGTGCTGCGCCGCCGGGCGATTGATGCGCTGCTGCAGGGGCTGTGTTTCCACTATGACCCGCTGGCCAACCGCGTGCAGTGCTCCATCACCACGCTGGCCATTGAGTGCGGACTGGCGACGGAGTCTGAGGCCGGGAAACTCTCCATCACCCGTGCCACCCGTGCCCTGAAGTTCCTGTCTGAGCTGGGGCTGATAACCTACCAGACGGAATACGACCCGACAATTGGCTGTAACATCCCGACCGACATCACGTTCACGCCGGCACTGTTTGACTCACTCGATATCTCAGAAGAGGCAGTGGCTTCTGCACGCCGCAGCCGCGTGGAATGGGAAAACAGGCTGCGCAAAAAGCAGGGGCTGGATGCGCTGGGTATGGATGAACTGATAGCGAGGGCCTGGCGTTTTGTGCGCGAGCGTTTCCGCAGTTATCAGGCAGAGCTTAAGTCCCACGGCATGAAACGTGCCCGTGCGCGCCGCGATGCAGGCAGGACCCGTCAGGACATTGTCACCCTGGTGAAACGGCAGCTGACACGTGAAATCGCGGAAGGGCGTTTCCGCGGAAGCCTGGAGGCCGTGAAGCGCGAAATCGACCGTCGCGTGAAGGAACGCATGATAATGTCGCGGAACAACAACTACACACGGCTGGCCACTGCCTCACCCTGAGTTTGACCTCATCTGAATAATCCGGCCTGCGCCGGAGGCTTCCGCACGTCTGAAGCCCGGCGACGCACAAAAAAGCAGCACAGCACACAAAAAACAGCCTCATCATCTGCCTTCCGGCTCGCCTTGCTCCCCCTGTTTTTCACGCAAAACACGTCTCACTGACGGGGAATTCTGTTTATCCACATTTAACTGCAAGGGACTTCTCCGTAAGGTTACAACCGTTAATGCTATAAAGCGCCAGCCGCAGGCGTTACAGGGTGCAATGTTTCTTTTAAACCCCAGTACTGTATTTCCTTTAAACTACTTAATTACTTCCATTTAAAAAAAAAGACCTATTCAATGCCTGTCCTGTGGACAGACAAATATGCACCTCCCACGCTGACGCGCGGGCCCCGAACCTCACCGTTCTGAAACCACAACAAAAAGACATCAGGAATAAAAACACCACACAAACGCAGCACCGTGCCTACCCCTCATAACTGAAAAGCGAGGCCGCCCCCGCCCGAAGGGCGGGAACAACATCGCTTTTAATTATGAATGTTGTAACTACATTGTCATCGCTGCCAGTCTTCTGGCTGGACGTATCGAGTACACGCTCGTAAGCGGCCCTGACGGCCCGCTAACGCGGAGATACGCCCCGACTTCGGGTAAACCCTCGTCGGGACCACTCCGACCGCGCACAGAAGCTCTGTCATGGCTGAAAGCGGGTATGGCTTGGCAGGGCTGGGGATGGGTAAGGTGAAATCTATCAATCAGTACCGGCTTACGCCGGGCTTCGGCGGTTTTACTCCTGTATCATATGAAACAACAGAGTGCCGCCTTCCATGCCGCTGATGCGGCATATCCTGGTAACGATATCTGAATTGTTATACATGTGTATATACGTGGTAATGACAAAAATAGGACAAGTTAAAAATTTACAGGCGATGCAATGATTCAAACACGTAATCAATATCTGCAGTTTATGCTGGTTATGCTGGCTGCATGGGGCATTAGTTGGGGAGCCAGATTTGTCATGGAGCAGGCCGTTCTGCTTTATGGATCAGGAAAAAACTATTTGTTCTTCAGTCATGGTACTGTTCTGATGTACCTGCTGTGTGTTTTCCTGGTATACCGCCGTTGGATAGCTCCGCTACCGGTCGTTGGTCAGCTGCGCAACGTTGGCGTACCGTGGCTGGTCGGTGCGATGGCCGTGGTGTATGTCGGTGTATTTCTGCTCGGTAAGGCGCTGGCTCTGCCTGCTGAGCCATTTATGACGAAACTTTTTGCCGATAAGTCCATACCTGACGTGATCCTGACGTTGCTGACCATCTTTATCCTTGCCCCGTTGAATGAGGAAACGCTGTTCCGGGGGATTATGCTGAACGTCTTCCGTTCACGGTACTGCTGGACGATGTGGCTGGGGGCGCTGATAACGTCGTTGTTGTTCGTCGCCGCGCACAGCCAGTATCAGAACCTGCTGACACTGGCAGAACTGTTCCTGGTGGGGTTGATTACATCAGTGGCCAGGATCAGAAGTGGTGGCCTGCTGCTGCCGGTATTGCTGCATATGGAAGCAACCACGCTGGGTTTACTGTTTGGTTGAAAGTTATATTTTTATTAAACATTGTGCGTTAAAGCCTGGTGTGTTTTTTTAGTGGATGTTATATTTAAATATAACTTTTATGGAGGTGAAGAATGCATACCACCCGACTGAAGAGGGTTGGCGGCTCAGTTATGCTGACCGTCCCACCGGCACTGCTGAATGCGCTGTCTCTGGGCACAGATAATGAAGTTGGCATGGTCATTGATAATGGCCGGCTGATTGTTGAGCCGTACAGACGCCCGCAATATTCACTGGCTGAGCTACTGGCACAGTGTGATCCGAATGCTGAAATATCAGCTGAAGAACGAGAATGGCTGGATGCACCGGCGACTGGTCAGGAGGAAATCTGACATGGAAAGAGGGGAAATCTGGCTTGTCTCGCTTGATCCTACCGCAGGTCATGAGCAGCAGGGAACGCGGCCGGTGCTGATTGTCACACCGGCGGCCTTTAATCGCGTGACCCGCCTGCCTGTTGTTGTGCCCGTAACCAGCGGAGGCAATTTTGCCCGCACTGCCGGCTTTGCGGTGTCGTTGGATGGTGTTGGCATACGTACCACAGGTGTTGTACGTTGCGATCAACCCCGGACAATTGATATGAAAGCACGGGGCGGAAAACGACTCGAACGGGTTCCGGAGACTATCATGAACGAAGTTCTTGGCCGCCTGTCCACTATTCTGACTTGAACATGGGGTTTGAGGGGCAACTGGATGAAAACGTACGATTTAGGGCACTAAAACCGCTGTTGTCCCACCATTCTGGTGATTCCCAAACGTTATTTGGCTAAAAAGTAGTTTTGATGTGGTTTATTTTCCGAATTCCAAGCGCAGCCCTACTTTCTTGTGCGTATTTGCGTGTTTTGCGCAGTTTTGAAGTTCCTACATCAGATTGACTTCGGATACAAATTCAATGAACATTGATGCAAATACTGACCTATCAGTTTCTTAACTAAATACTCGAGATACATCTAATGGCTAATGAAAACTTAGATATTGACTCCAAGACAGCAGAAGAATTATACGAGTGGTATCTGGATGATAAATTAATTATAAATCGAAGATACCAAAGAAAATTAGTATGGTCCCTCGAAGAGAAAACAGCACTGATTTCATCAATGACTCAGCAATACCCTATCCCTTTGCTATTGTTTGTTTCCATTGACAACAAAAGAGAAATCCTTGATGGAATGCAAAGACTAGAAGCTTTAATGAGTTTTATTGAGCAGCGATTTTCATTAAATGGTAAATACTTTAATTTAGATGCCATTGCATTAACAAAACAACTAAAAGACAGTGGTAAACTTCAACAAAAAGAGCCAGTGCTATCCCGCGAAAGTTCTACATTAATTGCTCGCTATAGATTTGCTATATCTGAATACTCTTCAACAGAGGACCACATTGACGAAGTGTTTCGACGCATAAATTCCAATGGTAAAATTTTATCAAAACAAGAACTACGAAGTGCGGGGTGCGTTAGTAATTTTTCAGAGTTAGTAAGGAAAATATCGACAATTATAAGAGGAGATACTACACATAGCGATATAATGGGACTGAATAAAATACATAACATATCAATTTGCAATGATGGACTCGATTATGGAATAAATATAGACAATCATTTCTATATTAGAAATCATATCATTAGTAGGCCTAGCATTAGAGACTCTGACGATGAAGAGTTAGTTGCAAATATCTTGGGCTATATATTTTTAGATGATAAGCCAACATCAGGATCAACATCGCTCGATACATTTTACGGTGAAGGTTCGACGAGTCATGCAATCCATACACGAACTCAATTAGAGAATTACATTCAGACAAATGGTGCAGATAAAATTGTCAATAATTACCTCTTCGTTTATGAGATGATTCAAAAATTATTTGATGCAAATAATTTGAACTTTAGATCACACATTCTGGGCAATGCATCTTCATCTCAAGAATGTCCTCGTTACTATCAAGCTGTTTTTCTTGCTTTGTATGAATTAATCATAAATGAAAACATGCAACTTGACGATGAACAGAAATTTATCGCTCAGTTAGGAGACAGTGTACAACGTTCAATGGTGCAAACCGAAGGGGGCCGTTGGGCAGCTAGCGCTCGTCAGAAAAGTGTCGAAGATTTATGTGCTTTAATCAGACGATATTTTAAAGAATCAGAAAATAAATTTATCAATCATGCTTGGCAAACACTGATAAGAACTCTACTTAATAACTCAAGAACAGAACAACCAAATTATGATTTTAAACAGGGAGGTGATGCTGCCAACTTACTGATTTAGTGTATGATGGTGTTTTTGAGGTGCTCCAGTGGCTTCTGTTTCTATCAGCTGTCCCTCCTGTTCAGCTACTGACGGGGTGGTGCGTAACGGCAAAAGCACCGCCGGACATCAGCGCTATCTCTGCTCTCAGGGGTCTGACGCTCAGTGGAACGAAAACTCACGTTAAGGGATTTTGGTCATGAGATTATCAAAAAGGATCTTCACCTAGATCCTTTTAAATTAAAAATGAAGTTTTAAATCAATCTAAAGTATATATGAGTAAACTTGGTCTGACAGTTACCAATGCTTAATCAGTGAGGCACCTATCTCAGCGATCTGTCTATTTCGTTCATCCATAGTTGCCTGACTCCCCGTCGTGTAGATAACTACGATACGGGAGGGCTTACCATCTGGCCCCAGTGCTGCAATGATACCGCGAGACCCACGCTCACCGGCTCCAGATTTATCAGCAATAAACCAGCCAGCCGGAAGGGCCGAGCGCAGAAGTGGTCCTGCAACTTTATCCGCCTCCATCCAGTCTATTAATTGTTGCCGGGAAGCTAGAGTAAGTAGTTCGCCAGTTAATAGTTTGCGCAACGTTGTTGCCATTGCTGCAGGCATCGTGGTGTCACGCTCGTCGTTTGGTATGGCTTCATTCAGCTCCGGTTCCCAACGATCAAGGCGAGTTACATGATCCCCCATGTTGTGCAAAAAAGCGGTTAGCTCCTTCGGTCCTCCGATCGTTGTCAGAAGTAAGTTGGCAGCAGTGTTATCACTCATGGTTATGGCAGCACTGCATAATTCTCTTACTGTCATGCCATCCGTAAGATGCTTTTCTGTGACTGGTGAGTACTCAACCAAGTCATTCTGAGAATAGTGTATGCGGCGACCGAGTTGCTCTTGCCCGGCGTCAACACGGGATAATACCGCACCACATAGCAGAACTTTAAAAGTGCTCATCATTGGAAAACGTTCTTCGGGGCGAAAACTCTCAAGGATCTTACCGCTGTTGAGATCCAGTTCGATGTAACCCACTCGTGCACCCAACTGATCTTCAGCATCTTTTACTTTCACCAGCGTTTCTGGGTGAGCAAAAACAGGAAGGCAAAATGCCGCAAAAAAGGGAATAAGGGCGACACGAAAATGTTGAATACTCATACTCTTCCTTTTTCAATATTATTGAAGCATTTACCAGGGTTATTGTCTCATGAGCGGAGGCACTGTTGCAAATAGTCGGTGGTGATAAACTTATCATCCCCTTTTGCTGATGGAGCTGCACATGAACCCATTCAAAGGCCGGCATTTTCAGCGTGACATCATTCTGTGGGCCGTACGCTGGTACTGCAAATACGGCATCAGTTACCGTGAGCTGCAGGAGATGCTGGCTGAACGCGGAGTGAATGTCGATCACTCCACGATTTACCGCTGGGTTCAGCGTTATGCGCCTGAAATGGAAAAACGGCTGCGCTGGTACTGGCGTAACCCTTCCGATCTTTGCCCGTGGCACATGGATGAAACCTACGTGAAGGTCAATGGCCGCTGGGCGTATCTGTACCGGGCCGTCGACAGCCGGGGCCGCACTGTCGATTTTTATCTCTCCTCCCGTCGTAACAGCAAAGCTGCATACCGGTTTCTGGGTAAAATCCTCAACAACGTGAAGAAGTGGCAGATCCCACGATTCATCAACACGGATAAAGCGCCCGCCTATGGTCGCGCGCTTGCTCTGCTCAAACGCGAAGGCCGGTGCCCGTCTGACGTTGAACACCGACAGATTAAGTACCGGAACAACGTGATTGAATGCGATCATGGCAAACTGAAACGGATAATCAACGCCACGCTGGGATTTAAATCCATGAAGACGGCTTACGCCACCATCAAAGGTATTGAGGTGATGCGTGCACTACGCAAAGGCCAGGCCTCAGCATTTTATTATGGTGATCCCCTGGGCGAAATGCGCCTGGTAAGCAGAGTTTTTGAAATGTAAGGCCTTTGAATAAGACAAAAGGCTGCCTCATCGCTAACTTTGCAACAGTGCCCTCCATTCTGCCGTTTTGTTGTGACCGTTTGTCTTGATAGTGATATCACTGAGATATAAAGTTGACTTTACATTGATGAGGCTGTTATCCACAGGAGCGTACTGGTACCAGAACTGTACGTCATTTTGTACTGTTTTTCTGTCACGCAGGCCGCTGTCACCATGTGTCTGAGTGGGATTGCCCGGTTCAGTGGTGTTATTCCGGTAGAGACGCAAGCTGGCACCTGCTTTGTTACTGTCTGTTATACCGACAGAGCCTTTCGCAAACAGGGCTGCAGGTTTTTCCTTGTTAGGTGCGCGCTCACCATCACTTTGATAGATATTACCTCTTTTACGCATAATGACAGAAAGGAGCGCATCTGTTTTTCCGGTTTTACCGAACCAGGTGAGCCCCGAGCCTGTGCTGTGGTCACCACTGGCGATATTTCCCCACAGACTTAAACCGTTTGTCTCTCCGGGGGGAAGGAAATCTGCTGCATCGGCAGTTCTGAAGTCCACAACACCTCCCAGCCCGCCACTGCCGTACAGACTGGAGTTTGGTCCGCGGACAACTTCGATACGTTTGACGAGTGCCGGATCCAGATAAGTGCCACTGCTTTTTGCCATGTCACTGAGTTGACGGATGCCGTCAACAAGAACAAGTACCCCGCTTTTGTCATAGCCGCGTAGATTAAAGGTCTGCCCATTGGTCCGTCCTGCACCAGTCTGGCTGAGACCGGCAACACCTTTCAGCATGCCGGCTGATGTGACCGCATTCTGACTCCATGGCGTGTCATTCGTGACGACACTGACCATTGACGGCGTTTCAAATACCGTGTTCTGATTTCCTGTCGCGACAACGGTGATTGTATCTTTAGCCATAGAAGAATGACTGGTCTCTGCCTGTAACCCTATCGGGAGTATGATTAATGTACAAATGACGTTTCTGATTACGTTCATATACATGCGAAAATATATGTTAATATTGATATGTTATAACATATCATTTTATTAATGCAACCCTGATCACGCAGCGTTCAGTGATAACCAGTGAATAGCGACTCTAATACCCGGTCGCTCTGCAATGTATCAGCGCCTGCGACCGATGCTATGGATATTGATTTTTCTACCGATAAAGAACCAGCAATACGGAATTTAGACTGGCCCCCTGAATCTCCAGACAACCAATATCACTTAAATAAGTGATAGTCTTAATACTAGTTTTTAGACTAGTCATTGGAGAACAGATGATTGATGTCTTAGGACCGGAGAAACGCAGACGGCGTACTACACAGGAAAAGATCGCTATTGTTCAGCAGAGCTTTGAACCGGGAATGACGGTCTCCCTTGTTGCCCGGCAACACGGTGTGGCAGCCAGCCAGTTATTTCTCTGGCGCAAGCAATACCAGGAGGGAAGTCTTACTGCTGTGGCCGCAGGAGAACAGGTCGTTCCTGCCTCTGAACTTGCTGCAGCCATGAAGCAGATTAAAGAACTCCAGCGCCTGCTCGGCAAAAAAACGATGGAAAATGAACTCCTTAAAGAAGCCGTTGAATATGGGCGTGCAAAAAAGTGGATAGCGCACGCGCCCTTATTGCCCGGGGATGGGGAGTAAGCTTAGTCAGCCGTTGTCTCCGGGTGTCGCGTGCGCAGTTGCACGTCATTCTCAGACGAACCGATGACTGGAAATATAGGGGCAAATCCACATCCTTACTTTTCCGTAAGGATTTTAGCGGGTCAAAACAGCGTTCCATGCCGGACTGATGATCTACATACTTAGAGTCACATACCAAAGTAAAACTATGGATGTATGCAAGCCTGCATCGTCAGGAGGTTAAATTTCAGACCTGCCAGTTACCGCGTAAATGGCTTGATATATGACTAATTTATTTGCACAGGATTTTTACGACAACGCTCTGAACCAGCAGTTGACGGGATATATAGTTGAGCTCATTACAGATAAAGCTTTTCTGTATCTCTGGCGGTGGTCATAGACCAGTAATCGTTATTGGTTGTTCTATATTATCCCGTATGACGGTACAACGTTTTTAACAACTGGCGCTGTCACAACATAAGCCACCCCAAAATATTATATGAGTAACAATAGTCTATATAGGAGCGTAAATTACCTACTATCAAATACTTACTCCAATAGCATTTCTGTCTATTCTATTTCAATTCTTTAATAGAAAAATAAGGTTAGATAATATATGACTCCCTCCCCCTATCCAAGAAATAACTTTAATACAGAGCTAATTCAATCATGTATGAATGGAGAACACTTTTCACTTTTAATTGAAATATCACCAATCAGAAGTAAAAAAAACATCATGGCTCTTAAGGAGTATTTGGTTGATGGTTATTCAAAGCAAGAAAGTTGTGAAAGGAACAATGTTTCCATTAGTTATTTTTGCCTATGCCTAAAAAAACTAAACTATACACACAGTATTGTTAGTGCTCTTAAATATTTCTACCGTGAGTAAACTGTAACTGAAGTCTTGATTCTTACGCTTAGACACTGCTAAGCCGTTATGGCATAGCTGATAATTTATATTGCACTATGTCAGCTACTGTAAGATAATATAAGCTATTTTAAAGAAAACTCTGTCATTCATCATTTTGTTTAATGATAGGTTTTGTTATTAATATAAAAGAACATGCTCATTCATTAAAATAAAAACAAGATGTTCTTTTATTATTTTCATTCCCTACGGGGTTAGTCCTTGATTCATTTTCAGTATCTTCTAACTCATTCATTTGCCGATTACTTTAATTCACAGTCTTGTTTTTTATCCTGCCTATTGGAGATAAAAGTGGTATCGATGGATGCCGAGTGTGTTGCACATGCAGTATTCTCAGGAATAAGAACTGTCACTTCCAAAACACGCGATATATGATTGAATCTCTGTGGGGGGATAAAAACTTGCCTTTTTCCGCAGTCTGAAAACAGGATGGGGGCGACGGATGGTTACGCAGGCAAGGGCGAGGTTCGGAAATAAATCAGAGATTATATTCTGAATTATTACAATAGCACCAGACCTCACCATTACAACGGTAGTTTGACGCTGGAGGGATCAGAAAACAGATACCGTTTTTACTGTAAACGGTGGTCATATATGGACTCTCCTGGTGATATAAGTACTGGTTCGAAACGGTTTACGACTATATATCCGGCGTCATCAGTAGGTTCAATGAACCGCGCAATAATGTTATCCGAGCCCTGTTTCCTAATCACTACGCCGGTATTTGATTAGCCAAGTCAAGTTCATCTTGCCATCACTATTTTTCCATACCGCATTACTATCTAATACAGTCGCACGAGCGGCCTTCTAATTTGAGGGTTTCGAGCCCTGAAGAGGCATATCCCATCGTTTTACAGATATTGCAGAAATTGGTACGCAATATGCTGCTTCTTCCTGGAGTTTCTTCCTGGTATTTGTATCGAAGTCTACATTAAGCAGGTCGAACTTCCAGCTTTCCCGATAAAACCTTATAATATCCTTGGGACAAAGGAGAATAAACTGGTTTGTCGTAAACATAGAAACAGCCTGCACAGAGTAATATTCCCCCGGTTTTATATTTTTTTTACCCCATACTGCATTGGAAAAAAACTCCTCCGGATATTCACTTGTTTTAATAATGTAGCTATGTATTTTGAAGTCACTTATACCTGAGAGCTTAATAACTGAATGGGTAAAAATTACTGGTAATACGGTTATTTGAGTCGATATAACTAATAATATCATCAAGGATGCGACAAATGCAGAACTAATTCTTTTAGAAAGTTTATGCTGTGGATTCATTTTTAGATAAATGAGGCCGGGAAGTATTGTCAGAATAAAAATAAAATATGACATGAAAGCCAGTTCAGCTATCACTTTGAAATTAATACTCTTATCTGAAGTTTCAATATTCCTAAAAACCATCTCCAGTGGAATTACCTGAAGATGCACCAGTAAAGCAATAGACAACGGAATGATAAGATAGATCTGAACACGTCTCAACAGTTTCATTCTATTATTTTTAAACGATAAGTCATATTCAAGATACCTCGTGTTTATTATGGCTGAAATAACAACTATTAGTACTCCTATACTTAAAATAGATAACCAGCCAGAGTTATCTTTAACACTCTGGTCAAAATCAAATGCACAGTATAACACGTATATAAAGGCCATGGGGAAGAGGCCAGATAACATCATTACAGATAAAAAATTACCCTGAATCTTATTGTAAGCAGGAAGATTTTTTATATCATAAGGAATAACTATTGGTATAAAAAAAGATGTTATAAAAAAAATAAAAATGATCATAATCAATGATAGAATAGTTGTACAACAAACCAATACCAAGATGCTTTTAATATTCATCACATCAAAGAAAATATCAAGTCGATCCAGACGACTGAAATATCCCCAGAGAACTATCAACGCAATCCCTGATATAATACTTGATGGTGTTAATACTGAAACTATTAGCGTCTTCCACTTCTGATTCATTTTAACTTCCTGGTTTTGCTATAAAGAGAGCATAAAAAAGAGTGAATAAGTTATTACACTTCATTGTTTGACTCCTCGCAGTAACCTTTCAGGAAGGTTGTCGGATATTTTTGATAAATTATGTCATAAACATATTATTGTAAGTAATGATTTCACTAAATTTATTTGATCGTCGTCATAATATTTTTAATCTGAATATAGAAGATGATTGTGTCATATGCAGTATGATATAAAACGTTAAAAGTGACTGAATAGATAACAGTTCATGCATGAACAAGACCATAACATAACATAATAAAATATGCTTATTATGCATAACCTTATGTTGTGACTAAGCCGCCTTAAAACTGAGAAGTAGCTAAGAATATGGCGTCAGACACCTTCAGTTGTCGTAGAAGGTTATCTGCAGGATTTTTCTCCGTATCTGCCTGTTCCTGGCATTACCCCAATTCTCCCAAAAACGGCAAACCAGCCCTCAGCCCGCGCCACGACTGGCTTAATACGGGATCCCTGCTGCAAAACATACCTTTACGTATTTGGTTTTACCCGCAATAATGCGTGATAAGCAAACAAAAGGATCCGCGCGCTGCGATTTATTGTCGTGGAAGGATCCGGGCGTTCAGGTCAGAATACCTGTATCCATAAACAGTGCGTGTGCTACGTGAAAAATAACTCATGAACAATGTCATTCCCCTGCAGAATTCACCAGAACGCGTCTCCCTGTTACCCATTGCGCCGGGGGTGGATTTTGCAACAGCGCTCTCCCTGAGAAGAATGGCCACTTCCACGGGGGCCACACCGGCCTACCTGCTGGCCCCGGAAGTGAGTGCCCTTCTCTTCTATATGCCGGATCAGCGTCACCATATGCTGTTCGCCACCCTCTGGAATACCGGAATGCGTATTGGCGAAGCCCGGATGCTGACGCCGGAATCATTTGACCTGAATGGAGTAAGACCGTTTGTGCGGATCCTGTCCGAAAAAGTGCGTGCGCGACGCGGACGCCCGCCAAAAGATGAAGTGCGACTGGTGCCGCTGACAGATATAAGCTATGTCAGGCAGATGGAAAGCTGGATGATCACCACCCGGCCCCGTCGTCGTGAACCATTATGGGCCGTGACCGACGAAACCATGCGCAACTGGCTGAAGCAGGCTGTCAGACGGGCCGAAGCTGACGGCGTGCATTTTTCGATTCCGGTCACACCACATACCTTCCGGCACAGCTATATCATGCACATGCTCTATCACCGCCAGCCCCGGAAAGTCATCCAGGCACTGGCTGGTCACAGGGATCCACGTTCGATGGAGGTTTATACCAGAGTTTTTGCGCTGGATATGGCTGCCACGCTGGCAGTGCCTTTCACAGGTGACGGGCGCGATGCTGCAGAGATCCTGCGTACACTGCCTCCCCTGAAGTGACAGCATACGCTCTTCCTTATATAAGCGGAGGTAAGCAGAACAGGCATAACATAAGCTATAGCAGGTAGATAAACTGTAGTGAGTAAGCCGTGTTTTATGTAAGGAACAGGCAGATGGCAGCTCAGCCACAGACAGTGCAGCAGGAAACTGAATATAAACTACAGTGAGCACATCACTCACTGCACCTGTTAATATAAACTGTAGTCAGTAAAGAGTCTCTCTTATCTGACTACAGTTTATGTTCAGCGGGATTTGAAGAGTTTTTCCAGGTCATCCAGCGTGATGCCCAGTTTTTCAAGCAGGGCAAGCTTCTCCGCCATCTCCGGACTGATTTTTTCCGCAGGTGAAGGTGGCAACTGATTTTCCTTACTCTCATCATTCGGCGCTTTTAACCGGGGACGCCGGTAGTGAATACAGAAGAATTTTGTCCGCCCCCGCTGGATCTCCGTGTAATCAAGATATCCAATCTCGCGCAACTGCTCCATTGCCCGTCTGACCGTCTGGTTCTGGGAAAATACAGGAGACTTCAGATTGAGGCGTGCACGCAGCCGCGCCAGCGATATCGGTGCCGGATCCCGGGGCAGGCTCTCTATAAAGGTGTAAAGTGCCTGGGCGGACTCCCGTCGCTTCAGGGCATTAATCGCCTTAAGCTGAAGAAGGACCTTTCTGTCAAACTGGTACAGTTCAAAAAGGCGGGGATCAGCCTGTAACTGAACAATATCCCGTTCAGTATCGTAGTAGGCTGACTGTACCAGATGGGTGATGTATTCCCGGGTGTGCTTCTCATCGGTGCGGGAAAAGGAGATCACGGTACCGGCAATGCGTTTCAGGGAAGGGCTGATGCGCTCACGCAGCCTGCGTGATGACTGGCTTGAGGGTATACCACACAGTTTTGCAAACTCGACAAAAGGCAGTTCAACTTTGTCACCAATCACGTTATGGCGGGCAAAGGAATGAATGATCCCCACCCAGGTCTTGAAATCGTTATCCATATCCAGCCGGGGGCCGGTGATCTCAACCTTATCGAATCCTTCTGCACGGGCCAGAGAAAGACGCGTCAGTTCTTCCGTGGCATCGGTGCGTGACAGTGTATTTTTTTTACTGTTCTTCAGTGACTTAAGGGTAGGTACAAAGACGCCCAGACGCATCAGCGCCACAGGTTGTACGGTGTTGTTATTGTTTGGTGTCAGTGTCACCAGCTCACCGGACGACTTATCCACCTCGCCGAACAGTTTTTTGATGTCTGAATTTTCGTTTTCCAGAAAGCCTCCTGCCTGTGGACAGTAAAAGAATAAACAGAAAATCGTGTGTCAGAACCCCGTCAACTGACTGAAGAAAAACCTGCAGTCTGTATTTAACAACTGAGTCTGGCGTACTGACCATAGTTTATGTCATTAACTTACTTCAGTATATGCATTACTGAATACAGCTTATCATGAACCTGTTACAGTTTATCCATAACATGCCACAGCTTATGTGAACGTGGTCCCGGCCCATGAGTGACAAGGTTTGCAGCGATATGGGGATCTTTAATGGATCCTTTGTTGATCATTCATGGATCTGTTTACTGGATCGGGCCTCTGGATATGTGGATAAATCATTCCGGAAAAACAACATACACTACCGATTATGAAGGCTTCAGGGCGTACCTGCTCACTGTAACTACAGATATATTGCGCTTCCTCGCCGGTTCGCGGGCTTCGCCCGGTCACCGGTCTGCGGCGAGCACTGTTTTTTCTGAAGTCTGTCTTTACAGGTAATTTTTGACGGAATCTGCCGTACTTCCTGAGCGTACAGTCATATCCGAAATACACTTCATATGTTTGTCTCAACGCCAGAGGCGCATGCAGACTGGCTCCATGAATATCCTGACAACTGGCATCACTTAATTTACCGACAGTCTTAAGACTAATCGTCAGAATCCTGATAATTGACGTTTCAGGTCCAGAGAAGTGCAGACGTTGCAACCAGTCAGCTGTGCCTGTGTCGGAGCTGATATCCGTGATGAAGCAAACCAAAGAGCTGTAGCATCAGTTGGGCAAAACGAGCTACTGTAAAAAGCCGTTGGACCGACAAAATAAGTGAATATCGTATATGCCTTTGCTGCCGGAGGATGACAGAATAAACCCTGTCAGTTATTGACTCTGGATCTTACGAGCCCAACTGTATGCCATAATCTGTCGGTCGAAAGAGTGACAGGATCCTGATGACAGGCACTGCTGCGCAGACACCGGTCATGGATGTAATGGAAATACCAGCTGAACCGCAGGTCTTCCAGTCGGGGACACAGAGTACAGGGCTGGAGCTTGTGGATACGTATCTCTGGATCTTCAAACACTTTATTGAAGGAAAGGAGTTAACCAGATCCCTTGCCTGCCAGGTTTATATCAAGCCCTATAGCGACAGGATGGACAGTGTCACCTTCCAGTCAGTAGCTAAACGATCTAAGGTGTTCCTGAACAAACTGCAGGAGCCAACGTCTGAAATGATAAATAAGCGAGGGAATACCTGGTGCTGGAAGAGTTGAGATGACTGGCACATTGGTATAAATCTTGCCGTCATTCTGATCAGCTTGTAACATTCTGTAATGATCACCATTGGCTGGCGATTTTTCTGTTCAGTAATGTAATTAACCTTATCTGATGGGCTGGCCACTATTCCATCAGCTGTACTGATGGCAGGCTCCCTGTTGAGGTCTGCCGCGAGCTGTCCGCCGGACTCAACGGGCTCTGCCACAATCCGGTTATGATAGCCTGGAAACTGATCAAGGGTTAGGTCGATATAGTCCCTGGCAGGGTCGGCAATGACGTGGCCGTATCTGCCAGGACCATTATCCCACTGCATACCGACAATACAGGAGTACAGGTTGCTGCCGTCTTCCGTCAGATAATCAGTCAGCGTCTGGCTGGCCAGCTCGCTGCAACCGGCCGGGAAATCCTTCAGGTGATCATACCCGGCGGTGAGAGAAGCCTCACAGGAAGTCAGCTCCAGAGCATGTCGGAAGGCCTGCAGGCGGGTCCAGGTGTCCGCATTCACTTTTTCGCCTTCCCGTCATGACGGGCCAGGGACTGAAGTTTACGGACGTCCTCCCGGGATCCTTTCAGCTCAGCTTTCGTATCCAGCAGGTGCGCCGCCAGCGGTCTTTTTCCCGGGAGCCGACTTTCCTGGCACATATTCTTTTCGCAGTTATCCCCAGAATCTGTGGATAACTGTTGCTCCTCTTTTGAGAGAGAAGGCTTTACTCACCGCCTGAATGCGGCAGATATGTCTGGACGATATATCTGCATACGCCGGTACTGCTTCGTCAGATTGCACGGCAGGTGAATTGCCGGGCTGGTACCATACCATATTTGCGCCGAACCCGTCCGGGGCGGTGCCGATAACAGATGTTAAATGATTGGTCGTTTTTACATCTGTAAAAGCAACAGGGCCCCATGATTATATCATGGGGCCCTGTTACTCTGATTCTTCGCAATAGATTGCTCTGAATTAATTGGTGTTTATCTGTATTTTTTGTTTTCGGAACGTTTTTGTAAGAATTATCTTTTATATTTGAGGTGATATCTTATTGTGGTTGTTGTAATAGTTTAGAGTCGTAATAAATATGATTGATCGCCACTTTAAATGAAGTTAATCTACTGGAGATGAAGTAACTTCATTAATGCGTCATAAAAATAAAAATTCCTGTTTTGGGAAATATGAATGTGTCTGTCCCCTCCTTCGGGAGGGTGTTTTTTATCTGGAAACTGGTTTCTGGTTCTGATTTTTCTTTTTGTATTATAGCGAGTTACGCATATTTACCAATCGATGTCTGGCAAACAGAGTATGGCGATGGTGTGATTTGTGTTTATTGGTAAAAAAAACACCCCCGTAGTGGGGGTGTTGAGACTTCAACCTATGAACTCATTATCCTGGGATGGATGAGTAGCGTGCGATATTGAATCATATTCAGCAGGAATAATAATATTCGCAAAAAAATGGATGTGCAAGGAAATTTTTTATATGCTTTTGTGTGTGGTGGTTAGGTAATCAAGAAGATAAATGATGAAGTGTGCCAGTTCAGGATCAATGTTTCCATGGGAAAGCCATTTATTAATAATATCAATTAAGTTCGAAAGCTCAGGGAAGATTTGTTCAATGTTTTCCTCTGTCTCCCGCACAGTCATATAGCGACGTCTCCTTGGGGATTGAAAACAAAAACAATAATACAACAAGTATGTAACAGAAGGTAGGTGGCAGGGGCGGAACAGGAAAACGCATGAGGGCGCTTCCTGGGGGAGATGCCTGGTATCTTTAGGGTTCAGTTTTGAGATCGGGAATTTTTGTACATTAAGTGCATTATTTAATCAATTGAAACGCGTAATGGATTGATTTTATCAGCAACTATCGCGTTTAAGTTGTCGATCATATTTGAGTTGTCTCATTAAGGTCGAATCCCCTGAAAGCGGCGTATAACGTAGGAGTTCCCCTCTATAGCAATAGGTAAGGCTGTTCAAAAAAGGCTTACCGTACAATAATTCGCTAGGCCCCCCTTGTCATACAAGCTCGTAAGCGGCCCTGACGGCCTGTCAATGCGGTACTGCCCTGTCGGGACTGCTCTACCCACATAAGTTTCTACATAGCTTGAAGCTGGATGGGGAGGTATTACGGCTTTAGCCGTAATACTTTCTTCGTCCTCGCAGCGCTGACAGTTTTCAGGGATCAAATTTAGGTCCGCCATACACTCCGTAAAGACTCTGTCAGTTCACAGGTATTACCTAGTGAAGACGTATCATAAAATGAAAACTGTAGTTGGGTAGTTGCTCCCCCTCACGGCATGCAGGGGCTGAGGGGGAAAATTTCCTTATCTTGTTGTTGCTATTTCTGGCTTAGTCAGTTTTGAATTTTGCTTCCTAAGCAATAATCCCCTCACCGCAACAATCGTTCTTCTACACTAATAAGATCCGAAAAAAGGTAGTCACGGATCTTCCTCTCCCGCCGCACAGCGCCATCTCCCGTCAGCACAACATGTAGTGCTGAATTTAGCTGTTAATGACACTATATGTTGTGCCATCTCCCTGACCTGTGATGCGCCGCGCAGGGGCGGAAAACAGTGATATGATGATTTTCTCAGCGTGGTACACTTCCGGAAAGTTGTGATATTAATGAAAGTCGGATCTGACGGAAACGGGAATGCGATAATTACGGTTTGTTTTTATAAGCCAGATTTTGATTTTTATTGGTTAACATAACGCAAGGTAAAATAAATAAGGCTTACTAAAAGTAAGATAACAGTATGTGTATTTGCGCGCTGATTTTTGCATCATAATAATATATACTTATATGCATACCCGAAGTATGTCAAAAAGAGGTGTGCTATGAAGCAGCGTATTACAGTGACAGTTGACAGCGACAGCTATCAATTGCTCAAGGCATATGATGTCAATATCTCCGGTCTGGTAAGCACAACCATGCAGAATGAAGCCCGTCGTCTGCGTGCCGAACGCTGGAAAGCGGAAAATCAGGAAGGGATGGCTGAGGTCGCCCGGTTTATTGAAATGAACGGCTCTTTTGCCGATGAGAACAGGGACTGGTGAAATGCAGTTTAAGGTTTACACCTATAAAAGAGAGAGCCGTTATCGTCTGTTTGTGGATGTTCAGAGTGACATTATTGACACGCCCGGGCGACGGATGGTGATCCCCCTGGCCAGTGCCCGCCTGCTGTCAGACAAAGTCTCCCGTGAGCTTTACCCGGTGGTGCATGTCGGGGATGAAAGCTGGCGCATGATGACCACCGATATGGCCAGTGTGCCGGTCTCCGTTATCGGGGAAGAAGTGGCTGATCTCAGTCACCGCGAAAATGACATCAAAAACGCCATTAACCTGATGTTCTGGGGAATATAAATGTCAGGCTCCGTTATACACAGCCAGTCTGCAGCCAGGGTACCGGCAGTTTATTCTGCCGGACAGTCTCCACAACTTCCTGTTGTCATTGATTATCCGGCAGCTCTGGCACTTCGCCAGATGTCGATGGTTCATGATGAACTGCCGAAATATCTGCTGGCTCCGGAAGTGAGTGCCCTGCTCCATTACGTCCCGGATCTGCGCCGCAAGATGCTGCTGGCCACACTGT
>OMCT01000056.1_pt1 | contig 84216 bp, 69 predicted proteins | sample 1674301 | NCBI WGS metagenome assembly OMCT01 (sample SAMEA103958158, study PRJEB25191) | human gut metagenome
GGTGAGAGGAGTAGCAGACTTGACTTTCTTCATGTACCGTATGATGATGATCTTCAGTTAACATGCCTGGTGGGCTATCCACGGACTTCCGCACCTGAGCCTATTTATTTTTAGTTTTCCTGACAGCAATTATGTCGGGATTGTATCTCATATCATGCGGAGGTGATGGAGATGGAGACTCTGGTAATGGAGGGTCTGGTGATGGAGGACAAGGAAGTACTACATCCTCTATCATAGGAACATGGGAAATGTCTATTTCTGGCAGCGTAGAACATACTGTCATGCTCTGTGCCAATGGCATTGGATATTTTTTTGACGAAGAATCTTATGATTTTAATATCGATAAATTTGAATACATCTATAATAAAAAAACAGAAAAAATCAACATTATCTTTTGGAATGGTCAAACAGAAGTATATGAAATTGAAGCCATTGGAAACGACAAAATGATTATTATAAGAGATTTAGATTCTTCTAAATATTTCTGTAAAAAAATCAATTCACCCTACACAGCAAGCCAACTTGAGAAAATCTTCCAAAAAAAATATGGCAGCGATGATAGTGATAATAGCGACGAAGGCGGTGGTGGAATCATCACAGCTTCTTCTATCGTAGGAACATGGCTCAATACGTCCAATAGTGACGGAACTGAAGATTATACCATGTTCTGCGCTGATGGAACAGCATACATTTATTACGAAGACTCTGATGGATTTGAGGTAGAAAAATTCAATTATATCTATAACGCAGAAAAAGGAAAGATCATTTGGATTGAAGATGATTCTTCTGAAACTTGGTCTGATGACGTCAAGGTTCTTACAGATAGCAAATTGATTATAGAATCTCACAGTGGCAATTATAGTTACACAGAAAGTTACAAAAAAACAACGCCGACTTATACTGCAGACCAACTCGAGAGAATATATAAGGCACAATCGCAGAAAAGCTCTAATTAGGAAATCACTTATTAACCTATAAATAAATCATCAATGGAGTTAAGACAACAGCCTGTAGCGAGACACTGAGCTGATGTCTTAACTCCTTTCCGCGCCCCAATTCCTAACAATCAAATCTTAATTACTATGCTCCATATACTCACCAATCTAAAAAAACACTTCACATCCGATCCCTTTTACTTATGGAGCATCATGATCTTGATGGCTACCAATCCCATCGCTACACTGTTCTATCAACCAGAATGGCTCGATACGGCTATTTCTCTTGCCCTCACATATTGTTGCGCCTGCCTGTTCACCACTCTGTTCTCTACCATGGGGCGTATAGGAACTATCATAAAGTATTTTAGCCTCACGCTTGTTGCATCCTACGACTTACTCGTCATCATCTGTTTTACCATGTTTAAAACGAACATAGATGCCACCATCATAGAGACTCTACTCGTAACCAACATCAACGAAATCAAGGAGTTTCTCTGCGTCTTCATCCCTTGGTGGCTCATCATCTGCTTTGTTCTCTTTCTCACAAGTCTGTTCTACATCCATCATCGCTGCCACTACCAGCGACACATCACCATGGGTAACCGACAGAGCACCTTCCACCTTTATCTACTCGTCTATGTCGTCACAGTACTGCTTATCGGGCATCGAGTTCTTATCAAGAAAATCCAGAACATGGAATCATGGACCATCCCCTTCGAAAACGTTGCTATCAACCTAAAAGAATACGAACCCCAACAAGTACTTTTATCGGAAACCAGAGAGCAACATCCAGAAAAGATAGTGCTCATCATCGGTGAATCGCACTCCAAAGGACACAGCTCAATTTACGGCTACGACAAGCCCACAAATCCGCACATCCAACAGTTCATAAACGATAGCTTACTCTATGCTTTCAAACAAGTAACATCGCCAGCAACTGGCACGGTTCAATCGTTCAAATTCATACTAAACACAAGACACATCAAAGATATACTAACAGACTGGTATCTGTTCCCATCAATCATTACCATTCTCAAGTCTGCAGGTTATCATACCAGCTGGTATTCCAACCAAGACGAAGTGGGACTACACGACAACTTAGCGTCCTGCTTTGCACATATATGCGACCAATATTACTTCAACACCAAGAAGACACGCCTTGATGGCGACCTCATAGGTCTCCACAAACTCACAAAGGGAAAAGAGTTCATCATCTATCATCTCATGGGGCAACATGTAGATTTTTCCAAACGTTATCCAGAATCTTTCCGATTCTTTAAGTCCTCCAACTATGATAAGGCCAAATATACAAACCAAGAAGTTGTAGCCCATTACGATAATGCTTGTCTATACAACGACTATGTAGTATCGCAACTCATGAACACCTACAAAAATGAAGACGCCATCGTTATCTATTTTCCAGACCATGGGCTCGACGTATTCCAAACAAGTTCTAAATATTTCGGTCATGCCATTAACCACAAGAAAGAATCTCGCAAGATAGGGTTACAGATACCATGTTTTGTCTATACCTCTCCCCGCTTTAAGTCGTCCCACAAGAGTTTGACCGAACAAATCAAGAACTCTGTAGACCGCAAATACTGCACAGCCGACATGACTTTCACATTAATGCATGTGGCAGGATACGACTTTGCCCAGCACCCTACCGACACACTCTACTCACTCATCAAATAAAACATATTTTTGGAGATTATGGCGTTTTTTCAATGTTTTCATCTATCTTCCTCCCCCCATCTCATGGGGGGCAGTATCAGTTTTGAAAACGGACATTAAAATATCATTTACCGCAAAAGCACAAAGTAAACTGCCTAAAATACGTAATGCCCCTCAAGTATGCTGCCTTTCGGCGCACCAGAGGGGCTTATTATCTTTTATTTATTATTTTGTGCGGAGATAAATCAAATCAAAGTACATCAGTCGTGTCTTCATCGGCTCTATCGAAGTTGTTGGCTCTTGACCTTTGTTATGCAAGAAGGTCCATTCCTCCTCATCTGACGAAAACAGAAATTTGAAACCATTTCGTTGATAATATTCAAATACTTTCTGATGGTTGACAGCATCAACAATGACATACCGGCATCCAGTCTTATTCAGTGGGTCTATAAACCATGATTTGATGAAATCCAACAATTCATCTCCCACATGATGTCCACTGAATAAATCGCTTACTGCCAACTGTCCAACCAACACTGCTGGATACTGCGGTCTTCGCTTGGCATTCGGAATCTTTCTATTAAGCTTATTCCGAAGGTTTGAAGGAAGTGAATCAACTTTCACGCTCGAATTAGCGACAGTAAATGCACAGATTATTTCAGATGTTTCTGGTTTAACAAAACAATATGATTTTCCTAACAACTGATAGGCATAATCAGCATAGTCATGGGCGAAGAACTCTGTTATGTCCTCATCCTTGCAAGTGAAACCTTTGCATTGCTGCAAGACTTCCTTTGCCAGTTCCATAAAATCACATTGCTCTAACATTTTAAATGTACAGTTTTGAACGTTTTAATATAGCACGTGCCTTGGCTACTTGCTTGGAGAAGTCAATGGAGCCTCGCTTTTCCAATGCCTCATCAGCCGCTTCAACGAAACGAGCTGCTGCCTCACCATGAAGGACAGGTATTGGTTTAATTTCTATTGCCATAATCTTCTTATTTTTAATGTTATGTACTTATTTAATCTGCAAAAATATGCTTTTATTTCCACATTACCAAGCTTTTTGTTAACTTTCAGTTGAATTTTACCAAAAATTCCAATTTCACACCTATCCTTCACTTCATCCTCTCCAATTCTTCATCCCGTCTCATCTTATCATTCAACTTTTCCTACAACTGGTTCTGCTCCATCTTGCCACCAAGGTCGTTGATAAGTTAGCACATAAAAACAGGTACTCTATACCATTATTAAAAATCTCTTTTAATTTGCTTGGTTGTCTCGAGGAAAAACGTAATTTTGCTGCTGTAAATTGATGAATGTTTTTAAAAAGGAGTAAGTATGAATACATTAGCAATAAACGAACCTCAATTGCTGATTTTATTTAATTTATACTAAACTTACCGGTACAAAGATAAACAAAAAAGATGAAATCTGCAAGGATAACACCGCCCTAACTACCTATTTTTATATAGTTAGGGCGGAGTTATCGCAACTTATTCCATTCTTCACCCCTTGCACCATAGAGGAAGGACACCTTTACGCAACGGGCTACATGGAAGGAAAAAACAGCTGAGGAGGTGCGGACGACAGTACTTTTTATGCACATAAAAGCATAAAAAAACTTTCATCATGCTCTTTTCTGCTGCAAATTCTGTATTTTTGCAGCCAGAACAAGTTTATTAAAGACATGCAGACAAGCAAATATCTATTGGCCAACGAGCGCGACAAAGAATGGGGACTCACCGTGAGCACCATAGGGTACGAGATGATCGAGCCGGGAGAATCCTATCCCACAAAAGGACATGCCGACGGCTATTACTTCGACCTGAAGAAGGGACGCGAGCTCGATGAATACCAGTTGCTCTACCAACCCGAGGGAGAAGGCGTGTTCCAGTCGGCACATATCGCAGAGACACCTATCAAGGCCGGTGACATATTCCTGCTCTTTCCTGGCGAATGGCACACTTACCACCCCTGTCCTGAGAAGGGATGGCACAGCTATTGGATAGGCTTCAAAGGCAAGAACATCGACGACAGGGTGAAGGCAGGATTCCTTTCACCCGAGAAGCCTATTTACCATGTTGGGTTCAGCAACGATATACTAAGCCTCTACAAGGAGGCTTACCGCATAGCACAAGAGGAGGCCGCCTACTCGCAGCAAACATTGGCAGGAATCGTCAACCACCTCATCGGCATGATGTACTCTCTGGAACGCAACATCATCCTGAACAAGAACACTGCCCATGTGGATATGATCAACAAGGCCCGACTGCGCATACGCGAATCCTTGGAGAGCGACCTCACCATACAGAAGATAGCCGAAGACCTGGGGGTAAGCTACTCGTCGTTCCGCAAACTCTTCAAGGAGTTTACAGGCATCGCTCCTGCCATGTATCAGCAAGATCTCCGACTGCAAAGAGCTAAGGAACTGCTCTCCACAACCGACGAGAGTATCAAGGAGATAGCCTACAGACTCAACTTCGAGTCGCCCGACTATTTCTCATCGAAGTTTAAGAACCAGACCGGTCTCAAGCCCTCTGAGTTCCGCAACAAAATGAGGTAACAGCACCTGCGAACCCCGGAAGAGCATTCTTCGCAAGAAAAGAAGCAAGGAGAAAACAAAGAGCTGAAGAAAGGAGAAAACAAAGAAAAGGCAACCTGTCACTACGACAAGTTGCCTTTTTTTATTTCATCGACTCAAAAGAGTCAGCTTACACTGCATAGAGGAAAGTGCGGATCAACCAATAGCTTACGATACCAGCCAAATAGCCTACGAAGGCAATCCAGGAAATGTGCTTCATGTACCAGCCGAAGGTGATCTTCTCCAAGCCCATGACAACCACACCAGCAGCACTACCGATAATCAGCATAGAACCACCGACACCAGCACAGTAAGCCAACAACTGCCAGAAAATTCCGTCAACAGCCATATCGCCTACAGCAGCCACAGGATACATACCCATACAGCCTGCTACCAAAGGCACATTGTCCACAATACTTGAAAGCACACCAATGATACCTGTTACGAGGTAGTGATTGCCGTCGAAGGCAACATTCAGTCCCTGACCTAAAGCTGTCAGTACGCCGATTTCTGCCAGACAAGACACAGCCATCAAGATACCGAGGAAGAAGAGAATGGTGCTCATATCCACACGAGAGAGCAACTTGGTTACTCGCTTCTGTGTACCCTCAGCATCTTGTCCGCGATGCAAACTGCGATAGAACACCTCGGTAGCAGTCCACAGCACACCCAATACCAAGAGGATGCCTACGAATGGAGGCAGGTGGGTAATGCTCTTGAAGATAGGAACGAAGATCAAACCGCCAACACCCAACCAGAACACAGCCTTGCGCTGACCTTCTGTGAAGTCGCTTACAGAAGCATTCTGCTGGGCAGAAACCTCAGGCATCACGAGTTCGCCCTTCAACATGGCCTGAAGGATGAGGGCTGGAATCACCATGGAAACCACAGATGGGATGAAGATCTCGGCAATCACACCAGCTGCGGTTATCAGTCCCTTGTTCCAAAGCATGATGGTGGTAACGTCGCCGATGGGCGAGAAAGCACCACCCGAGTTGGCTGCAATGATGACAAGCGAGGCATATATCATACGGTCCTTGTGGTCGGTAACGAGCTTACGCAGAATCATAATCATCACGATACTGGTAGTCAGGTTGTCGAGGATGGCAGAAAGGAAGAAGGTAAGGAAGGCTATGCGCCACAGCAGAGCACGCTTCGACTTTGTCTTCATCACCTTGCGAACCCAGTTGAATCCGCCATTCTGGTCTACTATCTCTACGATTGTCATGGCTCCCATCAGGAAGAAGAGGGTCGTTGCAGTATCGCCCAGGTGTTCCTGGATAATACCCGTTACCTTTTCTACCATTCCTGCAGCACCACCTGTATAGTCAGGGTGCATCATCTGCAGATACTGCATAGGGTCAACCATGTAGAGTGTCCAGCACCCCACAAGCATGAGCAAGGCTATCGCAGCCTTGTTTACCTTCGTCAGGCTTTCTGTGGCTATGAGAGCATAGCCAAGCACAAAGACGACGATAATCGAAATTGTTAATGTTGTCATTTTTAATTGTTTGTGTTAGATATTTTTTTATATTTGTTTGTATTGGATCGTATTTTTGCCAAACGGGTGCAAAGTTACGAAAAGAAACGCAATATCTGTCCTTTTCCTTATTATATTTATATGAAATCGTTTACTTACTTTTATTTTTGTTCGAAACAGCAGGTGTTTTCTTCTATCTGTTACTGTTTCACGTAGCCTTCCTGACGACAGAAAAATCACCGGGTCAAAAAATAAGGATGAAAAATCAAATAATCGTGGTCGGCAACTTCTTTTAGTACTATCTTTGCAACCGTAAACAACATAGGAAATCTAACGACCTAATCGAATGAACAACAAAAAATACTATTTTGCGGTAGACCTCGGTGCTACCAGCGGACGAACCATCATCGGTTCTTTGTCGGAAGGTAAGTTCTGTCTCGAAGAACTGACACGCTTCGACAACAACCTGATACAGACAGGCGGACACTTCTACTGGGACATCTATGCCCTGTATCAGGAAATCATCAAAGGTCTGAAACTGGTGGCGCAACGCGGCATCAACATACAGAGCATCGGTATCGACACCTGGGGATGCGACTTCGTATACGTGGCCAAGGACGGAGCCATACTGCGCAATCCACTGGCTTACCGCGATCCACACACCGTGGGCATGATGGAGAAATACTTCGACGAGAAGATAAGCAAGGAAAAGGTATACGAGAAGACGGGCATACAGTTTATGAACTTCAACTCGCTTTTCCAGCTTTATGCCATGCGCAAGGCTGGCAACGTGGCGCTCGAGAATGCCGACAAGATACTCTTCATCCCCGACGCGCTGAGCTATATGCTTACAGGCAATGCCATCTGTGAATACACCGTGGCTTCCACCTCGCAGATCCTCAACCCTATGACAGGCGACCTCGACAACGATCTCGTAGAAAGCCTTGGACTGAAGAGAGAGCAATTTGGAAAGATGACCCATCCTGCAACCATCATAGGCGCCCTGACCGAAGAGGTTCAGCAGATGACCGGTCTGAAGGCTGTGCCCGTTATTGCCGTGGCAGGACATGACACAGCCAGTGCAGTAGCTGCCGTGCCAGCCAAGAACGAGGAGTTTGCCTACCTGAGCTCTGGCACATGGAGCCTGATGGGCATTGAGACCAAGAACGCCATCATCAACGAGAAGAGCTACGAACTCAACTTCACCAACGAGGGAGGAATAGAGGGTACGACCCGATTCCTCAAGAATATCTGCGGCATGTGGATTTACGAGCGTTGCCGCAAGGAATGGAAAGACGAGGCTGCAGCCCATCAGAAAGACATGACAGCCTTGGGACATGGCGAACTGATAGCAGAAGCGATGAAGCAACCAGCCTTCCAGAGCATCATCAACCCCGACGATGCCTGCTTCGCCAATCCTTCGAGCATGACAGAGGCCATCCAGCAATATTGCGAAAAGACCGGACAGCATGTGCCACAATCGAATGGTGAGTTCTGCCGTTGCATCTTCGAGAGTCTGGCTCTCCGTTATCGTCAGGTATTTGGCTGGCTGAAGGAGTTTGCCGACATCGACCTCAATGTTCTTCATATAATAGGTGGAGGCTCGCTCAACAAACATCTCAACCAGTTCACCGCCAACAGTTGTGGTGTCAGCATATTGGCAGGTCCTCAGGAAGGAACAGCCATAGGCAACATCATGTTGCAGGCAAAGGCATCGGGCGATGTGAAGGATATATGGGAAATGCGACAGATCATCGCCAACTCTATCGAGTTGCAGCAATTTGAGCCTCAGGACAAGGAGGCATGGGATGCGGCATACGAGAAGTTTTTAAAGGTAAAAGGGTAAAAAAGTAAAAAGGTAAAAACTTCTGAACTTGCTAAAATTCAAAAAATAATAACAACAATAATAAAAAACTTAAAAACAATGAAAGCAGATTTGATTTTAAAGAATTACGAGATTGCTAAGGAGCGCTATGCGGCTCTTGGTGTGGATACAGACAAGGCTATTGCCACATTAGAGAAGACTCCTATCTCCCTGCACTGCTGGCAGGCTGACGATGTGGTAGGTTTCGAACGTGGCGAAGCTGCATCGGGTGGCATACAGAGTACAGGCAACTACCCCGGCAAGGCTCGCAATATCGACGAGCTGCGTCAGGACATCGAGAAGGTGAACTCTCTTCTGGCTGGTACCTTCCGTCTTAACCTGCATGAGATTTACGGTGAGTTCGGTGGCAAGCAGATTGACCGCAACGAGGTAACCGTCGACCAGTTCACAGGCTGGATGCAATGGGCTAAGGAGCAGAACATGAAGCTCGACTTCAACTCTACTTCTTTCTCTCACCCTAAGAGTGGCAGCCTCTCATTGTCAAATCCTGATCCTGCTATCCGCGAGTTCTGGATTGAGCACACCAAGCGTTGCCGCCGCATTGCCGATGCTATGGGTAAGTTCCAGAACGATCCATGTATCATGAACATCTGGGTACACGATGGCAGCAAGGACATCACCGTAGAGAAAGGCCGCTATCGTGAGATTCTGAAGAACTCGCTCGATGAAATCCTGGCAGAGGAGTTGCCAAACATGAAGTCTTGCCTCGAAGCTAAACTCTTCGGTATCGGACTGGAGGCTTACACCGTAGGTTCTCACGACTTCTACGCAGGCTATTGCGCCAAGAACAATGTGATGTACACCCTCGACACAGGTCACTATGAGCCTACAGAGAATGTTTCGGATGCAGTTTCCGCACTCCTTCTCTTCGTGCCCGAGCTGATGCTCCACGTATCTCGTCCTATGCACTGGGATTCTGACCACGTGACTCTCTTCGACGACAACACCCGCAACCTCTTCTCAGAGTTGGTTCGTGCCAATGCACTCGACCGTGCACACATCGGTCTCGACTATTTCGATGGTTCCATCAATCGTATCGGAGCTTACATCATCGGCGTACGTGCTGCCCAGAAGTCTTTGCTGCAGGCATTCCTTGAGCCTCTCGATACTCTCCGCAAGTACGAGGACGAGGGCAAGCTCTTCCAGCGCTTGGCTCTCTTGGAGGAAGAGAAGACATTGCCTTTCGGTGCTGTATACGACTACTTCAACCTGAAGAACAATATCCCTGTAGGCGAGGAATACATTGCCGACATCGAGAAATACGAGGCAGAAGTTCTCGCTAAAAGAAACTAAGATACTGAACATTTGTATGTTCAGGAGTTAAAGAAGTTAAAGGAGTTAAGACAACAGTCTTTGCACGTAGTTTTTAAGCAACAAGACATACGTCTTAACTCCTTAACTTCCTTAACTCCTTTAACTTCTTTATATACTAAAGTTCAGTAACCTAAAAACCAAACTATTAACAATATGGAAATATTAATAGGACTTTTAATCATAGCAGTGGGCGCCTTCTGCCAGTCGAGCTGCTATGTTCCAATCAATAAGATAAAGGACTGGAGCTGGGAATCCTACTGGATTGTACAGGGCGTCTTTGCGTGGCTTATCCTTCCTTTCATAGGCGCCATGCTTGCCGTTCCAAGCGGCCATTCGTTCTTCGAACTCTTCGACGGCTATGGCTTCGAGGTGATGATGACCATGCTCTTCGGTATGCTCTGGGGTGTGGGAGGTCTTACCTTCGGACTCTCCATGCGCTACTTGGGAGTGGCATTAGGACAGAGCATTGCCTTAGGTACATGTGCTGGCTTGGGCACCATCATGGGTCCCGTGTTGCTCAACATCTTCTTCCCCGAGATGGATGCCTTGTCTTCGCTCACCTTCAGCGTTATCCTCGGAGTGGTGGTCACCTTGTTGGGTATCGCCATCATCGGTGTGGCAGGAAGCATGAAGGCCTCATCGCTCTCAGAAGAAGAGAAGAAGGCTGCAGTCAAGGATTTCAACTTCCCCAAGGGTTTGACTATCGCACTGCTGGCAGGTTTCATGAGCGGATGCTTCAACGTCGGTCTGGCTTTCGGAAGCGACATACACTTCGGCACCTTCACTCCCGATATGTACAAGACGCTTCCCGCTACCTTCCTGGTAACAGTGGGCGGATTCATCACCAATGCCATCTATTGCTTCTATCAGAACTCCAAGAACCACACTTGGGGTGATTATCTGAAGCGCGAGGTATGGAACAACAACATCTTGTTCTGTGCTTTGGCAGGTGCCTTGTGGTACAGTCAGTTCTTCGGACTGTCATTGGGTAAGGGCTTCCTCAACGAGTCGCCTACCCTCATGACGCTCTCCTTCTGCATCCTCATGGCACTCAATGTTGTATTCTCCAACGTATGGGGAATCATCCTGAAGGAATGGAAGGGCTGTTCACCCAAAACCATTGCCGTGCTCATCCTCGGCATCGTGGTGCTCATCATCTCGAGTTTCCTGCCACAATGGGTATAACAAAGAATACTATCATCATTTCACTCTTCAAGAATATCCTTCTTGAAGAGTTTTTTTTTGAGAAGTATCTTTTGGGGAAAATTCTTTTGGGAAGTTAGAGAGAAGTCAAGGGAAGTTATCGCTCCTTCCAGTCGCTCGGGAAGTTAAGGGACAAATGCTTCATTTGCTTATGAGCCTGGTTTGTTCGTTGCTTTGGGCAGTTTGGCATTCACCTGGAACTGAAACTCAACATCAGAGACCTGTTGGCAGAAAAAGTTTACTACAAGCAGTTTGCCGACGTGACCTACAGCGATGGACGAACCAAAGAGGTTGAGGAGATTACAAGATGCTACAAACCTGGCAGAAACATAGGTTTGCAGGCGATATATAAATTTTAGAAAGAAGTTTAGCAAAGGTAACAGCTCAGCCCCCTATAGCCATAAGTAGTTACTTGAATACGATACAAATTGTTTTCAGTTCGTTATGATTTGTTCTGTCTCTTTGATTAAATTTCCGTTCCATAGTTTGGAAATGTCTGTTCAAAGGCTTTGAACCGACATTCAAAGGCTCTGAACGGACATTCAAAGGCTTTGAACGGACATTCAAAGGCTTTGAACAGAGATTTTATAAGGCAAAGAAAACATTTATATAGTATAAGAGTAAGATTTTTGTGGTTTAAAAAGAAAATATTGCCACAGAGCCTATCGTCTTCACATCAGAAGAGGCTGCTGGCGCTATGTCCGCATCGAGTTTGCTGGTTCGAATATTGCAGATACAGAATATAAAGGATAATTAGCAAGCCAATCCTGCTCTCTATAAGGTGACATGGATAGGCGCATACCTTTCAATCCCTGATTGCGCTCCACAAACACCCTCAGACTCTTAGCCTGCAAATTCTCCTCAGCCTTCACTTCTATCGGAATGATTCTTTCCTCATCCTGCACCAGGAAATCTATTTCACCACGTGAATTTTCTGCCGACCAATAATAGATAGACAAGGAAGATTTCTCCTTAAACTGCTGCAGGACATACTGTTCTGTCAGCGCCCCCTTAAAATCAGAAAACAACACATTTCCTTCCAGCAAGCTTTGGGCAGGAATATTGCTCATGGCTCCCATCAGTCCCACATCAGACAGGAATAACTTGAAAGCAGAGAAATCCTCATATGCAGCCAATGGCAACAGGGCTTTCTTACAGCGGTTTACCTTATAGATCAGCCCTGCATCTTTCAGCCATTCGATGGCGAGCTCAAAATCCTTTGCTCTGGCTCCTTCCTTCACGGCACCATAGATGAATTTCTTGTTTTCCTTGGCGAGTTGGGATGGGATGGATTTCCATACCATTCGGATACGTGGAACTTCTATAGCCGGGGCATGTTTGGAAAAATCACGCTCATACGCTTCAAGGATTCCTTTTTGAATGCTTCTGACTTTAGACAGATTCCCCTCACTGGCAAAAGACTGGACAACAGCCGGCATTCCCCCTACCAGATAATACTGACGCAGGCATTCCTCAAATTTATTCCGGAACATAGTTATCATATTCCAATCCTTTTTCATGAGCAGTTCCACCATCCTGCCTTCACCGATTGCATCCAGGAATTCAAAGAATGTAAGAGGGTATAAATGCATGAAATCTACCTTACCTACAGGAAAAGAGTCATTCTGATGCATCGCTATTCCGAGCAATGAACCTGCAGCCACCACATGATATTGAGGTGCTTTTTCTGCAAAATACTTTAATGCGGTGATACCCCTGGGCGCTTCTTGTATCTCATCAAGAATGATAAGCGTATCTTCGTCTATAGAAACTCCTGTACTCCATTGTATGCTATTAATAATGCGGGGAATATCAAAGTCATGCGCAAAAACTTCCCGGAGCATTTCATTGTCTTCGAAGTTTACATACGCACTACGGGGATAGGCCTCTTTGGCAAATTCCTGCATCAGCCAGGTTTTGCCAACCTGGCGGGCTCCAAGCATGATCAACGGCTTTCGGTCGTTGCTTGCTTTCCATTGATATAGGTATTTGATGGCATTTCTCTTCATAACTATCTGATTATTTGATATTTCCGAATGCAAAAATACATTTTTTATTTCAAATAGCACAAAAAGTCGTCCTTAAAAATGTATAAAACTACAAAAAGTCGTCCTTAAAAGTGTGGGAAACCACAAAAAGTCGTCCTTAAATATGTATTTACAGCAGCCATTTCCAGACAGATCCAAACCCAAAATGAAGGGTGAAGAGATTTGATGGAATAACCTATACATAGACTATTACTACTCGATTAATTATATATAAAAAAGGCAGACAAATGACCAGTGCTGTTGTTCATTCCAACAGAATTGAAGGTGTCAAGGAAGATAAATCTGTAGAATTAGAAGTGAAAAAGCTTCTGATAACGTCAAAATATAACCTAATTAATTTGGTGACGCGGCGTTTTCTTCGTATCTTTGCCACAAAATATGCGGCGTTTTTGGATAAATAATGCCGCAAGAGTATAAAAAACTTCTTTATTAAGATTATTGCATGAAAAAACGACATAACAGAAAAAAACGCATGGCTCAATATGCCATGTATGCATACTGTTTTTTTGCGATTCTTTCACTCGTAAACACGGTTTGTGGAAGTCTTGGTGTTGCAGTCAACATTCCATCCATCTTACTCACCATCAAACAATGGGTATTAATGCTTGCCGCCATAGCATTATGGGGAATATTCCGATTAATACAACCAAGAAACGAAAAGTTGCTGCGACGTTGCTGCGAGGTGATGGTATTTTACTATGTGTTTTCATTCGTCCTGTCAATATGTTTTAAGTTCAACCTAATACCCATGACACAAGATGGCTTGATAACCAGGACTGCAACTATCCTCACTTGGACAGAAAGCAGCATCGGCCTGCTCTCTGTCATCGCATCACTGATTGCAGGTTGCCATTTAGGAAGAAAACATACAGGAAGCATGCACCAACTGGGCACAGCACTTATCCTGGTTTTCATCGTATGGCTGATATGTGTAAACATCCTCCCAACCACTATATTTTATCTATTGGGAATCAGTCATCCAACAGCCTTCACCTGTGTCAATATGTTCTCTGCTTTTTCCAACACACTCGTTTATATATACGCATACTATAGAATGTATCGCACTATAAACAACTGATTACGATTTAAGAAGTAGGATTTAATTACTTAATGTATCCTTCCTGCTCATATCCCCTGCGATAATGATGAATCATATCGACCAGCGGCTGAAGGCGGAAATCCGTTACTGCCATATTCCTGAATCTGGCATATTGCTGATTGTAAAGCGCAGCATTGCCTTCGGCCAATCTTTCCTCGATATCAGATGGCACCAGGAAGGAAGACCTATCACCCAAATGGGCATAAAACTCCGAAAGATAGATATGAACTCCTGCCAAATCGAAATCGCCGAAATGAACGTAACGATTGGGAATGCGGAGAAGCCATGACCTAAGATTTTCCAGGTTTTCCTGTGGATAACGGCAGACAAACAGGAACTTCCCGCCAGGAAACAGGGCATCGAAAAGCCAACGCTGCGACCGAATCTGCATGAAATTCTCGGCATTCTCCATGCCTATTACTATCACATCTTCCGGTATCTCGAAATAATCCGGCTGATTGATGAAAACAGAACTACCCTCCATCGGCTGAAGCAGGAATGGTTTTCCATTCAGCATAGCATCTATCCGAACATAGCAATCTACCAGAAAGCCACGAAATGTATTCACCTTCTTAGCCTTGGAATCACCCACCATCCTAACCATATCTGCCCTCGTCTGCATAGAGGAAGAGGCGGAAATCCATTCTTCTAAAGAACATTTCAAGCCAAACTCCTGCGATAACAAGGTACGGCAACTCTCTCGCATGGCCTCGACAATACGATATTTACATCTACTCCCATTGCTCTTTAACATCAGGAGCCCTTCCTGCCTCAGCAAAGCCGTGAGGCGAGTAGACAGTTTCGACGAAGCAATCTCCTCACCCTTCAACATTGCCAATATCTGTCGGGCATCGCCCAATCCTAACTTTTCCATATCATCAAGTATTTCATATCATCAAATGTTTCATATCATCCGATATTTCTACACGCAAGAGGTTTTATAATCTCTTAATCAATTGAGTAACCTTAGTATTTGCCCTATCGTCCTTGCTGAGTAGATAGGTGTATTTGTAATCCTCCACATTATAGGTAGTTGGCGAACTGTTTACCAGCAGGATGTTGCGGCGATTGGCAAAGTCGAGGATTCCCTTCACGTTGTTAGGATGCAACTTGCCTATCTCGTCCATCATGCAATGAATCTTGAAATCGCCCGATTTCTTTGATGCCTTCTCCTTAAACACGTTGATGAGCATGATGTTTACCATCGCCTTTACCAGAATGTCGGTGCCATCAGAGCCCACATTCGCTATCTTCTCTACCCATCCCGTATCATTATCATTCTCCTTGATGCGGAACTCCAACTTGAAGGTGTCAGCCACCTGCAACTGCTTGCGGTTAGGCTCATCCAGAAGTCCCTTCATAAAGGCAAGCAGATATTTCACCGCCTTGGCATTCACATCCTGTCGTGACTCAGTGGCAAAGAGATCCATCTCTCCCATATTGAATTGATTTTCTTCTGCAAAGTCTCTGATACGCAAGAGGAGAAGCATCAACTGGTCGTTGGTCTTCAACGGGCGCAAGGCGATTTCCCTGATAACACCTGCGAAATTCCGCTCCTCGAAATCGCGGTTGATATCGTTGATGGTCTTGCCGATATCGCCTTCCCTTCGGGTAAGATCCCCCACCTCCTTGGAGATTCGGAAGATGATATCGGTATATCTTCCACTGATGCGCTTCTGATATTCCGAGATTTTATCATTCTCCACAAACTCGCAGAGATTGGATGCGAAAGCGATGAACTCCTCTTCCGTTACCGGACTTACATTGAAATGGAAGGTGTTGTGAGCAGAGAACATACCTAAGAATTGCTGAGATTGCTTCTTGAAGTTGTCGAGCGTACGGCTATCCTCATATATCTGGCGCTTCAATTCTTCCACGACAGTCAGACAATCCTTGGTAGTGATCTTCTCCTCTATTTCATTACTTTCCAATGGGCACAAGGTTTCGTCACGTCTAAAACTCCTCACAGCATTCAATCCTGCATCCAGCTTTTTCAAAGCAGTCTGCTGCTTAGTCAGTTGACTCTGTGCCTCAGATAATTGCAATTGAAGGCGTTCACTGCGCTGCCTGAATTTATCCTCGAGCATAGTCTTAGCCTCAGCCTTGTTTTTTCGATTCTGCCTTACGGCAGGTTCTTGGTCAAAAAGTTCTATCTTTTCATTCCTGTAAACCGCCACCACATCACGATTCTTTCTGATATATGTCAACTCAGCATCCAGTTCTGCTATACGCTTGTTGTAAGCATCCAAAGTCTGGGTATCCATACCCTTACCATGCAGTTCATCGCGCTGGGCTTTCAGGAGTTCCTGCTTGCGAGCATCCACCTGGTGCTGCTTCTCTTCTATCTGGGTACGAATATCCTGGGCAAAGACTTCATATTTCTGAGTCTCCACCTTAACCTGTCGGTTGTATTCCGCCTGATGTGCTTTCAACTTGCGCTGCAAATCCGTCTCCAGTTGGTGTTTATTCTCTTCCTTCTTCATCTTATCGGCAACCAGCGCATTCTGCTTATCTTCCAATTCTGCCAGCTGTTGGCTGCGCCATTTTTCCAAACGTTTTTCCAACTCCAGCGCTTGCGTTTTGAGTTTTTTTTCCGTCTGAGGCAACAGTTGTATTTCTGCCTTTTTAGCATAAAGCGATTCATTCAGCTTTCTTATCTGAAGCTGATATTTCCCCTTCAAGTTTTTATTGTCCTCCTCATGCCGGTTCTGTAAATCATTCAGCAGCTTGATGATGTCTGCACGAAGCTGTTCTTTTTCTGCGAGTTGCTCCTTCAATTCCTTGGGAGTTCTGAATTTTCGCTCTACAGCTGCCAGATTGATGCTTACACCATAGAGAGAAGCCGATGATGAAGATGATGACGAAGAATCGACAACCAATTGCGGATTCAATACATTATTATATAGTATCGTTTCCTCATCTACCACTTTTCCGATATTCTCCTGCCATCCCTTTCTGTTCTGGTCGAGCCATTCGGAAAACGAGCCTTTGCTCTTCTCCAGGAGATTCTGATATTTTCTGATTTCAGCCTCAACATCCGCTTTCTGCTTCTTGGGTTCATCGAGCGAAGCCTGGTATTTCAGTTCTGCTATCTCCAATTCCTTCTCGGCTTCCTGACGCAAGGTTTCAATGCGCAGTTCCACTTCCCTTTTCTCAGTTTCTACCTGAATTTGTCTGGTTGTAAATTCAGCAAACTCCTTTTCGTTCGTCTCCATCTCCTGGGCAAAAGGATTCTCGTGAGCTACCTTCGCTTTCTGTATCTTCAAAGCAGTTTCCTCATGCACCAGTTGCGCAATCATCTCATCCACAGACGAAGTTTTTTCCCTGAACACCTCTCGGGTTTCCATTTCTGCCTTTCTCAATTCTTGCAACAGCGTTTCCTTCTGGGTCACCAAGGCAGCCTGATGCTCATTGAGCAAGGTGGTCTTGCTGTTTCTGAAGGCACGCAAATCCATATCGAGCTGTTCGAGCAGAGCCTTATACTTATCCACCACATTCTGATAAGATTTCTCCAGTTCCGCCTTCATTGCAACCTGCCGCTTGCGCTCATCTTCTATGATGGTTTCCTGCTCTACTCGCTGCAAGATATCTTCTATATGAATTTCCTCATAATACTTGCGTTTGGCGGCGGTTGTCTTCAGTTTATCATCGAGCACTCCCAATTCACGAGAGAGTTTATCACGTTCCTTTCCATATTTTTCCTGTTCCTCACTTATCAGGCGATTAACCCGATTACACTCCGCTTCACTTTCTTGAATATCAAGACGATATTGTGGCAGGAGTTCCTGTGCCACACGCTCTGCATAATTGAGTTCCTTACGCCCCTCACTAATCCTTCGCCGATTATTCAGCAAGGTGCGATACGCATCTATCACCTTATCAGCCATTCTGCGAACCAGCACCTCGCCATTCTTCTCCTTCTTCGTCCAGAGGCTCACGTCCTTATATTCCTGTTCAAACTCCTTGATCTGTTCACGATAAAAGTTGAGATCAATGCTGTTATCCTCATCACTCATCGAGCGGATGATGGTATTCTTGATGAAATCGGCATCCAACTTGGTATTGAGGAAGACATTTTGGATAGTGCGAGGGATATTCTGATATTTGGCACTCTCCACGATGGCATACTTGCGAAAAGGCAGGAGTTCCTGGCGACGATTGTTGCCGAAGATGATGTCACGATACATCTCATAACTGCTTACGAGCGAAGATATATCATGTTTCTTATTACCCACCTGCTCACGTATCTTAGTCCACTCGCCATACACCTGTTTATGCTCATCGATGAACCATTTGCTATCAAAAGGGGCATCGATGAAACGATACATGACTCGTCCCTGATTCTTCAAGGCAAGCACACAGTAGGCCCCATTCTCACGCATCACCTCATAGACGATGTATGAATTGGGATAAGGAAAATAAAAGGCATCAAACGATTTCTTCTCCTTCGGGATGCCCAGACGCAACTTATCTGCATTATAGAAGAACAGCAGCGCACGGAGCAAGGTACTCTTGCCCACACCCTGGGTGCCGATGAAATGAACATTTCCATCGAGCTTTACCTCGGCGTATGGAATATGGGCACTATTCAGAAATATGATCTTATTCAGATATCTCATGGCTGTTCCTCCTCTTCTTTTTCGTCAGTATCATCGGTAATAGATATGCAATCTATCAACTCCTCGATATAATGGAATGAAGCCAATACCTTCCAGGTTTTCTCCACTTCATCCTGCTGCTCAATGAATCCCATTCGATCCAACTCACTGATCAGTTTCTCCACTATCTCGTCATACGATTTTTTCTCGCTGAAGAGTTTTCCTGCCAATTCCTTCAGTTCCATATCGCAGTTGATTCTCACCACGATATCTGCCGCAGAGAATACCAAACCAGATCCGAAGGCAGAATTATAAGTCTTCAGAAAGGTGAGATAATCTATCCACTTGCTCACCGCTTCCAACTTGCGCTGCAAATCCACCTTCGTTTCCTTGCGAGTGAAAAAGAAATAACCATCACCCGCTTCCAGATGAAAACCGATACCATTGTAATATTCATCATATTCAGTCTGTTGCTCCTCTATGGCATCATAATATCGCTTAATTTTCGTCTGAACACTATTGTTGGAAATAAATCCGCCTCTGCTCAGAATATTAAAGATTTCTTCTGTATAGTTCAATTTATTCATTGGTCTGTCCTCTTTTATCGTAGAAAGAATCGTATTTTTATCTCGGAAGTATCACAGGATATTCCACTCCGTCAGCCTCTGCATAATTGCCTGTAAATTTCAACTTATCCACATATTGCGAAGCTATCTGGCAAAAATATACAAGTTTATCCTCCCTGCTTTGTTTTTTATCATATTGATAATTCATCACGAAGGCAAAGAGATGGGTACTTGATGCCGAAAAGGCATTATAGATTTCCTGCAGATTCACAGCCTCCAACTTCAGTTTGTTACCTTTAAGATAATCATCCGGGATAGGTTCTGCAAGATGATCCAGCCGTCGTCCTTTTCTCTTTTTTAGCCTTTCAGAAAGAATATTGATACATTGCAAAGCCTCATCGGATGTACGAAGATTATCTATCGACAACTTGATGTAATACTTAGGCTGCGGTTCCATCCAGACAGCATTTCGACCAGCAACGACCTGTCTTACATCCGTGGCTTCCTCCCACCTAAACTGATCTTTCAGATATTTCAGTTTCTTCACCTTTTCGAAGATGCGATTCTGATAATCTATCATATTGAGGTATTGGATGATTTGGCGTTCTATCTCCAGGAGATTGTGATAAGACTCATTGAGTTGCAAACGCACATCATTCACTACGTTTTTCATCTGCACGTCCATCGCCATAGAGAAGAAGACATGTTCGGTATCTATCACCCGTTCACTCTCGGTGATGAGTTGTGATATGTTCTTCATTTTCTCGCCCAGCCGCTGGAGTTTCGCTTTCTTGATTTCGTAATTAGGCTCATTCTTATAAGTATTATCCATATTACGCTTCAGGTCCAAGACATTGCGAACGGTAGCCAAAGCTATCGTCTTCAGACATCGGCGCACTTCCTTGAGATACTTATATTTGCGAGTTTCATTATTTTCCTTGAGATAATAGTCTATATTCTCATTCAAGACTGAGATATAATCACGTACCGAAGAAACATTGATTTCCTCATTCACTTCCAGGACATCCTCAAAGAATTTCTGATACACGTCCTCCATCTCCAGACAGTCGCCCGTATCACGAATCACCCCATTCTCTATCAGGAATCGGATTCGTTCCTCCTTGTATTCAGTCATTTCCAGAGCATAGTCATAACGAAACTGAAGGGAATGTCGCTTCGCAAACATTTCCTTCAGCAAGACCTTTTCACGGTCTATAGTTCTTATCAATTCATCTATAGAGCGAAATGTACCCATGGACATTTGTTTTAAATTCTCATTCTACTATCTTCACCTCGAATGGAGTATGAGTCATAGAAGAAATAATCTTCAGCACTTTGTACTTGTCCTTAACTTGTGATGGAACGGTAAGCCATTCTCCCGTTGAAAGCTGAACCTGGCTTGCCGATTTTCTTTCTTTTGTAACAACAGGGTTTCCTGCTATTTGCAAATTTGCCTTCTTCACCTTCTCTAAACCAACGCATCTGATAGTATCAAGAAAAACATGTCGATGGTCGTTGCTGCAAACAACAAAACCATCTGCGAAAACTACCCTTAACTGAGCCTTCTTCTTGTAAACTTTTCGTTTGCCATCATTCTTCTCTGATGCAAGAGATTCAAAATCACCAAGTTCTATCTTCACACTCATTCCCAACTGAAGAAAGATAGATTTCAGCTGCATATATTTTTGTTTCGTATCACTCTGAGCCATCAGATACCAACCACACCCGGGCTTTATCTCCTTAGTCCATTCTGCATATCGAGGAGCAACATCCCGAGAGACCAAAGGTACATGGCACACTTCCATTCCCAAAGCAGCCACTCGCTCCACACCGATTTTATCAATCACTTGCATCATCGTAATCGTAGCACTCACGTCGCAAACAATGGTACCATCAGCAAAACTAACCTTCAAACGTTGCCTCTTGCCACGAACTCGGAGTTTTTCATCTATTGGCATAGAAACATTCACTGATTTACCTGTTCGTACAGCCTTTTCCATCTTCTGTCGGGCATTCTCTTCCAACTCCTCAAAATACAATTGCTTCTCACTTTTCTTCTTGACAGGAGTTTCTTTATTCTGCTCAACAGGCAGCAATTCATCCCCTTTCGATGAAACATCTTCAAAGAATGAATCATCGAAAAGCGACATTTCCTGATATTGTAATTGTTTTTTCTTTGCCATAACCGATATGCTTTGGAATGACAAAGATAAGCAAAATCGCCCAAAATGCCAAATATTTCATTCTTTTTATAAGGTTTATCAAAAAACTTCGTATTATTGAATTTCACGAAACATGTAACATAAAACATGAAACAAACATAAGATATGAAGAAAAAGACTTCTTCAAACGTTAGGACTTACCTGCCATCAGCAGCGTAAATCTTGCCCTCAAGACACTACTCAACAAGGAATTCGTATATAAGAGTCATAACGGTTACATCTATGACTGCTTCTTTGGAATGTGGCTGAGAAAAAAAATAATTTGTTTTAACAATGATTTTCTTTACTGTATTGCAAAATATCCGTACCTTTGCAGCATGAAAACATTCGCTTACGCGCACCTTTTCTCGTCATGGCAGAGGAAAAGCAAGCTTTACTCTGCTCATTTGACTTAACGAAAACGTTCAATTTGCACCACTATGATTATAGAGGAAATTATTAAGTATAATGAGCAATTCGTAGCCAGCAAGGGTTACGAGAAGTATCTTACGAGCAAATACCCAGACAAGAAACTTGCCATCCTTTCCTGTATGGACACCCGTCTGACAGAGCTTCTGCCTGCTGCCTTGGGATTGAAGAATGGAGATGCCAAGCTCATCAAGAATGCGGGCGGACTGGTTATCAGTCCATTCGACTCTGCCATGCGTAGCCTCCTGGTTGCCATTTATGAACTGGGTGTAGAGGAAATCATGGTCATCGCCCACTCCAACTGTGGTGCCTGCCACATGAACGGCCAGCAGATGAAAGAATTGATGCTCAAGCGTGGAATCCATCAGGATGTTATCGATACCATCGGACTTTGCGGCATTAATCTTGACCATTGGCTGGAGGGATTCCACGACACAGAGGACTCTGTCAGAAATACAATCAATACAATCCGAACTCACCCTCTCGTACCCCAAAATGTCAATCTGCATGGCTATATCATCGATTCCCAGACAGGCAGACTGACAGAAGTGAGATAGATGTATTCTTCCTGATTGGCCAAGTTATTACTCCCCATGGTCATTCGGGAAGTTACCAGTTAATGAAAACATGCTTTTTGCATATCCTTTAAATTATTTATCTTTATAGTGTCCTTCTGCTTTCACTATAAGTACTACAACTTCATTCCTATAGATATCATATATTATTCTATCATGAGCTGTTATATGACGAGAATAGGTAACAGAATTTCCACCGACAAGTGGCTCTGGATGCCCCGTACCAGTTTCAGGATGTTTCTCCAACTCAGGAAGAAGATCATACAACTTCTTAAATAAAGCAGGATTAGACTTTTTCCACTTTCTGATGACCTTCTCTGCTTTTTTAGAAAAATCTATCTGGTATTTCATAGAGATTCCATCCATTGCTGAGCATCTGCTGCACTCTGAAAATGAAGAGTCTCACCATTCTTATATTCTTGACGAGCTTCATCAATATCTTTTTGCAGTTTTACAGAAATTCTATTATTTTTGGCATAGACATCATCCCCCTCCTTGCTATTGACAAGGAAAGTTTTAATTCTCTCAAGTATATTCATGTCGGAAACATTTAATACTTGACGAATGATATCCATCTGTGCTAATTGGATATTTTCTGAATTCATAATTATGATGTTTAAATGTTATAACAACTGCAAATGTACGATTAAAATCTGTAACCTCAAAGTTTTTTTGCTTTTTATTTACTACTTCCTTTCAAAACGATCAAATTTCTCACTTCTCTTTTCCGTATATTCCCCCACATATTCAGCCTTCTATTAAGCCACAGGTTGGTCATCTATTATGACCAACGTCGGTCGTCTATTATGACCCCAAAAGGGAATAAGAAGTGAAAAGAATAGCAAAAATCTATAAAATATCTGTTTCTTTTGGTAGAGTCTTTAAATAGCCGTATCTTTGCACCATAAAAACAGCAACAAGATGGCAAAGATATTGATTATAGAAGACGATTTGGCATTTGGAACCATGATTCAGACATGGCTCAGAAAGAAAGGTTTCGAAGTAGAGAAAGCCACATCGGTTGGTGCTGCCTTGAAGTTGTTGCAGGAAGACTGCCAGCGCGATCTGATTCTCTCTGACCTCAGACTTCCCGACCACGACGGACTCACCACACTGAGATGGCTCCACAAGCAGGGCCTTCACATTCCCTTTATCGTCATGACAAGCTATGCAGAGGTGCAGAATGCTGTGCTCGCCATGAAATCGGGAGCCAATGACTATGTGGCTAAACCTTTTCATCCCGACATACTGTTAGAGAAAATCAACGAAGCTATCAAGCTGTCAGCCTCATCGGCACCTGTTCCGGCAAACTCTCCTGCCACACCGACTCAACAAGAAACCCCTCAGCAAACTACCACACAGCCCGACGAAGACGAGGCGCCCAAATACATAGAAGGCAAGAGTGAAGCCTCGCAACAGCTATATAAATATGTGTCACTCGTAGCACCTACCCCTATGTCGGTACTGATACTCGGAGCAAGCGGCACAGGCAAGGAATATGTGGCGCATCGCATACACGAATTGAGCAGCCGTGCCGACAAGCCCTTCTTCGCCATAGACTGTGGAGCCATACCAAGAGATGTAGCTGCATCCGAATTCTTCGGTCATGTGAAAGGCGCCTTTACTGGAGCCGAACAAGACAAGAAGGGAGCTTTCGAAGTAGCCAACGGAGGAACACTTTTCCTCGACGAGATGGGAAACCTGAGCTATGATGTGCAGGTGCAACTGCTTCGTGCCCTACAGGAGAGAAAGATAAGACCCGTGGGAGGAACTAAGGAAATCGACATCGATATCCGACTGGTGTGCGCCACCAACGAAAACCTGGCACAGAGAGTGGCTGAGGGACAGTTCCGCGAAGACCTCTTCCACCGCATCAACGAGTTCACCATCTATATGCCCGAACTGAAAGACCGCGGCACAGACCTCTTCCTCTTCGCCAATCTCTTCGTCAAGCATGCCAACAAGGAGTTGGGACGGCACGTGCTCGGGTTCGACGACAAGGCTTCAGAGATGATTGCCTCGTACAGCTGGCCCGGCAACCTGCGCGAACTCAACAACGTGATGAAGCGTGCCACCCTGCTGACCAAGGGAAACTATATCGGCAGGACTGAACTCCAGCAGAGCATGAGTCATCTGCAACAACCCACAGAGGCCTTGACTTTGCGGGATGAGCAAACCGAGTTGCAACGCATAGAGGCTGCCCTGAAAACCGCCAATGGCAACAAGAGCAAGGCTGCCCAACTGTTGGGAGTGGACAGAAAAACCCTCTACAACAAAATCAAGAAATATAATCTGTAGACCTCTGCAACTTCCTATAACACATAGCAAGGACGGACTGTAAATCCAATGGGGTTCATAGTCCGTCCTTGCTGTATGATAGCTTTTCTATCATGTCCCGACATCCTGTGCCAATTCCCCATTCCCCAATAGAGTTCCACAACTTTTTGGGGAAACATTCCACACTCTTTCCACACTTTCCACACTTCCCCACTTTTTGGCACAACCATTTCAACCAATGATTATCAAGCACTTAGCAAAATTTCTTCATTTTTGGCACGCTGATTGTGATATTAGATAGTGAACCCGCAAACGAACTGAATGTTCAACAAGAGTTTCAACAGAGAATATAAACAAAAATAAAATATTAACAATTTAAAACATTACAATTATGAAGAAGTTATTTTTCGCAGTTATCGCAGCAGCATTCGTTTTCGTATCAGCAAACAACGTATTTGCAAGTAACAAAATGATCAGCACATCAGCTTACGAGCCAACTGACACAGTAGCACCAGCCGAGACTCCAGCTCCAACAGAGACTCCAGCTCCTGCTGACACAACAAATACTCCAGCCGACTCAACAGCAGAACAGGCTCAGTAAACCGCTCCATCTTCAAAAAACAGTATACATGCAGCTTTTAAAATGAAAATATCTTGTCTTCTCTTCCGAAGGCAAGATATTTTTTTGTATTTTTGCACCATGATAAAAAACAATATTCCTCTCAAAGTAGCATTAGGATATGCTGCCGTAGCCGTGGTGATGGCCCTGGCAGTAGCGCTCGTATACAGCAACACGCAGTCTATCCTGAACATCGACAAGGCTTCACGTGACTATACCCACAAGCGCAATATGGCCGACAGCCTGGTGTACAGCCTGCTCGATGTGAGCAACAACGAACGTTCCATCTATATGGAGACATCGGGAAACTGGGAGGAACTCAACCACTCCATCTCAGAAGCCAAGGTGCAGGCACTCAAACTCAAGGCGCTGGAAAAGGACTCCCTGCAGAAAGCACGCATGGACACCCTCGTCAGTCTGCTCAACCTGAAACAAGTTAACCTGAAGCAACTCCGGAGAGTGTTGATAGCCAACAATCATGAGAGCTTTCTTCACGAAAAGGTGAGCAATCTGAGCAGCGGAAAAGACTCGGTAGTGGTGCACCCCAAGACTGCACAAACCCATGAGAACAAAAGGACAACCGTTGAGGTGGTGAAGACCCGAAAAGGCTTCTTCCGCCGACTCGCCGACGCCTTCAAGAAAGGCGCCACCGACACCATAGCCATACACAATGATGTCAACCAAACTACAACCGACTCGATTTCCACACCTGTCGACATCGCCGGAGAGGTGGCACAGGTGCTGTCGCAGATAGGACAGATGCTTTCCGCATCCGTCAGGTGTTGGACAACCTCATCAGCAACGCCATCAAGTACACCGTGAAAGGAAATGTTACCGTCACTGCCCTCGTCAAGCCAGCCCCATCGGCAGGCATCTGCCACCTTATTATAAAGGTAGAGGATACGGGCATGGGCATGACTTCTGAGGAATGTCGAAAAGTGTTCCAGGCTTTCACACGTCTCAAGGACGCACAGGGCATAGAAGGCACAGGCTTGGGACTGTCCATCACCCATGAACTCGTCACTCTCTTAGGCGGACAGATCAGTCTGCAATCAGAGAAAGGCATCGGCTCCACCTTTACCATCACCCTTCCTATCAGGCAGAATCCACTTTCCGTTAAGGAAGCATCGATGGGCGAAGCTGCCGAAAAGCAGCCGGCAAATATCAGTGCCGCGGGCACAGAACTGTCATCAGCGAACCAGCAGCCCCTTGCCAACCATAAGATTCTGATCCTCGACGACGACCGTCTGCAGCTGCAACTGCTCCAGGAGATGTTGCACCGCAAGGCCAATGACGACTGGCAAATATTTGCCTGTCAGCATGTTACCGAGGCTCTTACCATTCTGCACAACGAGCAGCCCGCCCTGATGCTGATGGATATAGAAATGCCAGAGATGAACGGAACGGAGATTATCCGCATGATCAATCACAGACACATGAAGGTGATTGCCATGACAGCCCACGACATCAGCATCAAGGAAGAACTGACGGAGGCTGGCTTCGACGACTGCCTGTTCAAGCCCTTCCGTCCTGAAGCCTTAGAGAGTTTGTTGGCTCCTGCTGCCCGAGAAGCTGCTACAGAAGAGCCTGCCGCAGAAGAAACAACTGCAGAAGAGCCTGCAGCCGATGTATCTGCCCGTGAAAGGCTGTCTTCACTTTTGATCTTTGCCGGAGGCGACAAGGAAGCGGAGATGGAGATTGTGAAAACTGTGACGGCAGAAATAGAAACTTACCAGGAATCGTTGAACAAGTATCTGCCTGCTGCCGAAAAGGAAGAAGAGAAACAGGAGGACAATACACAGGCTGTACAGGTGGAACTCAGCCAGGAGGACAAGCAGAATGTGGCAAGAATCGCCCACAAACTGCAACCCATAGCCCAGATGATGCAGGCGGAATGTCAACAGCAGTTGCAGGCTCTCTCGCCCGAGCACATCGGCGAACAGGAAGACAAAAAAATCCGAGCATACATCCAGGCCGTCTTCGACGACTTAGGAAATATGCTCGGAGAGTTGAGAAATATTCTTTCTGAGTAATCGTTCTTACAGTTCCACATTGTCTATGTGGAATTTCATCAGTCCGGCAGGCACCTTCACCATGACCTCATCGCCGGCTTTCTTGCCCAAGAGAGCCTGTGCGATGGGCGACTTGATAGAGATTTTTCCACTATGAAGGTCTGCCTCGTGAGGATTCACTATGGTGTAAGTCATGCTGCACTTATTGGCCACATTGGTAATCTTCACCTTGCTCAACAGTCCCACCTTGTCGCTTTGCAGTCGCGACTTGTCTATTACGCGGGCATTCTCCAGAATCTTCTGCTTGAAACTGATTCTGCTCAACAGCTTGCCCTGCTCTCGCTTGGCAGCATGATACTCAAAGTTCTCGCTGAGGTCGCCCTTGTCGCGTGCCTCGGCTATGGCGTCACGCACAGCAGGCAGTTCCACCTTTACCATGTGTTGAAGTTCAGCCACGAGCTCATCGTAGCCTTCCTGTGACATATATTCCATGATTGTATCGTTTTTTCTTTTACGTTTGTTATCTTCGGCGTGCAAAGGTACGCAGAAATCATGAAAGAGCCAAGACTTTACCCGAGTTTCACGTAAAAAGAAAGCCGTGCATAAATATTCACAAGCATACTGCACTTAACTGCGAAAATTTTTTTCCCAGTTAGGAAAAATTATTTTCCCAGTTGGGCGGATTCATTTTCCCAACTGAGAAGCCGTTTTTTGGCAATTCTCGTATGAATATACAGTATAAACATACATTTTATTTCTGTGTTAGGTCACTTACACGAGCGGAGTCATATAAACAGGCAGAAGCAAAGTCTGCTCATCTTTTTGTAAGTCCTTAGTATATATAAGGTATCTCTGCCCAATCCGGTCGGAGAATTTCCTGCAGAACGCATCAAGCGACGCATGGGTTTTATAACCTGACGACTTCACCTCTATCGGACATAGTTTGTTGCCACGAGAAAGAAGGAAATCAATCTCATAGAAATGAGTCTTGTCTTTTGGAAAAGTATAATAAAACAGTCTGTCGCCCGAAGCCCTCAGCATCTGTGCCACTAAGTTTTCATACACATATCCCATATTGGCAGAGAGCTTGTCACTCAAAAGTTTATTGTAGATAATATTTTCCGTAAAATCCTTGTCCCAAAACGCCAAAGTAACAAAGAGACCAGTATCACCCACATAGAGTTTGTACTTTCCATAATCCATCGTCAACGACATTCCTACATAAGGATCGTCCGCATGATAAGCTATATTGATGGTCTTGCTATCTTCAAGACAAAGCAACAATTCATCTATCTTGTCAGAAGGTATATTACCTACCACAGGAGTCGGTTGATAACGCATCAAGTTCCTGCTCAGCTGTGATGGTATCGACATAAAGAGTTTAGAGATACGACCTGTAGGGTCTATCTTTCGAAAATCATCAGCATAAAGTTGGATTATCTGACGTTTTACCAAATCTACATTTTGCAAATTCTTCGTATCAAGATACTCATTGACAGCCTGTGGCATTCCCCCCACAAGCATATACAAACGAAGGTCGCGCATCTTCATACGATTAATCCCCTCACCCAATGACATTCTTTTCTCAAAAACTTGCTTTAGCAACGACATCCCCGTTTCGTCACCCAATGCCCATCTGAATTCCTCATAATCCATTGGGAACATTTCTACACGATGCTCCTCACTCGGGATATTAATATCTTTGGTATTTTTGTGAATACTGATGAGCGAACCTGTCTCTATATAATCATAACGCCCATCTTTCACCAAGTACTTGATAGCCTGACGTGCCTTGGGACACTGCTGGACTTCATCGAAGACTATTACCGACTCATGTTCATAAAGAGATGTCTGATAAATATTCTGAAGATACAGAAAGATATAATCCAAATCCATCAAGTTTTCAAACAAGTCCTTAACATCTTGCGAAGCCTCATTAAAATCTATCAAGATATAAGAACTATACTCCTTTTTGGCAAATTCCTCTACGATAGTAGATTTACCAATACGCCGAGCTCCTTCCAAAAGGAGAGCACTTCTCCCCTTGGAAGTAGTCTTCCATTCCAACATTTTCCCATAGACTTTTCGTCTGAATTTTCTCTCCGACATAATTATTCACCTAATTAGTTCATTTTCAGCTGCAAATATACATAAAAAGATTATATTACCAAAATCTTTTCTGTAAAATTATAGTCTCATACTAAAATCTTTTCTGCCAAATTATAGTCTCATACCAAAATCTTTTCTGCCAAATTACAAACAAGGTTCATGCCGAGCATACCGAAAAAAAGAGGATGTGTCATGATGACACACCCTCCTTATAATAAATGAAGGAAGTTTATTATTGTTTACTTGATAACAACCTTTCTTGTTGTACCATCAGACATCTTGATGATGTTGATGCCCTTCTGCAAGGTGTTGATCTTCATACCATCGATAGTATAGATTTCGAAACTGCTATTCATTGATATTTCGGGATTTTCAATACCACTTGCAATGTCCTCTACAATATTAGCGAAATCCATCCAACCATCAGCATCCTTATATTGAGCTAAAGTGCCTATAGGAACATGGATTGTACAAGTAGATGTAGGAACTCCATTAAATGCACCATACGAAACTCTTGGAGGAATCATGGCATTGACCTTGATGTCTTGAAGTTTACCGCAATTTGCAAAGGCATTTCCATCAATATAAGTTATAGTAGATGGCAAAGAAACTTCTGTCAATTCAAAATAGAAGAAGTACTTGTTATTACTTGATTATCAGTATTATACGCCCTAAGCGGCAGAAAAGTGACCGTATGGATTCTATATAGATACGAAATGGCTAAAATTTAACGTATTTAACTTTCAGTTACATCAAAATTAAATAGATATGGATTGGATAGGGTCGTTTGAACCGACCCCGTAATATGATAAAAAGGAAACAAAGAAGACCATGTAAGGGAATGAATGATAGTAGCCATTCCACATGTTATTACCTCCATAATGGTTCCGTTTCCCATCCCTGCGGAAAGCCGAGAGCTTTTAAGTCAATTTCAGGAAATCGAATGAACAACCATGTTAGTTTGGATTGCATATCATTATTGGGGGATATAACATTAAGAAAGTACTTGATGATGCAAAGATCAAAGTAAGCACGCATGGAATCTGTTGGTTGCGTTATCCATTCTCCTGCGGAACTATTGGGAATTGCTGGCTGAATAGCATTCTGTTTGTTCCATACTCTGGAATGATGACCACAGGCATTTCGAGTAACAGCAATAACCGTGAGCCATGACTCAAACACATTGATAGGTAAACCAAAACGTTTTGCTATACGTTTGCGTATGCGATTTTGTTTGATGTTACGATAAATGGCATTGACGTTTCCAATAGTAAGCAACTCTCCTAAAATCCACGATGGCGGATATGGCTCTGAGTAGGTTCGTTTGAAATGGAGAATGAACTCCTCCTTGGATTTGCTGTATTCCTTGGATATAGCCCGCATTGTTTCATTAAACCTGGAACTATCCAAGAAGTAAGAAGAGTCAGTAAGCCAGAAAGGATTGCCTGTCATATCTGCAGTTATTTGCATCACCGCACGTCTTATAGCAATTTCAATCTTTTCTATTTCATTGAACATGAGCAGTCTCAGTTTCTTGTCAAAGCGATAAAGCATCATCACCTTTTTGAATGTTGAACCTTCCTTATACAAATGTGCTGTTTTGGGCATCTTCAACAAAGGATACATATAAGCAGACAATCTGTAATAACCAATGTTATCAAGGTATTGTATGGCTTTGTTTCTATCACGAATTTGTAAACCTCGAGATTCAAGCAAATTAACGAGATTTTCTGAAGATTCAAATCGTTTTGTAAAGGGAATAAGATTCGCCATATTCAAATGTGTATAAACAAAAAACGCCTCGCACGATTTGAGCATTGTTAAGAGGCTTGGCGAGGACTGACGGTGCAAAGATACGAATAATCATTGATAATACAAACTTTTAAGCAAGAAAAATCACGCAAAAGTGGATTTCTATGACATATTTACATTTAAGAATGTTAAATCAGAGCTTAAAATCATACTTTACTATCCAAACAAAGTGGTTTCCAATATAAAAGTGTTACCTTTGTGATGTCTATACCCATACCGAAAGCCCCGATGGGCAGAGGTTGGGCAGACATATATACATTTAAGGCGAATAAAGTCAACAAATCATATTTTCAAACCAGTAACGTATATTGAGACACCTAATGTGTATCTTTGCATAAAATATCTTTCGTTCACGAAAAGCTGTATGTAACAAGGTATGGAACGTTGACCAGTAGTTGGCTGCCGAATTGATATGCAGTTTTCCGTTCTTATGCAGTCCCTGTGGTGCTGTAAGCAGATACTCACGAAATCTGTTGCACAAGTCCACTTTTATTTCACCGAAGGTACACTTGCCTTGCGTGAAGGTACGAAAGTGCATATAGACGTGTTGCCACTTGGAGTTCTTTTTGTCTGCCAGTTTCTTGAAGTAGGCGAGGAAATCTCCTTTCATCTTCTCCTTGTCGAAGAAATCATAACGCTCGTTGACGATAGCCTCAAAGCGACGGCAGCGTATCGCCTCGGCTCTTGCCGTAAGGTTGAGGTTGTATTTCTGTTCCGTCTGGTTCTTCGGCTTGGCATAGATGTAGATGCCAAGCGACTCATGGCGGATGACTTTCATCGTGCTCTCATCACGATAGCCTGGATAATAGTCAAGATAATAGGACAGCATGTGTCCGTCCTTGATTTTGCGTGTACGCAATGATACGGTCTTGCAAATGTTGCTCATAACTGATATGTATTATTGATGATTATTCGTGGTGAAGTGTCTCTTCACTGCTGGAAAGGAATAAAATGATGCATCCGTGACTCCAATTATTCATAGTAACTGATGGATAATGCTGAAATCACTTGCTTTCACAGTCCTTTAGCAGCTCTTTCTGCCATTGCACGCTCCACATCCGTCTTCAAAAGCAGGTTCTTCACTCCGACTTTTACCTTGCTGATATGGTGAACTCTCACGATATGGCAGATGTTGGCACTTGTCAGACCATACAACTGTTGCACCTGTTCTGTGGTATAATAGCTGTCATCGCTCATGAGGTCAGTCCTGCGAAGTTCTTCAAGATGTTCCTTGGAATAATAGGTACGACCATACTCACGTTTAGTGGGTATCTTATGGCGGTAGGTGTATGCCCTGAGTGCCGACTTGCTCATGCTAAAGGCTTCCTCTACATCATCAGCGGTCACCCATTCCGTGATGCAGTTGATGTCAACGGCAGTACCGAAGAACCCCATCAATATGCCGTTTGCTGTAATAGTTCTTGCCAGCGATACGGCACATCAGTATCTGGTTGCGCTTGGCAGAGGTGTAGAGCCAAGACTTTACCCGAGTTTCACGTAAAAAGACATAGGTTGATAAAAAAAAGAGGGTGTGTCATAAGTGACACACCCTCTCCATTTCAAACTATCGGTGTAAGTTAAGAATCCTAAAACAATCTATTTACCTATTCTTACCTAACATTATTTAATCACAATTTTCTTAGTTGTACCGTTAGAGTAGCGTACGATGTAAAAACCTGATGACGGATTCTTTACTTCGATACCTTGGATATTGTAGTATGCTACAGGAATAGCATCATCATCTTCAGGAGTAATGACTATTCCATCTATACCCGACATTTCAGAAGGAAGACCGGTTCCGGAAACTGCCAGAATATTGGCAACATACCACCTGTCTGATTCGATTTTAATTGCTTTCAGTTTCTTTGTGTTATTCACATCGAAAGAATAAGTTTTCTCTCTAAGGAAGTGATCATTATCATCAATTTCGTCGTCAGTTGTCTGATAACGGTCTGTTTTTCCGCTGAATACCACGCCGAAAGTTTTGCCGATAGCATAATCGTCTGTACGATCCCATCTGCTCAAACTGTAATATTTCTCCTCTCCTTCACTATCATCTTCAAAGATAGGAGTTACATTAATGCCAGCTTGATAATCGTCGCCTGAGAACGCCAACAAGTGGAATTTCTGGCAAAGTACGGGAGTCTTTAGTGTCAATGTGGCAACATCGTCACGCTCACGGAGAGTGACTGAATTATTCTGATCGTAAGGCTGCAGCTCATATTTCAGACCGCTCACCGAATAAACCATTCTGTCTTCACCTGCAATCGCACCTTTCTCCTGCACGCCGGCGGTGTAGAGACTCCAGTAATTATCACTGTCGACCTGACCGGTTACATAAGACTTCGAGGGGAGACCCTCGGCAATAACATCATCAGTCCAGCCTGTAACTTCAAGAGGAACGCATACAGGTACTGCACTCTCAACCTGCTCATAGGCCTCGACTTCGGCGAGAGAAGGATAGAAGAAAGGATTGAGGTTGCAAATTATAGCCAGATATTTGGCATCCCGATACTCGGGGAAGATGAATTCGAGTTCGCTAATATCGCTGAGGTTTTCGAACGTTTTAACACGAGTCATCTTATCCAGCGAGTTGCCAACAGCAATAGAAATGGTATTGTTTATATTACCCTCGTTATCGTTGTCATTTTCGCCACGGTTATTCTCGGGGATATATACTTTGACCTTTGAAAGGTGCCATATTTCGGGAGCTTCGAATATAGCCCAGAAGTCATCGGTGTGACTTGACGGGTTTTCTATGCTTTTGCAGGCTTCTTTCTCTGTATTTCCGTCGGTAAGAGTATTCACCGTAGTTTCGTCGAAAGCAGCAGTAGTAGAATAATCTTCCTTGTAGTGGCGCAATTTTGCGTCAAGTCCTGCAAGGATGTTAGGACGGCTTTCATTGTCGATATACACTTTTACTCCGGCTTCCTTATAGGCTGCACCGTTGGAAACAGTGATAAGAATATCGGATTCTCCCATGAGTTCGCCGCCGGTAACGGGAATTACAAACTTATGAGCCTGCATATCCTCGGTAATGTCACCGATTTCCACATTGTTGCCGCCAATGGCATTGCAGGCGAAAGAGGGATCACGGTCGTCACCATTGAGGTTGTAATTCACGTCGATATATTTTGTATCGCCTGAATTGACTTTGAACTCGGTGGGATTAACGTCAATAGTCATCTTGACGTTGTCGATACCGTAAGCCTCGAATTCCCAAACGCGCAGCGTGCCGCTGACAGAGGGAGAGAAGCGGATATAACGTCCCATTGTGGGGACAATATAATCTTCCTTGATGTTTACGGAACTCTTGTCCTTTTCGTCCACAACCTTTGTCCAGTTCTTACAATCCGCTGAAACTTCAATAGTATAGTTGCGGATGTTCTCATTGTTCTCAGGACCTGACTTACAGTCGTAGATCTTAAAGCCATAGATACGATACAGGCTCTGGCAGTCGATTATTACCCAGTTGTCGGGCGATACATTACACCACTTTTGAGAAGTGCTGCTTGGGTTGGTAATACCGTCAATAAGATTTTCAGGCGTTTCCTTTGAATTGGTACAACCGCTGTAGCTATAGATTTTTTTATGGAGAGCGATATTGTGAAGATTGTTGTATTCATTTTCGCTAACCACATCGATAGCATCGAAACCGGTAGACGAAGTACCGAGTGAATTGGTCGACTCTACGGTAACCTTCTGAGTGCCTTCGGCGAGGGCTTTGACTGTAATCACATTATCGGTAAGATTTCCCTCAACAAGTTGGAGTGTTTCAGGAATGATCCATTTCCAGGCTGTGGGAGATCCGGTTCCGTTGGCTGTAATAGTAACGGTCTCGCCTACTTTCACACAGCTCTTGCTGAGTTTAAGGCTTACGATGGGAGCTCCAGGTTTGGGATACTCGGCAGATTTGCTTACGGGAGTCTGCTGTACCATATCCTTGGTTACAGGAACAACTTCAACCTTCACTACATCTTCGCTGCCTTCGCGTGTCAGCGCAGGGATATAGAAGGCTTCATCGCGTGTCTGTCCAATTAATTTACGACCAGAAGCAGTTGTAATATAAACGTCGAAATGGTCAAAATCATCGTTCCAGTCGAAATCCCATGTCACGCGGATATCGCCGCCGTTTTCATCAAGGCGGTGTGAAAGTTGCAGGTTCTCTACTGCGACAGTCGCGGGGGTGTATGAACCGGGAAGAATTGCCAGCTGACCGAGATTCATATTAAATGATCCTGAACCGATGAGATTCAGAGCCACCATATATATTGTTTTGCCTTTTAAAGATGAAAGATCATATTCGGCGATAGTCCATCCATTTTTCTTTGAGGTGTTAGCTGCGGAAAGAGTAACGTCAGGAGCTACTGAAGATGCGGTAGAGAGCTTAAGCTCAGGAGTATCTGCACCTTTAAACACAACGCGTACGATACCGCCGTTCTCAACGGGAATCATTGTCTTGTAAAGACGCATAAGAGCTTTGCCACTGAGATTGCCGGAAATCTTGAACGATGAACCATGATTGTAGGCGTCGTCCCAGTCAATAGAGACTTTGAGGTTGCCGCGGTTTTCAATCCACCAGCGCCATGTGGGAAGCACACTCTGAACACCGCTGTGATACCAGTCCTGCGTTCCCTGTTTCTCGCCATTGACAAAGCGATGCTTGCCAACACCAACACACATGTTGCTGACGAAAGGCATGGAAGTAATTGCCGAGCGTTCAAGGACAGCACCTGAAATGCCGGTCCAGCTGCTGTTACCGCCTGTAGAGGGGTCGCCGGCAGTGTTTACCCAAGCTTGCTCTTCATTTTCGAATGTCTGTTTGATGGCTGCGTAGGCTTTTTCACCGTTGTCGTCGGGTGTTCCGAGAAGATTGCGAACGTTGTCTTTCCAAGAGCGCTCTTCCGGGCAGAAGAGTGCGAGCGAGCCTACGTGACCCGATGCGGGGAATGCTTTGTCGAGAGAACTCTGATAGCCTGTAAGACCGGAACGTACACATTGCACACCGGCATAAATTTTACTGAAGGTTTCAGCCTCGGTGCAATTTATATCCTTGCCATAGGATCTGTAGTCTCCTTCCGAATAGTATTCAAGGAACATCGAGGTGTTCTTATGCGACTTAAGGATGGGAGCATCGATAACACCGAGGGCGTTATAGTACATCATCTCCATCTGAGTGTCGCCGGCAGCATCGGCATACGAGTTGAATTCCTTGATAAATTCAGCCCATGTAGCGCTCTTCACGCCTGAACCACTTGTTTCATTGTTGATGAACCAACCGTCGAAACCGAGGTATTTGGCAATTTCATACAGTTTCTTGGCGTATGGATATTTGCCGTCCTCTTTGACTACGATTTCCTTCACCCATTCGGGGTCTCCTCCGAAATCTTTTGGCGGGAAGAAAATCTGACCCAGTATTTTCACACCTGCCTGATGTGCAGCATCAATAGAGCCTGCTGGAGGAGGAATGATAATGCCTTCTGATGCCGAACCGGCCCAATAGACGAGTTTGTCCATATATTGCCAGTAGGTGGGCTGATAGCCGATGAAATTGTCAGCTCCCTGCGAGGGGCTTAATGAACACATGTTGAAAAGGATTGTAGCGTTGCAAATCTGACCTTCGTAGTGCTGAGCATTATTAGCCTTCATCAGCACAGGTTCTTGAAAACGCTTTGCAAGAGGCACACGTGAGCGATTGAATTTTGCTACAGGGTCATTCTCCGGCGACCAACTCTTGATATCGCGTGGATGCCAGCAACCACCATAAGGCTGTTGTGCGTTCAGATCCAGGCTTGTGACTACCGCCAGCAAAGCCGAAATAATGTAAAGTTTGACTTTCATAAATGAAATAATAATAGTTAATATAAAATGTGTTAGGATCTTTTTGATATTTAGAGAAACACACATAGCGAAATAACTACTTACGCATATTTACAAAAGAACCAATGTCCATAAAAATTGGACACAGGTTCATTTTGACTTAGATATAGTACTTATTGCAGGAAATTATTATTTGATAATGACCTTTCGTGTGCTGCCGTCGGAATAACGGACAATGTACAGACCTGATGTAGGATTCTTGACTTCGATGCCCTGGATATTGTAAATGGCCTCGATAGTCTTGTCTCCATCAGATTCTATGGAGTCGATTCCGGTCGTTTTCTCTGCTTTGGCAAGAGCAAGAATTGTAGGATATGTACGGTTTTTGCTATGCTGGAAACTTACTTTCCGGAATTTCTTGGTAGCATCAAGATTAATAGTGAATTCGAAAAGACGGAAATTGTTTTGACCGTCGAAATCATCTACATCATAGATCCAGCTGCTGTTGCTCGCAAATATACGGTCGAAACCATGGAGTGCGGTACCTGTAGCATCGCCATACCAGTCCTGAATTGTAATAGTCTGAGGCTCGTCGGTGCTACCGTCTTCATATCCAACTGTCACTTCTACATCACAATCGCCGTTAGCTGAGATTGCAAGGATGTGGAGTTGTTCACAGAAGCTGGGGTTAACTGCTGTAAGCTCTGCAGGATCATCGTACGCATCAAGACGAAGTGCATTGGGAGCATCGTAAGGTTCAAGTGTGAATACAGTTCCTTTAGAGGTTACAATTGTGCGATCGTCACCGGCAACTGCGCCCTCTTCCTTAACGGCTGAGGTGTAGAGTACCCAACCTTCTTTATCAAGGTATTTGGTGGTAAATTCATTCGCGGGAGTGGATTCTGCAATCACGTCATGTTTCCAACCGGTAAATTCAGATGGTTTATCCACAGAAACCTTAACTTTGCATACTTTTGCAAGCTCGCCATTGGTAACAGTAAATATAATCTCACCGTTACCCTTGTCGGAAAGAGCAGTCACAGGAACAGTGAATGTGCATGCGGCTTTATCTTCTGTAATATCACCAAGGATTACACCGTTGCCTGTGAAGTCTGCGTCAGCGCTGAAGTTGGCTTCGCGTGTTTCGCCGTTCATGTTGTATGTGATGACAAGGTTCTCGGTTGATTCAGGAGCTACTTTAAGAGTGGTGGCAGAAGGTGTAAGACGAATCTTCGAGCCGTTCATGTCGGCCAGCGCCGAGATACCGAATACCCAGAATTCAGGACTCTTAGATGCGCGGAAATTCACGGCTACGGCATTCTTTTCAGAATTAGCCTTAATTGCGACCTCATTCATACCATATTTATAACTGCCGAACGATGTTTCGCCTTCCAATACTTTAAGGTCTGTTACAGCAAAATCGTTAATATTGTAGGTGCTGTAGTCAGCACGAGGCACATTGATTGCAAAGCCTTCAGATTCAGAGCCATCTTCATATTTGATGGTTGCTGTGATTTCACGTTCAGATGTGCAGTTGCAAAGAACGTAAATCTCTTCGGCAGGAATAGGCTCGGCAAATTCGAGAGTATAGTCAGTGTTCTTGCTCTCAACAGCGAGAGCGTTTTTCTGAGTATAATCAGCGAGTTCGAAGGTTGTGCCATTCTTGGTTACGATGATACGGCTGTCGGGCGATGAGATTGCATAATCGTTGTTAACATTAGAAGTGTAGAAGCAACCCCATTCAAATTCCAGATCCGCATGGTCTTCAACGGGTCTCTCTTCGGCAACTATGTCGTAGGTAAAGCCTTTTGCGATAGCTACAGGCACTACTTTGGGTCCGTCGGCCTCAAGCTGGGCATAAGCCTCGACTTCTGCGAGCGACGGGTAGAAGTAGGTGTTGACATCACACACTACGGCGAGATATGTGAAGGGTTCAACCTCAGGTATGTAGAAAGTCAGTTCAGAAACCTCTTTGAGATTTGATACGCTTTCAATTACATTCCAGTTAAAACCGTCGTTGCTGGTGCGAATGCTTATACCGTTGTTTACGAAACCTTCCTTTTCATTATCGTTTTTCCCTTTGTTGGAATTCGGGATATAAACCTTCACTTTGCCAAGAGAGAAACGCTGGGGGTTGGTGAATACGGCCCAGAGGTCGTTACGATACTTACAGGGCAGTTCATACATGTCTTCGGTAAGACCTTCCGATTGGGTGTCGCCATCGGTCAGGTTACCGGTCTTCTGAGTTTTGTAGCTTGCACCGGCCACATAGTCTTCCTCGAAATTGCGCATTTCAGCTTCTGCACCGGCAATGGCATTCTTTGCTGTTTCGGAATCGATTATGACATCAATGAACGTCTGACGTTTGGCGTCGCCGTTCTGAAGAGCTACGCTAACTTCTGCCTTACCAATGACTTTAGCTGTTTTAAGTTCGAAAGTGAAATGTCCGGCACCGTCATCTTTAGGTTCGGTAAACGACACATATGAGCTTTTCGAAGAGAGGATCAGACCGAAATTGTCTTCGGGCTGCTCTCCGTTCATATCGTAGTTCACAGTTACAGTCTGTGTTTCATTGGGCTGCATATTGATAGTATGAGGAGCTTCAACATTAATAAGAGAATTATCACGAGCTGTTATTTCAAATTCATAGATACGGCAAGTGAATCGCTTGTCGGCATAAGGCTGAAGCATTACGTATCGACCAACAGTCGGTATGATGTTGGCGGTATGCACGTTCTCATTCTGGGTTTCGGTAGCATTGGCCACTTCTTTCCAGTCGGTGCCATTGTCGCTCACAAGGATTCGGTAGTTGGCAATATTTCCCTCGCTGGCGCCGTGCAAAAGTTTGCAGTCATATACAGTGAAATCGTAGAGTGTGTGAGGAGTCTTCAGGTCTATTACTGCGTAAGGAGCTGTAGAAATATCGCTCCAGCAGAAATCCTTGTTGTTAGGCTTAGAAACACCGTCAATCAGATATGAAGCCTCACCAATGACGGCACGGCCGCAGTCTGCAATTTTTCCTATGGCAGCATTGTGAACTTCCTTGTATGCGAGGTCGGAGAACACATCAAAGGCCACGCCCTTGAACGAGCCTGTTCCCTGAGCATTGGTGAGTTCAACTGTAATCTCGGGCTTTCCTTCCTTGAGAGCTTCAACCTCTATGGTGGCATCGGTAAGTTCGCCGCGTACAAGTTTTACGTCGGCAGGAAGAGTCCACTTGTACGAGGTAGGATCGTCTGTGCCTTTTGCAGTGAGGGAGATTACATCGCCCACTTTGGCGTAGCTCTTCACTGGGATAACGGTAACAACGGGGGCCGCTGCAATATGGAAGCTTAAATCTTCACTCTTGGCTACTGTTGCCTTGCCGTCTTTCATCACAGTGACAAGTTCGACCTTGATACTGTTTTCGCCGTTCTCTCTGTTAAAACGAGGCACATAGAAGCCTTCGCCACGTGTCTGACCTACAAGACGACGACCTTTTGCACCGGTGACATAGATATCGAAGTGGTCAAAGTCATCATTGTAGTCATAGCTCCATGACAGCCGGAGATCACCGTCGGTAGCTCTCATGTCTCCCTCAATCTTGACATCGCTTACCGCTACGGCGGCAGGATTATAGTTTGCCGGGAGTATTGCGATTTCGCCAAGTTTCAACTCATAATTGTCGTTGGCGGCAGAGGCATTTATGGTTACGGCAATTTTATCGATGGTGGTTCCGTTGAGCGAAGCGAGATCATATTCAGCCACAGTCCAGCCATTCACAGTGTTCTTCTGTGTGGCTGTAAGAGTTGTGCCGCCGAGACAGAGTTGGGGCTCTGCGCCATTGCTCTTGTAGACGAGGCGACCGAGACCACCGTTTTCCACAGCGATCTTGCTATCGAAAAGGTCCCATGTTGTAGTGCCTGAAGGGAGAGAACCGCTAAGTTTAAATGAGTTGCCATGGTTGTAGGCATCATCATAGTCATAAGATACTGTCATGCCGCTCTTTGTGCGGTATGTGGGCAGAATGCTCTGCACTGATGTTGAATTCCAATCCTGTGTATTGAGCTTTTCACCCTTTGCAAAACGATGTTTGCCAAGACCTACGGAGAAAGATGTTGTGAAAGGCATCTTTGTGATAGTAGACATAGCCGACACTTTAGAGCTTACGATGCCGTCCCATGTCTTTTGCTCGCGCTCGAACACTTCTGCCTGAACATCGTATGCTTTCTGACCCGTAAGGTTGCTTTCGTCTTTCCAAAGGTCGTCAGTAAGCACCTTGTAGGTATGCTGCTCAGGTGTGAACAAAGCGAGAGAACCGCCCCCGCTTACTGAGAAACCATAGAGACCGGCTTGTGAACATTCTATACCGGCATAAAGGCGGTGATATGTGTCGGCGGCGGTGCAGCCAAGTTGAGATGCGTAACTACTCTTGTCGCCGGTGTTGTTGTATTCAAGGAACTGCGATGTGTTGCGGTGCGACTTGAGAAGTTCGATAGTGGGTGTGCCTCCTGCGTCATACCACTGGATTTCCATATAGGTGTCGCCGGCTGCATCAGCTGTCTCACCGAAACATTTGATAAAGTCAGACCATTCGTTAACACGCTTGCCGTTGTCAAGCTCCTTGTTGATGAACCAACCGTCAAAACCAAAGTATTTGGCGATCTCATACATTTTGACGGCATAGGGGTATTTGCCATTAGCATCTTTGGTAAGCATGGCTTCTATCCAGCCGTCACGGCCACCGATTGTGCGAGGCATAAAGAAGAGAGTGCCAAGGATTTTGACACCGTTTAAGTGAGCGGCATCTATCGTACCGGCTGGCGGCAATACGAAAATACCTTCGTTTCCTGCACCTCCCCAGTTGATGAATTTCTCCATATACTGCCAGTATGTGGGCTGGTAAGCAAGGAAGTTGTTGTCACCTTGCGAGGGAGTAAGCGAACACATTTTGTTTGTAATGGTAGCAGTCTCTATCTGACCGCTTCCATAATGGTTGTCAATGCGTGCCTGCAGAGGTATGCGGGAACGGTTGAACTTTGCGTCGGCATCTGTCAGAGGCGACCAGTTGATCACATCATCTGGAAACCAGCATCCGCTATACGGCTGCTGGGCACTTGCTGAAACTCCAAAAAGAAAGGAGAGCATAGCGACACTAAAAAGTCGATTTAGTCTCATACTGTTAGGGTTTAGTTATTAAATTTAGTAATAATAGGAAGTCTCGCACATAGAGTTTTCTCCCTAATGTTTAGTTAATTCTGACCTTATAACAACATAGAAATGAAAACTACTTACTCGAAAATGATTTTTTTTTCATTTTTTTTTCATCTACACCTCAAAGCTCCATTAAATCCTCATATTCGAGCAGAGTCAAACAAGTATCTTCGTTGGCAAATGAAAAATGTAGGATAGCAGACATCAACATGGCAGGATAAAGAGAAAAATTATTAGAGAAAACTTGTTTGTTTACATAAATAATCGTATATTTGCTGCAGATATTCTATGAAAATCCGCAATAGAAACTTATAAAAAAGCCAATATGATAAAGCGTATATGCCACTTTGACAGCAATTTAGAAGACAGCATCTTCCTGTTTGGAGCCAGACAAACAGGAAAAAGCACATTTTTACGTCAAACTTTTCCTGACAATATCTACATAGACCTCTTAGATACTGCCATTAAAGGAAGATTCAGACGTCATCCTGCCTTGCTTTACGAAATGCTTTCGGATACAGAAAAAGGAACATTGGCCATCATCGATGAAATACCAGAAGTACCAGAACTACTCAACGAAGTACACCGCTTGATGTCGGAAAAAGACATCGTGTTTATCCTTTGCGGGTCAAGTACCCGAAAACTAAAAAGAAAAGGTTATAACACATTAGGTGGCAGAGCATATCCTATGTACCTCTTTCCCTTCGTCAGTGCAGAAATACCCGATTTCAATCTACAGCAAGCCGTCAACTATGGTATGTTACCACCTCATTATTTGGCAAAGAATCCACATCGACGCCTTACTGCCTATATCGAAGTGTACCTGAAAGAAGAAATTAAAGAAGAAGCTTTGGTGAGAAATCTAAACTCTTTTCAACGATTCTTAGAAGTTGCAGCCCTAACGGATGGGGAAATCGTCAACTACAATAATATCGCACAAGATTGTGGGGTAAGCGCAAATACGGTAGGCAATTATTTCGACATTTTAGAAGACACACTTTTAGGATTTAGAATACCCGCCTACACCAAAACGAAGAAACGCAAACTGATGCAGGCACCTCGATTCTATTATTTCGATGTAGGTATAGCCAATCACCTGTTACATCGTCAAGAATTAATAAGAGGCACCGCAGAGTATGGACATGCCTTTGAACATTTGGTGATACAGGAACTGAAGGCTTGGCTTTCCTACAAAGAAAGCACGGAACAATTAAGCTATTGGCGAGCTTATACAGGACAAGAAGTAGATGCCGTAATAGGTGATGCAAGAGTCGCCATTGAGATAAAATCGGTAGAGGAAGTTTTACCAAGACATCTAAAAGGTCTGAAGACTTTTGCGTCAGACTATCCTGAAAGCAAACAAATAATAGTATCGCTCGACCCGATAAACCGAAAGATTGGAAACGTGGAATGTATCTACATCCTCGATTTCTTTAAGAAACTTTGGAAAGAGGGAGTTTAATTCAAGCACTAAGAGGAGGGTGTGTCATCATTCCTTGACACACCCTCATCAATAAAAAAGCCGCTACAGTATGCTTCTCGCACACCATAGCGGTTATTAAAATAAACCTAAAACTTTTCCTGAAAACTTTTTACCGCAGAATTTACCTTGTCGTATTAATATTTTATCACTAACTATATTTTTTCAAAAGAGAATGTTACAGAGTTAGAAGAAGTAAAGGCTTCGCTGCTTAGCACTGGGAGGGCAGGCATCTTGCTAATTATGGGCGGGCAAGATGCCACGCCCTCCCCAGTGCAAGCCTGCCCATAAGCAGCCGAAGCTATTGTCCCTTAACTTCTCGAGCGACAGAAAGGAGCGATAACTTCCTTTAACTCCTTTAACTCCTTAACTTCTTTAACTTCTTTAACTCCTTAAACTCCTTAAAAATATTACTTCACGATATTGGTCTTGCGGATAAAGTCGATGATTTCTGGTACATAACCGAAAGCCAAACCAGTGACAGTATCAGCACAACCATAATATACAGCTATGCGTCCAGTCTCAGCATCGCAGAGCGAAGCACAAGGGAAACAAACGTTTGGCACATCCCCCACACACTCATACAACTCCTGAGGTGTGATGAGATACTGACCCGAACGACCTATCACCTTCCAAGGCTCCTCCAAGTCGAGCAGCGCAGCACCGAAAGCATAGACGTAACCATTGCAAGAGTGGAGCACACCATGATAGAGCAACAACCATCCCTCAGAAGTCTCGATAGGCACAGGTCCTGCACCAATCTTCATACACTGCCAAGCACTCTCCTCAAAGGCAGCAGGCGCCATTACATGACGATGATGTCCCCAATACTCCAAGTCGGGTGACTCGCTATAGAAGATATCACCAAAGGCAGTATGTCCTGTATCACTTGGACGACTCAGCATCGCAAACTTGCCATTGATCTTGCGAGGGAACATCACCCCATTGCGGTTGTAAGGCAAGAAAGCATTCTCCAACTGATGGAAAGTCTTGAAATCCTCTGTCCATGCCACACCAATCGTTGGTCCATGATAACCATTACACCAGGTGACATAATACTTCTCACCTATCTTGCAGACACGAGGGTCGTAGCCATACACCCACTCTCCTACCTCCTTGTCGTCGCACTCCATGCAAATGGTTTCTTCGTTGATATCCCAGTGGATGGCATCCTTACTGAAACCTGCATGAAGCGTCATGCGTCGGTTCTTGTCATCACATCTGAAGACACCTGCAAATCCATCCTTATAAGTTACTACGGCACTATTGAAGATACTATTGGAGTCGGGTAGCTGATTGCGCTGGATAATGGGGTTCTGAGAAAAGCGCCACAGAGGCACATTGCTATTTTGTGGTCTGTCTTCCCAAGGAATATTGGGAAGCGCAGCACCTATGATTTTGATATCGTTCATTGTTATTGCTTAATAAAAAGTATGATTATAGATTGTTGAGAAGCTCTACCTTACCATCGTTGATGAGTTTGATGACCAACTCGCCGAAGAGCGTGTTCTGCCATGCAAACCAAGCACGCGTATAGTTAGAAGCATCATCCTTATGGAAAGACTCATGGATGAATCCCATGCCTGCATCGGTATTGAGAAGCGTCTTCATGCACCAGCGAATCTCGTCGTCGTTGGTAGCCGTGAAGCACTTCATCATGATAGACATAGGCCAAGGCATATCGTAGCCGATGTGTGGACCACCGATACCCTCACCCACCTTACCACGGAAGAAACAAGGATTGTCCCCACTCCATACGAAGCGGCGTGTGTTCTGATATATCGGGTCATTCATCTCTACATCGCCCAAATAGCCCATACCCAAGAGTGAAGGCACATTGGCATCATCCATCAAGAGATGGTTGCCGAAACCATCTACCTCATAGGCATAAATCTTGCCATACTTAGGATGTTCGCATACAGCATACTTCTGCAAAGCTTCCTTTACCTCCTTGGCAAGGTCAGAACAGTCGGCAGCAATCTTGAGCGCCTTTGTCTTCTGAGCAGTCTCAGGTTTCTCGGCTACATGCTTCAATATCTCAGCCGCCTTGTTCATGGAAGATACAGCCATGAAGTTGGAAGGGATGAGGAAAGGAAGAATAGTAGCATCATCAGAAGGACGGAACATAGAAGCGATGAGTCCTACAGGCTTCACAGGAGCACCAAAACCATCCCAGCCCACGGTATCGAAAGCACGGTCGGTCATACGAGTGAAGTGATAAGCCTTGGCTGTCTCCTTGCGCTGTTGCTCATGGAAGGTCTTGAGGATATTCTCGATAGCTTTCATCCAATCCTCGCCGAAGATAGAGTCGTCGCCTGTCACCTTCCAGTACTCGTAAGCTAAACGGATGGGATAACAGAACGAGTCGATCTCATACTTACGCTCGAAGACCTCAGCCTGCATCTGTGTGTCATCCTTCTGCCAACCAGCTCCTGTAGGTCCATCGTTATATGCATTGGCATAACGGTCGATGTTGATACACTTCAGCTGACGCAGGATAACACCACGAAGCATTTTTCTCAATTTCTCATCTTTGTTGGAAAGGGCTATATAAGGCCACACCTGTGCACCAGAGTCACGAAGCCACATGGCAGGAATATCGCCTGTATATACAAAGGTGTCATCATCACCATTTTCGAGCACACGATAGTGAACAGTACTCTCCAAAGTGTTGGGATAACAGTTGGCAAACATCCAGGCGAGTTTGGGATTCTTCTTCAGAAGTTTTTGTACCTCCTTGATTTTCTTCTCTACTGCCGCAGAGGTGAAGAGACGTTCCTCCACGGGTGGACGTTTCGACTCATACTTGCCATTGACAGGTGTCACCACCTTGGTATAGCGATCGTGAACATCTACTTCTGCATGTTCCTGTGCCATTGCTGTAGTCATGGCAGTAAGAAGTGCCATTGTCAATATTGTCTTTTTCATTTTTTAGGTCTGTTATGATGGTTTGTTTTTAGCGACTCACATCTTGCGAGTCTGGAAAATAATAGTCGTTGACAATAAGACCAGTCAGTATTCCATAAAGGCACTATGGGCGATCAGCCACACGAGTGCCCCATTTGGAGGGCTGGCTGCCCATTTGGAGCTCTAAAGTACCACCTTTCATGATGTCATAATACATGATATATGACTTGGTGTAAGGTTTGCCGTTCAACTTGACCGACTGCACATAAATATTCTCCTTGCTGTTGTCCTTACAAATGATGGAAAATGTCTTGCCACCACCCACATTGATGGTAGCCTTGTCCATCAGCGGACTTCCGATGATGTACTTGCCACCAGCAGGCTCTACCTGGTAAAGTCCCATAGCCGAGAGAATATACCATGCCGACATCTGTCCCACATCCTCGTTGCCACTCAGTCCGTCGTAGTCGTCCTTATACATCTCGCGCATGGTCTGACGAATGAGACGCGCTGCCTTCCAGGGTTGGCCTACATAGTTATACATGTAGAGCACCTGATGGCTTGGCTCGTTGCCATGAGCATACTGTCCTATCAAACCTGAGATATCAGGAGAAGCATTGTCGCCCATATTACCTGCCACGATGAAGAGGGAATCGAGCTTGGTAACAAACTTCTGTTCGTTGCCAAAGAGCTTCACCAGTCCATGCACATCATGAGGCACCAACCAGGTGTACTGCCAGGCATTGCCCTCCGTGTAGTCGTCCTGACGATGAACAGCCGAGAAAGGATTGAAAGGTTCGCGGAACTTACCATCGGTACCGATACCGCGCATAAAACCTGTCTGCTTGTCGAAGTACTTGCGATAACTCTGGGCACGCTGAGCAAAATATTTAGCATCGGCCTTCTTGCCCAACAAGCGAGCCACCTTAGCTACACAGTCATCGGCTAAAGCATACTCCAGTCCCTTGGCAACGGTCTCCATCTCTGGGTCTTTGTCGTAAGGCAGATAACCATACTTCTTGAGCAGTCCCAGACCTCTGTCATCACGCAAAGCCGACTGCTTCATCGCTTCGTAGGCTCCCTCCTTATCCTTGACATATCCTTTGAGCACCAGGTCGGCAAGCACAGGGATGCCAGGATTACCCACCATACAGTCGGTCTCATTACCCATCAGATGCCATACGGGCAACTTGCCCTGCTGACGATAGATATTGATAAAGGTATTCGCCACGTCGGGCCACATATCTCGATGTATCAGGGTCATCAGAGGATGCGCAGCACGATAAGTGTCCCAGAGCGAGAGCGTCGTGTAGTTGGTAAAGTCGCCTTGATGCACCTTGCCATCAGCACCACGATACTGTCCGTTGACATCAGAGAATACCGAGGGAGCAGTCATAGAATGGAACATTGCAGTATAGAAGATGCGACGCACAGTGGCATCATCGGTCTCTACCTTCACCTTTGCCAAAGCCTCGTTCCAGGCAGCATCGGCTTGCGCCACTACCTGCTGGAAGTTCCATGCTGGAATCTCTGCCTTCAGGTTCTCCTTGGCATTGGCGATGCTCACTGCAGAGAGTCCCACCTTAATAAGAAGTGGCTGAGCTGCATCAGAAACCTGCACCAACCATCTGCCGCTGTCTAAAGGCTCAATGGTAACAGGCTGCGAGAATTCTGCTACAAAGAAATTCTTCTGGTCTTTTGCCCAACCTGTAGAGAAGCGATGACCAGCCACACTTGTGGTTTTCATCTCGTCCAAGGCATAATCTGTGGGCTTATCCCATCCGATGCCTTGGAAGAGGTCGAGCACCAACTGGGCTTTCTTTACATCGGCTCCAAAGGTGTAACGATGGAATCCAGCACGCTTGGTGGCTGTAAGCTCCACCCACACATTGGGCTGCTGCAACTTCACGGCATAATAGCCAGGACGCACATTCTCGTTGGCATGATGAAACACCACCTCTTTCTGCTTGGCATCGGTAACAGGCAGGAAGGCTACATCGCCCAACTCGCCAATACCCGTACCACTGAGGTGCTGATGTCCGAAGCCTATCAACACCGAGTCGGACTCATGATAGCCCGAGCACCAGTCCCAACCACGCGTATGCTCTGTAGGTCCCAACTGCACATAGCCGAAAGGCACATTGGCACCCAAGAAGACGTGTCCATGTCCACCTGTACCAATACGTGGGTTTACAAACTGGGTGAGGTTGTCAGCTGTCTGACCAAAAGCGGCTTGTGGATGGCCTCCAACCATCACACAAGCCAACAATACTAATATAGGAAATAAACTTTTTCTCATTTTCAGAATATAAGAAATGTTTTATTGAAAAACTACTTAGAGAAGTTAGAGAAAGAATAAGGTGCATCAGCCTCTGTGGTACCGCGCAACATATTAGGCTTTTCAGATAGGCGGAAGGAGATGTTAGCACCTTGCTTCAGCACCTTCATGTCGAGGTAGTTGCGCTCGTACATCTGACCGTTGAGCTGCATCTCGTCGACATAACATCCCTTGCCTTCTGACTGTATGCTTACCTGCTGCCCATTCTCTAAGTGAAGTTTCATCGTCTTGAAGTAAGGCGTGCCCAGTACATACTGACCAGTACCTGGACAAACAGGATAGAAGCCCATAGCTGAGAAAACATACCAGGCTGAAGTCTGTCCGTTGTCCTCATCGCCACAATAGCCATCGGGAGTAGGTGCATAAAGACGATCCATCACCTGGCGCACCCAGTACTGGCTCTTCCATGGCTGTCCGCTGTAACCGTAGAGATAGATACCATGCTGGATGGGCTGGTTACCGTGTGCATAGTTGCCCATGTTCATGACCTGCATCTCTCTGATTTCGTGGATGGTAAAACCATAATAGCTATCATCGAAGACAGGAGGAAGCTGGAATACAGAGTCGAGCATCTCGTTGAATCGGTCTTTACCACCCATGAGGCGCATCAAGCCCTGAGGGTCGTGGAATACCGACCAGGTGTAGTGCCAAGCATTGCCCTCGGTGAAGGCATCACCCCACTTCAACGGATTGAAAGGAGCCTGGAACTGTCCATTCTGCAGACGACCACGCATCAAACCACTCTCCTTGTCGAATACTTTCTCATAGTTCTTAGCACGCTTAGCAAAAGGCTTCAGCTCTTTTTGCGATTTGCCCAAGGCTTTACCAAACTGATAGATACACCAGTCGTCGTAAGCATACTCCAAGGTGCGAGCCACGCTCTCATTGATCTTCACATCGTAAGGCACATAGCCCAACTTGTTGTAATACTCATAACCATGACGACCTGTAGAGTTGACCTCAGGATGAACGGCGTTGGCACCATGTACCACTGCCTGCCACAAGGTCTCGACATCATAGCCACGCAAGCCTGAGAGATAAGCATCGGCTACCACAGAGGCTGAATTGTTGCCCACCATGCAGCCGCGATGACCAGGACTTGCCCACTCTGGCAAGAATCCACTCTCCTTATAAGTATTAGCCAAACCATCCTGTATCTTCTCATTGACAGAAGGATACATCAGGTTGAGCAAGGGGAAGAGACAGCGGAAGGTGTCCCAGAAGCCTGTATCGGTAAACATGTAGCCCTTCTCTACCTTTCCGTTGTAAGGACTGTAATGCACTATCTCGCCTGCACCATTCTTCTCATAGAAAGCGCGTGGGAAGAGTACAGAACGATACAGACAGCTATAGAAAGTACGCAGATGGTCGATATCCTCATCCTCTACTTCTATCTTGCCTAACACCTCGTTCCAGCGAGTTCTGCCTTGCAGGCAGAGCTGTTCCATATCAGCCTGTCCCAACTCTTGTATGTTCAGCCAAGCCTGCTCCTCACTGATGAAAGAAGAAGCTACGCGAGCTTGTACCTTTTCGCCTCTCTTACCTATCTTGAAGGAGATGATGGCACCCACATGGTTGCATTTCTGCTCGTAAGCTTCCTTGTATTCGCCATCCTTGACACTAAGCACAGCGTCAAAGTCATGGTCGAACTCGATGACAAAGTAATTTCTGAAGTTTGCTGGTACGCCACCGCTATTACGAGTGGAAAAGCCCACCACCTTGCGCTGGTCAGGCAGTATCTTGATATAGCTACCCTTATCGAAAGCATCGATAACGACATGAGCACTATCGGTCTTAGGGAAGGTGAAAGCCATCAGCGCAGCACGCTCCGTAGGACAGAGTTCTGCTGTCACGTCGTAGTCGGCGAGATATACACTATAATAATAAGGTGTCACCTTCTCTGCCTTATGCGAGAACCAACTGGCTCGCTGCTCCTCATCGAAAACAGGTTTTCCTACAATAGGCATCAACGAGAACTGACCGTAGTCATTGATCCAAGGACTGGGCTGATGCGTCTGCTTCAGTCCTCTTATCTTCTTGGCAGCATAAGTATACTGCCATCCATCGCCCATCTTTCCTGTCTGGGGAACCCAGAAGTTCATGCCCCAAGGCATGGCGATGGCAGGATATGTATTACCTGTGGAAAGCCCGTGGTCGGAGTCGGAGCCCATCAAGGGCTGCACGAAGTCCACCGCATTCTGTACATTCACCTTGACAGCTTGCGCCATCAAGGTGAAAAATACGAATATAAACACAACTGATTTTCTTCTCATAGACAATAAGTTACTCTTTATTATCTGAAATTGTTAGGCTGCACACGATTACCACTGTCATCATTGGTATCAGCTACGTCCCACCAGAGACGATTGCCCTGTGTGTTGACCTGCAGAAGCTCAGGATGAGAAGTGAAGTAACTGTTGCTATTCTCACTTAGAGGATAGAGAATACGCTTGATATTCTTACCCATAGGAACGTCACCACCACTATTGTTGATCAACTGGTTAGCCAAAGCTGGGTAGTCGGTGCGACGGAACTCAGCCCATCCCTCATTACCATTAGGAAAGATAGCCATCCACTTCTGAGTGATGATAGCTTCGAGTTGCTTCTCCTTGTCGCCACCCTCGAATACCTTATCGGTAGTAAGGGTCTTCAAGCCATCGATATAAGCCTGTGCCTTGTCGTTGGCAATACCATAGTATTCCATAGAAGCCTTGATACCAGACTTGTAGTACTCCTCGGCAGTACCAGTAAGTTCCATACCAGCCCAGCCACGCAAAGCAGCCTCAGCCTTCAAGAACTCAGACTCAGCATAGCCCAAGAGGAGGTAAGCACGCTCACGACTGAAGAAGTAGTTAGGATCCAAAATTTTACCCATGCTCTTTGGCGCTGTACGAGTGAGTGAGAAGTTCAAAGTACCCATATCAATAACAGGAGCCTGAGCACCACGCTCACAACCTACGAAGTCTTCTCTCTGGCCGTCCTCGCCAGCCTCCAGCGTGCTCGCTGTCATCTTGCTACGATACCAGCTTACCAAGCAACGTGGGTCAATCTTCTTGGTGATAAAGCTATTGCGACCTGTCTTGATCTTATATTCTGTACCACCCTCACTGGCGTTGCGATAGAAGTTCTCCAAGTCTTTAGACATCACACTCTCACCATTGTAGCAAACACTACACATCACTAAAGGATGCTCGTTACCACCATCGTCAGTACCGCCCTGCTCTACAGGAGCATACTTAGGAACGATCTGCATATTGTCGTCGTTGCTCTGCATCAGACCATACTTGTTGTTAAGAGCATTCTCAGCTTCCTTCTTAGCACGAGCAGGGTCTACGTTAGAGATACGCAAAGCCATACGAAGACGCAGAGAATTGGCAAAGCGGAGCCACTTGTTCCAGTCGCCATGATAGCAGATATCGTCGGTGGGATAACCTATCTGAGTAGCATCGCTTGGCTTGATGCTGTCTACAGCCTGCTCCAACATACGGAACATCGCATCGTAAACCTCAGCCTGGGTGTTGTAAGCCACATTGTTGGTCTCAGGAATCTTTGCCTGTACATACTCCTTGAAAGGCATATCGCCATAAGTATCGGTGTTGGCAAGCGCCAAGAAAGCATAGTAGATACGTGTGGCATAGAACAAGTTCTTGTACTTCTTGGTGTTTTCGTTGAACTTATAGGCACGCAACAAGGTACGATACTCGCTGCTGCGGTCGTTGTAGAAATGAGCCCAACGTCTTCCACTCCATCCATCTGTATACAAATAGTCAGGAGATTGACCTGCATGCTTAGGCTGGTTGTTAGCCACGAAGCCCGCATAGATATCATGACTCAGGTTGGTAGTGATCTGATAGTCGTTGAAGAATCCTTCATAGAGGAAGTTGCGGAAAACGGTGTTGGCAGAGCTCAACTCGCTCTTCAGCGCCAAGGTATCTGCCTTGCTTACCTTGTAGTCAATGTTGATGTCGGCATACTTGGTTTTGTCCTCCTCACCAGGCTGCTCTTCACCGCCGCCAGTGGTGTTATCAGGCAATTCGTATGGATTCTTGCTCATATCGTCCATGTCGTAGCAAGAAGCCAAACTTGCTAATGCCATTGACATAAACATAGCCTTGAATATAATTGTCTTTTTCATTGTGTCAATCTGTTTGATGTAAATGTAATAGAATTTTAGAAAGCTACATTGACTGAGAAGCCGAACGTGCGAGTATAAGGCACGGCAGCAAAGTCGAGGGCCTGAGAGAACATAGAGGTATCGTAACCTCCGTCAGGGTTGCCTGGTGTATGCTTGAGCAAGAAGCACAAGTTGCGAGCCACGAATGACAACTTCACGTTGGTGAGAGGAGTCTTTCTCAACAAGCTCTTTGGCAAGCTGTAACCTAAAGCGAGTTCCTTCAACTTGATGTAAGATGCGCTGTGTACGAACATCTCAGCAAAACCCTTCTGTGCCTTATACAAACCGATGTGAGAGTAGTAAGCCTGTGCACTAACCTCCTTGGTATTAGGCTGACCATCAGCTGTTACACCAGGTGCTACCATATAGTAGTCGTAAACACCATTGAGTTCTTTGTACTCACCACGATAAGCAGTGCGCTCTGAAGTACCTACTGATGTAGCCATACCTTCTGACACGCTGACTACTTCGCCACCAAATCGCATATCGAACATAGCTGTCAGGCTAACACCCTTATAGTTAAGGCTTGGAGTAACTGACATGAGAAGCTTAGGCTCGATGTTGCCGATAGGATGATCGAGGATATACTGCTCCAAGTTACCACCAGCATCGGCACTGGTAACAGGCATAGGAAGACCGTCCTCACCGATAATCATCTGGCCGTTGGCATCGCGCTTGAGAAGGTTGTTGGCATAGATATCGCCCAACTTGCCACCTGCACGCGCACCTACCTTGACAGGCATGTTGCTATCGCCATTGAAGTAGATATGATCTACACCATTAGCCTACTCGTCTACACGAGAGATGTTCTTAGAGAAGTTCATGGTCAAGTCGAAGTTGAAATCCTTGGTCTTGACAGGTGTACCATAAACCATCAACTCGACACCCTTGTTGGTAATCTTACCTGCATTCACCCACTGCTGTGTCCAAGGAGCAGAAGCATCTACGAGCATAGCCTGGTTCTTGGTCTTCGTATAATAATAGGTGAAGTCAAAGCCCAAACGGTTCTCGAGGAACTTCATCTCAAGACCCCACTCGAATGAAGACTTGATCTCTGGCTTCAGGTTGCTGTTCATCTTAACAGTCTGAGGAATTGGCACACGAATACCATTCTCGAAAGTATAGCGACGTGTGTTATAGAGGTTGTATGGGTTAGGATCCTTACCTACCTGTGCGAAAGACAGACGAGTCTTGGCAAATGTCACCCATGCAGGCAGCGGATGCTCGATAGAGCGCATGAAGTCGCTGAAGATGTAGCTTAAGCTGGCACTTGGGTAGAAGAACGAGCGGTTGTCCTTTGGCAAAGTAGACGACCAGTCGTTACGTGCTGTGAGGTCTAAAGAAAGATACTCACGGAAAGCCAACTGCAGAGAACCGAAAACAGAGTACATAGAGCGCTCGTGTCCATTCTCGCTGGCACTTGTCAACTGATAACCTGTATTGAAAATCCAGTTATCCTTCTCGAGCATATTCTTGGTAGATGCACCCAGCACCTCATATTTCTGATACATGATGTTGGCACCGAGGTTGTAACCCAAGCGCAAGTCCTTAGTAATCTGGTTGTCACCCAAGAAGAGGAAAGAGATGTTGTGCTCGAAGTTGTTTTCCTCCGAACGGCTCATATTGTCATCGGTAACAATCTCGCTCCAGTGCTTGCCAGGTGTGCTGACAGCAGAGTTACCCAAACTCAGGTCAGAGGTCTGAATGCGAGTGCGATAGTAGTCGAAAGCATACTTAGCATTGAACTTCAACCAATCGGTGATGTTGACATTGGCACCATAGTAACCGAAGGCACGCCAACGCTCATCACTGTTCTGGAAACGATGACGCACATAGTATGGGTTGGCATACTGCATATCAGGACCAAACCAGTTGCGGTGCAATTGGTCGTCAGTGGTATAGGTCTGAAGATCCTGCAGGCGCACGTTGCCAGGAATCAGAAGCAGCTGAGCCACCTCACCGTTCAAACCTGTCATAGGACGGTTCTCGGCCTTCATCCGTGAAAGGGAAATCTTGCTGTCGGTAGAGAGATACTTATTGATTGTTCTGCCTGCATTAAGGTCGACAATCAACTTATCGAGAGTCTCGTCCTTGAAAAGACCCTTATTGTCGTTGTAACCCAAAGAGAGACGGAAGTGTCCCTTCTCACTTGAAGTACCGAGAGCTACAGTGTGGAACTGTGAGAAGCCAGTGTTGAAATAATCTTTCAACTTATCACCATAATATCTGTAAGCGATGTCCTCACCCAAGAAAGAAGGCTCCATTCTTCCATCAAGAGGCGCTCCGAAAGCCAACTCGCTCGACAAGGTCTTGCTGCCATCCTCACCTTCCTTATAAACGGTAGCGCCCCTTGAACCCTGACCATACTTCTTCTGCATAGGAATGGTCTCGGCTACTGTGCTCCAGGTGAAGTTGGCATTGTAAGTGATGCCGAATCCCTGCTTATGACTGCCTTTCTTGGTAGTGACATAGATTACACCATTACCAGCACGAGAACCATAGAGGGCAGCAGCATTGGCACCTTTAAGAACAGAGATAGACTCGATGTCCTCAGGGTTGAGATCGAGAGATGTTCCACCGCGGTCGTAGCCTCCATAGGCAGAGGCATCAGAACTCTGATTATCAGTAAAAGGCACACCGTCTACTACCCAGAGAGGCTGGTTGTTGTCGGTAAGCGAAGAGTTACCACGGATGGTGATCTTAGTAGAACCACCCAAACCTGTGCTGGAAGTATTCATCTGTAAACCAGCCACCTTACCATCGAGAGCTCCTGTAACAGAAGGATCGCCTGTGGTATTGAGCGCATCAGACTTGACATCCTGAACAGAGTAACCCAACATCTTCTTCTCACGCTTGATACCGAGAGCTGTAACGACCACCTCATTCAGAGAATGTGAATCGGGAAGCAGCTGAGCATTTACGTTGTGACCTTCTTTGGCAGCGATGTCCATGGTCTTGTAACCCAGGTAGGTGAACTGTAAAACCGGAGAAGGCTCGTCGGTCTCGATGGTAAAGTTACCATCCATATCGGTTACAGCACGCTGATTGGTGCCTTTTACCAAAATAGCAGCACCGATGAGAGGTTCCTTGTTCTCATCGAGGAGTGTACCTTTGTATGTATGCTTCTGGCGAGGCTGCTGAGTGTTTTTAGGAGCGGTTGGCGTTTCCTTCTTCAGATAGATGATGCCATCTTTGATAACATAAGTTACATTCTTGTTGTGCAGAAGCTTGTTTAATACAGCTTCCACCTTGCCGTTCGTCACATGGACTGCATTTACCTGCATCTTTGCCAGGTTGTCATCGTACGTGAACTGGTACTTTGACTGCTTTTGAATCTTTTTGATGACTGTTCCCAATGTAGTCTGAGGAACATTCAGAGTAACCTGAGCCTTGGCAGCTGTCCAAGAACCAGCAAGCAACATCAGCGCAAAGGCTACTGCTGCGGTTTTTGATTTTTGTAAATGATACCAATGTGTCATAATCTTTGTTTTTAGTCTTTAGGTCGTTAACTACCTACATTGTTGTTAATAAATATCACTTATATAACATCGGAAAACAAAAAAACACTTACTCAAAAAATAACTTTTTTTTGAATAAGTGTTTTTTCTGAATCAACTTTCGTTGGGCGTGGAAGCTTCCACACATGCTATATATATAATAAGGTGTATCCTACTTGATGAGATAAACCTTATTGCCTTTCACCTTGTAATGAATAGGCAGTGTATTCTGCAACAGGTCAAGCACTGAGTCGATAGTTTCTTTCTCCTTGACGACTCCCGAATAAGTGTTGTTCTGGTCGATAGCAGGATCGACTACTACCTGTACCTTGTATATATTCTCCAACAACTTGGCGATGGAGTTTATGTTGGCATTACTGAATGCAGTCTTATGCTCGTGCCACATGGCTTCCTGATAGACATCAGCCTCCGAAACCGTCATGCTGCCCATCCTGGCATCAACGAAAGCCTTCTGTCCTGGCTCCAGTTCGATGGTTCCCTCATCGTTGTTGCCAGCCACTCTCACCTTTCCTTCAAGAAGACTTACCGATGCTTTCTGCTGTTCCTTGTCTACATGAAAGTTGAACACCGTACCCAGCACCTTGACACTCATCACATCGCTCTCTACGATAAATGGCTGATGAGGATCCTTGGTTACCTCAAAATAGCCTTCACCTTCGATTTCCACAACTCTGTCCTCTGCATCAAACTCTTTAGGGTATTTGAGGGCAGACTGCCTGTTGAGCCAAACCTTTGTTCCGTCCGGCAACATCAATGTTGTATCGTTATCGGCTCCAGTCATGACAACTTGCATCTGCATACTGCGCAATGAGTTGTGCTGCAAATAGAACCAAGCCAGTCCGCCCAGCACACATACCACAGCGACAGCTGCTGCACGACGCCACATACTCACCACGCGAGCATGATGCTCAGTCTGCTGTTCTGCCTCCTGTTCTGCCTCCTGCTTTCTGATGCGAGCCTGCAGTCTTTCCTCTGCCATTCGTATCTGTGATTTGGGCATAAACTGCGCCTTGAGTTCATCACTCATCTTTTCCGTTTTGAAAAGTTCCTTTTGTTCTTCAGGAAAGTCTTTGAGCCAATCTCTTATCAGCAGGAGTTCCTCCTCGGCACACTCGCCTGCCAGGAATTTGGCCTTCAACTCTTCGTTTATCCTATTTATATCTTGCATAACCTTTTTCTTTTTAAATGGATGATTCTATAAATACCAATTATGATCCTATAAACACCATAACAATTATTGTTAAGAAAACACTTACTCAATTATCCAAAAAAACAAGAAAAATAAGAATATTATTCCCAAACGAGAACGAAGCATCTTCAGTGCCTTGTAAATATGGGCTTCCACCGTACGAACGGAAACGTTCATCATGAGGGCGATCTCGCTGTTCTTCATGTCCTTGAGATAACTCAAGACGAAAATCTCCCTGCACTTGTCCGGCAGTTCACTGATGGCTTGATTAATTTTCCTATTCAGTTCTGCATTTTCCATGTCGTGCTCGCCATCACCCATCGAGGAGAGATAGCACGACATACGCATCTCGTTGATGTCTTCTAAAGCCGCAGTGTTGATCTTTTTGTAACGCTTCAGATAATTCAATGCTCTCGAATAGACGGTCTTGTAGAGATAAGACTCTATCTGCGGACCTTCTGTATCCAATGCATCCATGCGATTCCATAGTTCAAGAAATCCTTCCTGAACCACATCATCTGCAGCGTCCTCCCCCACTATACGCTTGGCATAATAGTACATACGGGGATAATATTTTCTAAATATTGCCTGATACGACTCTTCTTTTACTGTCTGCATTACACACACGTCTTTAATTATTAGACCTACTATTTGTTGCCGATAAAGATAGCTTATCACAACAGAAGGCTCACACACCGATTTTCTTGGTCTGCAAAGCAAATACAAATCGAATGCAGGATATCAAGCTTGCTTGAATATTATGCTGAGATGCAGCTTTGCTTCTGCAAAGTTAAACAAAAAGATAATACAAAACAAATTATCGTTTACTATTTTTCCGTAACACGCATTATTTCTTCTTTGAGAAACTGCGTTATTCCTGTTATCATGGTATTTTGCAACCTGTCTATTACAACCAAGAAGGGTCATCATAGACGACCGGCATCGGTTTTCTATGATGACCCTACAATATCATAACACGAAGCGCTTGCGCTGTAAGAACAAGTCATTGCCCCGGATGATTTTGCAAGACAAGGGGAAGCATCACGCTCCCCAAACCTCCTCGGCGATTTCTCGCACAAGATCCAACTTGGCCCACTGCTCTGCCTCTGTCAGTTTGTTGCCTATCTCGCAAGAAGCAAAACCACACTGAGGACTCAGGCTGAGACGCTGGAGAGGAAGATACTTCGCCGCCTCATGAATGCGGGCTATGACTGTGGCCTTGTCCTCGAGCACAGGCGACTTGCTGGTTATCAGACCAAGAACCACCTTCTTGCCTTCAGCCACATACCGCAGAGGCTCGAAGCCACCCGAACGCTCATCGTCGTATTCGAGATAGAAGGTGTCGGCATCCTCGCGGGCAAAGAGATAAGGAGCCACAGCATCATAGGCGCCCTTCGTGGCATAGCATGAATGATAGTTGCCACGGCACACGTGCGTGTTGACGGTCAGCCCCTCGGGCTTTCCCTCTATGGAGAGGTTGTTGACCTTCAGATATTGCAGGGCCTCGTGTTCCAGGGTAAAGCCCGTGCCTGCCATCGACTTCCAGAAATCGTCATCTACAATCATGCCCCAGGTACAGTCATCCAACTGTACAGTTCGACAGCCTGCTGCATAGATCTCGTGGAAGAATGTGCGATAGGCCTTGGCAATATCTTCTATCAGCTCTGTGGTGTTGGGATAAAACTGACGGGTGTTCTCGGCATTCTTTCCCCGGAACAGCTCTGCCAGAAACTGTGCCGGTGCCGGTACGGTCTGCTTGGCCTCTACGCCCTCCTCCTCAAACTGCTTCACAAACAAGAAATCTTTGATGAAGGGATGGTTCTCGCCTGTTATCTTTCCTGTAAGACGGAGGGAGCCTTTCGTGGTTTCCTCGCCATGAAACTGATAACCATGATCCAACTCTATGTGCTCTACGCCGCCAAATCCCCACATAAAGTCGAGATGCCAATAGCTGCGGCGAAACTCGCCATCTGTAATATAGCGCAATCCGTGCGCCTTCTGCTGTCTGACCACTTCTGTGATAAGCCGGTCTTCAATGTGACGAAGTCCTACTGCCGAAATCTGTCCCTCGGCAAACTTTACTCTGGCTTCCTTCAACTCTGCTGGGCGCAAATAGCTGCCCACTGCCTCAAAATGTTGATTTCTCACGTTGCTCATGTTTTTATCTCCCTTTCTTTAATATTATGTGTCATGAGGACTGTCTGCATCCTGCCCCACTGACGGCAGAAATGCTTCTTTTTCGGCTGCAAAGGTAGAAAGAAGAATTTTATCCGCCAAATATTCTTCATAATTCAGAAAAATATGCTAACTTTGCAGTTAGAATAATCGATACACAGAATATTATTCTGTAAAAAAGCACATTTAAAGAAGAATAGATTATGGCAACAGAAGAAAAACTCGACGACATAGACATCAAGATACTGAAGTTGCTGCAACAGAACTCCCGGCTCACCGTCAAGGAACTTGCAGCAAGAGTACACCTTTCGCCCTCGCCTACCTTTGAACGTCAGAAACGACTGGAACGGGAAGGATACATACAGCGATATGGAGCCATCGTCGACCATCACAAGATGGGGTACAACGTCATCGTGCTATGCAATATCCGACTGAAGCAGCACACTCACGACCTGATACAGCAATTCATGGACACCGTGCAGAACATAGACCAGATAACGGAATGCTACAACACCACGGGCGACTATGATTTTCAGATCAAAGTGTATGCACACGACATGAAAGACTATCAGGACTTCATGCTCAACACCCTCGGCAACATTGACTGCATAGGCAGTCTTCACAGTATCATCGTCATTGGCGAAATAAAAGACTCGCATTACATCCCGGCAAGCAGATTGTTGGCGAAGACACTCCTCCTTCTGTGCATCATGCTCTCTTCGCTGTTCTGTATGCCCTTGAAAGCACAGAACCCAGGCGAGACTGTCACAGAGCAAAGCATCAGCAAAAAGGGAGAAAAACATTACTTTTATGCCGTGCCCATTCCCGACAACATCTTCAGCATGATGAAGGGAAAAACATACAAGAAGAATTGTACTGTGCCAAGAAGCGAGCTGCGCTATCTGCGCTGCCTGCACACCGACAAGGAAGGCAGGAGCATCGTGGGAGAAATGGTGGTCAACAAAGCCATAGCTAACGATGTGCTCGACATTCTGTACAAACTCTACCGGGCAAAATATCCGATAGAACGAATGCGGCTCATCGACTATTGGAACGCAGACGACGAACGGGCCATGAGAGCCAACAACTCATCGTGCTTTAACTTCAGATTCATCTCGCATACCCACACCGTATCAAAGCACGGCAGAGGAATGGCTGTAGACATCAACACACTCTACAACCCCTACCACAAACGACTGAGAAATGGCAAAGAAGTAATAGAACCAGCCACAGCCCGTCCTTATCTCGACCGCAGTAAGAAACACGCATACATGATTCAAAGGGGCGACTTGTGCTACCGACTCTTCAAAGAAAAAGGATTCAGATGGGGTGGCGACTGGAAGCACAGCAAAGACTATCAGCACTTCGAGAAATGACAAAATTTTACCCACGTACTCTGAATCAGAAATTCAACAGCACGTGGGTAAAAGCTTAAAACAAGATGCTTAGTTGTACCAAATAGAATTATATTCTCTACGATCATCTTCTTCGTTGTAGATGTTCTCATACTCCAGGTTCTTTGCCTCGAATGCTTCTAATGACTTTTTCATGATCCGCCCTCCTATATGTTAAAGTTAATAATCTGCTTTGTGATTGCAAATATAGAAAAAAAACAGAGTCACCTTGTCAATAATTCAGAAAAGTTGTGTATTTTTGCAGCATTGTAAAATGTATGAAAATTCTCATTATCAAGCCACACATGAAACTATCAAATACTTTCAACCGACTAAGATGGCGACACTGGTTGCTCCTGTCGTTGCTCGTCCTCGTTCTCGTCATTAAGTGGAGCCCATACTTAGGCTACATTTACACCTTATATATATACAGCATCATCGGGAGAATACTATCTTCCCTTTCGGGCATCTTCCCGTTTGCCATAGGCGACATCTTCATCGCCCTCAGCATCACATGGGTCATTCTTTATCCTCTCTACGAGATTGTCCTTCGCAAACGACTTGCCCGCCGTTACGCCTTCCTGGCAGCTAAAGGGAACAGTTATCCCAAGACAAAGACGGTGTGGGGAAGAGTGGCAGAATATCTGCTGTGGATCTACGTATGGTTCTACATGGCCTGGGGACTCAACTACTCGCAGCCCAACATCTATCAGCGCACAGGCATGAAACCAGCAGAAGTAGATAAGGACAAGCTACGCGAGTTTGCTTATCGCTATGCCGACAGCCTCAACTTATTGAGTGAAGGACAAAGAGTGAAGAGTGAAGAACAGGAAAGTGAAGAGTGGAAACGAAGAGTGAGTGATGCGATTCTGAATGTATATGAGAAGATGGGACAACGAGAAGGCATCAATGCTCCCTTCAATCCTCATCCCCATGTCAAGACGATGGTGTTCACACCCATCAGTTCGATGGTTGGCGTAACAGGTAGCATGGCACCCTTCTTCTGCGAGTTTACCCTCAACGGCGAAATCCGCCCCCACGACTATCCCGCCATCTATGCGCACGAATATGCACATTTCTTAGGAATAGCCCATGAGGGCGAAGCCAACTTCTACAGCTACTTGGCATGTACATCGTCGACAGACAAGGCTGTGAAGTTTAGTGGTTATTACCACATTCTTCCACATGTTCTCAACAGTGTCTTCAACCTATTAGGAGAAAAGGAGGGCAGACAATTGATAAACTATATTCGCCCAGAGATCATAGAGCTGGTCAAGAACGACCGCCACTACTGGCTCAGCAAGCGAAGCAAAGCACTCAGTAGTATGCAGGACTATGTCTTCGACCTTTATCTCAAGGGCAACCACGTATCAGAAGGTAGGAAAAGCTACTCGGGTGTCGTTGCCCTGATAATGGCATGGGAAGAGCTGCAGCAACGAGAGAAGCGAAACTCTTAAACTGGCACAACAAGACGGCTTACATTCGTCTGGCTTGGGGCGTTCTTTTCATCCCAGGCTTTCCACCATTCTGTTTTCTCTTCTGAGCAAAACGCTTCATCATCTGGCGCTCTAACTCATAGACACGCTGTATCTGTCTCTGGGTCAAGAACAGAGAGTACTTATTGTAATACTTCTGGCGAATTTCGAGAATTTTCTCACTCTTCTCGAAGCGCTGCTTAATCTGCTGTTCTGTCTGCGCCTCTGTTTCAGCCATATTGCGACGAGGATGAGAACCAAGAGCCCATATCTCTTTCTGGCACTGGGTGTAGGTGTCAACAAACTGGCTTCTCGTCTTATCGTCGAACGCCAAGCTATTGGCAATGTGCTGTGCCTGTTTTTCAGCCAACTGCTCGCGAGAGATGCGCTGCTTCTTAGTAGGAGCCTGAGCTAATGTACTGATACTGAATGTAAGCATGGCAATAGCCATCATTAAAATACTAAATAACTTTTTCATAATCATTATGTTTTAAAATGTTGGATTATCTTTAATTCAAGAAGTTGAGTCTTTAATTATTGAGAAACACATCATCTTGGTAAACATCCAGAAGAAATGCTTGGTCGGCAGAAGACAAGTGAGCGAACGCTTGGTCTACAGCCTTTATACTGTTGTCGACCTGTGGGGACTTAGGACCAGAAAAGTCTATATGGAGAACAAAGAGCACTGCCACTGACGCAGCAACTGCCAGGGCAGCCGTCCATATCACCTTAAAAGCAGAACGCTTCTTCTGCTGCTGCAAGAAGAGAGACTCATGACGATCGTTCTTCACAGCCTCAAGGACATGGGTCTCCATATCCTTCAAGAAACCATCGGGTGCAGAGTAAGGCATACGTTTGCCCACCTGCTGGAAATCGAACTTAGTATCCATATTTTTAATCATTTGAATTCATGTATTTGATAATTTTCTCTTTGGCAATATGATAGCTTGCCTTGATGCTGGTGGGTGTAGAATCTGCCACACGAGCTATTTCGTCGAATCCCAACTCATCATAGTATCGCATATTAAATGCTAACTGCTGCTTGGGGGGAAGCGAGAGGATGGCTTGCTGCAATTTCACTGCCACCTGGTCGGCGTAATCTACATAGTTGTCGGCTGCAAGAAGGCGAACACCTGTTGTCTCCGACTCCATCGACACTTCTTCTTGCCTCCTCTTGCTGATGATGCGCAGGGCCTCACGGGTGGCAATGCGATATATCCAGCTACGCAGAGAACTGTCGCCACGATACTGACCGAAGGAGCGATATACTCTCACAAAGGTGTCTTGTGAGGCATCCTGAGCATCAGCATGCGAAACCACCAGTCGGCGTATGTGCCAATAGACAGCCTCCTGATATTTGGTCATCAGCATGCGAAATCCTTTCTCTGGATTTACCTGTAGCTTTTCTATTAACTCTTTATCGTCTATATTCATAGATATGTCATTTCTTACCTGTTACATCTATTAGACCTCTTCTGAGAAGAAAAGTAAAAAACAGCCTCTACTTTTTTTCTAATCTATGACTCAACTTTCGCAAATGGGGAAGTTAAAGAATTTAAAGAAGTTAGAAAAGTTAAAGCCATATGTTTTACAACTAAATTTACAACCCAAAAGGCTATTGGCTATAACTTCTAACGACCGAAGGGAGTGATAACTTCTTTAACTACCATAACTTCCGTACATGCGAAACTTCAATCTATGATTATTGGAACTTTCGCTGGGGCAGAAGTTTTCGTTCAGGGTTTTATCGCTCCCATAGGTTGCTAAAGTTATAGCGAAAAGCCTTTTTTTTTGTCTTTTTGCATGGACAAGAGGCTGATGATTGCTGATTTTTTGTTACTTTTGCACTACGTTACACAACCAACAAAGTATGATAGACCGCTGTTACATAGAAATTATCAATACGTGCAACCTGAACTGCCACTTCTGTCCGAAGCACAACAGAGCGAAGAGACAGCTCACGGCAGAAGAGTTCGACTTGCTCACCAGTAAGTTGCAAGGCAAGGCTTGTTTCCTCTACTTCCATCTCATGGGAGAGCCCCTGCTCCACCCTCTGCTGCCACAATTCATCACTCTGGCAAGAGAGCGTGGATTCAAAACCGTGCTTACCTCCAATGGCACCCTCCTGCATCGGGCCATGAAACTCTTAGACACGCTGCCTCATAAGATTCAGCTCTCTGTTCACTCGCACGAGAGCAATGCACAAGGCAGACTGTCCGACTATATGGACGAGGTGATGCGCTTCTCCACTCAGGCAGCAGCCAAAGGCACCTGTATGGTGTTGCGCCTATGGAACCAGGGAGGCATGGATCAAGAGAACGAAGAGGTGATGAGTCTCATCGAGAAGTACGTGCCTAAGCCCTGGAAAGAGCGTCCCGACGGATTCCGCCTCAGCGACAATCTCTACTTGGAGTTTGACAGAAAGTTCGAGTGGCCCAACTTCGACAATAAAGAAGAAGGACAGGAAACAGGCAACAGCGAGGAAGACAAGAGTAACGTCAAGGGAAGAGAGGTGTTCTGCAAGGCGCTTATCAAGCAGATAGGTGTGCTGGCAGACGGAAGCCTCGTGCCCTGCTGTCTCGACCATAACGGCGATGTCGTGCTGGGCAACCTCTTCCATCAGTCGCTCGAAGATATTCTCTCCTCGCCAAGGGCTACGGCATTGATAGAGGGTTTCAAACATCATCATGCCTCGGAAGCACTTTGCCGCAACTGCGAGTCGGCACTGGCACGAAACAGCTTCCGAGGTAAAGCACGAAAACAGATATAAGACAAGAAACAGACATGAAAGAAGTATTAATCGTAAGCATAGGCAGCTTCTTTGGAGGCGGCCTGAGATATTGGATTTCCAAGATGGTGCAGTCGTGCAGCCTCATAGCTTTCCCCTTCGGGACCATGACAGTAAACGTGTTGGGCTGCTTCATCATCGGATTTCTCTCCGGCATTTCGTGGAATGGCGGCGGATGGATGAATCCCTCCACCAAGTTGCTGCTCACCACAGGCTTCTGCGGTGGCTTTACCACCTTCTCCACCTTCATGAACGAAGGTTCATCGCTGATGAAGGATGAGCAATATCTCTACATGATGCTCTATCTCTTCGGCAGCCTCATCCTTGGCCTCATCGCCGTGATGGCTGGACATCAGTTGGCAAAGTTTTTCTAAAAAATGATTCTCTGCTTCATTTTCCCCCTACATTTGTCTTATAACTCAGCACCCCTATTGAAAACTTTGAATAGAAAAGGCTCGAAATATAAAAGCGGCTTCGTAAGCAGTTGAAGCCTATTGCATTATTCTGATAGAAACTATAAAAATATAGTTGACCACTTTAAGCTTTATTAATAATACAGGTTGACTCACATTAACGTAACAACTCATGACAATATGGGTGAACTGAGTAGTTACAACTATTATAGTCGATGTAGCGAATGGTGACGATGAAAGAATGGTGAATGCGCTTGCACTTATCATCGTGGCATATAGCCCTTTGTCGTTTTTTATTCATTTTATCCATCGTACTGAATAAAATCAGCACTTTTTTATTCAATACAATGGATAGAATGAATATTTTTTTGTATCTTTGTCTCGGTTTAATCAATTCATCTGAAAAGAAATGAGAACAATTATCAGTAACCAGAAAAAGGAACGGGATATTCTGCTTTCCCGTCCTTACCTTACACGTCATACCCAATATGATGAGGATGAACTGTTGGCAAGCAAGCAAATCAAGTTGATAACGGGTCCCAGAAGAACTGGCAAATCGACAGAGGCTTTGCTGATGCTGAAAGGCAGGAACTTTGCCTATCTGAATTTTGATGACGGCAAACTCCTGAGTGCATGGGACGATGATTTGGTTTGGGAAACATTACATGCCGTTTATCCCGACTTTGAGTATCTTCTGCTTGATGAGGTTCAAAATCTGGATGGTTGGCATTTATGGGTTTCCAAACTTTACCGCATGGGAATCAACATGGTTATTACGGGAAGCAACGCCAAATTGCTGAGTAGCGAAATGGCAACATTGCTCACAGGCAGATATATCCAAATAGAGATGCTGCCTTTCAGTCTTTCTGAATTCTTTATCTGGAACCACAGAAATCTTTCGGAAGTATCAGAGATGAAAGACAGCGCATCAGACCTCTCGCTTATTGCAGACTATCTGCACCATGGTGGCTATCCAGAGACTGTAGCAGCAAGAAGTCTGACCCAAAACTATCTCTCCACACTCTTTGATTCCATCATTTGGAAAGACATTGCCAAGCGTCATAAAGTACGCAATGTAGAGGATTTGAACAACCTGGCCATGTATCTGGTTTCTAACTTCTGCAATCCATTCAGTGCCAACGAACTGGCAGAAACGCTGGGATTTTCAAGCGTAGCAACCACCAAGAAGTTTATGGGATATTTAAGTGAGCCCTATCTCTTGTATTATCTGCCACGTTACAACAACAAGTTGAAAGTTATGAAGAAAGCTCCACAAAAAGTATATGTGGTTGACAATGGTTTTGTAGCAGCCAAGGCTTTTAGTGTGAGTGAGAACTTAGGCAGGTTATTGGAGAATCAGGTTTTTATAGAGTTGATTCGTAGGGGGTATCATGCAGAAACATCACTTTTCTATTATCGCTCCCGTAATGACAAGGAGACTGATTTTGTTACAAGGCAGGGTGCTCATGTAGAAAGTCTTATACAAGTATGTTATGACCTCTCATCCGAACGAACGCTCAAGCGGGAAGTAGATAGCATCATTGAATGTGCGGGGGAACTCAAATGCTCCAATCTGATCATTGTCACGATGAATGAGGAAAGAATAATTGAGAAAAATGGTTATAAGGTCAAGATTTTGCCTATATATAAGTTTTAATGAGCTGCAACACTGTGGATACCGATTTGCTAACAAGGATTTTCTACCTATATGTTCTTAGTTCTTCTATCGGATAGCCACGCTTTTTTCTCCTAAAACACTTGCGAAACTTGAATCTTGAGCCCACTTGAAAAAGTCAATTTTACGAAAACATACTCTTGATTATCAATAAGTTGTAAAGACAAAAAATACATTTGTCGACTTTTTCAAGTGGACTCATAACTCAACTTTCGCTTTAATTTTGCAGAATGAAAGAAGAGTCTTAACAACTCTTAAAATATAGTACGTTCAATAAATGCTTAAAAATATAAAGAATATACCAGTTTTTGCTTACCTTTGTTGTAGAAAGGAAGGATTAACTGCCAGAGGTCAACCTCTAACTTTCGCCAGACGTAGAGTCTATAACTTGCTGAAGGCCCTCTGGATTCAAGCTGCAAATGCCAAATAGGAAAGTAGGCTCGAAGCCTAATTAAAGCCTTCCTATATCTGTTTCGATATATCGTCCATCATTCTTTGATACATTCTTTGTTCAACAAATCGTTTACATCCACTTTCAGCAAATCTGAAATCCGTATTAAGGTTTCCAAGTCAGGTTGGCAAGTATTGGTGCACCATTTAGAAATGGTTGCTTGGTCTTTACCCAACATTTCTGCCAACCACTTGTTTGAGCGCTTGGTTACTGCCCACATTATCTTCAATCTGTTTACATCTTACTTTGCCATACATTATTATAAAATAAGTGAATACGCTTGCAAAAGTACGAGAATAATTTCAGAAAAAGGTAAAATATTTTCAAAATGCTTACGGAACATGCAAATAATTGAGCATTTCGCAATATTATTCCTTTCATTGATAATCATAAAATACGAGCGAAAAAGGTTGTTTTGGAGCTTTTTGAGTTACCACTAACACAGAGATAACATAAATATCATTTCATAGCCCCGAACAGTCAAAAGACAAAATCGGAAAATAATTACTTGCGCATAAATGTTTTTTGCGGGAAAATGTATCATAGTATCATTATTTAGTACGATATCCTTATAAACATCTGATACACTGCGCAATACAAGAATGATACTTTTTCGTTTATTTTACAAGAAGTATCATAGAAGTATCATAAATCACAAGAAACATCATTAAATTCGGCTTTTAGTCGATTTAAAAGACTAAAGTTTCGCATGTGGTTCAAGTACGGGCTGAAGGCCCAGAAGCTCTTAGCCCAGGGCATCGCCCTGGGTGTAGTAGCAATTAGCAAGGCGCCCTGTAAGGGCAAAAGCTTTGTTAATTACCTGATATTGAAAGCTTTTGCCCTTACAGGGCGACAGGTTTGCGTCCATAAACACCCAGGGCGATGCCCTGGGCTAAGAGCTTCTGCCCCTTCAGGGCGTGCTGCTTATATGGGCTCCATGGTACAAAGTTACGTATTACACTCCAGCTCCTTCAGGGCGTATTGGGTAATTCCAACCGTACAGTTAGAAAACTTTAGTACCTATTCTTCCTGTATGTAAAGAATGCCAATACAAACTATGAATAAGAAGAAAGATTGACAAGCTGGATTAGGAATAAAATCACATAAGCCGTTCTGTAAGAGCCCATCAGGTGGTCTGTCTTGCCCGTCAAGTGGGCACTCAGGGAACAAGCGTTGGGCATCGACTGAACAAGCGATGGGCATCGACTGAACAAGCGTTGGGCATTCATTACCCATGCGGTGTGCACAGAGTGCCCAAAAGTCGGGCAATTTTTGGGCACTCCTTACGGATTGGCGGCTTTGCTTTTATGCATAATGCCTCATGACGATTTTGTGATACTTAGATGACGTTTTTTATGATACTTCTATCAGATTGATGATACTTTTATGATACTTCTTGTAAGATAATCCAAAATGTATCATTCTTCTATCTTATTATATGTCAGTCATTTATCTTTACGTTCAGCAAAGAAAATGATACTTTGACACTTTTTTCATAAAAAAACTTTTTACGTACGAGTACATACTCAACGGTAAATCCAAAAAGTATCTGACTGAACTTTCGCATATCAGGAAGTTAAAGGAGGGGAGTTAAGGAGTTAAGACGTATGTCTTGCTGCTTAAAAAAATACGCCAAAAAGACTGTTGTCTTAACTCCTCAGCGACCGTAGGGAGCGATAACTCCTTTAACTCCTTTAACTTCTGAGCTTGCGAAACTTGAATATCTGATATGAAATCTTATAGATACAAAAAAACATCACGATGTAAACTTTAACGCAAAAAAATAAGAATAATCCCATATTTTCTGCTTGTTTTTTCAAGTAGACTCATAACTCAACTTTCTCCTGTCGGGAAGTTAAGGGAAGTTAGAGAGAAGTTAAGGGACAAATGTCCTACGTCTTACAGCAAAAGGCTATTTTCTCATAAGTCTGTGACGCACCCTCGAAGGACATAGGTAATACTTGAAATGTATGCAAGAACTTATCAAATGTTATTTTTCAAATCCCAATATCTACTTCAAAATTCCTTTTTTTCGGCATCAGCTTAATTTTCTCCCTACTTTTTTCTTTTAATACTATGTAAAACTAAAAAAGGAGCAAAAACTCCTATTTCTCAAAGAAAAAGTATATATTTGCAAACAAATTAGAATATCGAAACGATATGGGGAAAGAAAAGGATTTTTCAAGGAAGTCTAATCTCTCACAACTGTCTGATGACGAGATTCTTCAAGGCTTCAAGGATGCTGATGCAAGAATAGTAAGGGAGTATTACTACGGATACTGCAGGGTGGCTTATTGCATCTACGACAAGCGTTACGACCTGCAATCGAAACCGGGCATGGACTTTTATTCGCTGGCCCATGAATATTATCTCTATCTCTGCGAGCATGACTTCAAGCCTTTGGAGGACAGGAAGCCGAGCATGTCGCTCAAAACCTGGATGGTGAATGGTTTCCGATTTCTGCTGCTGGATAAGTTGAAAGAGGTGGTGAAGGAGCACCGTTTCGAGAGTTTTGAGGCGCGACAGGAAAGCCGCAAGATGAAGTTTGACGTAAGCGACAACCGGTTTGAGCATGAACTTTATCAAACGATAGAAGAGATCGGCAATCTTTATTATGGCAGGGACAGCAAGAACAATATCATCCTGAAGATGCTCTATATCGAGGGATTCAAGGGCAAGGACGTAGCCATACAGTTGGGCATGACCGCCTCCGCCGTCACCCAGCGATGCCATAAGATGATGCATGATGTGGTGATTCCTTATTTCAAGAAATATTTCGATGCTTCGGAATACAGAAGCTATCTGTCGTTCGGCGACGAAGACGCATCCGTTTCAAGTGCTCCTAAGATGTCGATGCCGAGCATGATGGATTCGAGAATGTGCTGCGAGGAATCGGCTGATATTAGCAATAACATATTTAATAATAAGAAGAATATGGAAGATATGAAGAAGGGAAGAATCACTCCTCGCTGGATTGATTCATTGAAGGAGAACGAGATTTTTGTGTTTGGCAGCAATCTGGCTGGCATGCATGGTGGTGGAGCTGCCCGCATTGCCCGATTACATTTCGGTGCCGTCATGGGCAAGGGTGTAGGCTTGCAGGGTCAGAGTTATGCCATCCCTACGATGCAGGGCGGCGTAGAAACCATCCGTCCATACGTGGATAGATTCATCGCCTATGCTAAGCGACATCCCGAGAAGCATTTCCTGGTAACCCCAATAGGTTGCGGCATCGCCGGCTTTGAGGCTGAAGACATCGCCCCATTGTTTGAGGAGGCAAAGCAGATCAAAAACATCAGTTTGCCTGAGAGTTTCTGGGAAGTGATAGAGTGAAAAATGGAGTAATATACAATTTAAACATCATAAGATATGAAGACAAACAAAAAAGATAAGTATTTTGATATACCAAAGAATTATCAGAATTTTGTATTAGTACAAAAGACGAATGCAAAACCTGAAGATTATGGTTACACAAAGGAAGCAGTATTGAAAGTTTTGAATCTGGTCAAGAATGATCCAAACAATTATGACCTTGAAGATGACGACCTACAAAACGACTTGGGTTGTTTCTTCAACGACGGTGTATGCGTTGAAAGAAATGTAGAGTTTGCTAAATATTGGTTTGCCAAATCTGCAGATCAAGGCAATGACTTAGCTCGTAGCAACTTGGCAGACATCTATCGTAAGGGTACAGATGGAACAGAAGTTGACCTAAAGAAAGCATTTGAATTGTATAAGGCCTGTGGTTTGCCATACGCCCACTATCGTTGTGGAGAATTTTACGAGAAAGGTTGGGGAGTAGATAAAAATATAGAAGAAGCTAAACGCTACTATTCATTAGCCTACTCAGAAGGACATCCTTTGGCTAAAAAGAAACTAAAAGAGTGGAATTTTTTAGAGGATTAAAGATGAGAAATCAAACTATACCACAAGAATATGAGCCATCCCCAAGCGAAGTTGAAAAATACATTCGCTTGTGGGATAGCTTAGACAATTATGTAAATCAAGAGAAAGCTCTTGACAAATTGTTTTTCAGCTTATGCCAAAAGAATGATGCCATAGAAGATGTTCTGTTAAAATGCTCAACACTAAATGACTTCTATAGTACCAACATATTTGATATTCATGCTGTTGCCAAGCATATACTATTAATTCCAGATTTTGACAAGAGACTGAAAAATGGAGATTTAACATTAGTGGATGAAATTGCCCACGTCGAAGTTGGAAAAGAAAAGAAGCAGCATTTCTTCTACTCATTTGCATCAAAATATTGCAGCCACCATCAACCATTAATGTATGCTATTTACGACAACTATGTAGAGAAAGTGTTACTGTATTTCAAAAGACGCGACAAGTTCTACAATTTCAACAATTCCGACTTACGAAACTACCCAGTTTTCATCAATATCATACATAAGTTCCAAGAGAGCTATGGGTTAACAGCATACAATCTAAAAGAGATAGATAAATATCTATGGCAATTAGGCAAATCTTATTACAAAAAATATAATTAAGTAACTATGTTAGGAGCAATGATTGGTGATATTGTGGGCTCAAAATATGAATTCAACAATACGTTTGATTATGATTTCGAGATGTTCGGCGAGGGATGCGACTTCACAGACGATACCATTTGTACCGTGGCGATTGCCGATGCGATATTAAACGGGCGAAACTATCAGGAAAGCCTGCTGGATTGGTGCCGCCGCTATCCTTCACCTAAGGGAGCGTATGGCGGAAGATTCGCAGCATGGATTTGCTCTCTTAATCCGCAGCCATATAATAGCTTTGGCAACGGTTCTGCAATGCGAGTATCACCAGTAGCTTGGCTCTTCGATGATCTATCGCAGGTTTTGGAAGAGGCTGAAAAGACGGCTCTTCCTACTCATAATCATCCCGAAGGAATCAAGGGAGCCAAAGCCGTGGCTCATGCCATTTGGTATTTCCGCAAGAGCAGATTCTCAGAAGAATCTAAGGATTCTGAGTATGAGGAAACAAAGAGATTGAAAAATGAGAATGCTAAGGCTTCTAAGGATGAAAATGAAACAATACAGGGGTTCATGTCCATCGCCCGCAGCTATTACGAGGATTTCGACACACGAGTTTATCCAAAGGGCAAGTTCGATGAGACCTGTATGGATGCCGTGCCCTTATCCTTCTATCTCCTCTCGCAAGCCTCATCCTTCGAGGATGCCATTCGCCTCGCTATATCTCATGGCGGCGATAGCGATACCATCGGAGCCATCGTCGGAGCCATCGCCGAAGCCCGCTTCGGTATTCCGCAAGAAATGAAAGAGAAGGCTTTGAGCTATCTGCCTAAGGACATGACAAGAATATATCAACTATTTAAAACCAACAATGAAATAAAGAAAATAGATAAAAAATACAAGAAATAGTTGTTTGTAAGCGAAACTTTCTTACCGACTTTCATCGCCAAAACACATTAAATGCTCTTAAGGAGGTTAAGAAAATGCTAAACCATTCTTATACCAGAGAACAAAAATTGGAGCAGATTGAAAAGATTCATGCTCAGACCCAACGCAATAAATAAAGCCCTCAACATTATTAATAAAGACATAGGTATAAGTGGCTCAATGTACTTGCACCTATGCTTTCATTTTCTAAAATCTCTTATTAAGAAATTCAGCTAATCACTCATATTAGCAAATGGCCGTTTTCCCTCATGGCTCAATTTAAACGCTTGAATCATTCGCCACTCAACCATCCTTGAATTTTCCAAAGTCTCTGCCCAGCAAATCACAAAATCATCAACATCTGTCATTTGCCAAATCGCCCTTCCTCCTCCATGCGAAGCTCGCTTTCCTTGACCAAACCTCATGTATGAACGCAAACGTCTTCTCATATTCGTTGATTTTCCTATATACAAAATACAGGTTCCGTTAACATATTGTTCTTGTAAATAAGATAGTGAATAACAAGGATCTTGGTAAACCTTCATATCTCCACCTCCATTTTTCTGCAAAAATACAAAAGGTTTTAGAATAATCCTATTTTTTCTGCTTATTTTTCTCATTTTGTATAGAAGAAAAGAGAAATAATTTGTTTTTTCGAAAAATAGTCTTAACTTTGCCCCACATTAATTAATAAAGAAAATTATGCAAATGCAAGAATATCAATTAGATTTCGTAACCTATTGCGTTGGCAACTTAGCCGACCGATTGAACATGAGTGCCAGTAAGGTATATAAGATGTTACGGTCAACAGATATCTTAAATGGCTACATGATACCATGCTATGATGTACTCCATACTTTCAGCAAGGAGTATATCATGGACGATTTGATAAACTTGTTAAAGAGACGAGGAGCATTGAAATGACAGTTTATCACGCATCAAATTTCATCATTGAATCACCTGACATTTATCATTCTCGTGATTTATTGGATTTCGGTAAGGGATTCTATCTCACATCACTTATCGTACAGGCAAAGAAATATGCCCAGCGATTTCTCTTTCAGGGCGACAAAGCATATCTTAACCAATACATCTTAGATGAAAACTTAGACAGAGAATATAAGATAAAAGAGTTTATTGGCTACAACGAAGAATGGTTAGACTTTGTAACTCTATGCCGACTTGGCAAACTGTCAAGTAAGTACGATATGATTACAGGAGGTATAGCGGATGATAAAGTATTCAACACTGTAGATTTGTATTTTTCTGGTAACATCAGTAAAGAAGAAGCACTTAAACGCTTAAAGTTTATTCATCCTAATCACCAGATATGTATTTTAAATCAAGATATTTTGAACAAGCATCTGCACTTTCTTCAGTCAGATGAAATAATATAAGGAGGGACTTTCATGGAAGCAAACAAGACAATACTTCAAATGAAATATGCGCGTATAGTACCTATCTTTGCAGAGCAAACAGGCATTACGTTGGAAGATGCTCTAAATTTCTTTTATACTTCTTCTATTTATCAAATGATGAATGAAGGCATTGCTGATATGCACTGCAGAAGCGATGGATATTTGGCGAATTTAGTAAAAGAAGAGTGGAAAAATAAAAAAGTCTAGCAAAATTAGCTGATTATGCAGAACAATTCAGTACTGGAAAAATCTTATATAAACGATTTTCACCGTCAGAGCAGCTTGGCTGCGTTAAAGGGGGAACAATACATGTTATTGCATCCTTACTCGCGGGAGCAGAAGTTGGCACAGATCAACTCACTGCGCCAGAAGGCAGTTTCAAAAGAGAACAGCAACTTGGAAAGATCCAAGAAAAGAGAATTAGCCATAATTGAAGAATTCGAGAAAAGAGGATTGATATAAAACTAAAAAAGCAGCACGTGAAATCATGCTGCCTTTTTAATTCTTATATAAATTACTCGCTTGCAGGTAATTCTCTGCTTATACTGAGATTCTTCTTTATTTCTCCTCAAAGTAACTACCCGCTTCCATTACGCAATCCATAGAACGGAACTTATTGTAGCGCTCTCTCGCCCTATTCTCTCTTGCAAACATCTTCTTGGTACCTGCCTCATCTTCCGAGAACTGGAGATGATTGTCGATGCCCATATCCATAGCGATATTCTCCACATCCAGATCGTCAGTACCAATGAAAGTGAAGGTCCAGTTCTGCTTCTTCAATTTCTCGATAAGATTCTTGATCATCTTCAGACTATACTCCTCACTGCAATTCTCCTCGCCATCCGTGATAATAGTTACCAACACACTGTCATCCTCGGTGGTCAAGGCATTGATCTTGGCGATACCCATTCCGATGGCATCGTAAAGAGGAGTGGCACCACAAGGATTATAATCCTTTTCCTTCAAAGGATTGGCATTAGAGGCACGCACGTTATCATAGAACACATTGGTATGCGTGCTGTCAAAAGTGATGAGCGTAACTCGCTGCTCCAAATTCTTATGCGCCTTCTGCATTTTCTGAATGGTGGCAAGGGTCTCGTTGATTCCCACCAAAGCCTGACGGCGGATAATACTCATGCTTCCACTCTCGTCTACTACTAAAAGATTGAATACTCGTTTCATAACTTGTTTTCTCCTCATTTTTAAAATAATCCTACTTTCGATGGATTCAGAAATACGGCCGTTGTCTTCTTCCTTTATCTATTATAAGAAAATAACGAACCTAAAATTAAGCAAGGGAGAAAAATGGCAATAAAAAGAGGGTGTGTCATAAGTCTGTGACACACCCTCTTAACAAACAATTTCTACTTCAAAACTACTAAAAACAATTATCTTGGCAGGTTGAAAGCCTTAGTCATTTCGGCCATTTCCTCCTGGCTCATACCATCAGGTTCAAAACCCATACATTTGGCATCGATATATATCTTTGCACTCTTGGAGAGTACGTCTATCTGGTCGAAGGCATCCATCACGTCAAGACCCTTGGCGAATACGCCATGCTTCTCCCACATCACTACGTCGTAGTCTTCCAACTCCTTCAGAGTTCCCTCGGCAAGTTCCAGACTGCCTGGCAACTTATAAGGAACAATACCCAGTCCGAGCGGACAGAATGCCTTGGTCTCAGGAATCATGCTCCAGAGCAAATTGCTCAGCACGTCCTTGCCCATAAACTTCTTGTTGTGGCTCATGGCAATGAGCTCGATGGGATGAGTATGAACTGTGGCCTTATAGTTGGAACCTTTCTCGATAAGACGGGCATGAACCGACAGATGGCTTGGCAACTCGGATGTAGGCATCACGGCATTGTCGGCAATGATTTCGTAGCTGGCACAATCGTCCAGAATACGAATGACAGAACCATTGTCCATAGGCCAACGAGCCAAGTCGCGCATTCGCTTGCCTGTTCCCTTGCAGAAGAAGTAACAGCCCTTCAGCGCAGGCAGGACAGTACCTATCTGCTTCACTTCGCTGATGGCAGGCAGCGCCTTCATCTCGTCATCAACAAGGTCGGTCACATTAACCGTAATATTGCCACCATTACGCTCAGCCCAACCATTCTGCCAAAGATAGCCAGCTACCTCGGCAATCTTATCCACTTCCTTCTTTAAGGCAGGACGACCCACTAAAACACTTTTCATTTCTTGATTGTTTGTATTACTGGTTGCAAAATTAACACGAAAATCTGACTATCGACCTAAAGTTTTGATATTTTAGCCAAGACTTTTGACAAGTTACAAAAATAATTTGTATCTTTGCACGTATGAATTCATTGAACACCAACAACATCAAATGGAGCGAGAATGTAATCATCGCTGATGCAGACTATATCGACAAGGTGGCATTCGACCTTATCGTAAACTTTGAGCGTATGATCAACCGCCGCATCCAGCCTGCCGACATGGCTCAGTGGGCTGTATGTATTGCCCTCGACGGTGGACTAAGAGAAGGTGAGCACGAGACGCAACTGGTGCTCATACACAGCCAGCAATCGAAGGCGATGCAGAACTTCCGCCCTTCCGACTACGAGAAGGACCTAAATGCCCAGGCCTTCAAGGATCCACGTCTGGGCGAGTTCGTCATCTCTTCATATCCTACGGAAGAAAAGATGGTGGGCAAAGACGATTTCCTCGTAGACGTAGCCCGCACGGTTTGCAATGCCAAGGAGGTGAAACGAGTGATGATCATTCCCAACTCGGAAGAAGGCGATGCCTACGACCAGTTGCGCGACATGCTTCGCAAGGTAGACGACGAGAAACGCGTCACTCTCTTTGCCATGCAGCCTCTTCCCGGCGGCAACTTCCGACAAGAAATACTGGGTTATTCGCTGATGAATGCCTTAGGCATATCAGCAAATGAAATAAAATAAGCTGATGAATATCAGCAAATGAAATAAAATGAACTGATGAATGCCTTAGGAATATCAGCAAATGAAATAAAATGAACTGATGAATGCCTTAGGCATATCAGCAAATGAAATGAGCTGATGAACGTCAGCAAATGAAATGATCTAAAACAAGAAATAATAACATTAAACATTTATACTTAAATGAGTAGAGTACTTATGATTGGCGCAGGTGGCGTCGCTACCGTGGCAGCCTTTAAAATTGTCCAGAACCAGGACGTTTTTACAGAGTTCATGATTGCCAGCCGCCGCAAGGAGAAATGCGACAAGTTGGTGAAGTCTATCCACGATAAAGGCTACAAGATGGACATCCAGACAGCCGAGGTGGATGCCGACGATGTGGAGCAGTTGAAAGCCCTCTTCAACAGCTACAAACCTGAGTTGGTCATCAATCTCGCTCTGCCCTATCAGGACCTCACCATCATGGACGCCTGCTTAGCCTGCGGTTGCAACTATATGGACACGGCCAACTACGAGCCCAAGGACGAGGCTCACTTTGAGTATTCATGGCAATGGGCTTACAAGGACAAGTTTGAAAAAGCTGGTCTTTGCGCTATCCTTGGCTGCGGCTTCGACCCTGGTGTTTCGGGCATTTTTACTGCATACGCTGCCAAGCATCACTTCGACGAGATTGAGGTTCTCGACATTGTAGACTGCAATGCCGGCAATCACCACAAGGCTTTCGCAACCAACTTCAACCCAGAAATCAACATCCGTGAGATTACCCAGAAAGGTCTGTGGTATAAGAATGGTGAATGGATTGAGACCGACCCTCTGTCTATCCACAAGCCTCTCACCTATCCTAACATCGGTCCTCGCGAGAGCTATCTGATGCACCACGAGGAGCTGGAGAGCCTGGTAAAGAACTATCCTACCATCAAGGAGGCTCGCTTCTGGATGACATTCGGTCAGCAGTATCTCACCTATCTCGACTGTATAGAGAATCTCGGCATGAGCCGCATCGACGAGATAGAATACGAGGCTCCATTGGCCGACGGCTCCGGCAAGACTGCCAAGGTGAAGATCGTACCACTGCAATTCCTCAAGGCCGTATTGCCTAACCCTCAGGACCTCGGCGAGAACTACGATGGAGAGACCTCTATCGGTTGCCGCATCCGCGGAAAGAAGGACGGCAAGGAGCACACCTATTATGTTTACAACAACTGCAAGCATCAGGAAGCATACAACGAGACCGGCATGCAGGGCGTAAGCTATACCACGGGTGTGCCAGCCATGATCGGCGCCATGATGTTCCTCAAGGGCATCTGGAAGAAACCAGGTGTATGGAACGTTGAGGAGTTCGACCCAGATCCATTCATGGAGCAGCTCAACAAGCAGGGATTGCCTTGGCACGAGGTGTTCGACGGCGACTTGGAGATTGACTAATCATTATCAAAATAACCCCCTTAGTGACGGCGAAGACAGAAAGGTACTATTCATACCAAGCCGTTTTTATCGTCACTAAGTCATAAAACATTAGAAAGATATGGCAAAGAAAGACGAAATAAAGGAAGGAACCCTGAACCCCAACGAGGGTAAGCTGAAGGCCCTTCAGGCTGCCATGGCCAAGATAGAGAAAGATTTCGGTAAGGGATCTATCATGAAGCTTGGCGACGAGCACATTGAGAATATAGAGGTGATTCCTACTGGAAGTATCGCCCTCGATATGGCCTTGGGCGTAGGCGGCTACCCCAAGGGACGAATCATTGAAATCTATGGTCCGGAATCTTCTGGTAAGACCACACTTGCCATCCATGCCATCGCAGAGGCTCAGAAAGCTGGAGGTATTGCCGCATTCATCGATGCCGAGCATGCCTTCGACCGTTTCTATGCTGCCAAGTTGGGCGTAGATGTTGACAACCTGTGGATTTCGCAGCCCGACAATGGTGAGCAGGCGCTTCAGATAGCCGACCAGCTGATCAGTTCGGCTGCGGTAGACATCGTCGTCATCGACTCTGTGGCTGCCCTGACTCCTAAGAAGGAAATTGAGGGCGACATGGGTGACAATGTTGTAGGACTCCAGGCCCGACTGATGAGCCAGGCTCTGCGCAAGCTCACTTCTACCATCAGCAAGACCAATACCACCTGTATCTTCATCAACCAGTTGCGCGAGAAGATAGGTATCATGTTCGGAAATCCTGAGACAACAACGGGTGGCAACGCCCTGAAGTTCTACGCTTCTGTACGCCTCGACATCCGTAAGGCTACAGCCATCAAGGATGGCGATAATGTTATCGGAAACCTGGTGCGCGTAAAGGTGGTCAAGAACAAGGTGGCTCCTCCTTTCCGCAAGGCTGAGTTCGACATCATGTTTGGCGAAGGCATCAGCCACGCAGGCGAAGTTTTCAATCTGGGCGTGGAGCATGGCATCATCAAGAAGAGCGGAAGCTGGTACAGCTATAATGGCTCCAACCTGGGACAGGGTGCCGACCCAACCAAGCTGATACTGAAGGACAACCCTGAGCTTCTCGAAGAAATAGAAGCCAAGGTACGCGAGGCGCTTGCCAATGCAGAATAAGTAAGATGTTGTTTGTCCTCATGACTAATACTACGCATGATGGCAGCTCTATAAAGAAATAAGAAATCCCCGACAGTAGGAAGCAATATCCTAACTGTCGGGGATTTCTTATTTCATTCTTCTTATTTCATACATCTCTTATAGAAGACGATAGGTAAAACATTGCCTACCAGCATCTATGCGCAACAAAGAGATGCCTGATGTTGCTCCTTGTAGGGTAAGGACGGCATGTTTTCCGTCGGCTGAAGTGGTCTGCTGAAGCAGTCGACCAGCCACATCATATAGTCGCAACTACTTTAGTTCTGTCCCCGAAACGATGATTCTACCACCCTCTCGCTTAATGGTGAAAGAAGGTGATATACTTCTTGGCTATCTCTACAGCTTGTTTCGGATAGACATCTTTGCTATAAGCAGCTTGGCAGACGGCTACTAACATCCACACGACCAGTGAGCATATCACTGTCAGGGAGCAGCCATCAGCCAAGGAGTGGTGTTTATTCAACATATTTCTATTACGTATTCTTCGAATTATAGGAAAGCAATGGTCAGACCAGCCATCACGATGCTGACCATTGACATGAGTTTGATAAGAATGTTGAGCGACGGACCGGAAGTGTCCTTGAACGGGTCGCCTACGGTATCGCCCACAATAGTCGCCTTGTGGTTCTCGCTGCCCTTTCCTTCAAAGCTTCCCTCTTCTATCATCTTCTTGGCATTGTCCCATGCACCTCCCGAATTGGACATGAACACAGCAAGGGTAAAGCCTGCTGCCAGACCGCCGGTGAGAAGTCCGAGAACTCCAGTCACACCCAACACAAGACCCACAACGATAGGAATAATGATGGCGAGCAAAGAAGGGATGATCATCTCGCGTTGTGCGCTACGGGTACTTATCTCCACACATCGACCATAGTCAGGCGTAGCTTTGCCTTCGAGTATTCCCTTGATCTCACGGAACTGCCGGCGAACCTCCTGAACCATCGATTCTGCAGCACGGCCTACTGCTCCCATGGTCAAGCCACAGAACAGGAATGCTGCCATGGCTCCGAGGAATACTCCAACTAAAACCTTAGGGTTGATGAGGTTTACCTGGAAGAAGTTGATGAAATCTATTGTTGTTGCATTCGAAGGATCGAAGACATTGCCTGCTGCGTCTACATACTGTTTTCCGTTCTCTACGGCACGTATCATGGCTATCTTGATCTCCTCGATGTAGGATGCAAGAAGGGCAAGAGCCGTCAGAGCTGCAGAACCGATGGCAAAGCCCTTGCCTGTGGCAGCTGTCGTATTGCCCAGGGCATCGAGCGCATCAGTACGCTCACGAACCTCCTTGCCCAATCCGCTCATCTCAGCATTTCCGCCAGCATTGTCGGCTATAGGTCCATAGGCGTCTGTGGCAAGTGTAATGCCGAGAGTCGACAGCATGCCCACTGCCGCGATGCCGATACCATAAAGGCCGGTGCTGATAGATTTGGCCGACAGCGACATATCGAAGCCATTGGCACAAAGATAACTCAGCATGATGGCTACAGAGATGGTGACAACGGGAATCATGGTGGAAATCATTCCCGTGCCTATACCTTTTATAATAACTGTGGCAGGACCTGTCTGCGATGCCTCGGCTATCTTCTGTGTAGGCTTATAACTCTGAGAGGTGTAATATTCTGTTGCCTGTCCGATGATGACTCCAGCCACAAGACCACAGATGACCGAGAAAGAAAGGCCGAGCCAGTTCTCTATGTCCAACAGATAGAGAATGGCGAATGTGGCAACGGCTATAAGTGTCGCACTGACATTGGTGCCAAGTCCCAACGAGTGGAGAAGCTCTTTCATGGAAGCGCCTTCCTTTGTACGAACCAAGAAGATGCCGATGAGAGACAGGAAGATGCCGATGGCTGCGATAACCATAGGTGCGATGACGGCACGCAGCTGCATATCGCCATTCATGGCAAAAGCCGTGGCTCCCAAGGCGGCTGTCGACAATATCGAACCGCAATAGCTCTCGTAGAGGTCGGCTCCCATTCCTGCCACATCGCCCACATTGTCGCCCACATTGTCGGCTATGGTAGCTGGATTGCGAGGATCGTCTTCTGGAATATTCGCCTCTACCTTGCCCACGAGGTCGGCTCCCACATCGGCAGCCTTGGTATAAATTCCTCCTCCCACACGGGCAAAGAGTGCCTGGGTGGAGGCACCCATGCCAAAGGTCAGCATGGTGGTGGTAATGGTGACAAGGGCTGTGGCCTCTCCTTCGTACACCGCATTAAGAACAATAAACCAGATGGCAATATCGAGCAAACCGAGTCCCACCACCACGAGTCCCATCACGGCACCGCTCCGGAAGGCTATCTTCAGACCTTTGTCCAGTCCGGTGCGTGCACCATGGGCTGTACGGGCAGAAGCATAAGTAGCGGTCTTCATGCCAAAGAATCCTGCCAAACCAGAGAAGAGTCCGCCGGTGAGGAAGGCAAAGGGCACCCATGGATTCTGCACCTTCAGCACATAAGCCATGAAGGCGAAAACAATGGCGAGAACGACGAAGACGGCCGTCACCACCTTGTACTGCTGCTTGAGGTAAGCCATAGCACCCTTTCTTACATGCTCTGCAATTTCTTTCATCCTGTCTGTTCCCTCATCCTCCTTCATCATGGTGCGGAAGAAGAACCATGCCATTCCCAATGCCACAACGCTGGCTAATGGAATGAGCCAAAATACTAATGGAATGCTGTTCATAATGCTATATTTGTTGGTTAGTAATAATTCCATTTATTCGTTAGTGTATAACGACTGTGCAAATATAATAAATTTATTAATACGAAAGAGGAAAAACTGAATATTTATTTAATAAGCCCTCGAATTTAATGTTCAGATACTATGTAATATAACGACAACACGGGCTATTAAAGACAAATATTTGGTAGTAATCATATTGACATTTGATAGAAAGCAAAAATACGTTTGATAGAAAGCATAGATGTCTTTGCCTGAAAGCATAGATTGCTCGAAATATAGCTTCGCTAACGATTGAAGCAGGTTTAGTTATTTATGGATTGGAGTTTTCGTTGTGACAGGCTGTCTCGTAATTTGCGTATATAAAGCCTTTGTCGCCTAAAGTAAGATGTCTTTTTCTTATTATTTTATTTTCTGTATTTTAGCTAAGAATATAATAATAAGAAAAAGACTTCTGTCTGATAATCAGCATAATATAAACCTATTAACAAAAATTTATTTTTCGATTATTATTTTTTTAGCCATCAAATTGAATCGTACCATCTAATAGTAATCGGCATGAAAGCAATGGGGCTGTTACCGCTGCGCTCATGCCGATTGGGAAATAGCAATATGTGTTCATATTATTTTTAACACTCTTACTACATGGTTTTGCACTGTTCCCAAGTAGTGTAGTGTGTAAAGCACGGTATTGGAAAAGTGCAATGATAAATGATAATTTAGAGGCGATGGCAAAGCAACTCTATGACTATTGGTTTGTG
>OMCT01000059.1_pt1 | contig 81557 bp, 66 predicted proteins | sample 1674301 | NCBI WGS metagenome assembly OMCT01 (sample SAMEA103958158, study PRJEB25191) | human gut metagenome
TTCATTGTCTTCAAGCTGTTAGGGTTCTATACGCAAGCGGAGTATCACACTGCCAGCGGACGCATCGATATGGTAGTGAAGACGGATAAGTACATTTATGTCATGGAGTTCAAGCTGGACGGCACCGCCGAAGAAGCGTTGCAGCAGATTAACGACAAGCAGTATGCCCTGCCCTTTGCCTCCGACTCACGGAAACTGTTTAAGGTAGGCGTGAACTTCAGCAAGGAAACGCGAGGGATAGAGGGGTGGCTGATAGAAGATTAACATTATTACAGAGAGTCAATATACTATTTTATCATTATTGCAAACATCTTTAAAGTTATGAAAAAAGGAGTCTTGTATGTGGCCCTTGCCGGCCTGTTGTTTTCGTCTTGTTGCACTATCTTTACCGGTTCGCGCCAATCGGTAACGTTCATGGCGCCCAACGGCACCAAGATTTTTGATGCGGCGACCAATGTGAAGATTGCCGAAGTGAAGGAAGAAAACACTGTAACTGCCAAAATCAAAAAGAGCCGCGAGGACAAACAACTGATAGCCCGCAAGGAAGGTTTCAATCCTACACCTTTCCTGCTCGAAACCAATTTCAATGCTTCCAGTCTGTGGAATATTCTTTTCTGGCCTGGTTTCCTGGTTGACTTTGGAACCGGAAAGATGTTCAAGTGGGACAATACCATTGTGAACTTAGAGTTGGAACCTGCTGAGAAACAGACCGAAGGAGCCGAATGAAAGTACCTGTTTAAGGGACTGCTTTCTTTCAGGCACGGATTACGCGGAGACTCACGGATTATTTTCCGGTGTTTTTCCGTGTAATCCGTACCTGAAAAATGATTACTATATCCTTTATTTACTTCTTTATCACTGCCCTCACCACGAACCAGGCGTGATGAACCACGGTACTCAGCCAGCCGTAATGCTTCGTCATGATGCGGAAACGTTCGTGCAGCGAAGCCTTGTGGTTGCGGGTGGTCATGCCTTCCTCTAAATAATCGATCAGAGTGAGGTGCGTATTGTGCAATACCTTTGACTTTTTCATGATGCGGATGCACCAGTCGAAGTCGGCCGAAAAGCGGTAGCTGAGGTCGTAGGGCTCGGCCAGCGTGCGCTTGGCGAAGAATGCCTGATGGCACACCAACATCCCATGTCGGAAGCTGCGCCACGTCAGATGTTCGGGTGCTTGAAGACGGCGCATGCGTACAAAGTGTCCTTCGGCATCGACCAGTTCCGTTTCGCCATAGAGTACGTCGGGCAGTTCGGTCAGTTCGCGCAGGGTGTGCACCATCTGTTGCAGGGTGTCGTCCTCGTGGAAGCTGTCGCCCGCGTTGAGGAAGCAGACGTAGTCGCCCGTGGCAAGGCGGAGGCCTTTGTTCATGGCGTCGTACAGTCCCTTGTCAGGTTCGCTTACGACGGTGGCGATGCGGTCGCGATAGCGGTTGATGATGGACAGGGTACGGTCCTTCGAGGCGCCGTCCACGATGATGTACTCCACATGGTGGTAGGTCTGCGCAATGACGCTTTGGATGGTATCTTCGATGGTAGCCTGGGCGTTATAGCAGACGGTAATGACGCTGAACTTCGGTGTGAGGTGATTATGCATTGCTTCCGGTGACTTTGTTGTAGAGATCGGTGAACTTCTTGGCGATGACCTGTTCCGAGTAGTGTGTCACTACTTTCCGGTAGGCTTCCTCGGACAGGCTGTTGTAGCCCGGGTCGGTCAGGGTCCAGTAGATGCCGTTGGCCAGGTCTTCCGACGATTTGTACTGTGCGACGTAGCCGTTGTGCAGGTGGTCTATCATCTCCGGTATGCCGCCTACGTTGAAGCCTACGCAGGGGATGCCGCATGCCATGGCTTCCATGATGGTGTTGGGCAGATTGTCCTGCAACGAGGGAGTGACGTAGATGTCAACCGAATTGTAGATGTTGACCAACTGGTGCTCGTCGTGTACGAAGTCCAGCGGATAGACTTTGAAGGGCAACAGATTCTCCAATTGCTTCGACTGGTTGCCGAAAGCCACGATACCCAGTTCCTTCACCAGTTCGGGATGTTTTCCGGCCAGCAGTTTGCACGACTCAATCAGGTATTGCATGCCTTTGCGCGGGTCGGTGATTTTCACCGAGCCGAACAGTATCAGCTTGATGTCCTGCGGCAGCATGCACCGGCTTCGCGCTTCCTGCTTGCTGCGTGGCTTGAAGAGGTTGGTATTGATGGCGTTGGGGATGCTGATGATGTTCTGTCCCGTCAGCAACGCACTTTTCCGTGCCATGCCTTCGAGCCAGTGGCTGCATGCCACGAACGTGACGGGGTGGTTGCGGTAGAGCTCGCGTTTCTTGCGGAACACGCGGTTGGAAAGGTCTTTCCGGCTTCCGCCGCCATAGAGTTGGGGACAGTGGTGGCACTCTTCTTCGTAGAGGCTGCAATCGCCGGCGTAGTGGCAGATGCCGGTTGCGGGCCACATGTCGTGCATGGTCCACACGATGGGCTTCCCCGAATCGAATATCTTTTTCAGGTTCTTCAGCGAGAGCATTCCCTGGTTGATCCAATGCAGGTGGATGACGTCGGCCTGCTGGAATTCGGGCAGTGAGGTGATGTCCGTACCGGTGTTGGCAATGTCGATGGCGAACAGGTTGTGCTTCTTGAAGCGGTTGGCCTGCCAGATGCGGATGCGTTCCCACACAAATTTCCATACTAACCGCCAGCTGCGGTCGAGCGACACGACGGTGATCTGTTCGGTCTGCTTGTCGCGCACCAGCATTTTGGCCTTGATGCCGTTGTTCTTCAGGGCTTCCATCAGCCGGCTACAGGCTATGGCGGCACCACCGATTCGTTCGGATGTATTGATCAATAGTACTCTCATCTTTTTGAATGGTCAATTGAAAAATAGAGAATAGACAATGAAATGCCCGTTATTTGCTGCAAAAGTAGTGGTTTTCGACGAGAAACGGTGCAAAGTCACACATATTATTTGTACTTTTGCCCGTGTTATGACTCAACTTTGGCAAGCTTAAGTTGCAGTTGACGAGTTGACAAGTTGACGAGTTGACAAGGCGTTGGCGACGGGTCGTTTCGAGCAGCACTCTGTCGGGCAGGGCATTCCAGCCTTGTAAACTTGTTGACTGAAGCCTTGTCAACGATTAAGTTGGGCACTTGCGAAACTTAAATTATGACAAAGAACTAAATATATATTCTGTATGAAGAAGGTTGTATTTGTAGGATTGGGGTACATCGGCCTGCCCACCGCGGCTGTAGCAGCCCATCATGGTTATCAGGTGGTGGGAGTAGATGTCAATCCCTCGGTAGTGGAAACCGTCAATCAGGGAAAAGTACATATCGTGGAGCCCGACCTGGAGCGGGTGGTGCGCGAAGCGGTGCAGAGCGGAAGCCTACGTGCTGTCGCCAAACCCGAAGAGGCCGACGCCTTTTTCATCGTGGTTCCGACGCCCTTCAAGCAGAACCACCGTGCGGACATCACGTACGTAGAGGCGGCTACCCGTTCGGTCATCCCCTGCCTGAAGCCTGGCAACCTGTTTGTCATCGAATCGACTTCGCCTGTGTTCACCACCGAGCGGATGGCCGAACTCATCTTCAGCCAGCGTCCCGAACTGAAGGGACAGATCTTCATCGCCTACTGTCCCGAGCGTGTGTTGCCTGGCAATACCCTTTACGAACTGGTGCACAACGATCGTGTAATAGGTGGCATCGATGAGGCTTCGACCGACAAGGCCATCGAGTTCTACTCCGCCTTCGTGCAAGGTAAGCTGCACCGTACCAATGCCCGTACGGCCGAGATGTGCAAGCTGACGGAGAATTCCAGCCGCGACGCGCAGATTGCCTTTGCCAACGAGCTGTCCATGATTTGCGACCGTGCCGGTATCAACGTGTGGGAGCTCATCGAACTGGCCAACAAACACCCGCGTGTCAACATCCTGCAACCCGGTTGCGGCGTGGGCGGACACTGCATCGCCGTAGACCCGTGGTTCATTGTTTCAGACTATCCCGAGCAGGCACAGCTCATCAAGCGCGCCCGCGAGACCAACGACTATAAGGCCGACTGGTGTGCCAACAAGGTGATGGAAGCCTGCCGCAAATTTGTTGAGGAGCAGGGACGCGAGCCGGTAGTGGCTTGCATGGGACTGGCTTTCAAGCCCAATATCGACGACCTGCGCGAGTCGCCTGCCAAGTACATCGCCTCGCGTGTGGTTTCGGAGAGCCGTGCCGACGTGCTGATTGTGGAGCCCAACATCGAAACCCATCCCAGCTTCCACCTGACCGGCTATGAAGAGGCTTACCGTCGGGCCGACATCGTGGCGTGGTTAGTGCGCCATACGCCCTTCCTCAGCATCCCTAAGGACAGCTCGAAGATAGAGCTGGACTTCTGCGGGGTGAGAAAATGAAATAAAAACAGACTGACCCATGAAAAAGATACTGCTTGTTTTCGGTACCCGCCCCGAAGCCATCAAGATGGCACCGTTGGTGAAAGCCCTGCAAGGCGACCGTGAGGCTTTTGAAACCCGTGTTTGCGTCACTGCCCAGCACCGCCAGATGCTGGATCAGGTGCTCGAAGTGTTTGACATTGTGCCCGAATACGACTTGAACATCATGGCGCCCAATCAGGACCTGTACGACATCACTTCGCGTGTGCTGCTGGGCTTGCGCGACGTGCTGAAGGACTTCCGTCCCGACGTGGTACTGGTTCACGGCGACACTACGACTTCTATGGCCGCTTCGCTGGCTGCCTTCTACATGCAGATACCCGTAGGACACGTGGAAGCAGGGCTGCGCACGTACAACATGCTGTCGCCCTGGCCCGAGGAGATGAACCGTCAGGTGACCGACCGCATCACTTCGCTCTACTTTGCTCCTACCGATCAGTCGCGGCAGAACCTGCTGCGCGAGGGCGTGGCCGACGAAAAGATATTCGTTACCGGAAACACAGTCATCGACGCCCTGCTGATGGCAGTGGACATCATCGACCACAAGCCGGGCATGAAGGAAAAGGTACATGCCGAACTCCTGTCCAAGGGTTACGAGGTGGGCCGTCGTCCCTACATCCTTGTCACCGGACACCGTCGCGAGAACTTCGGCGAAGGCTTCCGGCACATCTGCCGTGCCATCCGTGAGATTGCCGGTCGTCATCCGGAGATGGACATCGTCTATCCCGTCCATCTGAATCCCAATGTGCAGAAGCCCGTCTATGAACTGCTGTCGGGCCTGGACAACGTACGCCTGATTGCCCCGTTGGACTATCTGCCTTTTGTTTACGCCATGCGTCACTCCACCCTGCTGCTGACCGACAGCGGCGGCGTGCAGGAAGAGGCTCCTTCGTTGGGCAAGCCGGTACTGGTGATGCGCGACACCACCGAGCGTCCCGAAGCCGTGGAGGCAGGAACGGTGAAGTTAGTGGGTACGGATGCCGATGCCATCGTGGCCAACGTGTCCGAACTGCTGACGGATGCGGATATGTACCGCCGCATGTCCGAGACTCACAATCCTTACGGCGACGGCCGTGCCTGCGAACGGATTGTAAAGGCACTGACCGAGGCCGTACGCTGAGGCTTCCGGTCGGCTTTGGGCTGGGACGGCTGTGGCCGCCAGCCTGTCTTCTGATGCTATTTCCCCGGTGATATGATTGCTGCACGTCCGCTGCACTGTCAGTGCACGCCCGCTGCAGAGTTACTGCACGCTCGTTGCAGAGCCACTGCACGCTTGTTGCAGAGTTACTGCACGCTTGTTGCAGTGTCACTGCACGCCTGTTTGCAGCGTCACTGCACACTTGTTTGCAGTGCGACTGCAACCTGTGTGCAGCACGAACGGCACCTGTATTCGGGCCGGCAGACGTCAGCGACGGAGGAAATCGGCGAAGGCTTTCAGGTAGCGTTCGCTGACGGTGTCGATGTTGATTTGCTCGCGGATGATGCGTTCCGACTCCTGTCCCATGCGGCGGCACTCCTGAGGCGAGGCCAGCAGTTGGAGAATCTTTTCGGTCAGACTGTCGGCATCGCCGTCGCGGAAGAAGAGGCCGTTCCGTCCGTCGGTCACCAAGTCGCGCTCGGTACTGTCGCACACGGAGCAGACCACGGGCAGGGCGTAGGTCATGGCGTCGTTGATGGACAGTCCGCCCATGCCGGCCAGCACATAGACGGTTGCCTCGTTCATGTAAGCTCCCAGTTCCTTCGGGTCGTAAACGGCGCCGATGAAGCGCACGCAGCCACGCCCGTCAACCCCGTTCTCTTCCTTGCTGCGGAGGGGCAAGCCTAAGGCAGTGGCTTGCTTCTTCAGGTTGTCCAGTTCGGGACCGTTGCCCACGATGACTAATTCGGCGTCGGGATATTGGGTCAGCGTCCGGGCGAAAGCTTCGATGAGCAGGTCCACTCGTTTCCATTTTACCAACCGCCCGATGTGGAGCAGCCGCCTTTCCGACGGTGGCAACAGGGCGGGGGCAGCCAGTACGGCAGCCTTCTCGCGCCACAGGGCTTCGGTGTCTGTCGAGTTATAGGTGACGTGAATCTGTTCGCGCTTCACGCCGTACGAAGGCAGGATGTCGTAGGCCGCCGTGGAGTAGTTGAGGGTACCTGCGACGCGGGCATAGCAGTATTTGCGGATGCGGGCCGTCAGCCACTGGCGCAGGTAGAAAGCCTTGCCCGTGCTGAGCAGGCGCATGCCTTCGTCGTACATGGGGTGTTGGCGGAAGTAATCGCGTATCTGTCCGTAAGGCGGTGTCTGGAAGGGAATCTCGCGAATCACCAACCGGGCGCCACAACGCTTCAGGGCACGGCGCAGCGACGGCTGGAAGAAGACCTGCAGAAAGTAGGGCCAGCCCAGCACAACGATGTCGGGGCGTTCGTCGGCAATGACGTCGGGCAGGGCGGGGAATCCGCTTTTGCCGTAATACATCTTCTTTTCCTGTGTATTGAGGTGGCGGTAAGCACCCTCTTCCACCATCTTGACGCCTTTGCCGATGGTGGCATTTCCTTTCCGGGGGCTGACGACGGTGATGTCGGCTCCCTTGGTCTGGAGTTTCTCTAACATGGCGTTCAGGTAGTGGGGCATTCCGCCGAAGGTGAATAGTACTTTCATGATGGTTAATGATAAATGGTTAATGGTGAATGGTGAAGGGTTCAGGTATAGCTTTTCAGGATGGGGACCAGACGTTGCAGGCTGTGCTGTGCGGTGTAGGCGGCCGGTCCTTCGGGGCGGGGCACACCGTCGCGGCAGAGGCGGACGATGGCTTCGCGGCAGGCTTGGGTATCGTTCTCGGCAATGGCAATGCCTGTGCCGTAGTGCTCTACCCGCCGCCCCATGCACTGTCCGCTGCTTACCACGATGGGACGGCCGAAAGCGGCGGCCTTGGTCAGCAGGTTGCTGCTGCCGCTGAAATGGCGGTAAGCGGCAAAGACTACGTCGCTGGCAGCTATCAGGGCATTGAAGCAGGCTTCGTCGGGAATGCGCTCCAGGGCGAACAGGCAGTTGGCGTGGGCGGCTTCGAAGGCCTTGACCCGCCGGGTCTGCTCTTCGGTCAGCCACGACTTTCCTGCCATCAGGAAGAAGTATTCGTCCGCGGGCAGGGTGGGAATGACGCTCAGCAGCAGGTCGATGCCCTTGCGGGTGCCGATGGAGCCTGTCAGCGAAACGATTTTCCGTCCGGCGGCCCGTTCGCGTAGCGTATGCAGCAGGGGATAACTCTCGTCGGGTTGTGACAGGTCGGCAAAGTCGGGCAGGCAGTCGATGCGGGGCTGGAACTTCTTCAGACTGTCTGTGGAGAACTCGTTCAGTACACCTATTCCCCGGCAATGACGGCTGCGCAGGTAGGGACGGACGTCGGGCTGTCCCGGACGGTAGGCAGGCAGCATGGACTGTACCAGCAGCCCGCTCCACGGGTAGGGCATCAGGCGGTCGAACAGGGCGAGAGGCCCCAGCGTGGGCAGCAGATCGTCCAGGCAGGGAAAGTAAATCAAGTCGGGATGGAAATCGCCGATTTGCCTGTTGATGGCAGACAGGTTTTGCAGGCGGATGCAGGCGTTGTGCAGCACCGTCAGTTTCTTGCGGATGGGTTGGCCGACGGGCAGCGGACGTAGCGGACGGGTGTCGATGGGCACGAAGGTGGCTGCTTGTTCGGTACCCGATGCCCGCGGGGCGCACAGCAGGACATCGTGTCCCAGACTGGCCCAGGCAAGGGTAAATTCTTTATAGTAAGTCTCGCGGTGACCGGAGACGGAGCAATCGATGACGGCTATCTTCATTTTTTCTTTCTGTTCGTTTCGGTGTTGGGGTTCATGGGGTGTTTGTCTGCTGGCGGTCCTCGTCAGGCCTGTCCGGATTTGTGCGGGGCAGAGGTTTGCGGTGCGGTCTGCAGAGCTGCTTCATAGACGGCCTTTAGCTTCTGTCCCGCCAGGCCGAAGTCGAAGCGTTCGGCAATGGAACGGCGGATGGCAGCCTGGTCGAAGGTCTCGTAGCGGTCGTACAGCAGTTTCATCTTCTCGGCCAGCAGTCCGACGTCGCCAGGCGGTATCAGGTAACCGCTTTCGGGCGTGATGATGTCCTCCGGGCCGCCACAGACGGTGCCGATGGCAGGCATTCCGGTGGCCATGGCCTCGATGAACACGATGCCGAAGGTCTCGGCGTGCGAGGCCAGCACGAAGGCATCGCAGCGGGCCAGCAGGCGAGCCACTTCCTCGCGGGGCAACCGTCCTGTCAGGGTGACTTGCTGCTCTAAGTGCAGTTGTTGAATCAGGGCTTGCAGATGAGGCTGCTCCTCGCCGTCGCCGACAATGGCGAGCGACACGTGCGGCATCTGGCCGAAGCTGCGGCGGAAGGCTTCAATCAGTTCGGCAAATCCTTTCCGCGGGTTCAGGTTGCCCACGCTGACAAAGGTAAAGCTGCGTTCCTTGTCCGTATGGCGGTCGCCGGGGTGGAAGGTGGTGATATCCACAAAGTTGGGAATCACGGTGGCCTGGTCGGGGCGGGCCAAGTAGGGTGTCAGGTTCTTCCGGAGCAGCGAACCTACACAGATCACCTTGCGAGCCTGGCTGTAGGCAGTGCGCAACGTGGCGGCCTGGGTAGGCGTCACGTGCCCGTGGTTGATGGACGAAGCGTGCTCGGTGACCACGTAGGGAATGCCGTAGCGGCGGCAGGCCAGACGGGCGGCATAGCCGGCCCAGGTGCCGAAGTGGGCATGTATCAGGTCGGGCTTTCCGTAGTGGCGGATGTAGTTGCGCACGGCCAGCAGGGTCAGGTTGGCCCATATCAGTCCTCCGATGCGGGTAGTCAGCTTGGGGTTCCAGGCATGAAGGCGCAGGGTGACGAACGTGCCGTTGTCCTCGCGGGTAATCTGGAAGTGGCTTTCGTGGCAGAACCGCTTCCAGGTGAAGTCCTTGCGCAGCCGCTGTTCGGTATAGACCAGCCCGACGCGGCATCCGGCACGGGCTATCTGCATGGCCTGTTCGTGAAACATGTATCCGCGATGAGCGGGAGCTCCTGGCTCGGGATAGTACATGGGAAGAATCAGTATGTGCATGAGCTTGGGTTTTGAGGTGAAAGACGGAGGTTGTCGATGGCTTGCGCCAGTGCGTCGGAAGTGCCGCTTATCACTTTCCGGCAGAACATCTTGCCCGATTGAGTCAGCTTAGGCAGGTCGTCGGCGGTCAGTGCCTTGATGGCTTTGCCGTATTCGATGTAGTGCAGCGGGGTCAGACCCGACAGGCCGGGATAGTCTCCCCGGTGCAGCAGGGCGTGTGCCCCGAACGGGGAGTTGAAGACGAGGGTCTGGATGCACAGTTCGCTGGGTACGAAGCTGGTGCGGAAGTAGCTTACCAGTTGCTTCTCGGTGCAGAGCCGTTCATATACATAGCGTGCGCAGGGCAGGGTCAGTGCCCAGTAGTCGGAGCCGAAATAGACTTCCGCTTTCTTTCCTTTTATATAGGTATAGGGCGGTTTGCGGACGGGGAGCAGCTTCATCAGGTGGCGCGAGGCGACGATGAACTTGTTTTTCCACCACTGGCTCTTCCACTCCAGGTCGCGGAAGAAGTGGTAACAGACTATTTTGTTCCGCTGATAGGCAACGTGGCATTGCGACAGGTTCATGCCCATGATGAATTCCGTGTCGGCATGTTCGTCGAAGTAGCGGTGAATCTCCGCATTGTTCCACAGCGGATAGTCCTGTCCGCTCAGGCATACCACGCGGCCGTAGTCCACCCCGCTGCGGATGACGGCGGCCAGCAGTTCCTTCTGGTATTCCACCTGTTCCCAACCACCCCAGCTTACCCAGTGCGAGGGGACGAAGGTGACCTTTCCTTCTAACAGTTGTCGGAAGGGGCGGTCGTCGGCTTTGCGGTCGATGTGGACGTAGAAGTCGGCATTGTCGTCCAGTGCGGCTATTAAGCGTGCCAGGTGGGGCGCGTCTTTGTAGGCGGAAAGAATATAGGCTATGCGGCTCATACGATCTTTTTCTTTAAGAGGAATTGAATGCTTTCCTTGAAGATGACGGACTTCAACCGCCACAGAATCAGGGCATACAGTGCGGCTACGGTGACTATCTTCGTCCCCATGGACAGGTAGAGGTTGTCGATGTTGCGGGTCAGGTAGTGCGTGCCGATGGTCAGCAGGGCCGATAGCCCCAGATAGGGTGCGATGTCTTTCAGCATGTCTTTCAGCATAAGGCCGATTTCGAGATGGACGAAGCGGAACCATACGAAGAGCCAGCCGATGTTGATTACAACGAAGGCACGCAGCATCCATTGCATGCCAAAGGGGTACAGGGCGCAGGCGGTGACCAGTTGCAGCAGGCAGATGCCGATGGTGTTCCACATGTATACGGACGAATGTCCCCGGCTGATGACTAAGTTGGAGAACAGGCTGCTAATAGGAATGAAAGCCCCCCAGATGCAGAGCAGTTGCAGGATGTAAGCACTGGACAGCCACTTCTCGGTGATGGTGATGACAATCAGTTCACGGGCTATCAGGCTGAGCCCGAACATGGCGGGGAAAGAAATGAATGCCGTAAAGCGCAGCAACTTGCGGAACACGGCTAATTGACGTTCGCGGTCGTCGGAGATGCTGGTAAAGACGGGTTGGGCGATGCCGTTTATCATGTTGGTGATGAGCGTATGACCCATGCCGTTCCATTTGTTGGCTTGCGTAAAGTCGCCGACTTCGTGGGCAGAGTAGAACTTACCCAGTATCATCGAGAACAGGTTGTTGTTGACGATGTTGACGATGTTGGTCACAATCAGCTTGCTGCTGAAACCTATCATGCTGCGGATGGGGCGCAGGTCGATGTGCAGGCTGGGACGCCAGCGGGCAAAGTAGAAGTTGAGCAGTGTGACCACGCTGACGAATGACAGCGACTGAACGGCCAGACCCCAGTAGGCGAATCCGTTGGCAGCCAGCGTAATGCCCACAACGCCCGACACGCACAGGGCGGAAATGGAGATGATGGTGGTTTCCTTAATCTTGAGATGCTTGAACAGATAAGCCCGTGGCGCAATGCTCAGGCTGGAAATGACAAACCCCAGAAACAGCAGGCGCGACAGGGAAACAAGTTCGGGAATCCGGAAGAAACGGGCAATCAGCGGCGCGGCAAAGAACAGAATGAGGTAGAACGTAATGCTGCACAGCGTACTGAACCAGAAGACTGCATTGTAGTCGCGGTGCTCGGCCTGCTTCTTGTTGGTCAGTGCCGAGATGAATCCTCCTTCCTGCAGGGCAGAGGCAACGGCCGAAAAGACCGTAAGCAGTCCTACCATACCGTAGTCGGAACGGTCGAGCAGGCGTGCCAGAAAGATTCCGAAGACAAGGTTCAGCAGTTGTTGTATGCCGTTGCTGAATCCTCCCCAGAACAGGCCGCGGGCGGTTTTCTCTTTCAGAGTGCTTGGGCTCATACGTGCATGGAAAGATTCACCACAGAGGACACAGAGTTTCGCAGAGTCAGTTCATGTGTGTAACCATTGAAAAGAACTCTGTAAAACTCCGTGGTCTCTGTGGTGAGAATAATTTATTTCACTTCACTTCCCGGCTTCACCTCGCGCAGTACGGAAGTGACGGCCAGCGAACCGTCGTAGTCTTCGGCAGAGAGGATCATGCCCTGGCTGACGAGGCCGTTCTTGAACTGGCGCGGAGCCAGGTTGGCGATGAACAATACTTGCTTGCCTACCAGCTCTTCGGGTTTGTAGTGCTGGGCGATGCCGCTTACGATGGTGCGGTTCTCCAGACCGTCGGCAATCTTGAACTGGAGCAGCTTCTTCATCTTGGGTACGGCCGAGCATTCGAGTACGGTACCTACGCGGATGTCCAGCTTCTCGAAGTCTTCGAAGGGGATGACGGGCTTCACGGGGTTGGCCTTGTAGTTGGCGGCTTCGTTGGCCTTTTTGGTGGCCAGCAGCTTGTCCACCTGTGCCTGGATGGTTTCGTCGTCAATCTTCTCGAACAGCAGTTCGGGGGTGCCCAGCTGGTGTCCGGCGGGCAGCAGGTCGGTGCGTCCTAAGTTGGCCCAGTCAAAGCTTTCCATGTTCAGCATGTGGCGCAGGCGTTCGCTGCTGAAGGGCAGGAAGGGTTCGAAGGCGATGGCGAGGTTGGCCGTCAGCTGCAGGGCGATGTGCAGGATGGTCTGTACACGGTTCATATCGGTCTTGGCCAGTTTCCACGGTTCGGTGTCGGCCAGGTACTTGTTGCCGATGCGGGCCAGGTTCATGGCTTCCTTCTGTGCGTCGCGGAACTTGAAGACGTCGAGCAGTTTCTCTACTTCGCTCTTCACGTCGGCAAATTCTTTCAGCGTGTCGCGGTCGTAGTCGGTCAGTTCGCCACAGGCGGGCACTACGCCGTCGAAGTATTTCTTGGTGAGCTGCAGGGCACGGTTCACGAAGTTGCCATAGACGGCTACCAGCTCGTTGTTGTTGCGTGCCTGGAAGTCTTTCCAGGTGAAGTCGTTGTCCTTCGTCTCGGGAGCGTTGGCGGTGAGCACGTAGCGCAGCACGTCCTGCTTGCCGGGAAAGTCCTGCAGATACTCGTGCAGCCAGACGGCCCAGTTGCGCGAAGTGGATATCTTGTCACCTTCGAGGTTGAGGAATTCGTTCGAGGGCACGTTGTCGGGTAGGATGTACGAGCCTTCGGCTTTCAGCATGGCGGGGAAGACGATGCAGTGGAAGACGATGTTGTCCTTGCCGATGAAGTGGATGAGGCGTGTCTCGGGGTCTTTCCACCACTTCTCCCACGAGTCGGGCAGCAGTTCCTTGGTGTTGCTGATGTAGCCGATGGGGGCGTCGAACCATACGTAGAGCACTTTGCCCTCGGCGCCTTCTACGGGCACGGGGATACCCCAGTCGAGGTCGCGGCTCACGGCACGCGGCTGCAATCCCATGTCGAGCCACGACTTGCACTGGCCATAGACGTTGGGACGCCATTCCTTGTGGTCTTCCAGAATCCACTTGCGCAGCCATCCTTCGTGCTTGTCCAGCGGGAGGTACCAGTGCTTGGTCTCCTTCATGACGGGCTGGCTGCCGCTGATGGCGCTTTTGGGGTTGATGAGCTCGGTGGGGCTCAGCGTGGAGCCGCATTTCTCGCACTGGTCGCCATAGGCACCCTGGGCGTGGCAGCGGGGGCATTCGCCGGTGATGTAGCGGTCGGCCAGGAAGGTTTTGGCTTCTTCGTCGTAGTATTGCATGGAGGTCTTTTCGATAAATTCTCCCTTGTCGTAGAGTTTGCGGAAGAAGTCGGAAGCCGTCTTGTGATGTATTTCGGAAGTGGTACGGCCGTAAACGTCGAACGAGATGCCGAACTCTTTGAACGAGTCGCGTATCAGTGTGTGATAGCGATCGACGATGTCCTGCGGCGTGCAGCCTTCCTTCTTGGCGCGGATGGTGATGGGCACTCCGTGTTCGTCGCTTCCGCCGATGAAGATGACGTCTTCTTTTTTCAGTCTCAGGTAGCGGACGTAGATGTCGGCCGGTACATAGACGCCGGCCAGGTGTCCGATATGAACAGGTCCGTTGGCATAGGGCAGAGCCGATGTCACGGTGGTGCGTTTGAATTTCTTTTCCATATCTGTATGTATCTCTTTTGTTATGAACGCTTTTGGAAATAATTTATGTGCAAAGATAGCGGTTTTCTACCAATTTGGCGTATTCTTCCAGAATCTTTCCAGATTTGGGCTTCATCTTTGCAACGAACAAATGAGTATGACTAACTAATAAGAAAGGAAAAGATTATGAAATTGAAGATGTTTTTTGTGTTGCTGGCGGCCGGCCTGTTGAGCCTGAACCTGCAGAGTTGTGACGATGATGACAAAGGTATTGCCGTATCGGCAGAATTGCAGAATGCCTTCTCGGACAAGTATCCTGACACGCGTGTGATGAAGTGGGAGACGGAAGGTGGTCACTACGTAGCCGAATTCTATAATGACCGGTACGAGGCCGATGCCTGGTTTACCCCCGACGGTGTCTGGCAGATGACCGAGACCGACCTGCCCTACAACGCGCTGCCTGCAGCCGTGAGAAATGCTTTCCAAAGCAGCCAATACGCCCAGTGGAGGGTAGATGACGTGGACATGGTAGAGCGCAGAGCGATGGAGACGGTTTATGTGATCGAAGTAGAATCGGGCAATCAGGAAATAGACCTGCACTACAACGTTGACGGCATCCTTGTGAAAGAAGTATCGGATATGGGTGGAGGCGCAGGCAACTATCTGCCTTCCGAACTGACTGACGCCATGCGTGCCTTTATCGAAGAGCACTATCCCGGTGCCAGCATCATAGAGACGGACCTCGAACCCAACTGGATGGAAGTCGATATCATCCACGACCGCACAGCGAAGGAAGTACGCTTCACCACTACAGGCGAGTGGATTTCCACTTCGTGGGATGTTCGCTTGACCGATGTTCCGCAGGTTGTTAAAGATGCTGCCCAGGCCGCTTATCCCGGATTCAGAATGGACGATGCCGACTACGTGCAGACACCTGCCGGCGATTACTACCTGATCGAACTGGAGAAAGGCGAACAGGATGTGTATGTAAAGGTACAGGCAGACGGGACGGTGCTGAAATAACAGCTGCATTCCTTTGTCGGATTTTTCAGATACGGAGGGACACAGAGTACGAAGAAGGGGTAACGCCCGGCGTACTTCTGTGTCCCTCTGCTTTTTGCCATTGCTCCATCGGCTGCATCAGTCATGGCTTCCTTGTGTCCCTCATAGACTCTCTTCCCCTCTTCTTCCCACATTTCTATCATCTTTCTCCCACCTTTCGTTTCATCCCGCGTGCCGGGATGTATATCTCAGCGCGCGGGATGCATATCTCGGCACGCGGGATGTACATCTCGCGCCGCGAGACGTAAGTTTTCTAAAGGATAGGAGCATTCTTTCCGCTACATGGGCGGATGCTTCTGCCATACTTGGTTATTCCTTTCCCATACGTTTGATGCGCTTCCTGCGGATTTTCCATCCCTGCTTCTATTGTTCCTTTGCATAAAAAGAGTATATTTGTACAACATAAACGTATTAATCGAGCAACTATGATTACAACCCAATTACTGCATCCCGCCAGCATCGTCGTGGTGGGCGCTTCGAACAACGTACACAAGCCGGGAGGAGCTATCCTGAGAAACCTGATCAGCGGCGGTTACGCCGGCGAACTGCGTGCCGTCAATCCGAAAGAGACCGAAGTACAGGGTGTCAAGGCTTATGCCGACGTAAAGGACATTCCCGATACCGACCTTGCCATACTGGCTATTCCTGCCGCGATGTGTCCCGACGCAGTCGATGTGCTGGCTGCCGAAAAGCAGGTCAAGGCATTCATCATTCTGTCGGCGGGCTTCGGTGAGGAGACGCACGAAGGAGCCTTGCTCGAAGACCGCATCCTTGCCACGGTGAACCGGTACGGAGCCTCCCTCATCGGCCCCAATTGCATCGGCTACATGAACGCATGGCATCACAGTGTTTTCAGCCAGCCCATCCCGCAGCTGCATCCGCAGGGGGTGGACCTCATCTCCAGTTCGGGCGCCACGGCCGTCTTCATTCTGGAAAGCGCCGTGACCAAGGGCTTGCAGTTCAACTCCGTATGGTCGGTGGGCAATGCCAAGCAGATTGGGGTGGAAGACGTGCTGCAATACATGGACGAGCACTTCGACCCCGACCGTGACTCGCACATCAAGTTGCTCTACATCGAAAGCATCGGCGACCCCGACCGTCTGCTTTTCCACGCCTCTTCGCTCATCAAGAAGGGTTGCAAGATAGCTGCCATCAAGGCCGGGAGCAGCGAGAGCGGAAGCCGTGCGGCCAGTTCGCACACGGGGGCCATTGCCAGCAGCGATTCGGCTGTCGAAGCCCTTTTCCGCAAGGCAGGCATCGTGCGCTGCTATTCGCGCGAGGAGCTGACCACCGTAGGCTGTATCTTTACCCTGCCCGAACTCCGTGGAAAGAACTTTGCCATCATCACCCATGCCGGAGGTCCGGGCGTGATGCTGACCGATGCCCTGAGCAAAGGCGGGCTGAACGTGCCGAAGCTCGAAGGCCCCTTGGCCGATGAACTGAAGGCGCAACTCTATCCCGGTGCGGCGGTGGGCAACCCCATCGACATCCTGGCTACCGGTACGCCTCAGCACCTGAAGCTGTGTTTAGACTATTGCGAAAACAAGTTCGACAACATCGATGCCGTGATGGCCATCTTTGGTACGCCGGGTCTGGTGACGATGTTCGAGATGTACGAGGTGCTGCACGAGGCCATGCAGACTTGCCGTAAACCGATTTTTCCCATTCTGCCCTCCATCAATACGGCCGGAGCCGAAGTGGCCGACTTCCTGAAGAAAGGCCATGTGAACTTTGCCGACGAGGTGACGCTGGGCACTGCCCTGACCCGCATCATGAATGCTCCGCGTCCCGCCGCCAACGAAATCGAATTGTTTGGCGTCGATGTACCCCGCATCCGCCGCATCATCGACTCCATCGACACCGACGGCTACATCGCCCCCAATCTGGTACAGGCGCTGCTTCATTCGGCAGGCATACCGCTGGTCGATGAGTTCGTCTCGCCCAAGAAAGAAGAAGTGCTGGCATTTGCCCGCCGTACGGGATTTCCCGTAGTGGCCAAGGTGGTAGGTCCCGTCCACAAGTCCGACGTAGGCGGCGTGGTGCTCAACATCAAGACCGAGCAGCACCTGGCGCTGGAGTTCGACCGCATGATGCAGCTGCCCGAAGTGACCGCCGTCATGGTTCAGCCCATGCTGAAGGGTACGGAGCTGTTCATCGGTGCCAAGTACGAGGAGAAGTTCGGTCACGTCGTGCTGTGCGGCTTGGGCGGCATCTTTGTCGAAGTGCTGAAAGACGTATCGTCGGGTCTCGCCCCGCTGTCCTACGAAGAAGCCTACTCCATGATCCACTCCCTCCGTGCCTATAAGATAATCAAGGGCACACGCGGCCAGAAGGGCGTCAACGAAGACAAATTTGCCGAAATCATCGTCCGCCTCTCCACCCTTCTCCGCTTTGCCACGGAGATCAAGGAGATGGACATCAACCCCTTGCTGGCCACCGAAAAGAATGTGATTGCGGTGGATGCGCGCATCCGTATTGAGAAGTAGTCGTCGCAGGCGGTTATTTTTCTCCGGGTTGGCGATTCTCTGCTTTGTCCATTCGCGTTAAGATTTGGTGGATAATGACGGAATTGAGGGAAAAAAACGGTGGATAATGGCATTTGCTAGATTTTAAATTTGGTGGAACTTGAATTTTAGATTATTTTTGTTCAAAATGAAAGTTCAATGGAAGACAATATAGTATATTTCAAACGAAAGATGTATGATACAATGCTCAAATGGAAGTCTGAGCGAAACGGCGATACTGCCCTGTTGATACAAGGGGCCAGGCGAGTCGGCAAATCAACCATAGCAGAAGAGTTCGCCCGACATGAGTATAAATCATACATCTTGATAGATTTTTCGAAAGCTCCAAAGGAAGTCTGTGACTTGTTTAATGACATCTCGGATTTGAATTACCTGTTTATTAGGCTACAATTCATATATCAGGTGCAATTGTATGAAAGGGAGTCGGTGATTATACTTGATGAAGTCCAGCTGCAGCCACAAGCAAGGCAGGCCATCAAACATTTGGTAAAAGACCATCGTTATGACTATATAGAGACTGGTTCGTTGATATCTGTACGCTTCAGAAGTCGCGATATACTCGTTCCGAGTGAAGAGACAAAAGTAGATATGTATCCTATGGATTACGAGGAGTTCAGATGGGCTTTGGGGGATACCGCTACTATCCCTCTGTTGCGGACTGCTTTTGAGAAGAAAATGTCATTGGGCGATGCTGTCCATCGTAAACTTATGAGGGACTTTCGTTTGTATATGCTTGTGGGAGGAATGCCGCAAGCCGTAGTTGCATATATCAAGACAAATAATTTCGTGTCTGTTGACCAAGCAAAGCGTGATATCATATCGTTGTATGAAGAAGATTTCGGGAAAATCGACGATAGCGGAAGAGCCAAAGCTCTATATGATGCAATTCCGGCACAGCTTAGTAAGAATACCTTGCGTTATCAAGTTGGCAAGTCTATTAAGGATGAGCGGGTGGAAAGAATAACCCATATCATAAAGAAGATGGAAGATTCCATGACGATTAATGTCGCATATCATTCTGATGACCCGAATGCGGGATTGGCTTTGACAAAGAATGAAGAGTATTTTAAGATGTATGCGTCAGACACAGGGCTGTTCGTTACACTGGCTTTCAAGGATCGTGATATTACAGAGAATGTTATTTACGATAAGCTCCTGAATGATAAACTTAGTACCAATTTGGGGTATGTATATGAAAATGTGATAGCTCAAATGTTGAGAGCTTCGGGAAAAAATCTGTTTTATCATACAATCCCGTTTGCCGAAGGAAAAAAGTATTATGAAGTGGATTTTGTTATACCGGACAGACATAAAATTTCGCCCATTGAGGTTAAGTCCTCCGGGTACAAAGCCCATAAATCGTTGGACGAGTTTTGCATAAAATTCTCGAATCGTATAATGAACAAATATCTGATTTATACGAAAGATTATAAACGAGAAAACGGGGTGGAGTATATACCGGTCTATATGACTATGTTTTTATAGGATTGAGGGTTTAAAGTTTGGCGTTTAGAGTTGAGGGTTTAAAGTATCTATCTATTGGCTTAACTCTTTAACTACCAGTTATGGCTTTACATGCGAAACTTAAATAAGTCATTTGATAGTCTCAGGCATCCCGTTGCCAACCCGACTGACTGGGGGGATGCGATAGGTCAATGCTCTTTCGAAGATTAGAATTCGATTAGCATTGACAAATGATTACTCTCTAATAAATCACCGGGCAATAAGCACTTTTTGTTTATTATAGGTATTACCAAAGTGTTCTCAGTATCTGCTAACGTTACACCTTCTTTCTTATAAACAAAGTAAACCAATTCTGTGCAGTACATTTGAGTCGTGTCAGATAGGTCGTATTGATGGTCGAACAGGGTATTTCGCTGAAATATGTTTAAGGCATGGGCTGCCGCCCGAGCGGCTTTGGCGGAATCTACTTTCACTCGCATTACAGCTCCGCATATGGCTTTTCCATTTCCGAAGAAATTATCTACAGATTCTAACTTTACTCTATCGACATCCCCTGGGTAATCAGGTTCATCAGGAACTGCGTGGATGACCATACAATCTCCGTTCTTATCACGCAACACAATTCCCACATGCGAATATATACCGTTTTTGTCGGCTGTTTGTACAATGCGGCTTGTCAGTCCTGAGCCTTGTCGGAAAACAATATCGCCCGAACGCAAAGTTTCTTTGGGTATTGTGGGTAAAAAGCCGGTTTTGTTATGGGGAGTGGAAGAAGAACATCCCCATAACAAAACTAACACAATAATAGACTCGAAGCGAAAATAAGTATTTATTATTGTATCCTTTCTTTTCATTTCATGCGGCTGACGAAACGGGCAATAGACCAAAATATTACTATGACAGGATAAATAAACATCATAATGAAAGTGGTCTCTTGTTTATCTAAATCAATCCTCAATTCATAAGTCGCAACAGTGGGGAGAAGTAATATCATACATGCGGGAATTATGTATAACAAAGGAGACAGACCATATTGCTTTAAAACCGGTAGTTTTGTTACGACATATTGTTTTATCGGAGGATATAATGATAAAGCAAGAGATAGTATTCCAATAAATGTAATCCATGCCATCATACGGTATTTAGATGTCGCTTCAAACAATAAAAAGATTCCATTAAAATCCCAACAAAGTTTGGAGAAAAGAAAAGCGAATAACAAATAGACCGCAAATAATCCTACAATCGCTGGCATAAATCTACGATACCAATAACAAACTGCCACGAAGACAAGGAGTGGGGCTGCATACGTTAATACAGCTAAAAGCACTGTCATTACAATTTTCTTCTTTGTTGAGTAATTACTGTATTTCCATATGTGGAGTAAAACAGCCACTAAAAATATAATAGTAAGAATTATTTCTGTCATAATTTTTTAATATAAAGAGTTTGTATATACTATTTTGAACGTAGATCGATAAACCATTTATCATCTTTCTTGATCATTTTTTGGCTTTGTTGTTCTTCTTCCCCGTTGCCAAAGGTTTGTTTATATTCTACGATTGCAGATTCGCCATCTTCCGAAATGGTTTCTGATAAAATTTCGATGCTCTTCACACCTCCTTTTCTTTCATATTCTTTGGCTCCTTTCTCTTTGATTATCGCTAACAGCTGTGCTTCTTCTTTCTCTTTACGTTGTTCATCCATACCTTCCGGGAGATATACGCCTTCAATAAAAGACTCATAGTTCTCATTTTTCAGATCTGTTAAATAGGATTTCAATGCCTTTCCGGGAGTTGTTGGCGAACAAGAACCTAAACTTAGAAAGACTATTATAAGTGTACTTAAAGTGATTAGTTTTTTCATGGCATTTATTTTTATTTATTGTTACTATTTTCTGTTGGAGAAAGGGTAAAGCTATACCCTTCTTGTTTTACAGTTATCGTATGTTCATTGGAATTATAAAGTAAAACACGATCATTTTTTTCTTCAGGACTTCCATAGCGCCAACTGTATACTTTTACATTAGCCGAATCATTGGTGATATTTGTTACTTCATCAATAATCCAATAATCAGCAGCAAATTCATTTTCGGTTTGCAGATACCCAAAGCAGGTACCGCTTTCGTCAGGTAGCTTTACCGTTTTTTCATATAAGTCTATTTTCAGTAAATTGAGTTCTTCGTCTGTTTCTTGTTTCCATTCACCTTTAAATGGTGATGATTGCTTGGAACTGGCTGTACAGCCCACTATTACACAGAGCAGAATAAATAAAAGCTTTTTCATAATTTTAAGTTTTATAAATTAGTTTGTGATCATAACATTCTTTACACTCATCTTCCACGACTTGAATTCGTGGGGAGGTGAAGGACGGCAATATCCGAAATTGATGCGAGGTAGAAAAGAGACTCCTTCTTCCACTCTCGGGATGAATAAGCTGAAGCGTATTGGAACTCCCGAAGGTAATAATGCTTTGGGAGTCATGTTGGCAGTATTGTTGTCATTTCCGAAACGTCCAACTATGCCTTTAGTATATTGGTTGCCAAGCTCATCGTATACTGATATACGATCTGAATTTACAAGACTGAAGTTTAGTGTATAATCTGCCTTCGAGATATTACAAAGTAGCATATCTACCACTACATAGTCACCTGCCCGATATGCTTTAACGACTTCAGCTTTTAACGATTTATCTGGAGTTGTCACTTGTGTTCCTCGTTGCAGTTCCGTGGCTATCAAAGACAAGGGAAAACAACAGATATACAACCATAGTATGCTCCAATAATAAGTTTTTTTTTTCATGAATGTATTATCTTAGTGTTGTTGAATCTGAGTAAGCATGCAAATAATTTTAGAGGATTATAAACTTTAAATGCTTGGTGAAAAGAGCTAAATCTACCATTTGCTTTGTATGAAAAGGAGTTTAGCTCTTTTTTAGTGTTAAAGAATCGACAAAGTTTTCTCTATTAAAAATTGATAATTTGCATAATTGATATCATCAGGCTATATCCTCAAATGCATCCTCATCCGCATCTTTCGCATTTGCATTTTCTTGCTTTGCCTTTTCAAGCTCTTGTGCCAATTCTTCGGAGGGTTTTGTGATAGTGGGTACATCATTCAAATTAACACCTTCCAAATTAGAAACATCTGCTTGAGGATCAATTAATTCACCGGATTCTGTGAAACTATTTTTATAAGCGCGGATAGCTTTAGCCTGCGTTCTACATTTACTTATGATTTCTTTTATTTCTACAGCACCATCTTTGACCATAATGGGACCGGCCTTAAGGTACTTCCCGTAAGAAAATGCTTTCAGACCTAATGAAGGAAGAGCTGTAGTAGCAGAGGCAGTAAGAACAGTTATGTTTGCCATGTCTAAGATGATGCTTGTACCACTCAGAATCATATCCGCATACTGGAATATCGCCTCTTTTGAACCTCTAATGTGGTTTTCATTATCTACTACGGCATAGATTTCTTTGGGCTTACCGTTTTCGTCCATTATAACATTGCCATTAGCATCTGTTTCTTGGATTTTCTTCACTTCATAAAAGACGATACTATCACAATATGTGCGAATTCTACTGTTCAGCGTATCGCAGGTAAGAAGATATTTGTCGAAATCTTCGTTTTTAGTAAGTTCAGGCATTTCCCAAACAAATTCTTTCTTAGCCTTTTTCCCTTTTTTCTCTTTTTTCTTTTGAGCTTGCATAGATGTCGGCGCAGCCACTGCTATTGCAAGAACCAACAGCATTAAATTAATCAATCGTTTCATGTTCTTAAGATATTTAGTTAGACAATTATTAATCTTTTATTCTTACTTTCGTTTTTAAATGCTTGCGTTCATGAAGTGAAACCCAAGTGTTATTTTTACCATCCTCAGGTACAAATAAGAGGCCGGCATAATCATACCGATCTACTTGTACATGAAAATTCCCTTTTGCATCCACTTTACCTATATATGTTCCGTGTTTGCCTTTTCTCATATCTTTGTTAAATCCGTTTGTACATGCGTAAATGGATACATCGGTAGCTGGCTCCTCCAGCAAACGACCTTGTTTCATGTTAGTTTTAACAACGTTGCCTTCTATAACTAATCCAAGTCTGTCCAATGCATTTTTTAAAACGGTAACTCGTCTTTGGAATTCTTCGTCATTTCGTATTTTATATAGAGACTCGTAATTGCCAATGGCTACTTCATAGCATTCTTCAATCATTCCATAATCGGCTCTTCCTCCTTGTCCTTGAAGTTCTTTGAGTTTCTTTAAAACTTGGTTGGCCATATTCCAATAACCAGCACATTCTTTCATTTCCAAGGCTTTAGCACGGCATGCAGCCTTTTCTTCTTCGGTCGCATCAGTGGCATTTGCTCCTTGTTCGTAAAATTCTTGTGCGGTATTGAATTTTCTACTTTTTTCAGCTTGCTGCGCGCTGCCAACATATTGATCATAACTACGGTTGTAGATTTCAACTTTTTCGAGTAACGGAAGAATACCATATAATAATTTCTGCTTTACGGATAAGTCTCTGATAGACACAGAAAGGTAATTGGAGTCATCCGTATATACCGTGAGTGAGGAGATTGAGTTGAAAGCAACATCGGCAGCATCTGCTTTTTTCTGTAGCTCATCAAGTTTTTGCCATTCTGTTTCGGGAATTTCTATTCCTTTTTCTCCCATTTTTTGGATCTTTCCATCTTGTGTGTTATATTCTTCAGTTGCTTTGTTCATGGCATTGCGGAGCTTATCAAAAACAACCATGTCTATAATAACCGATGTAACATAAGCACCAGCTTCCGATTTAGAATGTTGGATGGTGCAAGGTAGTCCTTGAGGATGTTTCACCTTTAAATTTTCTATTGCTGTTGTAAACTCTACGCATGCTTTGCCATCAACCAGATAAGCTTCTGCTCTACCACCCTGCTCATTCAAAATGATAGGATTGGCTACGGCTTCAACCTTAAAATAATAGCGTTGGTTCTTTTTAGTAAATATTTTCTTTACTTCTGCAGTTAATGCAGTATTTTTACGCATAACCTTGAAAGTTCTATCACCATCCGAAATATCAATCTGAGTTTCGTATTCATACATTTGGCCGTTTTTCTTTTGTGTAAACTTATCTTCTTTTTTATTCGATACGATCACCAAATCTTCCATGGAAGATACGAATACAGCAGATGCTTTGCCTCCAAGGTCTATGTAACGTTGTAATTCCGTTTGTTCATCTATTGTCATGAACACATTTTGAGCTTGAATGGTGGGAAGAGAAAGAAAAATAACTCCCCAAATAATCAATATTAGTTTATTTTTCATCATTATTTGCTTTATTTATAAATCGAAATCACTTAAAGAAAATATGTCATTTTCTGGAAGCTTTTGTCCGCCAACCCATTCCGGTTGCCAAGTGCGTACATGGATAACAGGTGCTTCTTCATCTGTGAAATCCCATAACAAGAATACATAGCCTTCATCGCTATAATTACTCGAACGCCATTCTTGGCGTAGGCGCACTCCGTACATATTGGGATTTTCGGTAGAGCGTGTAATGGCATCCGGTCCACCAGTTTCTCCTTTTTCTCCAATTTGGAAGAATTTGACATCTATCCATTTGTTGCGTAGGAAAGCTCGTTTAAGATTGGCCAGATATTGCTGTTTGTTCTGTTTCTTGTACAGGACTTTTTCTCCTCCAATTCCCATTTCGTTCGGTTTGGTTTTTACTACTGTTCCTGTAATGATCAATGCATCATCACTGAAAATCTGGTTCAGGAAGTTCAAGTCTTTAGTGTTATAAGCTGTTCGGAAGCGTTCGCAATAACTGAGAATCTTCATTCGTCTTTCGGTTTCTACTACACCGTTTCCACCTTTTTCCATACTTTCACCCAATTGTGCATCCAAAGCAAAACGGAAGTCGGAGATGGTTCCTGACGGTGTGAATTCTACGATTGCCTCCTGATAAGTACCGCTTCCGAATTCTTCACCTTCGGGGGTGATGATGAGTGGGATACGGCGAAGCAAGTAGCCATTAGTTAATGGCCAGCATCTTTCTACAACTTCCTCGTCATCGCAATAGAAATGGATGTTTGCCCAAAGCATGGATAATGAGTTGGCTGCAAATTCATTTAGAGGCATTCCTACTAAGTTCAGTGGGCGATTTTCTTTTTGTGCACGATTGATTTCAGTTAAAACTCGACCTAAATTGTTTTCCAACTTTTCAATCATTGCTGGGTTATCAAAGCTTGAGTCTGTAGTAAGAGTAACTGTTACTGTTTGGGCATCTATTTGGATGCCGCAGTACAAGCAGAGTAAATAGAATAGTATTAAAAACTTCTTCATGTACTAAATTGATATAATAGTTGAATATTAAAATTTAAATCCAATGGCACCTCTTCCTTTGTAATTGCTAATACTGTCGGTACCTTTAGTTTTCAGATTTGTACGGGTATCCTTTCCTGGTGCCAAAACTGCCTCTATTATTCCTTGTCGGTTATATATGATAAGGTAATAGTTAGCAGGTTGCGTGAGGGAGGAGTATTTTCCGTACTCTTTTATTTTCCCTTCTCGTTTTAAAGAAGTCAGGCAATCTTTTAATTGGTTAAAATCTGTTAGCTTTAGAATAGTTTCCAAAGCCGTTTCTTGAGTTGATGTCAGTTCGCTTTTTGAGGGAACTTTGTTGGTATTGGGAGTACTGGCCTCCGTGTGTGAATTGTTAGGAGTATTTTCAGTAGCTACCACCGTTACATTATCCGATGGGATGATATCACTTTTTTTCACATAGACAAAAGCACGGTGCATATTTCCTCTGGGCAGTGTCATCTGCTGGGAAACTTCGTTGATATTTTTAATTACAACATTATTGGATTCGCGGAGTTTTTTCTTCTCTTGAATCCAAGCGTCGATTTCTTCTCTTAATATTTCATTGGCCAATTTTATGGCATCTTCCGTGGATGCCAACGTTGCTTCTCCATACAGGTATGAAGAACTTTTTTTTATTTTATTGATTTGAGCCTTTGCTTCTGCATTGCTTGTTTGTGCAATGCACGGAAAGGCAATCAATAATGACCACAAAAAGCAAAATACATATTTCATTCTTTTACAGTTATTTTAGAGTGTCAACATTAGGTACTTTTGTGTAGAACTGGAAATAATCGTCCGATACATTGTGTAAAGGAATATAGGCATACAAGCGCGAATGAATATCTCCTTTACAATGAGCGATGATATCTTTGTCCAATTCGATTGTGAGCATGTGGTTATACCCCATTTTCTCATTAACCATAAATACTGTACCGGTTATCTTTTTATCTTGATGAGACTTAATCCCTACATATGCTTTACATCCTTGTTCAAGGCAGAAAGCAATCCATTTCTTTAAAGGTATAGTCAATCCTGTCTGGTGGTACCCGTACAGGTCGACTACCATATCAAGGTTGCATTGGTGCTCAATGTTTGTAGATAACATCAGGTTGAACGTGCTCCATATGGGATGAGAAATATCGCAAACTAAGCTCCATGCTTCCTTTTCCTTTCTTTCGTAATACAATGTATGGCGAATCTCGTCCAAAATATAGCTTCCTTTGTCTACTTGCCAAAACTTGCTTCCGGTTGCATCTGCTTCCGGCAGATCGACAGTTGGATCATGTATCTCTTGCTGGCGATAGCGTCGGAGTTCGCGTATCAATTTCTTCTCAGCTTCAATCGCATTACATCCTGATAGAAGCTGATAGTCCATATCAAAAGTAATCGTTAATATATTGCGATCATCTTTCAACCATGATACCTGATACCTTTTCAAACTGAGCATATCCACTTGCAGTTTCTCCGTTCCGTCAAGCGTGTGGATGATTTCCGGAGTCTTTACATTCAGCTGTACTTTGTCAAGTGCCAGACGCATGGATTTGTCAATATCCTTTAGCAAGTCAAGTTCAAGGAAGTATCTTTCCAGAAAGTCGTAAACGGGAGAAGGACTGCTTTTGCGAATGTCTGTCGGGAACAGCTTATATCCGATGTGCGTTACTTCATTCCATTCATTTACGTAAATTGTCAATGGATGGCCTGAATACGTAAAACCATTGTTTTCCCCATAGACCAATTTGCTCCAGTCAACAGGCAGTAGTTGCGCCATTGATTGCAAGCGTGCGGTTGCATACTGTACTTGTCCCCATGCTACTGTATGTAGTATGAGGAACAAGTATATGAAACAAAAGCCAGTCTTTCTCATCGTATCGTTGATAAATAATCTCTTATTTATGTTTTACGACTACTCGGTTGCCGTTCTTCTGGTACAAAGTGCCCATATTGATTTCGCCGTCACGGAAAGCACCGATGACCTGCTCGCCTGCTTCGGCATAGCTGTCTTTGGTGCCGGGGATGAGGTGCCTGGACTTGAACATCAGGGTACCATTGCCATGCGGCTTTCCGTTTTTCGTGTCACCTTGGTAAGAAGCGTAGCCTAAGTTGATACCTGTCGATGGGGTGCCTCCTTCTCCTTCGTCTTCTTTTCCTTCGTCAGGATCTTTCTCCTTTTTCGTGACTGTATAGGTACAAACGTCTGTCAGTCCTTCTGATCCAGCCACTTGTACACTTATTTGTGCTTTCCCTTCAGCAAGTGCTTTGACTATACCGTTCTCGACGCTTACGATGCTTGCGTCGCTCGATGTCCATTCCAATTGTGCTGTTGCTTCTCCGGGAGTCACCGTTGCTTGCAAGGTGTCTGCTTGACCTACATTTAGTTCCGATGCCGACTTCGTTAGCGTAACTTGTTCCGGCTGTGGAGTGGTGTCGCCAGAAGACAGGAAATAGTAAGCTCCACCTCCTCCGACAACAGCCAGACCAGCGATTGCTGCCAAAATAGCCTTTAATTTATTGCCACCAGTTACGGGACCTTCTTTACATTCAGTTAAAGGTTTTCCACACTCTTCGCACACAAAGTTTGTGCTGTCAGCCTCTTGTACTACGGGCGGTTTGGTGTCAGCTATGTCACATTCACCGTAGTTTTTGCATATGCCTTTTTTAATTGCCATATTATTTCGTTTTAAGTAGGTTAATTATAGATCTTGTAATTTTTCCGTAATGATTTCCATTGCTAAGTTGCGGAACTTCGTATAGTTCGGGTTGAACTGGTTGTTCTCGCAAAGCGAACTTGGCAGAATCTTGGTCTGGACAACCTGACCGATGGCCTTGCGAAGAACGGCCTTCTGGTCGTTGCTGCGTGCCTGCTTCGTCAGTTCGATATCTACCTGCTTTTTCAGCAATTGAGCCAACTTGAAATCTTGTCCTAATGCGTTCCACGACTCCACGAATCCTTTCCCCATGGGTTTCCAAGTGTCTCCAAAGGTCTCGTCGGGAATGCGGATGGCATCAAACTTGGCTTGTGTGACAGGATCCTGTTGTTCGGCAACGATACCTAAGGCATAGGCCAACATAAGTGGCTTTACCATCTTATTCCGACGTGGTTCGGGACCTTCTTCATAGAGGTCGGGCAACTCTTCTTTGAAACTTTCCGTATGCAGAACCATTGTATTCAGCTGACGTTTCTCGTTCTGTCTGCTTACCAAGGCATCGTATTTTTCCTTGGCAGTCTTGACATTGGCCAAAAAGCGGAGCGGGAAACCGGAGTTGGCAGAAATGACTACAATCTGATTGTCTTTGTAGTTGACTGCTACATCTTGTTTGGGATCAAATCCAGTTACTTCTTTTCTGAAAGCATCAATCAGTTTCTGGCGGAAATCGCTTGTACGTTCATCGGCTTCCGGCAATGCCAACTGCACCATTGGCATCATGGCTCCAACGTTTCCGGGTATGACCATGGCACGTTCGTTAGGATCGAACTGGACGTATGTACGCGATGTTTGGGTGACGAGTTTGACAAATTGTTCCATCTTTTCCTCCGTGTTCAGCTCCGATTTCAGCTTCTCCAAGATGTTGACTCCCACCATTTTGTTGAGTGGGTCGCTTTTGGCAGCATTCTCCATGTTGCGCAGCGCATTTTCTTGGCAAACATCCAGCACGATGTCAATGGCTGATTCGTAATCGGTTTTGTCGTAAAGATTGGCAAATGTACGTTCTCCATCTTCTCCCAGATTAGCCACCATACGGGTACGGATAGAAGCCGCATTCGAAGACATTTCTTCTTTATTGCTGATGAATTGCCGGCAAATATTGCGGACGGCTTCCGGGTTGTATTTCTTAATATCTGTATCTTTCTGTTCTTCGTTTGTCTGGCATTTGCTGGATGCTTGCTTCAACACTTCTTCGTTGATAGCGTTTAGTTCATCTTTGAAAGCTAAAATGCCGTCCAGCATTCGTCCCAGCTCCTCGATGATGTCTTGAAGCAGTTCTTTGGCATAGCCGTATGCAACTACTCGGGTGGCAGCTGCATAATATTCGCTCTTGGTTGCTTTGTATTGCGAGAATACTTCCTGATGCTTGTTCATCAACCCTCTCAAAAATCCTATGCCCCCCCAGCTTTGATTGATTTCGTTGATTTGCTGACTCAGGTTTTCCTGCTCTTCTTCTAATCTTGCCTTTTGTGTGTCGAATTCGGCTACACGGCTGCTACAGTTTTCTATTAAGAGGCGGGTGTATTTTTCAATTTCCAGGATACTTTTACTGTTTTCCGAACCGCTGACCCATTCGTCGAACAGTTTTTTTTCAATGTGGCGACGGATGGTGCGGGCATAACCTTTACGTTCCTGTTGCTGTATCTTGTAGAAATTAACCACTCCATGTTGGCGGAACTGTTGGTTAAAGAATTCTTCGCAGCGGGTTGAAAAATTGGTCAGCCATTGTTTTTTGTCCACAGTGGCCATAACATCATCGGCTTCAGCCTGAGTACGTGCTTCCCAAGTTTCGTCAAATAGTTTCCATCTTTTTGTTGCCGGGCTTTCCACAATCGGTTTGGCTAAGGTCAAGTAATTGTTGCTTAGCATCAGACCTTCCCGGTTTTTCTTGTTTTGAATTTCGTCTGCAAAGCCCATGCCTACTTCTTCCATGGTGCGTTCTCCGTAGCCTATTCCATCTTGCCACATGTTATAGGTTAGCTGGCGTGCGGCTTGCAGTGCATAGCTGTAGGTCATGAATTCCCGGATTTCCGCCTCGGGAAATTCTACCCGTGTGATGCCGAACGAAAGGAATTTGCGGCTGTGGGCTATTTCACCGGCTTGGTTCTTTTCGGGTTCGGCACCGTCATTCTCGCAACCCACCAATCGGTTCAGTTGTCCGTTAGTTCCACCCATTTCGCTGGCAATGGTAGTCTGGAAGATGAAGTCTGCTACTGCGGCAGGCAGTCCTTGCGACAAATCCAATACCTTTCCCTGCTCATTGACATTGGTGTAAATATAGGCCACTTCGAAAGCTTCCTGGTTTTCGAGCAAACGGCGGATTTCACCGGAAAAGAGATCTTTTTCTCCTTTAACATCCGTGGGATGATATTTGCCGATGCTCAACGCATTCAGCTCTGTCAGGGCCGCATAACCGTTGGCTTGGTAGAAACCTGCATCGTGTTTGGCACTGACCAAGGTTCGTTCCGGTGTGTAGAGAAACAGACGCATTTTGAACGCATGCGTATCCTGCTGGTAAGGGAACCATGTTCTTATTTGGGCGATTGCGTCGATGATGGAACCGGAACCTGTACCACCTGCTAGACCGGCACAAATGTGAAAAGTGATGTCTTCATTGCCACTGGCTTGCTGGATGCGTTGTACGGCACCACGGACTACTTGCTCGAAATTGGCCGAATTGCTTTTGTCGAAGATATTGTTCGCCATCAGCGTTCGTCCCAATCGGCGGCGTTGTCCACCTATGCCCGCACTGATCAATGCTCCCATCTCTTGTTGCATCAATTGCAGGTCTGTAGGGTTGAGAAATCCCTTCAAACCCGGATACAGGTTGATATTGCCAAGCACGCTTGTACCGATGCCGTTGATGTTGACTTTCTGCGCTGTGCCTAAATGTACGCTTTTGCCCAATACGCTCCAGCCTGTGCGGTCGTCCAAGTCGGATGGAGAAGAGTCTACATATACATAATCCAAAAAGACTCCATTACCGGGGTCATTGCCACGGAACTCTTCATACACTCGTTTTCTTAACTCACGCAGCACTTTGCCTCCGGTGCCGCCAAGTCCGATGATAAGATGGTTTGCCATATTTGTTGATTTTTATATTGTTATCTTTACATTTTGTATTAGCCGATTTGAAGAATATCAGAAATCGTCAAAATTCTTCCGGGGATTTGTTCGGACTCCTTTAGTTCCCCTTTTGCTTTTGCCATTGTTGCGGTTACCTTCTCCTTTGTCGAAATACAAGGCTACAAGCATGGCCGCTATAATGAATCCTAATGACCAGAATAGTCTGCTCCATATCATGCTGTTCATTTCTTCATTAATTACCTCGTAAAATACCTGTGGTAATTCTTCTATTGGGTGCCCGCTCATGTCGAACAGGTTGAGGAAACATCCGGATAAGGGGAACTGTTCGTTCAGCATATCGCCTACTTGCTGACTGGATTGAAGATCGGCTGTTCCGTGGATGCCGTCAAGTCGCTGCGTCAGCCACAAGCGCATGGATTCTGTTTCGCTCTTTACGGTAAAGGCTCCAACCAAGAGGGTCATATTGACCATGAGTAGCAATGCCAAAATAGGGCCGGTTACAAAAAACGGGATGGAACGGACGGCACCCTTGCTCAAAGTAGAAAGGATGAAATAGAGCGTGGTCATAATGAAAGCTGTGATTACAATACCATAGAAAAGGTAAGTGATACCTTCGCTCAAAATAGAAAAGAAAATGCCCATTGCTGTGAAACTATTTTGGCAGGTTCACACTATTCTTCCTTACAAGGGCTTCAATGTAGTGATTGATATTGGATGAATATCCAATTTTTACAGGATTTACATAACAAGGTGTATTCATATCTTATTCATTTTTAGTGCCGTACAAAAGGTTAAATACGGACATAAAAAAGCGTGGAATCGTCCTGTTGTCCATTCCACGTATCGAGGCTCTCGCATTGCCTATTGTAGTCGAACAGACAACGTCAGAGCCCACGCCGATATGAATATACGTTAGCCACACGATACAATCGTATATAAACACCTTTGCATGCCTAAAGGATGCAATACATGTTTATACGATACACCATGGGCTGTGATATAATCACACCCGGGACATCTACCGTTGCTTAGTTCAAGACTACAATACCGTAATTTGCGAGATTTCGATACGTCAAGAACAGAGCGTCAAGTAAACGCCTTTATATGTCTATTCTCATTAACCCTCCCAATACCGCATCACATAGATTCTTTTTCATATATGTTGCTTCGGCGTGGGGGCTATTCCTTGAGTATTTTAATAATACGAAAGGAATTTCACATGAGAATATTGCAAATGTAACGATTCTTTTTATATTAGTATAAATTTATTAAGGATTAAGCTATTAATTAACATTCTTTAGTATTACTATGAGGATGTCTTAGCCTTACCATCTTTTTCTAATTAACTATTATTCTTTAATAAACTTCAGTTGTATAAATGAGATGTATTTGTGGTTAAATAATTAGGATGTACTTCTGCGAAATATTTATCTTTTCCAGTTGGATACCTTTTTGTGGTGAATATACTTTCAGGAATAGTACTAATTCTTTTTGAAAGAAAAGTTCTCTCGGTAACGTTTCACTGTAACTTGCTTAAAAATAATGAGATACTGTGAAACGTGAATCTTAAATCGTTTTTTGGGACATGTTTAGCAGTGGGTTTCATGTTTCACTTATGGTTTAGTATGCAGACGATTGATGCAAAAGAAGAATTGAGGAATTATTATAGAAAGATTGGTTGTCGTCAAAATGAATTGGTACGTTGATTATTAGAGGACGATTTCTTTTCGTAAAGTCCTTTTGAGAATGCTTGTCAATCATTCCCCTTACTTCCCCGAGGCAGCAACTACCCCTCCGGAGCCATGCAAGTGTGGCTCGCGAGCCGTACTTGTGTCGCTCGCGAGCCGTGCTTGTGTTACATAAATGGAATGCAAGTGCCCCTCACTTCAGCCTGCCCAGTCCTCACGATCCAGGTTGCGATAGCCGATGGCTTCGGCCAGGTGGGCGGGCTGGATGTGCTCGCTGCCTTCGAGGTCGGCGATGGTGCGCGATACTTTCAGGATGCGGTCGTAGGCGCGGGCCGAGAGGTTGAGGCGATTCATGGCGTTCTTCAGCAAAGCCAGGCCGCGGTCGTCGGGGCGGGCGTAGAGCGAAAGCAGGCGGCTGTTCATCTGGGCATTGCAATAGATGCCGGGGATGGAGGCGTAGCGCTGTTCCTGAATCTGACGGGCGCGTATCACCCGTTCGCGAATGACGGCGCTGGCCTCGCCGGGGCGGGCGTCGGACATCTTTTCGAAGGGTACGGGGATGACTTCGATCTGCAGGTCGATGCGGTCGAGCAGTGGGCCGGAGATGCGGTTCAGGTATTTCTGTACCTGGCCGGGCGTGCATACGCAGGCTTTGGTGGGGTGGTTGTAGTAGCCGCAGGGACAGGGGTTCATGCTGGCCACGAGCATGAAGCTGGCCGGATAGTCGATGTTGCACTTCACGCGCGAAATGCTGATTTTGCGGTCTTCGAGCGGCTGGCGCAGCACTTCGAGCACGTTGCGGTTGAACTCGGGCAGTTCGTCGAGGAAGAGGACTCCGTTATGCGCCAGGCTGATTTCACCCGGCTGGGGAAAGGTGCCGCCACCCGTCATGGCTACGGTCGAGATGGTGTGGTGCGGGTCGCGGAAGGGACGCTTTGTGATGAGTCCGCCGTCCTTGCCCAACTTCCCCGCTACGGAGTGTATCTTGGTGGTTTCCAGACTTTCGCCCAACGACAGTGGAGGCAGGATGGACGGCAGGCGCTTGGCCAGCATGGACTTTCCGCTGCCGGGAGCACCGATCAGCAGGATGTTGTGTCCGCCGGCAGCCGCTACTTCGAGGGCGCGTTTCACGTTCTCCTGCCCTTTGACGTCGGCAAAGTCGAGGTCGGTCATGGCCTGGTGGGCGTAGAACTCTTCGCGGGTGTTGACGATGGTGGCTTCGAGTTCCCGCTCTCCGTTGAAGAACTCCACCACTTCCTTGATGTTTTCCACGCCATATACATCGAGCTTGTTCACCACGGCTGCCTCGCGTGCGTTCTGGCGGGGCAGAATCAGGCCCTTGAAGCCCAGTTCGCGTGCCTTGATGGCGATGGGCAGTGCACCCTTGATGGGTTGCAGGCTTCCGTCGAGGCTGAGCTCGCCCATCAGCAGGTAGTCTTCCAGCTTGTCGGGACGTACGACTTCGGTAGCCCCCAGCATGCCGATGGCCAGCGGGAGGTCGTAGGCCGAGCCTTCCTTGCGTATGTCGGCTGGAGCCATGTTGATGGTGATGGTGGACGTGGGCATGCGGTAGCCGTTGACCTGCAGGGCCGAGCGGATGCGCTGCTGGCTTTCCTTGACGGCAGAGTCGGGCAACCCGACGAGGTAGAGCATACAGCCTCGCGAGCTGTTTACTTCGATGGTGATAAGGGTGGCGTCGATGCCTTGCACGGCTGCGCCGAAAACTTTAATCAACATGGCGTTTTTATTCGTATTAGTGAGGTTAATGGGGTATGTGGTGTTTTTGCGGCAGGCAGGTGGGATGTTGTGTCATCTCCTTTTCCTTGCCTGTGCTTTCTTTTCTTTGGCTTCCCGGTCGATGTCTTCCACTTTCTTCAGGATGGCATCTTCGTCGAGGTCTTTTCCTTCAATCCGTGCCGAGGGGCTGACTAAGATGTTGGCAGGCAGATTGTGCAGCGACAGCTGACCGATGAATGCCGAATGCCAGCCGTCGAAGTCGCACAGTTGTTTCCACTTCAGCGTATCCTGTTCGATGACGTCCAGCCAGGCTTTGCGGTCGGTGTCGAGCGAGATGCCCAGCAGGGCAAAGTTTTTGTTCTTTTGTACTTTTTGATAGATGCGCTTGTACATTTCGTTTTGTTTCATGCTGAGCGAATCCCACGAGGCCCAGAAGTGTAACAGCAGGTATTGGTCCTTGAAGTCGGTACGGGTAGTCTCTTTCCCTTCCGTATCGGGCAGGCGGAAGTAGGGAAGAGTTTTCCCGACAACGGTTTTTTCTTCGTTCTGGATGCGTTTGGACAGTTGGTCCACGTTAGGACGGTCTTTCAGTTCGCCGGTCATTCTGCCGATGAGGCGTTCGATGCGGTACAGGTCGGGTTGCGTGGTCTTGACGAAATATTGTTCGAGCAGATAGACGCTGACCAACGATGCCGGGTGGGTTGTGATGAATGTCTCCGCTTTCTCTTGCAATGCCCTTTCCGAGGGTTTTCCCAAGCCTTTCAGGTCTTTCTGGAAGGTGGTGAATTCGTCGTTGGCAGTGTTACCGGTTACTTCTATCGAAGTCAGGTCGCCTGCATTTCCTTTGACAAGGATGTTGTCGCCTTTGCCTACGAATATCGGGTACCTGTTGCCGTCGCTGAGCAGCAGGTAAGCGGTCACTAACGTATCAACCGACAGGTCGGCCGAGAATTTGCCCTCCTTCACGGGCAGTGTGTCCATCCGGTCGTAGAGGGGATCGGCTCCGAAGAGGTAGAGGGTGTCGTTGCCTAATCCTTTGATCTCGCCGCTGATGCGGGTCGATGGGGTGGACTTCCCGCCACAGGCTGCGAGGATGACAAGCAGTGCATATACAAGGTTGATTTTCTTCATCATGATGTTTCTTCTGATACTTGCTGCGAATGTACTTCTTTTGTCGGATATAAAAAAAAGTTGCCCGACATAATTTCTTATGCCGGGCAACTTCTTATCGTTATTGGGTTTTGAGTTTCTGAGTTATTAAGTCATAGAGTTGTTGTTTTGCCTTAACCTATAAACTCACAAACTCGCCTGCTTCACTTTCTTATTATTTGATGATGTTCATGAAGTCGGCGTTGGTGAAATACTTGGCGAATTCCAGGTCGGAAGCAGCTTTCTTAGCCAATGCCGGGTTCTTGGCAACAGCGTTCTTCAGGCTGCTTGTTACCATGGAAGCGTTGTTGGTTCTTGCACCCAGTACGGCCATCAGATAGTCTGTGTAAGCATCCGGAGTTTCTACGCCGGCCAGTGTGTTCTTAGCCTTGTTGTAGTCCTTGGCCAGGATCTGTGCCAGAGCGGCGCTGTTGCTCTTTGTGTCGCCGAAGGCGTTGACAGCCTTGTCGTACTGACCTTGAGCGATGTAGAGGTTACCCAGAGCTTCGTTCAGTTCTTCAGCACCGGCAGCTTTGCCAAAGTATGATTCGGCAGCAGCCTTGTCACCCTTGTTCAGGGCAATCAGACCGAGGTTCATGTTTACTTCAGGAGCATCCTTGATAGAAGCGGCTTTCTTGAAGTAGTTTTCAGCCTTGTCAAGGTTACCAGCCTGGTAAGCCAGCTTACCGAGGTTGTTGTATGCACGGTAGTCGTTCGGGAAGTTCTGAGTAGCAGCTGTATAGATGGCTTCCTTCTTGGCAGCATCGTTAGTCAGCGTAGCGGCATACAGCAGTTCTTCGAGGTTCAGCTGTTTAGGATCGCTTTCGGCCAGCTTAGAGAGTTCTTCGTCGGACTTACCGATAACTTCGTAGTTCAAAGTCAGACGAGAACGACGCAGTTGCGGCAGGATTTCGTCGGCCAGAGTCTTGTAAACAGAAGAGATGTTCTTGATTTCCTGTTCTCTTTGTTCGGGATCCTGATACATGGAAAGAACGCGGAGGATAAGTTCCTTATCCTGGATGTTGGATTTGGAAACCAGTTCCTGGAATCCTTCCCAGTCCTGTGCAGTATATTTCGTATCTACGGTAGCTTCAACCTTGTCTTTCTTCAGGTTCTTGTTGATGACCTTGGCAGTGTTGTCCTGACGGTTTTCGGCCAGACCCTTGTTCAGGTCGTAACCACCATCGGGAGAAGCGTAAGCAGAGATTTCGATGTTGCTGATCTTCTTGTTGGCAGCTTCGCTGACATTCTTAACTTCTTCGTTGAATGCCTTGGCTGTCTTCAGTTCGCTGGCGCGTACGTTAGCCTGTTGGATCAAGAACATGATCTGTGCGTCGTGCTTTTCCTTGATGACACGTTGGAAAGCGTCGGCACCTTCGGCCGGAGTAGCGCTGCTCAGTGTCTGCTCAACCATTTCGGAAGTGGAGATTACACCGTCGGCGATCTTAACGGCAGGAATTTCAACTGTCTTTTTGCCTACAGTGGCTTTGAATTCCAGATAGAGTTCTGATTTGGCCATCTCGGGAACATAGTCGAAAGAAGTCTTCATGGTGTAGCTACCACCCATCTTGTACGAAATGGTCTGGTCGTTACCTTCAACTTTTTCTCCTTGGAATACGGCAGACTGACCTTTGGCCTCACCGCCTTCCCATTTCAGGACGGGAGTAACTTCGACAACAGCCTTCTTGTTGAAGTACTTTTCGGGGAACTTACCGTTGATGGTGGCAGGAACCTTGCCTCCTACAGCTTCCAATACCTGGGGCGTTACGGTAAAGTAATCTGATGACAACTCACCCATTTTGCTTCCACACGATGTGAGGACAGCAACCAATGCCACTAAAAGCGGCAAATACAGTTTCTTAGTCATTTTAGGTATAAATTAATTGTTTGTAATTGAAATTTGTCTATTCTTTTGTTATTGTACTCTACTCCTAACAATATATAGAGGGCAAAGATATTAATTCTTAAGACATTTTGTTAATAGAATTGGTATATTTATTATAATTTAATGAAATCCGTGTGTTTCCCTGTATTTGATATTGCGCGGATGATGCTCGATGATTTCGCTTCTCAGCATATTGCGGTCGATGTGTGTGTAGATTTCTGTTGTAGCAATCGATTCGTGTCCCAGCATGCACTGGATGGCACGCAGGTTGGCTCCGCCTTCCAGCAGGTGGGTTGCAAAGGAATGGCGGAAGGTGTGAGGGCTGATGTTTTTGGTGATGCCTGCCTTTTCGGCCAGTTCTTTGATGAGGTGGAAAACCATGATGCGGGATATGTTTTTTCCCCATCGTGCCAGGAAGACGTAGTCCTCGAAGTCTTTCTTGATTCTCCAGCGGGTGTTGCGGTCGATGAACCAGTTCTTTATTTCCTTGATGGCACGTTGCGAGATGGGCACTAACCGTTGTTTGTTTCCTTTCCCTTCCACCTTGATGAATCCTTCGTCGAAGTAGAGGTCGGACAGCTTCAGGTTGCACAGTTCGGATACGCGCAGGCCACAGCTGTACAGGGTTTCCAGGATGGCGCGGTTGCGCTGTCCTTCGTCCTTGCTCAGGTCAACGGCTCCGATGATGGCATCGATTTCTTCCACTGACAATACTTCGGGCAGTTTGAATCCTATTTTCGGGCCTTCCAACAGTTCGCTGGGATCGTCGTCGCGGAAGTCGGACAATGCCAGGAAGTGGAAGAACGACCGCACACCCGAGATGATGCGTGCCTGCGAACGGGGATGGATGCCGATGTCGTGCAGTCCGGCGGCAAATCGTTGCAGGTCGTCCAGCGTGACGTCGTCTATTGCAATCTGTTCGCCTTCGAGGAAATGCAGCAACTTTTCCAGGTCGCTCAGATAAGCATCGTAAGTATTAGCCGAGAGCGACTTCTCCAGTCGCAGGTATTGCTGGTATTTTCTGATTATCAATGCTTGCCTGTCCTTATTCGCCGATTTTACTTCCGATTTCATTTCTTTTTCCTACCTTTGCACTCAGAATGAACAATATGGAGACAAAGGTATAAAAAATTGTGTTATGAGGATACAAATCATTAATGGCCCGAACATAAATCTTTTGGGCAAGCGCGAACCAACCATCTACGGTAGCGTTACTTTTGAAGATTACCTTGCCGGACTTCGTTCCCGATATGCAGATGTGCAGATCGACTATTTCCAGTCGAACATTGAGGGAGAACTGATTGATAAGATACAAGAGGTAGGATTCGAAGCAGACGGTATTATACTGAATGCCGGTGCTTATACTCATACGTCAATTGCGTTGCAGGACGCCATCCGTGCAGTAACCACACCGGTAGTCGAAGTACACATCTCCAATGTACATGCCCGCGAGGCTTTTCGCCATACATCCATGATATCGTGTGCCTGCAAAGGGGTGATTTTGGGATTTGGGCTCGACTCTTATCGCCTGGCACTGGAAGCACTGATTAGCCGGTAAGGCTCAGTGTGCAGCAGGCTTCTGTGGCCTGACGCCAGAGAGGCATGGATTGCCGTAGGAATGAACTTTCAGAAACTTGAATCATAAATAATAAAATAGGTATTATGTTATTGAAGCAGACAAAAATCGTAGCGACCATTTCGGATCAGCGCTGTGAGGTGGATTTTATAAAGCAGTTGTTTGAGGCCGGAATGAATGTGGTGCGTATGAATACAGCCCACCTGGGACGGGAAGGAGCCGAGAAACTGATAAATAATGTGCGTGCCGTTTCCAACCGGATTGCCATCCTGATGGATACAAAAGGTCCCGAGGTACGTACGACTGTCTTGGCCGAACCGATTGCGTTTAAAGCAGGCGACCGTGTGAAGGTCGTAGGATGTCCTGAACAGCCGACTACCCGTGAGTGCATTTCCGTTTCTTATCCCGACTTTGTCCGTGACCTGAATGTCGGCGGACAGATTCTTATCGACGACGGCGACTTAGAGCTGACGGTAATCGAAAAGAATGACGATTATCTGTTGTGCGAAGTGCAGAACGAGGCCACTTTGGGAAGCCGTAAAAGTGTCAATGTGCCGGGCGTACGCATCAATTTGCCTTCGCTGACCGAGAAAGACCGCAATAACATTCTCTATGCCATCGAGAAAGATATAGACTTCATTGCCCATTCCTTTGTACGCAACAAGCAGGACGTACTCGATATCAAGAAGATTCTGGATGCTCACAACAGCGACATTCAAATCATTGCCAAGATAGAGAATCAGGAAGGTGTTGACAACATAGACGAGATTCTGGAAGTGGCCGACGGCGTGATGATTGCCCGTGGCGACTTGGGAATCGAGGTGCCGCAGGAGCGTATCCCCGGTATCCAGCGCATCCTGATACGCAAGTGCATTCTGGCAAAGAAGCCGGTCATTGTGGCTACCCAGATGCTTCACACCATGATCAACAACCCGCGTCCCACCCGTGCCGAGGTGACGGACATTGCCAATGCCATCTACTATCGTACCGATGCTTTGATGCTGAGCGGCGAGACAGCTTACGGCAAATATCCGGTTGAAGCCGTGAAGACCATGACCAAGGTGGCTGCGCAGGCCGAGAAGGACAAACTGGCCGACAACGACATCCGCATACCGCTGGACGAAAACAGCAACGATGTGACAGCTTTCCTTGCCAAACAGGCTGTAAAGGCTACTACCAAACTGAAAATCCGTGCCATCATCACCGACAGCTACAGCGGACGCACAGCCCGTAACCTGGCCGCTTTCCGTGGCAAATATCCGGTGCTGGCCATCTGCTATAAGGAGAAGACCATGCGCCATCTGGCTCTGTCCTACGGTGTGGAAGCTATCTATATGCCCGAACTGGCCAACGGACAGGAATACTACTTCGCTGCTTTGCGCCGTCTATTGCAGGAAGGCCGCTTGCAGCCTACAGACATGGTGGGATATCTGAGCAGCGGTAAGGCCGGCACACAGACTTCCTTCCTGGAAATCAACGTAGTAGAAGACGCCTTGAAGCACGCCAACGAAAGCGTATTGCCTAATTGCAACCGGTATTTATAAACTGGTAGAAGTCCAAGAACTTAAGAAAGTTATCATTGCCCGTCCCGATGGGCTGGGGAGTTAAAGCCGATGTCTTGAGCATCCGACGAATGTCTCTTTTGCAAAGGTATCGGCTTGACTTCCCGACTTTCTTGTTTTTTAAAGAACCATCCGAAGAATTATTTCTCTAATTTCCATTCCTATTTGTCATAGATCATGTCGTTAGACGAGTATATCCTGCAACATATTGATGAGGAAGGCGACTATTTGCGTGCCCTTTATCGGGATACACACCTGAAACTGCTTTATCCGCGCATGGCATCGGGGCATCTGCAGGGGCGGATGCTGAAAATGTTTGTACGGATGATACGTCCCCGACAAGTGCTGGAGATTGGGACATACAGCGGATATTCCGCCCTTTGCATGGCCGAGGGCCTGCCCGAAGGAGCCATGCTTCATACTTTCGAAATCAACGACGAGCAGGAAGACTTCACCCGTCCCTGGTTGGAAGGCTCGCCGTATGCCGATAAAATAAAGTTCTATATAGGCGATGCGCTGAAGCTGGTGCCCGAATTGGGCATAACGTTCGACCTTGCCTTTATCGACGGCGACAAGCGCAAGTACATCGATTACTATGAAATGGTGCTTCCGCGACTGTCCGACGGTGGCTACATCATAGCCGACAATACCTTGTGGGACGGACATGTGCTCGAAGAGCATCCTCATGCGTCCGACCTGCAAACCATCCGCATCAAGGAATTTAATGATCTGGTGGCTGCCGACAGCCGTGTGGAAAAGGTGATTCTTCCGTTGCGCGACGGACTGACTATCATTCGCAAGAAGGAGCAGCCGACAACAGTCGCCGGCTGAGATACTTCACCGGATACCACACCGACAGGAATCCCACTGCAATGACGGTGACAAAAACCAGCAGCACGTCCGTCACGTGTACGCTGACCGGGTAGGCATCGACTACAAAACTGCCGTCCCCTCCACCCAATGAGATGAGTCCGAACTTCTGTTGAAGGAAGCATAGCAACAGTCCCAGAATGATTCCGATGCCTGCTCCGAACACCGATATCAGTCGTCCTTCGAACAGGAATATGCGTGCTATGAGGCGGTCGCTGGCTCCCAGATTGCGCAGAGTGTCCACATCGTCGCGTTTGTCCAGTATCAGCATCGACAGGGAGCCGATGACGTTGAAACAGGCAATGGCCAAGATGAATGTCAGGAACAGGTAGGAAATGAATTTTTCGATCTCCATGATGCGGAAGACGTCGGCCTGCTGTTCGTAGCGGTTTTGCACAACGAAGCGTTCGCCAAGTATCTCTTCCATTTTCTTTTCGACGGCGTCGGTGTCGCTTCCGGGCTTCAGTTTGATTTCGATGGCCGACACTTCGGTGTCGTAGTCGAACAGCCGTCGGGCAAAGGAAAGGGAAGTCAGTATGTATCGGGCATCGTACTTCTGCTGGTTGACTACGAATACAGCTCCCGGCGAGAACAGGTAATCGCTGTTGAACGAAGCGGCCGGATTGGCCATGTTGACGCGTACGTTCCGTTTGGGGGCATATATCCGCAGCGGATCCACGAACTGGATGCCGGTGCCCAGTTCGGACATCAGTTCGGCTCCAAGAATGCCGTAATCCACGATCGAATCGTTCAGAACAAATTTTCCCGTTCCGTAGAGCAGGCTGTCGATGGCGGTCAGCTGTTCAAAGTTGTCTTCCACTCCTTTGATGACGGCCATGGTCTGTCGGTCCTTGTATTGCACCATGGCATTTTCTTCCAACGTTTCGGTCCATACTTCGATTTCGGGCATGGAGTGTATCTGCTGTACGCGCGATTCGTGCGGGTCGAACACCTTACCTTCGCGGACGGTGATTTTCAGTTCCGGGTCGAAGGCGGTGAAGAATCCGGCCACCATGTCCTGAAAACCGTTGAAGACGGACAGGGTGCATATCAATGCCAGCGTAGCCAATGCCACGCCGCACACCGACACGGCCGAAATGATGTTGATGGCATTGTGCTTCTTTTTCGAGAAGAGGTAGCGCCGGGCTATGTAGAATGGCAGGTTCACTTTTTCAGCAGTTCGTCTATTCTTTCTATATAGTCCAATGAGTCGTCGATAAAGAACTTCAGTTCCGGGATGATGCGCAGCTGGTGGCGTACGCGTGTGCCCAGTTCGAAGCGGATAGACTTCATGTTGGCGTTGATGTTTTTGATGATTTCGTCCGCTTTTTCCGAAGGAAAGATGCTGAGATAGGCACGTGCCACACTCATGTCCGGACTGATGCGTACGGCGCTGACCGAAATCAGTATGCCGGGCATGGCTTTGGTCTGCAGCAGGAAGATGTCGCTCAATTCTTTTTGGAGCAGACGAGCTATTTTGTTTTGACGGGTAGTTTCCATATCTGATTATTTTATTAGTAGAATAGAATTGGAAAGCAAAGTTACGGATTTTCTTTATATTTTTGCCACACCACATGGCAGAAAACGCAAATTCGGTACAATTCATAGGAATTCGCAAGGCGTGTTTTCAGGAAGCCGGACGGCGTGTCTAACCATTTCGTAGGACAAAAAGACGGAATTGGTCGATAAAATCTGCCGATTGGTAGGTTTCATTTTTGCCGTATGGGTGAAATTGTTTACATTTGCAGTGGATTAAAAACGAGATAAATATGAAAAGATATTGTTCTTTGTGGTTATTGGCTGTCTGCTTGACGTGTGGCGCCATGCAGGTGCAGGCGCAGGAAGCAGGTCCGGTTGGAGAGCAGAAGGAGCAGATGCGTGAAGTCCTTTCGCCCGAGAAAGCAGCTCAGCGGATGACAGACCGAATGCAGAAAGAACTGCAACTGACCGACAAGCAATACAAGAAAGTTTATAAACTGAACCTGAAGGAACAGAAAAAAATCTTTTCAGCCCGGCAGGAAGGTGCGGGCATGCGTCCCCCGATGGGAGCACGTCCCGACATGAACGGCGAACGTCCCCCGATGCCGATGGGCGAAGGAGGAATGATGCCCGGTATGGGTGGAGGCCGTCCGCCGATGGGTGGTTCCGGTGCACCCCGCATGGGAAAAGATGTTGCCGAGGAAATGCAAAAGGCAGCTGCCAGCAAGGAGAAGAAACTGAAAAAGATTCTGACTGACGAACAATTTGCCAAATGGCAGAAGATGCGCGACGAACAGAAGCCTGCCCGCAGGCCGCGTGTCGATGCAAAAGGTCCGAAAAAGGACAAAAACTGAGAAAGTTTTCTGATAACTTTCTTATTCTTAAAAAGAAGAGACTCTCTCTAAATAGCGTTTTTTCATGTATTATTGACTTCGGCCGCCCTTACCTGTGAAGGTAGGGGCGGTTTTCTGTTTATTATGATTTAGGCTTTCTTTACGCACTTTCTGCGTTCCATCCATACGACGACGATCACTCCTATCAGCAGCAGGATGAAGGCTCCGTAGGCGATGCCTTCGGTCACGTGCAGGCTCTGCGGGTCGAAGCGCATCTCGATGGTGTGCTTGCCGGCGGGCACGTACAGGGTACGCAGGATGTAGTCGGCACGGCCCAGTTCGGCTTTCTGGCCGTCGATGGTCACCTGCCAGCCGTCGGGATAGTATATTTCAGAGAATACTGCGATGCCGTCGCCGCTGTTTTCGGTTTCGTACGTCAGGCGGTTGGGAGCGTAGTTAGTCAGGCGGATGGCGGACAGGCTGTCCTTATGGGCAGCGGTCATGCCTTTCAGCACCTCTTTGAAGCGCTTGTCCACAACGGCCGTCTCGGTGGGCAGGATGTCGTTCAGGGCATCAATTTCCTGATTGGCGTTGTCCACATACTGCACGTTGTCCACAAACCAGGCGTTGCCGTAGGCGAAGGGGTTGCGCATGGGCATGGTTTCGCCTTTCTGTCCGGCGGGGAAGATGAAGTAACGGGTGTTCAGCATGTTCAGCACGCGGAACTTGCCCGGGTCGATGCTGTCGATCTGTCCGCCCGAAGTGGCAAACTCGCGGTAGGCAGCCTGCATTTCACCGCTGATGTGGTGGTCTATCATTTCCTGATAGCGGTGCAGCTTGGCGGCGTGGTATCCGCCCACACTCTTGTGCCAGTAGGCGGTGTTGTTCTCGTTGAAGGTGCTGGTGGCGAAGTTCAGCACGCGGTAGTCCGGCGTAGTGTCTTGCAGAATCTGTTCGTCGGTCTGCGTCTTGGTGAAGGTTTCGGTCTGGGTGGAGCGTGGGATGAACTGTTCATCGTTCAGGTAGCGCTTGTTCACGGTCCACATGTCCACCAAACAGAGCACGCCGATGCCGGCTACGGTGAACGACCGGCGCAGCTTGCCTGCCGCATAGAGCCACAGCAGCAGTAGGCCGATGGCTACGATGAAGAAGCTGCGCATGGCGTCGCTGCTGACAAGTGCGGCACGCATCTCGCCCAGATTGGCCAGGATGCCGTTCAGCTCGCTGGCCGGAATCATGCCTCCATCGACGGCCTGTTGCAGCATGTGGGCTTCCTGTGCGGGGACGAAGCCCGAACCCAGACTGCCCGGCGACAGCCACAACAGCAGCGATACGCCCAGTGTCAGGACCGAGCTGACACCCAGTGCTACCTTGTCGCGCAGCACCTGTGGCTCTTCCAGTATCTTCTTCAGGGCAAAGATGGCCAGCAGGGGAATGGTAAATTCGGCTATGACGAGGATGGACGACACGGCGCGGAACTTGTTGTACATCGGTATGTAGTCGATGAAGAAGTCGGTCAGCGGCATGAAGTTCTTACCCCACGACAGCACGATGGAGAACAGTGTGGCTCCGATGAGCGCCCACTTCAGCGGGCCTTTCACGATGAAGCAACCCAGCAGGAAGAGGAACAGCACGAAAGCGCCTACATAGACAGGACCCGACGTCATGGGCTGGTCGCCGAAGTACTGCGTCAGGCTGCCATAGAGGCCGCTGTACATGGGGTTGGCTTTCGACATGGCCGTTTCGCTCATCGACAGGGGCACCGAAGCGCCGCCTTTGAAGTTGGGGACAAGCAGTGTCCAAGTCTCGCCGACGCCGTAGCTCCATTGTGTGATGTAGTCGCGGTCCAGTCCGCTGCTGGTCTGCTTGGCGGCATCGCCCGTCTGCACCAGCTCGCTCTTGCCGCGCATGGTTTCTTTACTATAAGTATAGGTATGATACAGGTTCGACAGGTTGGTGGCGACGCCTATCAGCGCGGCCACTACCAGCACGGCGCTTGCCTTGAAGAACTGGGGCAGGGTCTTTTCGCGCCACGCCTTCTCGAAGTAAGCGCCTACGATGAACAGGATGACGAACAGGAAGTAGTAGGACATCTGTACGTGGTTGGACGATACCTGCAGGGCCACGAAGATGGCAGCCAAGATGCCTCCGGCCAGCAACCGGCTCCGATAGGCCAGCACGATGCCCGCCAGCGTGGGCGGAATATAGGCCAGGGTGACGAACTTCCAGATGTGTCCGGCCGAGATAAGAATGAAGAAATAGGACGAGAAAGCCCACATCACGCCCCCTAAGCCGGCCAGCCAGACGGGGATGCCGAAGGCTCGCAGCAGGATGTAGAAGCCCAGCATCAGGATGAACGTCAGATAGACGTAGTTGGGCAGAAACAGCCGATAGACTTTCTGAATCCATTGCAGCGGCTGTGCCGAGTCGTAGGCAGGCGTTATCTGGTAGGTAGGCATACCGCCGAAGATGGAGTTGGTCCAGCGGGTGCGTTCGCCGGTCTGGTTATAATACTCGGTGGCTTCCTGGCTTGCGCCTACTCCGGCCACGGTGTCGTGTTGGAAAAGCACGCGGTCTTCTACGTCGGCCGGAAAGAAGTAGGCAAACGATATCAGGATGAAGGCCACGATGGCAATCACGTCGGGTAGAATTTTCTTCAGTGTCATAATCTTCTTCTTGATTGATAATCCGTGCAAAGATAACGCATCCCCTCGTATTTTCCACACATCGTGCCGACGTATTTCGTTGAAATGTCGTACTTTTGCCGGAGCGATGAGCCACAAGCCGCGGGCGGTCAGCGATGAGCTGCGGGGCTGAGGCTTGGCTTATGCGAAGAATTGCTTACCCATAAAGACTGTATAGAAACAATGAAAATAGGTATTATCAGCGCAATGGACAGCGAGCACCGCCAGCTGGCGGACCGTCTGTCGGAGAAGAAAGAGAGCGGCGAGGGCCGTTTCCGTTATGTGGAAGGCCTGCTGGGCCAGAACGACGTGGTACTGACGCAGTGCGGCATCGGCAAGGTGAACGCCGCTGTGGGGGCGGCCGAACTGATACGTCGCCATCGTCCCGACTGCATTGTCAGCACCGGTGTGGCGGGAGGCATCGATACCCGCCTGCGGGTGGGCGACGTGGTGGCCAGCGACCGTTTAGTGTATCACGACGTCTATTGCGGCAACGACGGAACCAGTTACGGACAGGTGCAGGGCATGCCCCTGTACTACGAAGCCAGCGCCCCGCTGCTGCAACACGCCCTGAACCTGAACGACGGCGCCGGACTGGAAAGCCGCATACACGGCGGACTTATCTGTACGGGCGACCGTTTTGTGGAAGCCGCCGCCGAACTGGCCGACATCAAGAGCCACTTCCCCGAAGGGCTGGCCGTTGACATGGAGTCGGCCGCCATTGCACAGACGTGCTTCGTCTATGGCGTGCCTTTCCTCAGCTTCCGCATCATCAGCGACACGCCGGGCGCGCACGACGACAACTTCTCGCAGTACCGTGACTTCTGGGCCACGATGGCCGAGCGTTCGTTCCGCACCACCTGGGCTTTCTTAGAAGGCCTCGGCAACGTGAACCGGCTTTGATTCCCGACCCTTGCGAGCCGTGCAAGTACGGCTCGCGAGGGACACTTGCACGGCTCATGAGGGACACTTGCACGGCTCATGAGGGACACTTGCACGGTTCGCGAGCGACACTTGTGTTGTTCAGCGGGGTTGTCAACGCAAACCCGTGGGGTTGCCGGTGAAAACCTGTGGGGTTATGGCTGGAAACCCGTGGAGTTTTGGGTACAAACTCGTGGGATTTTCGGCGCAAACCTGCGGGGGTTTCCGCCATGTTCTTCCGGCAGAAGAGAATTTTGTGGTGGATTTCCCGTTTCTGCCTTCACGCCTTCACCCGGACTCTTTCCGGCTGACCGACAAGGAGATGCGGTGAAAGATGAAGTTTCACGCCCGATTCACCGTTCCTTTCACGCGTGTTGCATGTTTCACCGTAACCGGTTCATTACGAGTGTGTTGTGGTGAAACGTCACCGGGGAAAGTGCTTTATGGGTGCGAAACTTGCCTTTGCGTTCACCTTTCACCTATCTTTAGATAAGATAGGATGCGGTTCGGCATAGTCAAATTGAAAACTTGGGTTTCCATTTGTCTCTGCTCTCGTCTTTCATTATCTTTGTCCCCAATAAATAATCTTTCATCAAGTTTTTAAAATATAAGCAGCAATGAAGAAAATACCCAGTTTTACCATCGACCACATCCGCCTGTTGCGTGGCATCTACGTATCGCGCAAAGACGAGGTGAACGGTGAAGTAATCACCACCTTCGACATCCGCATGAAGGAACCCAACCGCGAGCCGGCCCTCGGCCAGGGTGCCCTGCACACTATCGAGCACCTGGCAGCCACCTACCTGCGCAACAATCCGCAGTGGCAGGACCGCATCATCTACTGGGGACCCATGGGATGCCTGACCGGAAACTATCTGCTGATGCGCGGCGACCTGCAACCCGAGGACATCGTGTCGCTGATGCAGGAAACATTCCGCTTTATAGCCGATTATGAAGGCGAAGTGCCCGGTGCGGCTCCGCAGGATTGTGGCAACTACCTGCTGCACGACCTGCCCATGGCCCGTTGGGAATCGGCCAAATACCTGCACGAGGTGCTGGAGCACATGACCGAAGCCAACATGCGCTATCCCGAGAAGGCGGAGTGACCGAAGCCTTTTGGCAGATATCGTGCTTTTCGGGCACGGACCGTTCAGCTTTTTACGGAGGCTTGACCTGTCGTGATAACTGAACCGTTCGTGCCCGTTATTTTGTGGCAGGTAGATTTCTGGTAATGGTTGGTTGCAAAATATTTAAGTGGATAGCCTGTAAAAAACAGGTAAAATCTATGGTGATTATTTTTATTTTGTTACTTTTGTTTTTAGTACACATAAACAGAACAGTTATCCAAAAAATCACTTATAGATACATGCTATCATGGGAAAAACAGTATTCATTACAGGAGGCTCCACGGGTATAGGTGCAGCCTCGGTCAGAAAATTTATTGCACAAGATTGGAAGGTAGGTTTCATGGACATCAATACGGAGGCAGCTTCGGCACTGGTAGCCGAACTGAACTGTCCCGACCGGCTTCTTTTTACGGAAGGGAATACCCGCGTACGTGCCGACATCCATCGGGCAGTGGAAAATACCGTAGCCAAATTCGGCCGGCTGGACAGCGTTTTTGCCAATGCCGGCATCCATCGTGCCAACACATTGCTCGATATAGCCGACGAGGAACTGGATCTTATGATTCAGACCAACATCTATGGTACGGTGAACACCCTGCGTGAAGCCCTTCCGCACATCATTGCCGGCGGAGGTGGTTCGGTGGTCATCAACGTTTCCGACCAATGGTTTGTAGGCAAGCCATACAGCTTTGCCTATGGCATGACCAAGGGGGCACTTGGGCAGATAACCCGCAGCCTTTCCATCGACCTGGGTCCGAAGAACGTCCGTGTCAATGCTGTCTGTGCCGGTACCATCCATACTCCGCTGGTTGACAACCTGTTTGACAAGTTTGCCGCAGTGAACCACTGTACGATAGACGATTACTGGCGCAAAGAGAATTCGCTCTATGCCCGGGGTTCGGCAGGACGTCCCGAAGAAGTGGCTGAGCTGGTCTATTTCCTGGCTTCTGACGCTTCCAGTTTCTGCACGGGCGGTCATTATCTGGTAGATGGCGGTCTGGTAGCCGGTTAAGAAAACGGCCACCGACTGTTGCCGCAGGATGTAAATCCGGGCGGGGCAGTCGGTGGCCGCTGTTGTTCCGAGGGGTTGAATCAGATGATCTCGATTCCCTGCTCCTTACACAGTTGCAATCCGATGTCTTTCAGTTTGAATTTCTGTATCTTGCCGCTGCCTGTCATGGGGAATTCCTTGACGAAGAAAACATATTTCGGAATCTTGTAACGCGAGATTTTGCCCATGCAGAAGTCGCGCACGTCGCTTTCGTGCAAGTCGGCTCCTTCGTGCAGGATGATAAAGGCACCTACGGCCTCGCCGTATTTCTTCGAGGGGATGCCTGCTACCTGCACGTCCTTTACGCCCGGAAGCTGGTAAAGGAATTCCTCGATTTCGCGTGGGTAGATGTTTTCGCCACCGCGGATAATCATGTCCTTGATGCGTCCGGTGATGCGGTAATTCCCGTCCTCGTCCTTGATGCCTAAGTCGCCCGAGTGCAAGAAGCCGTTTTTGTCTATCACCTCGGCAGTGGCTTCGGGGTTCTTGTAATAGCCTTTCATGGTGTTGTAGCCGCGGTTGCACATTTCGCCCTGCACTCCTACGGGACATTCTTCGCCGGTTTCGGGGTCGATGACACGTACTTCGGTATGCTCGAAGTCGCGGCCGACGGTGTTGCAGCGTACTTCGAACGGGTCGTCGATGCGGGTGGCGGTCATGCCGGGGGCGGTTTCTGTCAGCCCATATACGCTGGTCACTTTCATGAACATCTTTTCTTCTACCTGTTTCATCAGCTCTACCGGGCAGAGCGAGCCGGCCATGATGCCCGTACGCAGGCTCGACATGTCGAACAGGCTGAACATGGGATGGTGCAGCTCGGCGATGAACATGGTGGGTACGCCGTACAGTGCCGTACAACGTTCCTTATGGATGGAAGCCAGCACGATGAGCGGGTCGAAGCGCTCCACCATGACTTCGGTGCATCCGTGGGTCAGGCAGTTCATGGTGGCCAGTACCACGCCGAAGCAGTGGAACAGCGGCACGCAGACGCATAGCTTGTCGTCGGCGGTGAACTTCATGTGTTCGCCTGTCAGGAAGCCGTTGTTGGCTATGTTGTAGTGGGTCAGCATCACGCCTTTGGGAAAGCCGGTGGTGCCGCTGGTGTATTGCATGTTCACTACGTCGTGGCAGGTAACCTGCGCTTTCAGACTGTTGAGCCGGTCGTCGGCGATGTTGTTGCCCAGCAGCAGAATCTCGGCTGTGTTGTACATGCCCCGGTGTTTCTCCTGACCTACATAGACGACGTTTTTCATGTAGGGGAAGCGTTCGCTTTTCAGATGTCCGCGCTGGCAGGTTTTCAGTTCGGGCAGCATCTGATAAGTCATCTGCACGAAGTCGCTGTCTTTCTCGCCGTTGACGATGCACAGGGTGTGCATGTCCGAGTTCTGGCAGAGGTATTCCAGCTCGGCCTGTTTGTAGTTGGTGTTCACGGTGACGTAAACGGCTCCGATCTTGGCACAGGCATAGAGCAGGGTAAGCCAGTCGGGGACGTTGGCTGCCCAGATGCCTACGTGCGTGCCCCGTTCCACACCGATGGCAATGAGGCCTTTGGCCATGTTGTCCACGCGGCGGTTGAACTGGCTCCAGGTGAAGCGCAGGTTGCGGTCGGAGTAAACGATGTATTCTTTGTTGGGTGTTGTTTCGGCCCAATGTTCCAGCCATTGGCCGAGTGTGCGTTCATATAGCATTGTTTGGAGGTATTATGAATAAAAAAAGAGAGGAGGAAGGAAGAACAGGCCGTTATGCAGCATTATACGATGCGGCCTTCTTGATTCCTCATCTCTTCCTGCTCTGTTTGCATATTAAACAGGAGTGTATATGACAGCCAGTATTTTAGCCGCCTGTCCCTGATAAGCGTGTACGTGATGGGGGACGATGGAATCGTAATAGATGGTGTCACCTTCTTCCAACAGATAGGTATGTTTACCGTAACTGATTTCCATGGTACCTTCGAGTACCATGATGAACTCTTCGCCCTCGTGCGAGGAGAGCACAAAGTCGCTGTCTTCGGTGGGTGTCACGTCGATGATGAAAGGCTCCATGTGGCGGTCGGCTTTCGACTTCGACAATGAGTGGTACTCCATGTGCTTGCGGCTTTGTATGGCATTGTTCGAGAAGCTGATGCTGTCGGTGGCTTCCGATTTGCGGCATACTACGGGACCCATTTCGTCCTGGTCGTCAAGGAAGGTTCCGAGCCTTACGCCCAATACACGCGCAATTTTGATGAGCGGTGCCAGCGAAGGCAGATCGATGTTGTTTTCAATGCGTTCAATTTGCTCGGTGGAGAGTCCTGAACGTTCGGCCAGTTCTTCTACACTGATGGACTGGTTTTCGCGGAGTGATTTGATTTTTTCTCCTACAATTTTGCTTGCATCCATAATATTCTTGTTTCGGTCTAAAGTTATGCTGAAAAATCGTTAGAACGCAAAAATAAGATAAAGTTTTGCTTATCACAACTATCAGAAAGAAAAAATATTTATCAGCTGATCAGGGTTCGCAGGATTTTACTCCAACCGTCCCGTGCAACGCAAATATTCCGTTTCGTAAATCTTATATTGGGTAAGCGCTTCGATGCGGTTGCTTTCGGCCTGCTGCCATTGCGACTGTGCATCGAGCAGGTCGGTCAGCGAGCTGAGTCCGTTGACGTAGCGGTCGCGCATCACCCGCAGGTTTTCTTCGGCTTGCAACTTGCCCGTTTGTGCTGTTTGTACCAGATTGTAGCCATCTGTCAGGTTCTGTATGGCCTGGCGTACTTCGATGCTTAGCAGGCGGGTGTTCTGTCGCAGGTCGAGTTGGGCGTTATGCAAGTCGATTTTTGCTTTCTTTATTTTCTTCAGACTCTCCCCCCAATGGAATAGCGGGATGCTTACCGATGCCATCACCAGTCCGATGCCATCGGACAGTTTCTGGCTGTAGGGAATGTAATTGCCTTGCAGGTCGGTAGTCATTCCGTTCATTTGTATGTTGCCGTAATAGGTGTATCCGGCCGACAGGCCTATTTGCGGCAGGATGTCGCCACGTGCCGTCTTTATTTGTTGTTGGCGTGCGGCTACTTGCTGATGAAGCAACTCCAGTTCGGGGCGTGCGGCTATGCTTTCATCAAGCCGGGTCGGCGGAGTCACCTGCAGCAGTGTATCCGTGGGCAGGGGCTGTGTATCTAACGGTTTCCCCAATACGTGGCACAGCGAAAGGCGGCAAAGGTCGGCACCGTTGCGGGCTTTTTGGAGTTGATAGTTGATTTCGCTCCGTTTGGCAGTGATGCGCAGCAGTTCGTTATCGGTTCCCATACCTGCTGTTCGGGCCGCTTCAATCTGTTTGTATAGCGTGTCCATCTGCAGGCAATAGGATTGCAGCATACGTATTTTCTGTTTCACGGCAATGTAGCTCCAGTAGGCCCGGTCGGCGTCGGCAATGACTTCCATACGGGTTTTGCGAAGAGTTTCGGCAGCAGATTTGCGCCCTATTTCGGCCAGTCGGTTGCCGGCTGTTATTTTCCCACCGGCATACAAGGGCTGCGTGATGCTGATGCCTGCCATGTACATGCCATGCATCTGTAGCTTCGTGCCTCCCATGTCGAGGTCGGGGAACATGTAGGTTCCCGACAGCATGCCGTCCACTTTGGGCAGATAAGCGCTGAAGGCTATGCTTTTGTCCAATTCGGCCTGTCGGAAGGTGTTGCTGGCTTTTTGCAATTCTTCGTTGTGCAACAGTGCGAGGCGGCGGCATTCTGATTGGGTCAGTGGGAAGCTTTCCTGTGCAGATGCCGCTGTCGGACAGAGATGCAGCATGCCGGCCATGAGTATAAACAGATATTTCTTCATTTTTTCCAGTTTGATTATGTTCTTAGTTTTGCAAGTTATCAGGTCTTTTCACCTTGAAAAAGATGGTGTAGAATACGGGTAATAATACCAATGTGATAAGGGTACCTACTGTCAGTCCGCCCATGATGGTGATGGCCATGGAGCCGTACATCGGATCTTGTACCAGCGGAATCATGCCCACGATGGTGGTGAGCGATGCCATCAGGACCGGTCGTACACGCGATACGGTAGCTTCGACTACGGCATGATACGGGTGTTGGTGCTCTTGGGTTTGCAGACGGTTGATTTCATCCACCAGTACAATGGCATTCTTCACCATCATGCCGATGAGCCCCATCATGCCAATGATGGCCATGAACGTGAACGGTTGTCGGAACATCAGCAGGGCCGGCGTGATGCCACAAAAGACGAAGGGGAAGCATAACAGAATAAGTATCACCTTCTTCCAGCTGTTGAAAAGCAGCAGGAGGATGGCCAGGATAATGAAAATGGTGAGAGGAAGATATTTCATCAGGTTGCCGATGGATTCTTCCTGCACTTCCCCTTCGCCTACCCAACGCATCCGGTAGCCGGCCGGAAGCCGGATGGCCTCGATGTCATGCCGGATAGAAGCTACCACTTTGGCCGGTGTGGCATCGTAAAGGTCGGCATTTGGATCGCATTCCGCTTCGATGGCACGTTGTCCGTTGATGCGATACACAAAGTTTTCCTCCCAATCCAGTCGGATGTCGTTGGTAACGTTGTCTAAAGGTACGCTGCGGAACAGGTTGTCCTGTATGTCGTTCATGTTTTTACTGCCGGTCATTACTCCTTGAATGTCGTCGTCGGTCATGCGCAGGTTCAGGGAGCTCCACACGGGGACGTCGTTGAGGTCGGTTATGCGACTGCCGTCAGCGTTGCGTACGACAAGGTTGATCGGAACCATCTGGTCCTGGTCGGTCAATACTCCGACAGGCATTCCGTCGGTGGTAGCCAGCAAGGCATTGGCTACGTCGCTCCGTTCGATGCCCGAGCGTAAGGCGTCTTCGCGGACATAGTCGGCTGTCAGTGCTTTGCCTGTAGGCTTCCAGTTGTTTTCTACCGAATAGGGATCGACGTAGGGACAACGTCGCATGATGTCTTCTGCCTGACGGCTCAGCTGGCGCAGGACGGCCGGATCGGGGCCGGTAAATTCCACTTCGACCGTGTGTGAAGTCGAGATGGAAAAATTGTATTTGCGTATGCGGATGTAAGCATCGGGATAGCGTTCGCGAAGCAGTTTCCGCACGGAAGGAATCTGTTTGACTACTGTCTCATAGTCCTTGCAGTCCACCATCAGTTCGCCGTAGCAGTCGCCTCCCGAAGTCATGGGGCGTACTAAGCAATAGTGTGCCGGAGCGCTTCCCATGCTGGCTGATACGCGTTCGATGTCGGGGTTTTGCTTCAACAGGGCTGACATCTCCAGCAAGTCGTGGCGTACGCGGTTGGGATCGGTTTGAGGAGGCAGGTAATACTCTACAATGAATTGCTGGTAATCGAAGTCGGGGAAGAACAGATTTTTGACCCGCGTCATCCCGAAAAGACACAATACCAGGACGGCTATCGCGACGGTAAGCGTACTCTTCTGGTGGCAGGTCAGTGTACTGATGAGGCGGCGTACCCATTTGTGTATGGGTGAATTGTAGATTTCTTGGGGTTGTCCGGCCGTGGTTTCGCGGGCGGGCAGCCACGATTTGGCGCAAACCGGAACCTGCGTCAGCGCCAGTATCCAGCTTGCCAGCAGGCTGACACATAATACAAGGAACAGATCGCCGGCATATTCGCCTGCCGAGTCGGGCGAAAGATAGATGCACAGGAAAGTGGAAACAGCAATGACGGTGGCACCCAACAGCGGAAGGGCGGTGTTTTTCCCGATGCGGTATAAGTACGTCTTGGGACCTACTCCGCGTTTCTTGTCGTTCAGGATGCCGTCCATGATGACGATGGAATTGTCCACCAGCATGCCCATGGCCACGATAAATGCTCCTAACGATATGCGTTGCAGGGTAGTGCCGCACATCAGCAGGATGGGGAACGACACGGCTATGGTCAGTACGAGCCCGAATCCGATGATGACGCCGCTGCGGAAGCCCATGGTAAAGACCAGCACCAGAATGACGATGGCTACCGATTCGACCAGATTGAGCATGAAGGAACGGATGGCTTCATCTACCTTGTCGGGTTGGAAGAAGATCTTTTCCGTCTGCATGCCGACAGGAATCTGCGCCATGACTTCGTTCAGACGTTTCTCGACCGCTTTTCCTACGTCGGGGACAATTGCGTTCGCCTCCATGGTCAGACAGATGGCGAGGGCGGGCTTTCCGTCCACAAAGAAGCCGTTGCGCTGAGGCTCGGTGTAGGTACGTTCGATTTGAGCGACGTCGCCCAGCCTGATTTGTTTTCCCTGTGGAGTGCTGATGAGCAGGTTGCGGATGTCGTCTTCATCGGTCACGGCACTGCCTACACGTACTTGCAGACGGTCGTCGCCATTCAGAAGACTGCCGGCATTTACGGTTTTACCGGCACTTTGCAGGCTTGCCATGATCTGTGTCGGCAGGATGCCGTTGCGGGCAATCCTGTCCTTGGAGAGGGTGATGTTGATGACTTCGCTGCGGTTGCCGGCGATGAGAATGCGTTTCACCCCTTTGACGGCCAACAGTTCGCGCCGTATCAGTTTGGCATACTTGTAGAGTTCGGGATAGGTATATCCGTCGCCCGTAAGGGCATAGAAGATGCCGTAAACGTCCATCATGTCATCTATGACGATGGGGTCGTAGCAGTCTTGCGGCAGCTTGGAGCGGGCATCGCTGACTTTGCGGCGCAACAGGTCGAAGTGCTGTTCAAGGTCTTTCAGCAGAACGGTCATCTGAAATTCGACAGTCAGCGTAGCCATGCCGTTCTGGCATTCTGTTTTTATCTTTTTCACATTGGGCAGGGCACGGAGTTCGTCTTCCATTACCTGAGCTACTTTCAGCTCTACTTCGTGTGTGCCGGCACCCGGATAGGGAATCATGACCATGGCTTGCTTGGCTGCCACGGCAGGGTCTTCCAATTTCGGCATTTGTGCGAAAGCCAATACGCCCGCAATCAGGATGCCTGCCATGAGCGACCAGAAGAGGGTAGGATGTTTGATAAAGAAAGCGGTCAGTTTCATCAGATAAGTCCTCCTACATTGGTTTCACTTTCCTGATTGGCGACTGTCACCTTTTCGTTTTCCTGCAGGGCGTTGGCTCCGGCTTTCACCACTTGCTCGTTGCCTTTCAGTCCGGCTGTAATGATGGCTGCTCCCGTTTCATCGAGTCCGCTGCATGTCACTTTGCGTCGGCTGACGGTAGAGTCGGGCTGCCAAACCCATACGTAACTGTCGCCTTCGTGCTGAACGATGGCATGGAGTGGCAGGCTGAAGATGCTGTCTCTGCCGTTGCTGCCTGCGATGCAGATGGTTACGCCGATGTTCATTCCAGCGCTAAGCCGCGGGTCGGGGGCGCCTTCGAATGCCAGCTTCATGCGGTAGAGCTGGTTGCCGTCGGCTTTCGGAGTGATGCTTACTACTTGCATGGGCAGGCTTTCCGTGCTGTTGAAAGAGGGTTGGCAACTGACGGACCTGAACCGGGCGCGTTGCAGATAGACTTCGGCCGGGAGCTCTGTTTCCACTTCCAACCGGTGCACGTCGAGCAGGTTGATGACCGGTGTGCCTGCATCGACCATTTCTGCGGGAGCAAAGTTGACGCTTTGCACATACCCGTCGGTCGGGGCATAAAGGGAGGTGTATTTCAGCTTGTTACGGTTGACCTGTAGTTGTATCTTCAGTTGTTGCAGTCCGGCTACAGCCTTTTCGTAGTCGTTGGCCGATATGCTTTTGTTGGCAAAAAGTATTTGGGTACGTGCCACTTCGTCTTCTAATTGCTTGCATTGTACCTCTAATGCCTCTACACCCAATTTATAGTCGCTATCGTCTAATCGGGCTATGAGTTGTCCCTGACTGACACGATCGCCTTCCTTTACCAGAATCTGTGATATTTGTCCGGCGGTTTTGAATCCCAGGCTGATGTCGTGGCTTTCTTGTACGATGCCTGCAAAGTGCTTTATACGTTCCGCTCCGATTCGGACGGGTTGTGTCAGCATAACGCTGCGTGTAAATGTTGCGGCGGGTTTTTCGGTGCATCCGCTTGCCAGGCAAAGAATGACCGGGAGGAGCAATAATCTTTTCATGACGAAATTACTTTATGTGTTTTACGCGGGCAAAGTTCTGTGTTTTCACTCTATGGAGTACGACCTTATCGGCTTACAAAATGTTCTAAAGGTAGAATATGGACGTGCAAACAGCCCAAAGAGTTGATTTTTTCTGTTCCGAATGGCTATATTTGTCCGATCGTTTGTTTGGGTGAATGAAGAAGATTATGAAAATGGAAGAAACTGCTTTTAAGGAATTGCACTTGCCGATGCTTTCCTCTACCGGGCATACGTTGGTGTTTGGGGACGAGTTGTTGCTGACCGACAATATAGGCATAAGGATTGATACTGAGTCGGTGGCCGATTTTGTGTCTCCTACCTATCCGTTCAAGGTTACGTTTACACTGGTCATGTTTTGCCGGCGGGGCCGGATGCGCGTGAACCTGAACCTGCGGGAGTATTGCATTGCGGACAATGACGTACTGGTTGTTCTGCCCGGCTCCATTGGCGAATGCCTGGAAATGGACAGTCAGACCGAGGTGATGGTAATAGGCTTTGCCGGTTTTCACTTCATCGGTAATTACAAGTCTGCACAGAGTATGGCTTTCAGACGTTTTTTCACTTCTACGTCGTTGATGCACATTTCGCCGGAGGAGATGGAAGAGAGCGTCTTGCTGTATAGGCTGATGTGGAATAAACTGAATGAGCCCGACTATGAGTTCAAGTGCGAAGTGCTGGGCGGATATTTGCAGGTGCTCTTTTATAATGGTTGCCAGTGGATGAAAAGGTATCGACAGCAACAGCCGCAGAAGGTGGAAAGCCGTCAGCAGAAATTGTTCGAAGACTTTCTGGAACTGGTTCAGAAATATTATATCGAACAGCGCAGTATAGCCTATTATGCAGGGAAGCTGTGTCTGACGCCCAAATATCTGTCTCAGGTGATATTGAAGGTAAGCGGCCGTTCGGCAAGCGACTGGATAAGGGACTATGTGATTCTGGAGGCAAAAGTCTTATTGAGGAGTGGATGTTACACGGCTCAGCAGGTGGCCGATATGCTGAACTTCTCGAATGCTTCGTTTTTTGGTAAATATTTTAAGGCGGCGGTGGGTTGTTCGCCCCGGAAATACATGTTGGGATAAGGATAAAATGGATTGCTTTCGTGGCAAAACAGGCGCGGAACGATGTTTTTTCCTGTTTCTTTCCAGATTCTTTTCAGAATCTTATACTATCTTTGTCTTTCTTGGAATTAAGGATCAGCCTCTTCGGGTTGGTTCAGGTTGAACGGGATTATAATGATTCACATGAAAAACCATTGCATTGTAAGAGTCGTTTTCGTTTGGGTACTTTGTCTGTTGGCAGAGCGTGGCTCTGCACAGGAAGCCGATCATACTACTTGGGTGAAGGTAGGAGTGAAGCATGAAGTTTTGCCGAAGCTGGCGCTGTCGGGTAATCTGGAGTGGCGTACCGAGGATGACCTGAGCAGGACCGACCGCTGGGGGCTTGATGTGGGCGGTTCGTACAAGCTGCTTCCCTTCTTGAAGGTAGGTGCCGGTTACGAGGTGCATTATCGCAATCTGGAAGAGGATGGCTGGAAGTTCCGTCACCGTTATCATGCAGATGGCACGCTTTCGCACCGGGTGCGGCGGCTGAAGCTGTCGTTGCGCGAGCGTTTCCAGCATACGTTCAGTGCCGAAGAGAAAGAATTCCGTCTGCGCTCGCGCCTGAAGGTGGCTTACGACATAGCCCGTTGCCGGCTGGAGCCGTATGTTTCGGTCGAGATGTATAACGGATTGGGCCGGGGCGAACGCTTCGATGTGGCGCGCATGCGCTATCGCGGCGGATTGAGTTTTCCCCTGGCAGAGCAATGGGAGGCAGAGGCTTTCTATTGCCGGCAGTGGGAACGGGACGGCAGCAAAAACATCTTTGGTGTAGAGTGTGCCTATCGGTTCTGACACAGTGGCAGGTGTGCGGGTCAGAAACGGTATCCTATACTTACCGATACCGAGTGCATCAGCTGGTGCTTGGGTAAATTCATTTTTCTTCCTTCGATGACGATGTTCCGGCTTCCGCCGAAGAGGTCGAAGTCGGAACAGGTATATCCGGCCGAGAGGATGAGGCCGTTGTCCACTTCTAACGAGAGGGCCGTGCGCAGGTGGTAGTAAACGGTGCGTGCGCCGTGGTTCTTGACGTGTTCGCGGCGGATGGCCGTCCACGCGCCTGTCTGGTTGGGATAGTAGTCGATGTTGAATTCGCTGTTGGCTGGCAGGGGCAGGGTGAGGCCGGGTGAGAGGGAGAGGAAGAGGGCATAGTCCTTGTCGCGTCCCATCCACAGCTTGGGAGTGTTCAGCTGGAGGCAGGGGCGCAGAGCCAGGAAATAGTTTGTGGCATGGTCTGTTGTACTGTTCCAAAGGAATTGCTGGTCGCGCGACGCTCCACTGATACTTCCGTCTTGATAGGGTTGCGTAAACAGCAGTCCCAATCCGATGCCGGCATAGGGTATGGGCAGGAAGGTGATGGAGGGTTCTACTTCCCAGGCATCGTAATTGTTGAGAGCACCTGCCAGCTCTGCCTTCCAGAGCGGGCGTTTTTCCCGTTGTTGGGCAGGCAGAGCGAAGCACATGCTGTTGAAGAGTATGAAAAAGAAAAGTGCTTTTTTCATCGTTAAGGGTGGTTAATTACAATCTGTTCACAGCTGTGTCATTATGAGAATGTTGGTTTTCGGCGGCAAAGTTAAGGGATAGTACCGATTGGAACAAAAAAAGTGATGTACATCTGTGAAAAGTAAAATGTTGCTTTTCAGATGATTAACGATTTTCACTGATGTACATCCGTATCTTTTGTCAGGAAGCGGTCAGTCTTCAAGCTCCATTTGACCGCTGAAGGAGACTGATTGTCTGCGGACGGGCTGAACTTGTACGCGTGCCGAACCGCTGGGGAAGACGGTCAGATTATAGGTGTAAGTGTCTTCTTCGTTGGCTGTGGTGATTTTGATTTCCTTGCGGCCGCGTTTTTTGTCTTTCGCTTCGTACGTCAGGATGGGGGCATTGAAGTTTAAGGCTTTTCCACCTCCGTAGGGGATGCTGTATGCTTCGCCTGCATAAGGCAGGTACGAGAACAGGGAGTCGTTGCGTACTTCGATGCTGTAGTTTGTCGATAGTATGCGGCTGCGTCCGCGCATGGGGGTCATGTAGTTGACGCCGATGCGGAAACGGCGCTCGTCGAGGGCTTTTCTGACGGCCTGTTCGGTACGTGCCTTTTCGGCCTGTTTGTCCTTTTGTGCCGATGCCGGAAGCGAAAGGCAGATTGCTGTGGCAAGGAAAATGATGTGGAGTAATGTTTTCATAAGGCTTTCTTTCTTTAGTTCGTTGTTATTACGGCTGAATCGGATCGGGGATTCGGCAAATCAAAGGTAGTGATTCGCATTGGAAACGCAAACAAATATCGGATTGTATTTGAATGTTTTAGGATTTGGAAACAATGTGAAAATGGGGATTGATTATCAACTTTTTGTGTACCCCGTGAGCAATGCTTGTACGGCTCGCGAGCCACACTTGCACGGCTCATGAGGGACACTTGCACGGCTCGCGAGCCACACTGGTGTTGTTCAGCGGGGTTGTCGGTGCAGACTCGTGGGGTTGTCGGTGCAGACCTGCGGGGGTATTGCCGGAAACTCGTGGAGTTTTTGTCGCAAATCCGTGGGGTTTTTAGCGAAAACCTGCGGGGTTGTCCGCCATCTTCTTCCGGCGGCAGAGGATTGTGTGGTGGATTTTCCGTTTTTGCCTTCACGCCTTCACCCGGCCTCTTTCCGTCTGACAGACAGGGAGATGAGGTGAAAGATGAAGTTTCACGCCCGGTTCACCGTTCGTTTCACGCGTGTGGCATATTTCAACGTAACCGGTTCATTACGAGTGTGTTGCGGTGAAACTTCACCGGAAAAAGCTCTTTATGGGTGCGAAATGGCACGGTTCACACGGGCGGAATTAGTGCGATGCTGTTGCGGTGCAGGCAGCTTGCAGGCGGGTGTCGGCCAGCGAGTAGCTGAGGATGTAGCAGTGGCCCGGCTCTACGCTTTGCCCGTCGTTGTTTCCATAAGTCTGGGGCGTTGTTGTGAAGGTTTCCCCGTCGGTGTTGGTGGCGGTCAGGGTGTAGGTGAAGGTCATGTTGTCCGTATGGTCGAAGTAGGTGGTCTGGCCGGGGGCAAGCGCTTTTGTAGCGCCGGAGTCTGTCGTATATACGGTAAGCTTAGGGTTGGAGAATAAGGTAGTCAGTTCGTCATTGAACGGTGCCAGGCTGATGCCAACGTTGATCATCGGTACCTGCAAGTCGATGTAGCTTACTTTCTCGGGCTCGATGCTGAAGGTTGTCCGGGCATAATAGCGTGGGTCATCGGCTCCTGTTGTAAGGTAAGCTTCGTTGTAGGCTTCGAGGGTATAGGAGCCGTCATTCAGTTCCACCTTGGTTTGGGGAAACTCTCCCGGTGCATAGACTTTGTCCGCATCAGTTCCGTTGGAGATCTTGATGTACAGGTCTTCCTCAACGGCACGGGTGACGATGTTTTCCGCGGTGACGGAACCGAGGGTAAGGCTTTCTAATTGCAGATAGCCTTTTCCTGTTTCGGTCAGTACGTCTTCCTGCTGACAGCTTATCAGCAGGAAGAGAGTTATGAGTGTATATAATGTTCGTTTCATATGTCTGTTATTTGTCGTAGATGAGGGAGATGTCGTCGATGGTGAGTTTGTTTCCGACATGCCTGCTTCCTCTGCTTATACTGGCTTTATCCACTTCGGATTTTTCGTTATCTCCTGATGTGAACTGAATGAAGAGAGTTTGGACGTTTTCTGTTACATTTTCTGAATTATAAATAAAGTCCAGCGTTTTCTCTATATATGTATCTGTACTTTCTCCATTGAATTCATTTGTAGCAATTATGATATCTCCCTGTTTCAGTGATATGGTAACTTTAAAAGTATGTTCTCCTTCAGGTGAATATTTATAATAGAACTTTAATTTGGTTGGTTTTGAATTGAATGTTTTACCATATATTGGAGTTATATTATCCATCTTACCGAGGAATAGTTCTCCTGGAGTTATGGTAGTTATGAATGATACTGGCGAAGCAGCAGTAGTACCACTACCCCATCCAATAGTTTTAATTTCTGCCGCATATTCTCCACTATGGCAGTCAGTCGTCCTTTCCGTTCCTGAATTAGAGATATAGGCTTTAGGATCGTTGTTGCTTGTTGTTAATCCATTCAATGAACACCAACCTTCTTCATTATCGTTATAATTGTTATTTATATACCATCTTTTCCAGAACGGACCTTTATCGGGCCAGGAGGCTTGTGGGCCATCAGTGTAACTCCAATCTTCCATATCTCCATTCTCCAACTCAATTATCGGATATGTCTTCACCTCCACTGCTTCACTTGCAATGACTCCCCGATAAAGACCACGTATATAATAGGTTGTCCCTGGAGTTAAATCAGCTTTGCGTAAGTCTTCTCCTAAGTTGCTCCAGTCTTTATTATTGGTACTGAATTGGTAAGTCATGTCAGAGCTTAATTTGGCAAAATCTCCACTCACAACTTGCTCTTCCATCAATGCATTCATGGTGAATTCTTTTGTCCAGATGTTGCCGGAATATACGCTGACTGTAAACTCCGGCTTATTGCAATTCAATGTATAGCTACGATTAGCTTCTGCGTCTTCATGGCTCCAGCGGCCGTTGGCCTGTGCATCCAGCTCAATGGTGTTGGCAGTCGCTTCACCGGCATTGGTCTGTAGTCTGGCTATCAGATTGTCCAACTGTATGCTGGGGGAACTATCGCCTATGGCAGGCAGTGTGATGCCCAGTACTTCTTCTAAATCCTTTCGGGTGTCTTCAGAAAGTGTGGAAAGTTGGTATTCCTGATTGAATGCTGCAAATTGCGGATCGGCAAAATTGAACTTGATTTTCAGGTCTTGCAATGCTGTTGCTGTGTTCAGCTTGACAGTTGCAGTTTTGCTTTCGGTCTCGGCAAACGACAACGAATTCCCCTCAAAGCCTTCGGCTTCTATCTTGGGTTTGGGCAACCACTCCACAGGTATCGTCTCCGAGATTGTCACATTCTCCACCTCTACCTTTGCTACGGTAAGGATGACTCCGGAGGCGGCGGGTTTCACTTTCAGCGTCAGTTTGCAATGCTTGCCAGCGCCAAAGGTGTCGGCATTCTTCAGCTTGTCTTCTTCCAATGTCATGGATACTGCCTGACCGTTGTCTTTCAGGTTACCGACAAACTGAAAGGTAGGAATGGTACCTGCACGGTAGTAGGCACTTTTCTTTGCATTGTCTTTGCTGATGGTGACGAATTGATTGCCCACAGAAACCTTCAGACCGTACGAGGAGAACAGGGCATCGAACTTCTCGGGCTCGTCGTACGTCACGCTGGTCAGTGCATTGGCCACTTTGCAGCTCAGGTTTACTGTCTGGGTCTCTCCTTCGGTTACTTCGACTCCTGCCTCTTCTCCTTTATAATAAGGAGTGTCCAATCCTAATAAAGGATTGTCGCCACAGGTGGCCGTCACGGTGTAAAGTCCGGCCGAAGCAGGAATCTGGTCCGAAGTAAAGGTTCCGTCGTACAGTGTGCTGCCGGTGCTTTCTTTCACAATCTTCAGTGAAAATTGTTCTTTAACAGGTTTGCCCAGTTCGGCGGGAACGCTTTTGGTGGTTACGGTCACGTCTTCTCCCAACGATATCAGGAAACCGCCTTCCGTGCCTTCCCACTGCTCCGCCTGGCAGGCTGCCAGCAGCAAGCCGATGAAGCCCGCATATAAGGCCTTGATATATTTCATTCTGATGGTTCTTCTATTCTCTTTTGTCATACTTACTCGTAAATCAGTTCAAAATTATCTAACCACAGTTTGCTGCCTACTCCGCCGGTGAAGTAATCGCCATATTTGCTGGCACTGGCCACCACGACGATGTACTTCGGTGTGCGGTTGGTGTATCGGTAGTCGAGCACAAGGTCCTTCTGCTGGTAATCTGATGTGCTGGAACCTTGTATCAGTTCGGCGTATGCGATGATGTGCGAGTCGGCTTTGTCGAACAGCTGGCGTTCGCTGGGGCGCGTACGGATTTCGAGCGGTTCGTCCCAGTCGGTCAGTGCGATGTAGATGTGGCACGAGTCGGGACGTCCTTTCAGATGAGAAAGGGCATCTTCTCCCACCTTGTCGATGGTGGCCGAAGTGTATTTATAGTTGATGCGCAGTTTGCTGGGGAACGACGAGAAAGACCGTCCGAAGCTCAGCACACCGTTGGTTCCTACCGTTTTCACATAACTGCCCGTAAAGATGTTGCCTGCCGCAAACTTCAGGACAAGGTATTTCGATTCGAGCGAGGCGGCAAGTCCGCTTCCGTTGCAGGTTTCGCTGGTGGGGATGGAGTTGCTGTCGCTGATGGTGACGGCTCCTTTGTTGCCGGTGTCCCAGAAAGAAGTTCCGCCCTGGCTCCACGGGTTCCACAGTTTTCCTTCCTGATACCAGTTGTCGAAACTGCCGTCGGTCAGTGGAGTTGCGGGCGCAGTAGTGAACGTCTGTGTGCCTGCTACGGTGCCATCGATGCTGACACGGCATTCGTATGCGGTGCCGGGGCTGAGTTGTTGCAGGTCGGTCGTATAGTTGGTTCCGCTGATGGTGATGTCGGCCGAAGGTTGTGAAGTCCAGTTGCTGTCGGTCGATTTGCGGTATTCCACCACAGGCTGCTTGCCGCTTTGTATGCTGCCTTTCAGTGTGGCACTTGTGGCTCTTGAGAAGACGTCTATCTGCCCCGACGCGTTTTCGTCGGTCTGATAGACATAGACGGTCCACTGGTGGCTCACCTCTTCCCAACCATACGAAACAAAGAAGGTTCGCGGCTCGGAGAAGTCGAAGTAGGCATCGGCAGTCGGGTCGGGATATACCGTGCCGTGCTGGCCGGCGAGGTTGAACGAAGTCACTTTGATGTGGTCGAGCCGTTGTTCGTGCGACACGTAGATGATGACATTCCGGTTGATGTCATCCACAATGGCGTTGCCTACCTGGTTTTCCAGAACGATGTCGCGCTTTATCACCTGCTCGATGCTGATGTTCCAGGCATAGTCCTGATAAGTGCGCAGGACGATCGTGGCGGAATTCGAAAAGTCCATGCGGGTATCCGACGAGATGGGAATATCGTCCAGCGAACTGAAGCCTACGGTCGGGAACTTGGCATAGTTGTGGCAGAGGGTAGAGTCGGGCACCAGCGTGGCGTTGTTGCTGACGGTCAGTTTGGTAATGCGCAGCTCTGACAAGTTGACCGAGTCGTCCACATACAGTTTCACGGTACGTGCGTTTTTATCAATGGTAGCCTGCTGGCTTCCGCTGCCGTCGGGGCCGCATTGTCCTTCTACCTCGAAGTCCTGGATGCTTCCGTCAACGATGGGGTAGGGAATGTCGTTCTCGATGGCACAGGCGGTTAGTGCCAGTACGCAGCATATATAACAGAAGAGTCTCTTTATCATAGTTCGTTCGTTTCTTGATCGTTGGTTTACAGGTAGAAAGTCATGCCGATGTTGATGGAGAAGAGGTTGATCTTGAAGTTGCCCGAAGACGTTCTTCTCATGCCGCTTTCTATCTGATTGGTTGTCTGTTTCTGCCATTTGAAGTTGTAGCCCATCACGCCTACCGATACTTCGACTGCCGACCAGTCGGTGACGAAGGCGGTCATGCCCGGTGCTATACCGATTTGCAGGTTGTGTGTCCGTTCAAAAGTACCGTCGTATTCGGTATTCGAACCGGTCGAATTCTTTCCTACTCCGTAGGCGTACGTCAGGCGCACTTCGTTGAACAGTCCGAAAATCTTGCTTTTGCCGATGGGCATGTAGGTACGCAGAAAACCCGATACCTGGTATTCGTGCTCCAGGTAATAGAGGTCCTTGAGGCTGATGTTGAAGTCCTCACCCAGATTCAGTTCGAAGTTGGCCATGTCTAAATAGGTACGGTTGTAGCCGAAGCGTAAGCCTGCCGCTACGTTGTCCTTGAAGAAGTAGCCGACGTAGGGACTGACGTTGAACGTATATCCCAAACCTTCTACGTTCTTTATGACCAGAAAGTTCAGGTTGTCTTCCTCGTGCTCGGAATAAGAAACCGTACCTCCTGCCATCCATTGGCCCTTGGGAATAAAGACCGATTGCATGATGCCGCGGTCGATGCGCTGTGGCCGTTGGACTTTCTTCCGTTTCTTTTTGGTTGGTGCCTTTATCTTGTAAACATGTCCTGTTGAGTCGGCTATGATGATGCTGTCGCCATTGAGGGTGGTTTCGATGCGGATAGACTTCTGCGCCTGCAGCGTCTGGAATGCACTACCGATAGCGAACAATAGGATGAGTGACAGTATTCTGAACATAAATGTTTAAAAACGTGTATAAGAGGGGGCATCAAAACCGCAGTTTACCACGGATTACACAGAGGAGCACAGATATATTATAAGTAATCTCTGTGCCTGTCTGTGTAATCAGTGGTGAGTTATGACGCACCCTCTTTTTTTAATTAATAATTGTATATGGCTTTACTTGGTGGAAGGAACTCCGTAAAGTAATTCCAAGTCGTCGACATACATTGTACTACCTACACCACCAGTCATGTAATCACCATATTTACTTGCGCTACATACAATGATAATATGTGTAGGCTTTTCCGTTAGGCTCTTATAAATGAGTGGTATTGTGAACTCGGTATAATTATCACCTGAAGTGGCAGCTCCAGAAGGCAGTTCTCCATAAGCGATAATGGCAGGATCATTGGCATAGTCGATGTATTCCTCCTCCTTTTTATTGTTAAACTGGAAGCTCTTGGTTGCCAAAGCAATAAAGATAGCACATTGGTCCATTGTTTCGCCTTTTATGATTGAAACGCCATCGGGGGTGCGGTCCACTTTATTAATAACAGCCGGTGTATATTTGTAGAATCCATGGAGTGCACTGGGGCGTGAAGTAAATGGTTTCCCAAATTCCATATTGGCACTCATACCATCAAGGCCTAAAAAACTACCGGTATATAAACTAGCAGCGGCAAAGACAGACAGTTTCTCTGTTGATTTTAATTCAGCAGCTTTTCCTCCCGGTGTATGGACGGGTGAGGTTACGCCTTGTGTAGGATTGACAGCCCCACCTATTGCTCCCATACCTTGAGAAGTTCCTGGATTGCTGGTATTCCAGAAACAAGTAGTATTTCCGGCTTCACTGGAAGAACCTGGATACCAAGTACTACCCGACTGCGACCAAGCGTCAAGATTGCCATTGTGCAATTCAGTTGTTGTTTCAGTAGTAAATGTAACTTCTTCGCTTGCATAAGTGTTTCCACTCTTTTCATAAGCGAGGCGATAAGTATATTGCGTGGCAGGTGTCAATCCTGTAAGTGTCGCTGTGAATTTTTGGTTTCCGCTATTATAATTGGCTGAGATAGTTTGCCATTCTTCTGCATCGGCCTTTTTATACTCAAAGTGCATGCTGGCCGGATCAAGTTCTTCGGATGAAGAAAGAATACTTCCTTCTAAATAAGCAAAGTTACTCCAAGCGTTAGCCGCTTCAGCTCCTAATTTTGTGCTGGCTTCAGTTGAAACATTGAAAGTAAATGTATATACGGTTTCAGTACCATCTACACTGACGCTGACTCCTCCTATATCGCCGGTTTCGGCCACCTTAAAGTTCAGAATGTAGTGTTTGCGGGCTTTCACGTTAGTGATAGGTGTATCTTGCGAGAACTGTTGTCCGGAATGGTTGGTTACAGAAATAGTAGAGGTGAGGTCTGCAACCGGGAAATAAGCTGGTTTCAGTTCATCGCCCATTCTAAAGCTGAGTTCGTTAACACCCTCCATAGCCGACTTGACAGTGGCTGTAGCCGATTGGAAAGCATCTATAAAAGACTGATCATAATTTACGGTGACTTTTACGTTGGCCAATGTACAGGTAATGTTGGCGGTGACCTCTTTGCCTGTTTGTACCGTTATCTGTTGGCTTCCGGCATAGTAGGGAATGTCAAATCCGGATTCGGAACCGTCGAACCCGTTGGAAGAGGCTTTTACGGTATAGGTACCTGCTGCCAAACGAATTTGTTGTCCCGACAGAGTTTCCCAATCGTCGGTGCTTTCTACGATTCCTCCTTTGCTATCGAGTATTTGCAAAGCAATTTGTTTAGGGTTATAATCTGCAGCGATACGGGTATCTACGTAGGCATTGGTTCCTACTTCTATACGAAGATAACCGATGTTATCTACATCGTCTTGCTGACAAGAAATTAAAGCAGGCAATGTCAGCAATGTAATAAGGAATAAATATAGATTTTTCATACTTTTTCTCTGATTGGTAGTTTGATTTATTTCGTCACACGGACAGTAAGTGTTGCACTTGCTTGCTGGTTGTTTTTGTCAATTACAGTCAGCATGAACTGGTGCTCACCATCAAAATCCTTAAGCAGGTAAAGAAGCGTTTCGCTTAACGTAAAAGAATAGTTTGTTTGTCCGACTTCAGGAAGAGGGAACAGACTGCCTAAAGCCTGATCGATAGCTTCTTGTGAAGTTAGGTCTAATCCGTTTTCTGCTGTTAATCCCATTCCTGCCACCATTCCTTCAAATACAGAGTTAGTTGTTTCTACTTTTACATACAGATTTTGTATGCCGTCAGGTACAGACATTAAAATCTTGATTTCTTTATCAGGGAATGCCCCATTGTTAATATCAACTCCATCTGTTAAGAAACTGTTTCCTGCAGGTTCGGTAATGTTAATACCATCTCCTATTGGCGGTTCAGTTCCAGAGTCTCCACCCTCGTCCGGATTTGTTGTCGGAATCTCTACCGACTCGCTTTCATTTTCAAATGTGATGTTAGCAGTAATGGTAATTCCTGTCAGTTCTCCTGTGGAAGATTCCACGGTACCCATGTTGATTTCTAAAGCGTCGCCACCGGTGAATGCATCACCCACTTCTTCATACTGTTCGGCGGCGTCTTTCTTTTGGAATACTCGTCTTTCGGTTACAGTGTTTCCTTTAGTTGTCACAGCCTTGATATTGACAGTGATGGCTGTGATGTTATCGCCGAAATGCCAATAGATGGGGGTTGGATTCAGGTCACTTTCGGTGTATGCAAGTGCGGTTTCTGTGCCGTCGTCTATGGTAATCGTCCATGAACTGAATGCTTCTTTGAAATCGTTTCCGTATTTCATCTGAATACGACTGTTGGCCATACGGCAAATGACATCGACTTCGCTTGTAATGCCTTTGCTTACAGTAATATTTGTACTTCCCGAATAATAGGGATTTTCCATTTTCTTCTCCAATGCTCCCGGGGTATGTGATGTTACGGTATATTGTCCTACCGGAACAGTGATGCTGGACGGGACTTCATCTACGGTGGCATATTCCTTCACTACGTCAGTAACTTCGGCACTTGTTCCTTGTATGGTTACAGGGAAGTCATTGGTTGCCACTTCCGTGGCACGTGTCTGTGAAACGGGTTGTTTTACACTGACTCCAAGCTCCAAAGCGCCCATATCTTCTTTGTTTACGAGGCTGCCGGTCAGCTCATTCTTCATTTCGCACGAAGCCAGGCTTAGAATGGCTGCTGTGCTTAAGGCTATGATATTGATTAATTTCATAAAATTCTTCTTTATAAATAAGGTCTTATACTTTAAATCCATTCAGAGGGAACTTCGATGTCGATTTGTTCATCATCGGTCGATTCGTCGATGGTGACAACGATGCCCAAGCTGCCGTTATTGTCTTGTGGTGCGATGTTCAGTGTCCACGATTTACCCGGAGCCAGTGTATAAGTCTTTTCCACAGTGGCAGACTTGTTGTCACTGATGCGAGTAAAGTTGATGGAGGCTTTTACGCTTTCTCCTGCTGCATTTACTTTCAAGTACCATGGCTCGGTATCGTTTTTTTGCCAAATGGCGCTGCTTCCGGTCTCTTTTAATGCGGCCGTTTCATATACCACAGAATAGTTGCTGAAGTATTGAGACATGTTGTTGGCGAAACTTACTTTTACCTTTCCGCAGGTAGGTTTGCATTCGACTGCTACTTCCTGAAGTTCTTCTCCGTTTACGGTGAATCCCGTTTCTCCTTCTACATAGAATTCATCGCGTGAGGCATCACTTTCTGTACCATAAAATGCTTTCAGTGTGTAATTCCCATTATTTAAGCTGATTCGTTCCGGCTTTTCACTATAGATAAATTCTTCAACAGTTGTTCCTTTGTCATTTAGAATCTGCACAGAGTATTTATTAATATCTCCGTAATCGCTCTCGTTTACCGCTTTCGTAAATACGGTGCTGGTAGTAAGTCCTAATCGGATACTGCCGCTTCCGGCATTTTCTGCAGGATCCTCGCTTGAGGTGCAGGATGTGATCGTCAGGGATGCCATGCAGCCCATCAGGAATAGTTTAATTTTGTTGACTTTCATATTTTTTTGTTTAATGCCTCCTGTAAAAACGCTTTTTAGGAGATGACTGGTTTTTATGCTTTTTTCGGGCTGCAAAGTAACGTATTTATGACCACTTGAGCAAGGTCTGTTTTTACTTTTTATGTTCTTTTTTTCATCTGATCCTTTGTGTTAGGCCTCTTGTATCGTTATAAATACGTAATAAATAGGGGTTGACGTTGATAAGCTGGTCGGAATCATTTGTCTGTTTTTCAAATAAGCTTATCTTTGTGACTCGATATAATTATACGGATATGGTGGAACATAATCAAGAAAAAGACATACCAAAAATCGATTTGCCGGAAGATTGGTTGGCAGGTACAGATATTGATCCCGCTTTGCTCAACCTTTATACGGATTTTCCGGTAAGGTTGAAGTGTGAGATGTTTATATATTGTCAGAGTGGCGAGGTGGAAGCTTCAGTCAATCTAAATCGTTTTTGCGTACATCAGGATGAAGCGGTATTGCTGGTGCCCGGGACTATTTTTCAGATACACAAAGTGAGTAATGAATTGAAGATTTATTTTCTGGGCTTTTCATCCGGGTATATTAAAAGTAATCCCTCGCAGCATATGATTGATGCATGTTACATGTTGTCAGAATCTCCGGTTATCTCTCTTCATAAAGAGGCATCGGATTTGCTTCGCGACTTTTTTGGCCTTCTTATACGTTTGTACGAGTTTCTCGATGAGAAGGGGCGGAAGGCGGCTGCCAACAATTTGTTTGCCGATGTTCATCTGGCTATTCATCAGATCTGTTCGGATCGAAACAGTCAGCATCGGTTGCTGACCAAAAACGAACAGTTGTTCCGCAGCTTTACGCGGCTTGTCATGCGTAATTATTCACAAATCAGGCAAGTAGTGTGGTATGCCGAGCAGTTGCGGGTGAGTCATGCTTATCTGTGTAGCGTGGTCAAGGAAGTGACCGGTAGTACCTGTACCGACATTATTTCGTCAATGGTTATTATGGATGCCAAGTCGCGGCTGAAGCTGACGGATGCTTCTATTCAGGAAATATCGGATGCGCTGAATTTTGCCAATATTTCGTTCTTTGGAAAATACTTCAAACGTTATGTCGGTATGAGTCCGTTGGAATACAGAATAAAAGGATGAAGATACAATAAAAGGCCATCGAGGAAAAAAGAAAAGGAGATGCGTCGTTTGGTGGACACATCTCCTTTAGCTTTCATGTTGTTGCCGCAAGTGCGATTACTTACGCAAGCCAAGCTCTTTAACGATGGCACGATAGCGATTGATGTCGCGGTTGTACAGGTAGTTGAGCAACGCACGGCGCTTACCTACCAACATCGTCAAGGCTCTTTCAGTACTATAATCCTTTCTGTTGAGCTTCATGTGCTCAGTCAGACGGGCAATACGGTAGGAAAACAAAGCTATCTGAGACTCAGCTGATCCAGTATCAGAGTTAGACTTTCCGTACTTGCCGAAGATTTCTTGCTTTTTAGCAGCGTCTAAATACATAAAATGTTTAATTAAAAAAGTTATTAATATTCCCTTTCGGGGCTGCAAAGGTAGGGATTATCTTTGATATGGCAATGACTTTCAGGCGAAAAAGTGTATGCTGATGCTGTTTTTTGCAGAAAAGTTCCTTCATGGTAAACAGGCAAAAGTTTTCGAGGTGTCTGGGGGGGATACATTTCGTTTGGGTGTATTTGCAATGGTTCAGATGCTTGTTCTATCGGTGCGGAAAGGCAAATATGGAGTCAATGTGCGTCAGAACAGAGGGATAAGAAAGCGACTTTTTGACAAATACCAGTCGGTAATCGTAAAAAATACACTATCTTTGCACCTCGAAAATAATAGGTATTATATGCAAAACATCAGAAACATTGCAATTATTGCCCATGTCGATCATGGGAAGACGACGCTTGTAGACAAGATGCTGCTGGCCGGACATCTTTTCCGGAACAACCAGAGCACGGGTGAATTGATGCTGGATAACAATGATTTGGAACGTGAGCGAGGAATAACGATTCTCTCGAAGAACGTATCCATTAACTATAAAGGCACCAAGATTAATATTATCGACACTCCGGGACACAGTGACTTTGGCGGCGAGGTAGAGCGTGTGCTCAATATGGCCGACGGTTGTCTTCTGCTGGTTGATGCGTTCGAAGGTCCGATGCCTCAGACGCGCTTTGTGCTTCAGAAGGCTTTGCAGATTGGTTTGAAGCCCATTGTGGTTGTCAATAAGGTGGATAAGCCCAACTGTCGCCCCGAAGAAGTGTATGAAATGGTGTTCGATCTGATGTTCAGCCTTAACGCAACTGAAGATCAACTTGACTTCCCCGTCATTTACGGATCGGCCAAGAACAACTGGATGAGTACCGACTGGCAGAAGCCTACGGATAACATCACTCCTTTGCTCGACTGCATCCTGGAGAACATACCTGCTCCCGAGCAGCTGGAGGGTACGCCCCAGATGCTGATAACTTCGCTCGATTATTCATCTTATACCGGCCGTATTGCGGTGGGACGTGTTCATCGTGGTACGTTGCGCGAGGGTATGAATGTATCGTTGGCAAAACGTGACGGCAGCATCATCAAGACTAAAATTAAAGAACTGCATACATTCGAAGGCATGGGGCGTGTCAGAGTGCCCGAAGTTTCATCGGGTGACATTTGCGCCCTGGTAGGTATCGATGGTTTCGAGATTGGCGATACCATTTGCGATTACGAGAACCCCGAAGCATTGCCGCCTATTGCCATCGACGAACCGACCATGAGCATGTTGTTCACCATCAACGATTCGCCTTTCTTCGGAAGAGAAGGTAAATTCGTGACTTCGCGTCACATTCACGACCGACTGATGAAGGAGCTGGACAAGAACCTGGCTTTGCGTGTGAAGAAGAGCGAAGAAGACGGAAAATGGATCGTTTCGGGTCGTGGTGTGCTTCACTTGTCTGTACTGATCGAGACCATGCGTCGTGAAGGCTATGAGTTGCAGGTTGGTCAGCCACAGGTTATCTTCAAGGAGATAGACGGTGTGAAGTGCGAACCTATCGAGGAGTTGACTGTAAATGTTCCTGAGGAATATGCCAGCAAGATTATCGATATGGTGACCCGTCGTAAGGGCGAAATGGTGAAGATGGAAAATGCGGGCGACCGTGTGAACCTGGAGTTCGACATGCCGTCGCGCGGTATCATCGGCTTGCGTACCAATGTGTTGACAGCCAGTGCCGGCGAAGCCATCATGGCACATCGCTTCAAGGAGTATCAGCCTTATAAGGGCGAGATAGAGCGTCGTACCAACGGATCCATGATTGCCATGGAGAGTGGAACGGCTTTTGCTTATGCCATCGACAAACTGCAGGACCGTGGCAAATTCTTCATCTTCCCGCAAGAGGAAGTCTATGCAGGTCAGGTGGTAGGCGAACATTCACACGAAAACGATTTGGTAGTGAACGTGACCAAGTCGAAGAAACTGACCAATATGCGTGCCAGCGGTTCGGACGAGAAAGCCCGTCTGATTCCTCCCGTACAGTTCTCGTTGGAAGAAGCATTGGAATACATCAAGGAAGACGAGTATGTAGAGGTTACTCCGAAGTCTATGCGTATGCGTAAAGTTATCCTCGATGAGACGGAACGCAAGCGTGCCAATAAGAACTCATAACATACATATAATATATATTACTTAAGTTTCGCAAGTGCTCAACTTATTAGTTGACAAGGCTTCAGTAAACAAGTCTATTAGGCTGGAACTCCCTGTTTGATAAAGTGCCGCTTGAAACGGCTCGCTACAAACGCCTTGTTAACTCGTCAACTTGTTGCTTGTCAACTGCAACTTGAGCTTGCGAAAGTTGAGTATATTAGACGAAAGGAGGTGTGCAGGGATGCACACCTCCTTTTTTAGCACAGGAAGGGTTGTCAAACTCTTTTTTTAGTCGATGAACTTTACTTTCTCGGCATTACGCGGTTTGGCGTCAGGTGCCTCATCGGGATAGCCGAAGGCTATGCAGTACAGCAATTCGTAGCCTTCGCTGAAGTTCAGTTTCTTCAGATACTCGGCTGCTTCGGTCGATTTCATAAAGCGGGCCGGTCCGCCCAGACAGCACGATCCGATGCCCATGGATTGTGCCGTAAGTATCATGTTGCCGCCCAGCAGACCGCAGTCTATCTGAGAGCAGTCGTACGACGGGTCGTTGGCGATAAACACTACCGTGGGGGCATTGCGAAACATATTCTTGAACGACGGATCTTCAGCAGCTTTCGGATTTGCTTTCTTGTAGAGCTCCGTTACACCGTTGATAAACTCCGGATTGTCCACTACGCGTACTTCCCACGACTGTTTATTCATGCCATTGGGAGCATTGATGCCACATTTCAGGATGGTTTGCATGGTGTCGCGGTTCACCGGTTGTGGTTTGTACTTGCGGATGCTGCGGCGATCCATAATGGTTTTGATGACTGCTTCCGACTGGCTGAGGCCTTTAGGAGCGGCAGTGCTCTCTTTTTGCGACGCAGGGGCGGTGCATCCGATGGCTGCACACAGGCAGAGTCCGCCCACGATACCTTTCAATAGTTTCATATATACGTTTTTATTTGGGTTGATGTCATTGGTAATGAAGATGAATCGATGGCGTGTGTGGAGCGGATTATTCCTGTTCCTTGTCTTCCAGTCCTTCATCTACTCCTTCAAGGAAACCGCCGAGTGCGGCACCGGCTTTTTCCATCTGCTCCATGATGGCTTTTCCACTGTTCTTGAATACAGTGGCGGCATATTGACCTTGCAGCTTGGCTACTTCTTCCAGTTCTTCCTCGGTCAGGTCGTCGTACGAGTTGATTTTCTCCAGGAGTTCGCTGAACTTCTTGTTCGCCTTTTCCCATTGATCGGCGGTATAGTCCTTGCCGTCCTCGCTGATTTCTTCCACAAAGTTCTTCAGGTCGTCGATGCGTCCTTGTTTCGATTGGCATGATTGAAAGCCCATGATGCCGATGGCTAACAGGGCAAGCAGGATGTACTTTTTCATAAGCTTTTTGCAGATAAATTGTTAGAGGCAAAGCTAATGAAATATTTTCAATAAATGTTCCTGCCTATACTGCTTTTTTCTTTTTTTCAGCCCTTCGTGCCTTCATTCTGTTACTTTTCTGGTACGGAAGAAGTTACAGAATGAAGGTCGAGGGATGAAGAATCGATCAGCTTTCGGCCAGCCCCGAATGTGTCATGGCAATGCCTAAAGCCTGAGCGATGCCGCGGCCGTAATTTTCGTCGGCTTTCAGGCAGTTACGGATGTGGCGGAGTTTGATTTCTTCGGGAATATCACCCATTGAGCGGGCGGTATTTTCGAACAGAACCTGTTGCTGTGCGGGTGTCATTAGACGGAACAGGTCGCCGGCTTGCGAATAGTAATCCGAGTCGTCTTCGCGGTAATCCCATTGGTAGGCGGCTCCATCCAGTTCGAGGGGCGGTTCCTTGTATTCGCCTTGTTGTTGCCATTCGCCATAGCCATTAGGCTCGTATCCCAGTGTTGATCCGTAATTGCCGTCAACTCTCATTTGCCCGTCACGATGGTACATGTTGAGGAACGGACAACGGCTGCGGTTCACGGGAATCTGATGGTGGTTCACGCCCAGGCGATAGCGTTGCGTGTCGCCGTACGAGAAGAGACGTCCCTGCAACATGCGGTCGGGCGAGAAGCTGATGCCCGGCACTACGTTGGCCGGGTTGAAAGCTGCCTGCTCTACGTCGGCGAAGTAGTTTTCGGGGTTGCGGTTCAGTTCCAGTACACCTACTTCGATGAGCGGATATTCCTTTTGCGACCATACTTTGGTGAGGTCGAAGGGGTTGAACGGACAGTTGGCTGCCTGTTCTTCCGTCATCAGCTGGATGAACATGGTCCAGCGTGGAAAGTCGCCTTTCTCGATGCTTTCGTACAAGTCGCGTTGGTGGCTTTCGCGGTCTTTGGCTATGATGGCTTCGGCTTCCTGATCGGTCAGGTTTTTGATACCCTGTTGGGTACGTAAATGGAATTTAACCCATGTGCGTTTGCCTTCGGCATTGATGAGCGAGAAGGTGTGACTGCCGTAGCCGTGCATGTGTCGGTACGAAGCCGGGATGCCGCGGTCGCTCATGGTGATAGTTACCTGATGAAGTGCTTCGGGCAGTAGTGTCCAGAAGTCCCAGTTGTTGCGTGCACTGCGCATGTTGGTGCGCGGATCGCGCTTGACGGCATGATTCAGATCGGGGAACTTCAACGGGTCGCGCAGGAAGAAGACGGGGGTGTTGTTTCCTACCAGATCCCAGTTGCCTTCGTCTGTATAGAACTTGATGGCAAATCCGCGGATATCGCGTTCGGCATCGGCAGCTCCACGCTCTCCGGCTACGGTCGAGAAGCGTACAAAAACTTCCGTCTCTTTGCCGATCTGTGAGAAGATGGAGGCTTTGGTGTAGGGGGTAATGTCATGAGTTACGGTAAATTTGCCGAAAGCTCCCGATCCTTTGGCGTGCATGCGGCGTTCGGGAATGACTTCGCGGTCGAAGTGTGCCAGTTTCTCCAGAAACCATACATCTTGTAAGAGCATCGGCCCCCGGCGTCCTGCGGTGGCTACATTTTGATTGTCGGCTACAGGTGCTCCTGCAGCGGTGGTCAGTTTCTTAGTTTTCATACCATGTTACGTTTATAGTTAGTGAATAAAGGGTATACCGATGAAATGGTCCAATTGAGTTTTGTCCTCGTCGGTGAGACGCCCGGTTTTCGATTTCAGAAAGGGTACAGGGTATGTTCGTGGAATGTTCAGTGTCCGTTTCATACGCATATACATGCTGCCTGTCCTGAACCGGTAAGTGGTAAAAAGAAGCGTGCGTTCGGCCTGTACCAGCTGTTGTATCTGTCGGCTGAAGTCCTGCCACTGCCTGTGCGGATGTTGTCCGATGATGAACCATCCGCAAGTCCAGCAGCCCGAAATCAGGAAGTCGCATCCTGCCAGCGTCTCCGGTGTGGCATCCGACACGGCACTCAGACTGACACTCAGGCCTTTCGACCAAAGGTACATGGCTATTTCGCGGGCATAGGCGGCCGTTTTCCCTTTGTGGCTGTAATAGAGGACGACGGCTTTTCGGTTGTTCGTAAAGTGACCGTTTATCTTTTTCATCTTGCACATTATTATTGTTGCTGAACAAATATATGGGGGAGCGGGTTATTTCTTTATATTTGCAAGATTCATTTTTTCGATAAACCTTATAGGCTAAAACGATTGAAACATGGAATTACGCCAACTGAAGTATTTCAAGGAGGCTTGCGAGCGGCAGAATTTTTCGGAAGCGGCTCGCGTGCTTCATATTTCGCAAAGTACGCTTTCGCAGCAGATCAAACAGTTAGAGGATGAACTGGATGTATTGCTTTTCGACCGCATTGGCAAGCGCATTGTTCCTACCGAGGCAGGTCATGCCTTTTTGCCTTATGCCGTCCGGGCCATTCACGATGCGGAAGACGGCCGACAGATTATTCGCGACTTGAAGGGGATTGAGACAGGGGTGCTGCGCATCGGTGTGACTTACAGCATGAGTCCGCTGCTGATTGCAGCACTGAAGCTTTTCTCGCAGGCCCATCCCAAAGTGCGGGTAGAAGTCACGTTTGCTACTTCCGAAGAACTGTTGAAGCGGCTGGACGGTAGTGGCCCCGATTTTGTGCTTTCATTCAAGCCGGAAGGGGTGGAAGATGAGTTTGAAACGTTGCCGCTTTTCTCTTCGCGTCTTAACTTCATCGTCCATCGTTCGCATCCGCTGGCCGAACTTTCGTCGGTCACGTTGAAGCGCCTGTCGCAGACGCCGTTGATATTGCCGGCTTGTGGGTTTGCTACGAGGAAGAAAGTGGAGGAACTGTTTCGCCGGCATCATATGGAGCTTACGGCTTCTGTCGAAATGGACGACGTCCATACCATCATTCATGCGTTGAGGAGCGGGCAGTGGGGAACCATACTGACACAGGCCGCCGTTCGCGGTGAGCCCGACCTGATGCAGATTCCGATACTTTGCAATGACCATCTCACTTCACGCGGCTTTCTGTTCTGGCCACAGGGCACTTATCGGAAGAAGTCGGCTCTGGCTTTTGCCGATTTTCTGCTGAAGGTGGCGGGTGGACGATGAGATTTCTGTTTTGCCTTTGGTAAAAAAAGAAAGAGGGTACATCCATACAGGATGTACCCTCTCTTTTATTGATTGCTTATAGCTTTTTCGATTAGAGCTTCGGACCAGCAGCAACCAGCTTCTTACCGGCTTCGTTGCCAGTGAACTTCTCGAAGTTCTTGATGAAGCGGCCAGCCAGGTCTTTGGCTTTCTCTTCCCACTTGCAAGCGCAGTCATAAGTGTCACGAGGATCGAGGATCTTCGGATCAACACCCGGCAATTCTGTCGGAACTACGAAGTCGAAGTACGGGATAGTCTTTGTAGGAGCCTTGTCGATAGAACCGTCCAGGATAGCGTCGATGATACCACGAGTATCGCGGATAGAGATACGCTTGCCGGTACCGTTCCAACCAGTGTTAACCAAGTATGCCTTAGCACCTACTTTTTCCATCTTCTTAACCAGCTCTTCTGCATATTTAGTCGGATGCAAGCTCAGGAAGGCTGCGCCGAAGCAAGCAGAGAATGTCGGAGTCGGTTCAGTGATACCACGTTCTGTACCGGCCAGCTTGGCAGTGAAACCAGACAGGAAGTAGTATTGAGCCTGTTCGGGGTTCAGGATAGATACCGGAGGCAATACACCGAAGGCATCAGCTGACAGGAAGATTACCTGATGAGCGTGAGGACCTTTGGATACCGGCTTAACGATGTTTTCGATGTGGTAGATAGGATAAGAAACACGAGTGTTTTCGGTTACGCTCTTATCAGCGAAGTCGATCTTACCGTTGGCGTCAACTGTTACGTTCTCCAACAGAGCGTCGCGCTTGATGGCAGCATAAATATCGGGTTCGCTTTCCTTGTCGAGGTTGATAACCTTAGCATAGCAACCACCTTCGTAGTTGAATACGCCTTCGTCGTCCCATCCGTGCTCGTCGTCACCGATCAGTTTACGTTTCGGGTCAGTTGACAGAGTAGTCTTACCTGTACCGGACAGACCGAAGAAGATAGCAGTGTCAGTGCCTTCCATATTGGTGTTGGCAGAGCAGTGCATAGAAGCGATACCACGCAACGGGTTCAGGTAGTTCATGATAGAGAAGATACCTTTCTTCATTTCACCACCGTACCAAGTGTTCAGGATAACCTGTTCGTTGGTCTTCAGGTTGAATACAGTAGCTGTTTCAGAGTTCAGACCCAGTTCCTTGTAGTTGTCAACCTTAGCCTTGGCAGCGTTGAATGATACGAAATCGGGTTCGCCGTAGTTGGCCAGTTCTTCTTCTGTCGGACGGATGAACATGTTCTTTACGAAGTGAGCCTGCCAGGCAACTTCCATGATGAAACGTACTTTCAGACGAGTTGCAGGGTTGGCACCGCAGAATGTATCCATAACGAACAGACGCTTGCCGCTCAGCTGCTTAACGGCTTTAGCCTTCAGGTCGGCCCAAGCTGCTTCAGAGCAAGGCTTGTTGTCGTTCTTATATGCGTCGGAAGTCCACCATACAGTGTCCTTGCTGGCTTCGTTGTAAACGAAGAATTTATCCTTAGGCGAACGACCTGTATAGATACCGGTCATTACGTTGACAGCACCCAGTTCTGTTACCTGGCCTTTTTCATAGCCTTCCAGACCTGCTTTGGTCTCTTCCTCAAACAATACTTCATAAGACGGGTTGTGGAGAATCTCCTTAACGTCTTGAATACCGTACTTGCTTAAATCTAAATTTGCCATTTCTTTTTAAGATTTTTAAATTGGTATTTTGTGAATAATCTCTTTTTACCTTAATTAATGTATGCAAGGGATGAAAATCCGGAAGCGGATTTGGCAGTTATCAGAATGAGGTTTCAGATAAGTCCCTTGTTTTTCGGCTACAAAAGTACGATTTTCTTTTGAAAGAAAACTTCTATTGGAGAAATTTTTCTTTAATTGGATTTCTTTTATGAATCCGTAACAGTATCTGCTAACTGCATGTTGCAAAACGCATAAGGTGAAAGCGGTTTTTGCAGGAGTGAGGTAGGCTGTCGGGGGGATGAATGTCTGGCAGAGGTGAAACGTGGGTGTGGGGTGTGAAACGTGCCTTTCGGGCGGGACAACGGTGAACCTTGGAGTGACCTTTCACAGCAATCGGCTAACTGACAGCGTTTTGCGTTGAAAGGTGAAACGTGCCTCTGCGTGATTATTCGGAGAATGTGTGTTGTCCTGAAATAGGTTGACTCCATTTTGCCAGATTACTACTATAGGTTTA
>OMCT01000072.1_pt1 | contig 76986 bp, 59 predicted proteins | sample 1674301 | NCBI WGS metagenome assembly OMCT01 (sample SAMEA103958158, study PRJEB25191) | human gut metagenome
AGTGCCACGTCTCTGCCCAGTTCCGGAAGAGAGGAAATCATTTTGGTTTCCGGTAGGGGGCGATTGAAGAATTCCCTACATGCCTCTGCACTGATGGCCCTTTGGACCGTACTGTCAGATTTAGGAATAGATACCTTTAACCAAGGATTGTATTTGATTCGCACGATACCACGTTCTTCATCGTTCAGCTCTATAAGTGCCCTTTTGAATATCTGTCTTAAACAGGTTGGGTACATTTCTTTCGCCCTGTTCGTCAACGAAAGGCTATTAATCCATCTTGTCAAAACAGAAGATGACAAGTGAGTAAACATCACTTTGGTTGTTCCCAAATATCTTTCAAGGTGGTTTACAGCCAGACGATAGTTCTTAGCATTACGTTCATGTCCTTCAGAAGCCATACGGTTAATGAATTTTGTAGCATAGTCACTAAAACATATTTCTTCATCTGAATGGATAAGAAATTCAATTAGTTCAGCAACAGAATAATTTGAGACATCCTTACGGTTTATCATATCGCTATAACGTAGGATTTCTCGTGAACAATATTCATTGACCACAATATCCTTGATTTCGCCATTCTTGGTGATTTGCTTGTCCGTAATGAGTTTATCAGTTTTAATATAACCCATTCTTGAACGGTGGACAACACGAATGTACACTGGATAAAATCCGTCAGCTCTCTTTTTTCTTACGACTACTTTAAATGTTGCCATATCAGATTGATTTATAAGTTGTTAAATGGTGTATGCGTTGGTGTATGCGCCACTGTTCAAAAGTGTATGCGTGGTGTATGCAAGTACCGTTTATTTGGCTCATTTTTTGCGGACAAATGCACGAACCGCCTAAAAACAACTTAGGCTGTAACGCCTGATAAACAGTTCGTTACAGCCTAAATCAAATATTATCCTATATAGCTTATGCTTCTTCAATAGCTGCCTGCGCCGCAGCCAGTCGGGCAATAGGCACACGGAACGGAGAGCAGCTTACATAATTCAAGCCTACTTTGTGGCAGAATTTTACAGAAGATGGCTCACCACCATGCTCGCCGCAAATACCGCATTTCAAGTCGGGACGAACGGCACGACCCTTTTCTGTTGCCATACGAATAAGTTGACCTACACCATTCTGGTCGAGTACTTGGAACGGATCGACTTTCAGAATCTTCTTCTCCAGATAAACCGGCAAGAAGGAGGCGATATCATCACGTGAGTAACCAAATGTCATCTGTGTCAGGTCGTTTGTTCCGAATGAGAAGAATTCGGCAGATGAAGCAATGCGGTCGGCTGTCAAGGCTGCACGCGGAACTTCGATCATTGTACCAACCTTAAAGTCAATGCTGTCACCCTTTTCTTCAAATAATTTTGCAGCTTCGGCACGAATTACTTTCTCCTGTTCCTTGAACTCGTACAGGATACCGGTAAGCGGAACCATGATTTCAGGATGTGTTTCTACACCTTCCTTCTTCAGTTCAAGTGCCGCACCCAGAATGGCACGCGTCTGCATCTGTGTGATTTCCGGATAAGTATTTCCCAAACGGCAACCACGGTGACCCAGCATCGGGTTGTGTTCGCACAATGCTTCGACACGTTGCTGAATGTATTGCAGACTTACACCCATGGCTTCGGCCATATCTTGCTGACCTTTTAAATCGTGAGGTACGAATTCGTGCAAAGGCGGATCGAGCAGACGGACTGTGACAGGATATCCCGCCATTGCCTTAAAGATTCCTTTGAAGTCGGCTTGCTGATAAGGCAAAATCTTATCCAGTGCCTTGCGACGACCTTCAGCATCTTCTGCCAGAATCATCTCGCGCATGGCCTTGATCTTTTCTCCTTCGAAGAACATATGCTCTGTACGACATAAGCCGATACCTACGGCACCGAAGTTACGTGCTACGGTTGCGTCGTGCGGAGTATCCGCATTGGTACGTACTTTCAGTCTAGCATGTTTGTCGGCCAGTTTCATCAGTTCGGCAAAGTCTCCGGAGAGTTCGGCTGCTTTGGTTTCTACTTTACCTTTATATACTTCGCCTGTACTACCATTCAGGGAAATGAAATCGCCTTCTTTCAGAACGATACCGTCAACTTCCACCGTACGTGCTTTGTAATCGATATTCAAAGCTCCAGCGCCCGATACGCAACATTTACCCATACCACGGGCTACTACAGCAGCGTGCGATGTCATACCGCCACGTGCCGTCAGGATACCTTCGGCAACAGCCATACCAGCCAAGTCCTCGGGAGAGGTTTCGATACGAACCATCACTACCCGTTTGCCAGCGGCACGCCATTCTGCTGCATCGTCGGCAAAGAATACGATTTGGCCACATGCCGCACCCGGAGAAGCAGGCAGACCACGGGTCAATACTTTGGCTTGTTTCAACGCCGACTTGTCGAATACGGGGTGAAGCAATTCATCCAGTTTGTTGGGTTCGCAACGCATCAGTGCAGTCTTTTCGTCAATCATTCCCTGACGAAGCAGATCCATTGCAATCTTTACCATTGCAGCACCGGTACGTTTTCCGTTACGTGTCTGGAGGAACCACAATTTACCTTCCTGTACGGTGAATTCCATATCCTGCATGTCGCGATAGTGGTTTTCCAGTTTGGTTTGCAAAGCATCCAGTTCCTTGTAGATTTCAGGCATGGCTTCTTCCATGGACGGATATTTAGAAGCACGTTCTTCCTCGCTGATACCTGCCAGTTCGGCCCAACGTTGCGAACCGATTTTAGTGATCTGTTGCGGAGTACGGATACCGGCAACTACATCTTCACCCTGTGCATTAATCAGGTATTCACCGTTGAACAGGTCTTCTCCTGTAGCGGCGTCACGGCTGAAGCAAACACCTGTTGCTGATGTGTCGCCCATATTTCCGAACACCATGGCCTGTACGCTGACGGCTGTACCCCACTCGTCGGGTATCCCTTCCATCTTACGGTATAAGATAGCGCGTTCGTTCATCCAGGAATTGAATACGGCACAAATGGCTCCCCAAAGCTGTTCGTAAGCACAAGTCGGGAAGTCTTTTCCGGTACGTTCTTTTACGGCTGCCTTAAATCTCTTTACCAGTTCCTTCAGGTCGTCAACCTCTAATTCGTTGTCCAGTTTTACACCTTTTGTATGTTTTACATCCTCAATGATGGCTTCGAACGGGTCGATATCATCTTTGTTTGTCGGCTTCATACCGAGTACAACATCACCATACATCTGAACAAAACGACGATAAGAGTCCCAAGCGAAACGTGCATTCCCGGTCTTGCGAGCAAGTCCTTCAACAACATCATCATTCAATCCGAGATTGAGGATGGTATCCATCATACCGGGCATTGAAGCACGTGCACCCGAACGTACGGAAACCAATAAAGGATTGGCTACATCACCAAATTTTGAACGCATTAAAGTTTCTATATGTACAATGGCCTTTTCTACCTCATCTTTCAGTAAAGCAACAATCTTTTCCTGTCCCATTTCATAATATTCGGTACAAACTTCTGTTGTGATTGTAAAACCGGGAGGAACCGGAACCCCTATTAGATTCATTTCGGCAAGATTGGCGCCTTTACCGCCTAAAAGGTTGCGCATATCGGCTTTTCCTTCTGCCTGACCATTACCAAAGGTATAAACTCTTTTTTTGTCCATAATAAAAAATTTAAAGTTTTTGATTGTGTTTTTTCTTTTTCTGGTCGCAAATCTAAGGATATTTTACATATTAGAAAACTTTTTCGAAGAAAAACTTCTCTCAAAATGCAATTTCGACATTGCAATATTTAATATTCCGTTTCATAGAGATTATTCCAGAAAAAATGTCTATTTTTGTCGGCGAATTTATTAGAATGGAGTAAAAGTGGCAAGAAAGAGAAAAGAACTGCCTTTATTGGAGAAGGTGGAAATTACAGATGTGGCTGCCGAAGGAAAAGCCATTGCACGAGTGGATGATTTGGTCATTTTTGTACCTTATGTGGTACCGGGTGACGTTGTAGATTTGCAGATTAAGCGGAAGAAGCATCATTACGCCGAGGCCGAAGCAGTAAAATTCCATGTATATTCGCCTGTAAGAGCAGTCCCGTTCTGCCAGCATTATGGAGTTTGCGGGGGATGCAAATGGCAGATACTACCCTATTCCGAACAGATTAAGTACAAACAGAAGCAAGTGACCGACAACCTGACACGCATCGGAAAGATCAAGTTGCCGGAAATCTCTCCCATATTGGGTTCGGAAAAAACAATGTTTTATCGGAACAAACTGGAATATACATTCTCGAATAAGCGCTGGCTTACGCCGGAAGAGGTAAAGCAGGATGTCGTCTATGAGCAGATGAATGCGGTTGGATTTCATATTCCAAATGCGTTCGACAAGGTGCTGGCCATCGAAAAGTGCTGGTTACAGGATGATATATCCAATCGCATCCGTAATGCGATACGCGATTATGCTTACGAACACAATTATTCCTTCATCAATTTGCGGACACACGAAGGTATGTTGCGCAACCTGATTATACGTACGTCCACGACGAACGAACTGATGGTGATCGTGGTGTGCAAGATTGAGCAGGATGAAGAGATGGAACGTTTCAGACAACTGCTTCAATACGTGGCCAACACTTTCCCCGAAATAACGTCGCTGCTATACATTATTAATAATAAGTGCAACGATACGATTACCGATCTCGACGTATATACGTTCAAAGGTAACGACCATATTTACGAAGAGATGGAAGGCTTGCGCTTTAAGGTGGGTCCCAAGTCGTTTTATCAGACCAATTCCGAACAGGCGTACAATCTGTATAAAGTAGCACGCAACTTTGCTCAACTGACCGGTAACGAACTTGTTTACGACCTCTATACGGGTACCGGTACCATTGCAAACTTTGTTTCGCGGCAGGCACGTCAGGTAATTGGCATTGAATACGTCCCCGAAGCGATCGAGGATGCCAAGACGAACTCTGAAATCAACGGCATTAAGAATACATTATTCTTTGCCGGCGACATGAAGGATATCCTGACCCAGGACTTTATCAGCCAGTACGGACGTCCCGACGTCATCATCACCGACCCACCCCGTGCCGGGATGCATCCCGACGTCATCAACGTCATCCTGTTTGCCAAGTCACAACGCATTGTTTACGTCAGCTGCAATCCGGCAACACAGGCACGCGATCTGCAGTTGCTCGATGCAGATTACGAAGTGAAAGCAGTTCAGCCGGTTGACATGTTTCCCCATACGCATCATGTGGAAAATGTCGTACTGCTGGAGCGCCGAATTTAAAATAGAATCATCTAATTTATAAAAAGAGTATAAGCTGTGACAAAAGAAAAGATTGTAGCCAAAGCGCGTACACAATATACCGATTATTGGGTGAAAGAACCGGCTGAATTGATGGAATTTTTGGCCGCAAAAATGCCTCAGGCCAGCCGCACCAAGCTGAAAACGTTGTTAAGCAAACGGGTTGTCTATGTGGACAGTGTCATCACCACTCAGTATAATTTCCCCTTGAAACCGGGGATGAAAGTTCAGATAAGTCGTGACAAAGGGAAGAAGGAATTCCATAATAAGCTGGTCAGAATCGTATATGAGGACGCTTATCTGATTGTAATTGAAAAGATGCAGGGGCTGCTCTCGGTCAATACCGAACGTCAGAAAGAACGGACCGCCTATACCATATTGAATGAATACGTGAAACGTTCAGGCAGGCAGAACCGCGTGTACATCGTACATCGGTTGGACCGTGACACTTCGGGACTGATGATGTTTGCCAAGGACGAGAAAACGCAGCACACGTTGCGCGACAACTGGCACAAGATTGTATTCGACCGCCGTTACGTAGCTGTCGTAGCCGGCGATATGGAGCAAAATGCCGGAACGGTACGTTCGTGGCTGACAGACCGAAAGCTGTACGTTTACTCAAGCCCTACGGATGATGGCGGACAGGAAGCCATTACACATTACCGAACCATTAAGCGGGCCAATAACTATTCGTTGCTCGAATTGAATCTGGAAACCGGGCGCAAGAATCAGATCCGTGTCCACATGCAGGATCTCGGGCATCCCATTGTGGGTGACGGACGCTATGGCCTGGAAGATGTAAATCCCATCGGTCGGCTGGCTCTGCATGCGTTCAAGCTCTGCTTCTATCATCCTGTTACAGGCGAGGAAATGGCGTTTGAAACTCCCTATCCGGCCGACTTCAAGAAGCTGTTTCTCAAAAAGTAATTGATGGGAGCGAGTGCAGTAACTGTTGCACTGTGAGTGCAGTAGCTATTGCACTGTCAGTGCACTAACTATTGCACTGCGAATGCAATGCCTGTTGCACTGAATTTAGTCAATTAGGCACGAATTACACGAATATTTGCAGACTTTTCTTGCGTTTTTCGTGTAACCCGTGCCTAATATGTATTTCCTGAATGGTAAGGCTTACCATCCCTCCTTAAGCAATCAGTATTTGTATAAGGTAACTCCTCTTTCTACATAACCGTCAACGTACAAGGTTCCGGTTATCTTTTCCCATGTCACATAGACATCACGTATTTCCAGTAGAGGATAGTTATTGCCGTAGTCCAACGACAATGTTCCGTCTTCTATTTTCCATCGGAATGGTAACGAACATACAATGATGCCGCTCGGATCATCGTAATAGCACTGATCGTCTGTGCCAAAACCACTATAGTCAAAGTAGAGTCCGCTTTCCAGAGGTTCTCCAAAGTCGTCCGTAAATCCGAGATCCCCTACCCACGTATAACCTGTTACCGACTCAAAAATAGTCTCATCATCTTGTGCACATGACGTCAATGCAAGTGATAGGCACAAAATGCACATTTTCGCATATTGAATAGCTGTTTTCATATCGTATTATTTTACGTAATCGGCATCTGTCATCATAATCAGTACCCCATCGAGCTTTCCACTGAGATAGTGTTCGCGTATCCACACATTCTCCAGATACTTCACATCTCCCGCTCCGTAACTCAGCACTAAACATTCCATTGTGTCGTCTTCCCATTTCCAGGTAAAGTCTCGTGTCTCCGTGTTGGCCGTACTTGAGGTATGATCATATTTCTTTTTCAGTTCCTGACCGGAGTTGCCGTTCTGTGTAAAGATGAGCTGATGCGTATAGGTTACGTCACCTTCCGTATATTCCTCGACCCACGTCCGACACAGCTTGGCATTCATGTTGCTTGTGCCGTCGTCATCCTTTCCGCAAGCGGTGAGAAGCAGAGCAAATACACACAGCATACATATCTTTGCGTAATTCATTGTCTTCATTTTCAAGAATTTTTGGTCTTAGTTTTGGCAAACATACAAAAAAACTTTGAAATATCCTCATGAAAAACACAGATTAGCGGGATAGAAGCTGATTATTAATCAGTTAAATACAAAAATCAGTAATTGAAAGATAAAAGAAAACTGAATTTTTCAGACGCGGATGGTACCGGTGAAACATTCCTTAAAGGAATTTGCTTGTACAAATGTCATTTCAGAGGGAATGTAAATAGGCATCATTTGCCATTGTTCAGCTTAATTTTTTCATGATAGAAATAGTTGACTATAACCGGTCTTCCTTTTACAGAACGACCGAAGGGCAAATCGTTTATCCGGTAAGGCAAATGGTTGGCCTGAGCGTAGAGGGCCATGTTTGCTTCCAAGGTTTGCCAATAGTCATTCTGCTTTTTGTTGTATATTTCTTCGTATAGTGGGAAGAGTGCCGGATATTTTTTGCAAATATAGTTCATTATTCTCACTTTAAACTCTCCACGCAGGTTCAGATTTTCAAGCCAGATTAAATCGGTATAATCTTTCACTTCTTCAATAATCGCTTTTACATCGGTTATTTCTGGAAAAATAGGCGAAACAAAACAGACTGTTCGGATGCCCGAATCGTACACCTGCTTCATGGCACGTAGCCGTCGTTCGATGCTTACCGCGTTATCCATGTCGGAGCGAAACTGTTCGTCCAGTGTATTAACCGACCATGAAATGGTCACTTTTGGAAAAGCCTTCAGTAAATCAAGGTCACGCAGGACGAGATCCGATTTTGTACAAATCATAATCTCTGCATTGGTTCCACGCAGTTCTTTCAACAAGGTTCGTGTGCGGCAGAAGGTTTCTTCATACGGGTTATATCCATCAGTGACAGATCCTATGACAATACGCTGGCCATCATATTTATGAGGATCGGCAATTGGTTTCCAGTGTTTCACATCCAAAAATGTTCCCCAAGGTTCGGTATGTCCTGTAAAACGTTTCATAAACGAGGCATAGCAGTATTTGCAGGCGTGCGGACATCCTACATACGGGTTAACAGAATAACCGCCGACAGGTAATGAAGATTTGGTCATGACGCTTTGCACATCAATTTCTCTGATTATTTCTGTATTCATTTTATTGAGTTCTTTTTTTGAGTTTCTGTTTTATATTTGTTCTATATAGTCCTTTACTTCTAAGTTTGCTTTGTAGTTGATAATTTGTCCTAACTCACTTAATTTCAGTATGTTTTACCTTATTGATTTTCAACTCGGCAAATCCGAACTTGAGTCATCTTATAGTTGGATGCATTCACCGTCCTCTGGTATTAGTAAACGTTTCATATCTATTTTGTAGTGAAGGGCTTCGTTACGCAAAATAGTACGTGAAGTCTGTCCGTGATCGGTAGCATCCATATGAACAGCAATGAATGTTATATGTTCCGGTGTCTCATCAAGCATTCTCATGACTTCTTGTTCGTCGGGAATGATAGAACCTTCAGTTTTTGAGAATTCAGGAAATATGGCACCACCACAGTTGATTACGATATGGTCTGGATTATATTTTTCTATTGTGTGCTGAATGCCTTTTTCCCATTTGCAGTCGCCCATGATGTAGAGGGTCGGATAACCTTCGGCTGTCAACACATATCCGGAAACGGCTCCCATCATTTCCCCTATCTGTCCGAAACCATGATGGCCTGTGGTTCGGTGAATGCTTAAGCTCCCGACAGACTTGCTATCTTCTATTGCCTCTACATTCATAAATCCGTCTTGCATAATAATCTCTTTGTCCTGTGGCTGTGTAAAGAACCGGATTCCTTTCGGCAAATGTTGTTTGACGGTCGGGTCGTAATGGTCTATATGGTTGTGTGTCAGCAGCACCATGTCTAAGTCTTCTACAATTTCGTTCATGGGCATTACGAGGTGTACTCTTGGGGTCTTATATACTCCGAGTGCCGATTGCAGTGTACCTTTTTCTGCCAGCATCGGATCTACAAGAATGTTCTTCCCGGCATAACTGATTCTCAATGTTGCGTTTCGCACTAATCGAAGGGTTGCTTTCTTTTCCATATCTATTTTTATTTAGTTGTTTATCAGTCGCAAAATTCGCTATAAAAACCAATTGGAAGTATGCCAAAATAAGACGAAGAAATGCCATTTTGATAAACAGAAATAGTACCTTTGTCATGCAATAACCAATGTGAAACCATATAATATGAAAAAGGAGGTTGTTTCCGAAAGACTGGTAAATATTGCTTTCAGCAAAACCGAATGTGGTGTGGATTTTTATCTGAACACCGGCAGAAATACGGAAATTAATGGAGTGTTGACGGAGAACAAAGTCTTTAAAACAGATTTCTTCGAGTTTTTTTTCTTTCGGAAGGCCAACGGATATCTCTTGCTGAATTTTCGGAAGATAAGGTTGCAGGACGGAATGATATTACTTTTATCACCATACCAGCAACAGGAATGGCACGTTGACGAAAAGACGTTAGATTATGATTTTCTCATTTTCCGTGAAGATTTTATGCGTACATTCATTGCCGACAAATACTTTGTTTATCGGCTGCTATATTATTATCAGACCGATACACCACCTTATTTATATGCATCACCTGAAGAATTTGCAGAATACACCCACTTGCTTGATAAGATAAAGCAAGAACTGCAACATCCTGTAGCAGACACGTATCATCTTATCGTATCTGTATTATATTATCTTTTAGTGATCATCAATCGTGCCTATGCCTCTGCTTATCACCTTCCGGTAGAAGTTCCGAAGAATAACTATGCTTTCCAATTCAAAGACTTGCTTGAACGGAACATATGCACCTTGCAACGGGTGCAAGAATATGCCGATATGCTCCATATCAATCGTGTGACACTGAATACGGCAGTGATGACACAATTTGGCGTATCGGCTACACACTTGTTGAAACAGCGGCTTTTGGAAGAGCTGAAGAATGAATTGCTATTTCATGACTGCTGTGTTAACGAGCTGGCTGATCGTTTCAATTTTTCGGATGCCAGCCATTTGATGCGTTTCTTCAAACAGCAAACCGGCAAGACGTTCAAGCAATATCTGATGGATTACAGAAACGGAATATATGAATGACAGAGCATTCGGCAATCTCTTCTTCAACCGTCATAGGGCTTGAAACGCGTGCATTCGGCTTCAGTATTTCTGCTGATATTTCTTATAAAATGTAAGGAAAAGCAAGAATCCGATAAAGGCAAAGGGAACTCCGCACAGAGCCGGATAACGGTACCCACCACTAACGGCCAGCCCACCTACATAAGCACCGATGGCATTGCCCAGATTGAACGCAATCTGCACGCAGGCACCTCCCAACATCTCGCCTCCGGGAGCTACACGGATAATCAGCACCTGTTCGGGACTGGAGACGGCGAACAGACCGGCCGTACACAACGTCATGAGTATGGCTGCACACCACGGATTGGGCGAGAGGAAGAATATCAGCAGCAGAACCACGCAGATCATGGCCTGAACCACGGTACCTACTTTACCGGGTGTATAACGGTCGGACATGCGTCCGCTCACCAAGTTGCCTACCACCATGCCAAAGCCGGCCAGTACCATCAGAGCAGTCATACTTTCCGTCCGGAAACCGGCTACTTCGGTCAGCATCGGATTGACATAACTGTACCAGCAGAATACACCGCCATTGCCAAGTGCCGTAGCTCCGAGTATCAGCCAGGGAGCAGGCGTTTTCAGGAAGCGGAACTGTCCCTTGAAGCCGGTATCTTTCAACCCTTCAACACGGGGAACCCAGCGATATATATAATATAAGGTAATCAGTCCCCAACATGCAACCAACAGGAAAGTGACGCGCCACGAAATGGTGTGGCTCAGCGAAGTGCCCAGCGGCACACCAAACAGATTGGCAACAGTCATGCCTGCAATCATAATGGACACGGCTTCCGAACCTTTTCCTTCATCGGCCAGTTTCCCGGCTACGATAGAGGCCACTCCGAAATAAGCTCCATGCGGCAGGCCCGAGATAAATCGACCGGCCATCAGTACCCAATAGTTGGGAGCCGCCGATGCGCAGAGGTTACCTATAATCATTAGCGAAACCAAGACCATCAACGTTTGTTTCAGTGGCCTTTTACGTGCCAGAAGCAACATCGGAGCACCACAGCACACACCTAAGGCATATGCCGAAATAAAATGTCCTGCCATCGGAATACTGATACCTAAATCCTGGGCTACATAAGGCAGAATTCCCATCATGGTAAACTCTGCGATGCCTAATCCCAACGTGCCAAAAGCCAAAGCTATCAGACTTTTCTTCATTTTCTAAATCCTGTTATTTACCTGCAATCTTTTTTCGGGGCGCAAAAGTACAGTTTTGTTTGCTAACAGCGAATGCTTTATGTCAAAAAAATAATTTGCCGAGTACACACGCCATTCTGAATTTATAAAATGAAAGGAGCGATTTGCAGGCAGAGTGCGCAATAACTATTTGCAAAATTATGTACCTTTGCATCATAAAAAACTACGCACAATGAAAAAACTGATCAAAGGAGCCCGGTTTACTCCTAAAAATTATTCCGACGAAGTAGAAGCTAAGATCCAACATTATAAACGGGAAGGCTACAGATTGCCCCAACGTCACATGCTGCGTACCGAAGAACAATTGGCTGGTATTCGCGAAAGTGCCAAAATCAATACCGCCCTACTCGACTACATTTCCGAGAATATTCGTGAAGGCATGTCCACTGCCGAAATCGATCACATGGTCTATTGCTTTACGACCGATCATGATGCCATCCCTGCACCTTTCATGTACGAAGGCTTTCCCAAAAGCGTATGCGTCAGCATCAACGATGTGGTGTGTCACGGCATACCCAGCACGAAGGAGTTCTTGAAAAGCGGCGATATTGTCAATGTGGATGTCTCTACTATTTACAAGGGATATTACTCGGACGCTTCGCGCATGTATCTGATTGGTGAAGTCAGCCCGGAAATGAAACGCTTGGTTCAGGTGACTAAGGAGTGTCGCGACATAGGTGTACAGACGGCGCAACCCTGGGCTCGTCTGGGTGATGTAGGAGCAGCCATACAGGAGCATGCCGAGAAAAACGGATACAGTGTGGTGCGCGACCTGTGCGGACACGGTGTAGGCATCAAGTTTCACGAAGAACCGGATGTAGAGCACTTTGGACGTCGCGGAACCGGTATGCTTATTGTACCAGGCATGACGTTTACCATTGAACCGATGATCAACATGGGCAGTTACGAGGTCTTTATCGATGAAGCCGACGGATGGACGGTATGTACCGACGACGGTCTGCCTTCGGCCCAGTGGGAAAGTATGATTCTGATTACGGAGGATGGAAACGAAGTGTTGACTGAATAAAGAGGAGCACTTCGCATGAAAAGATTTCTAACGACAGCACTTCTATCTCTTAGTCTTTGTGCGCCGGATATGTGCGCACAGATCAAATTGCACTACATCGATGCCGAACAGGCTCGTACGTTGCTTTCGCAGGAAGACGCTACCACCCGTCAGTGGAGCCGTTTCGATTACGAAGCCCGATTGGGCCGAAAAGGCGGTACCCGGCAGGAACTGATACGCTTCATTGCCGATCAGGCACGCGACTGGAGCGAGGAAGACAAACAACGGATGCAGGAAGCGGCCGACACGCTGAACAGTCATATCAAGGCATTGAACCTGTCGCTGTCTCTTCCGCAGGAAATCAGGATACTGAAAACAACCATGGCCGAAGAAGGCGGCGCAGGCGGATATACCCGTATGGACTACATCGTGGTGGAAGAGCAGATAGCCCACATGAAGCCGCAGCAAGTCTGTTACTTGTTGGCACACGAATTGTTTCATGTGCTGACACGCAACCATCCGGATTTTCGTGAGAAGATGTATAGGCTGATTGGCTTCAGCATTGCGCCCGAAGAATTCGAAGTTCCCGCCGATTTGCGCGACGTGCTGATCAGCAACCCCGATGTCAACCGTTTCGACAGTTATGCCCGTTTTCGCATCAAGGGAGAAGATTGTCCCTGTGCGATGCTGATTTATGCCAACAAGCCATACGAAGGAGGCAGTTTCTTCAATTATCTGACAATTGGCCTGATGCCCCTCAAAGATGGTAAAGCGGAACAGCAAGACGGGAAAACGGTGATATATGGGATAAAGGATACTGAGAACTTCTTTGATCTGGTAGGAAGGAATACCGACTATATCATTAATCCTGAAGAAATATTGGCCGAAAACTTCGCTTTTCTACTGACACGGAAGTCTGTTACTGCGACTCCCGAACTGATTGAAAAGATGCGACAGGCCTTGCAACCACAGGCTGACCGGCATTGATTGGCTTTATAAACGATATAATATCGCATATCATGGAAATCGTATTACTGATTATAGGGCTTGGCATCGGAACCGGTGTCGGAATGCTGATTGCAGGGCGTAAAGCCTCTGCCCTGAAAGCACAGCTTGAGGCTGCACAGCAGCGTGAAGACTTGCTGAAACGAACGACCGACGAACGCATCGAACGCGAGAAGGCTGTTGCCGAAGAACGCCTGAAGGCCATCGGCCAGCAGAATGCCGAACGGCTTGCTGCACAGGAAAAACAGTTTGGCGAACGTCTGACTGAACAGGAACGCCTTTTTGCCAACCGTCTGGCCGAGCAGGAACGCTTGTTCAACGAACAGAACAACAGCCGTGAACAGCAGTTTGCCGAACGCCTGGCCGAACAACGTCAGCAGTTGGAGAAACGGCTGGCCGAACAAAAAGAAGAAGCTGAGGCGTTGCATCGCCGGATGAATGCCGAATTCGAAGCTTTGTCCAACCGCATCTTCCAAAGCAAGGCCGACGACTTTAAGCGGTTGAATGCCGAGCACATCGGAAATCTGCTCCGTCCCTTGGGCGAGAATCTGAAGGATTTCCGTGAAAAGGTGGAGCAGGTGTACAATACCGAAGCCAAAGAGCGCTTCTCGCTGGGCGAACGCATCAAGGATCTGGTAGAACTGAACAACCGCCTGAGTGAAGAAGCCAACAACCTGACCCGTGCCCTGAAAGGTGACTCGAAGATGCAAGGTAACTGGGGAGAAGTCATCTTGGAGCGACTGTTGCAGGCATCAGGCCTTATCGAAGGCGAGCATTATGTCCGTCAGGAATTTCTGCGCGATGAACGTGGCGAAGTCCTGACCAACGATGAAAGCGGCCAGCGCATGCAACCTGACATCATCGTCCGCTATCCCGACGATCGCGAGATGATTATCGACTCCAAAGTTTCCCTTTCGGCCTATGCTGCCTATACGGCTGCCGAAGACAAGGAAGAACAGGCCCGTTGCCTGAAAGCGCACCTCCAGTCAGTCCGTGCACACATTGACGAATTGAGTCGGAAGGATTATTCGCACTACGACGTCAAAGCTCCCGACTTCGTCATGATGTTTATTCCGACGGAAGGTGCTTACCTGCTGGCTGTGCAGAGCGATGCCAATCTGTGGGAGTATGCCTACAACAAGAAAGTGGTGCTGATGAGCCCTACCAACCTGATCAGTGCCTTGCGTCTGTCGCTCGACCTGTGGAAGCGTGAGAATCAGGTGAAGAATGTGCAGGCCATCATCAAGCGCGGCACGTCGCTCTACGAAAAGATTGCGGGCTTTACCGATACTTTCCTGAGCATCGGCGACCGTTTGGGTAGCTTGCAGAAGGATTACGACAAGGCGCTGAACCAGCTTTCCGATGGTACCGGCAGTGTGGTACGCCAAGCCGAACAACTGCGTGGCATGAGCCTGACACCCAAGAAACGCATCTCCCCCCGTCTTCTGCCCCGTGAAGAAGACCAGACAGAGGATACCGGAGCTGATACACCTGAAACAATAGACCGCTTATAGCATCTGTTTTACAAAATCGTATAATCAACTAAAAAACAATAGACAAGAACAATGAAAGCCTTGAAAGACCGCATCCTTCGCGACGGACGCTGTTTCCCCGGAGGAATATTGAAAGTAGATAACTTCATCAATCATCAGATGGATCCTATCCTGATGAAAAGTATCGGTGTAGAATTTGTACGACGCTTTGCATCTACCCCGATCAACAAAGTCATCACAGTTGAAGCCAGCGGAATAGCTCCGGCAATCATGGTTGGCTATCTGCTCGAATTGCCTGTAGTCTTTGCAAAAAAGAAAAAGCCCAGTACGATGGAGAATATGCTGACTACTTCAGTTTTTTCGTTTACCAAACAGCGTACATACGATGTCTGTGTCAGTCGCGATTTTCTTTGCCCCGGCGACAAAGTGCTGTTTATTGACGATTTTCTGGCCAACGGCAATGCGGCCAAAGGTATTCTCGACTTGGTTCAGCAGGCGGGAGCCGAACTGACGGGCATGGGATTCATCATTGAGAAGGCTTTCCAGCATGGAGGCGACGAGCTGCGTGCAGCAGGCATTCATGTAGAGAGTCTGGCCATTATCGAGAGCCTGGACAATTGTGAGATTAAAATCAGATAAACCAATCATTGTTCTTTGTCATTGGCAATGGAAGAGAAAAACAAGAACGGGCTTATCTATGGCCTGAACGACCGTCCACCTTTGCGTGAAGCCTTTTTTGCTGCGTTGCAACATCTGCTGGCTATTTTTGTGGCTATCATTACACCGCCACTCATCATCTCGGGTGCGCTGAAGCTGGATACGGAAACGACCGGTTACCTGGTTTCGATGGCGCTCATTGCTTCGGGCATCGCTACTTTTATACAGTGCCGGCGTTTCGGTTTCATCGGTACGGGATTGCTCTGCATACAGGGTACCAGTTTTTCGTTCATCGGTCCCATCATCGCTGCAGGTACTACCGGCGGCCTGGCATTAGTGTTCGGTTCGTGTATGGCCGCTGCTTCGGTTGAAATGATTATCAGCCGACTGCTGAAATATACACGTAAAATCATTACTCCGCTCGTATCGGGTATCGTCGTTACACTGATCGGTATGAGCCTTATCAAGGTAGGTATTACGGCTTGCGGTGGCGGTGCGGCAGCTCAGGCCGATGGCAGCTTCGGCAGTTTGCGCTACGTGGGGCTGGCTGCTTTGGTGCTGGTTCTGATTCTGTTCTTCAACCGCAGCAGCAACCGGTACCTGCGTATGAGTTCTATCGTCATCGGGCTGGCCACAGGCTATGTAGTAGCCTGGCTGATGGGGATGATCGACTTCAGTTCGGTGCAGAGTTTCGGAGGGGTTACCATTCCCCACCCTTTCCGTTTCGGACTCGACATCAGTCTGTCGGCTGTATTGTCATTGGCGCTGATTTTTGTGATTACAGCCATCGAAGCCTATGGCGATATTACGGCCAATTCGATGATATCCGGCGAGCCTGTCGAAGGTGAAGTGTTTATCCGTCGTGCTTCGGGTGGTATCTTTGCCGACGGATTCAATTCGATGATCTCGGGTATGCTCTGCGCTTTCCCCAATTCGGTATTCGCGCAAAACAACGGCATGATTCAACTGACGGGAGTAGCCAGTCGTTATGTGGGCTATTACATTGCCGGACTTCTTGTTCTGCTTGGACTGTTTCCGGCGGTAGGGCTGGTATTCTCGCTGATGCCCGAACCGGTATTGGGCGGTGCTACGCTGCTGATGTTCGGCACCGTGGCGGCTGCCGGCATCCGCATCATTGCTTCGCAGGAGATGAACCGCAAGACTACGCTGGTCATTGCGGTCAGTTTCTCGTTGGGATTGAGTGTGGAACTGGTTCCGGAGATTCTTTGCCAGCTGCCCGATACCTTGCGTAATATCTTTGCTTCGGGCATCACCACGGGCGGACTGACCGCCATCGTGGCGAATGCCTTGATACGGATTAAGGAGTAATCCTATCATCCGTATCAGCCTGTCGGTCAAGGTTTCTTCACCGTTTCTTCAACAGTGGAAGAGGCCTTGTCCGACGAATAGTTCAGCCGGGTGACATACGCTTGCCGGAGGATTCCTTTCACATCCATCACCATACCCATCGGTACGTCCCGTTCTACTTTCAACGACACGGTTATCTCCCCATGTTGGCTTCGGAAGTCTTCCACTTCGTTGCGCAGTTCGTCCAGTGTGAAGTTGCTCAACGTCTTGCTCGGACCGTCGGGAGCTATCAGGGTTATCTTCATCGGAAGCTTTTCGGCAGCATCTGTTTTTCTGAACATTTTCGGTTGTGCAAAAGTAACCAGGATGGGGAATGCCTTGTCCAGCACCGCTTCGTCTGTAGTGCCCAGTTCGGAGGCTGCTTCCTGACGTAGTTGGCGATAAACTTCCTTGACTGTGTACAGATACAGGCGCATGGCTTCGGCCGAAGAGCCGCGGTCATAGATTATCTCCAAACTGGACCGGAACGGTTGCCCCGACTGTTTAGCCTGCTGATAGTCTTTTCGTAGTACCTCGGTCAGATGCTTGCGGATGAAGTCTGCACAATCAGTCGGCGTTCCTTCCTGGTCTATCATGACCTGATTGCGCAAGTTGACCAACAGCCTGTGTGCTGCTTTTCCAGATTCAGGAGCAACAGTACCTCCCCCGTCCTTGAACTTCCGTGCAAAATACTGCTCCAGCAGCTCGCGCTCGTCTATCCGGACGGTGTCCTGCAATTGTGTTCCGACGGGTGGTTTCACCATCTGTTCTACCGCATTCTTCACTTCGGGCCGGGCAAACGCATAGAGCGTCCCCGACACCACGGGCACGAAGAGCAACAGCTTCAGTCGTGCCAGTCGATTGGTTCTTTTCTTTAACATCATATTGATACGTTGTTTTAGCTTGCTGTGTCCAAAGCCGCTGGCCATAGAGTAGAGCCTTGTGCCGACGGATTTTTTCACGAGCAACAGTTGATATTGAGTAGCATCGATGCCATGTAGCAGCACGCCGTTGTCTGCTTCGAACTCGTGCACTTCGCGAAGTTCACGCATCAGCAGCCAGGCGGCGGGATTGAACCAGTGGAGGACGATGATGGCCTGCATCCACAGCAGATCGGCCGTGTGATGATAGTGCAGGTGCATCTGTTCGTGCAGCAATATCGCCTCTCGGTTGTTCCGGTAGTCTTCTTGCGAAAGAACGATTGTACGGCCCCAGCTGAAAGAGCCTTTTCTCAGCGGACAGACAATCAGGCGGAAGCCCTGCTGTCTTTCGGACGGATAGCGGCAGAACAGCTGGCGCATCCGCAGCATCGACAGCAGAAAGAAAGCCAATGTCAGCAAGGCCCCACCCGTATATATCCATGTAATCAGACGTTTGGCGCTGAATGCTGCAGGAGCGGCCGTTGCCGGTGCGAAAACGGTTGCTGTCGGCGGAAGTGTCTGTTCCGCTTCTGTGCCCTCTGCATGCAGGCGCGTGGATGGCGATGCCGAGGAAGGGGCTGTCAGCAGTATTTCGACCGTTGCCATGGGCTTTTGCCACAGGCAGGCTTGCGGAATGCTGAGTTGCACGAATGGCAACAGCAGGCAGCAAAACGTGCCGCCCAACAGCAGCAGACGGTTGGTGCGAAACAGGGTGTCGCTGCGGAAACACAACCTGAACGCGAAGTATAGTGCGGTCAGGCAAAGTGTCGATTTGAACAGATAGAACAGAAAAGCTCCCATAGCCGGTTATGCTTTGCGTTTGCTTTCAATCTGTGCGATCAGCGCCTTCAGCTCGTCGAGCGGCATGCCTTCTTCTTCCACAAATGATGACACGACGTTGGCGAACGAGTTGTCGTAGTAGTGAGCTATGACGTCGTTCAGTGCCGAACGTTTGTAGTCGTTGGCCGATATCAATGGATAGTACTGGTAGGTGTTTCCATAGGCCTTATAGCCTACAAATCCTTTTTCTTCGAGGCCGCGTACCAATGTCGAGACGGTATTGTAGTGAGGTTTGGGATCTTCGTAGAAGGCCAGCAGTTCGCGTACAAACATCGGGCCGTGCTCCCAAAACATCCGCATGATTTCTTCTTCTTTAGTGGTCAGTCGTTTCATAATCTTATTGCTTTAACGTTGGTGTACGCTGCAAATATATAGATTATTTCCGAACAAACAACTAATAGTATTAGTTAATCAACTAATAAAGGCAGTAGTTTAACTAAAGTTAGCAGTAGTAGCGTGTAAGCCGAAGAAGAATAGGGTTAGCGGTAGCTGCGTAAGGCCAGTTTCTTTACCCACAGTACGAAGAAGCCTGTCAGCACCAGATTGAGCACAATGGTGAGCACGGAGATGAGCAGCGCCGGTCCGCCCAGATTATAACTCAGCGCGATGAAGATGACTCCCGCTCCTACTTCGCCTCGGGTAAACATACCGATGGATAAGGCCAGACGTTCGCTGAACTTGCGGTCGCGGTAGAAGAAAACAGGGAACAGTTTGCCAATGTTGGACAACAGCGATACGGCCACTACATGCAGCACAATCATCCCCCACGACATCATCTCCTGCGATCCGGTTATCGAATGGCTGCCTGCCGATGCTTCGGCAAAGTCAACTCCGAGGAAGCGCGGCATCCCCACTCCTACCAGAAACATGAACAGAAACGAAATGCCTGTAGCCGCACGGCGTTCGGCTGGCGAATCGTGTTCGCGGTGCTTCATTACCATGCCCAGTACGAAAGCCGGAAGCAGCACTTCGACGTGGATGCTGCCTTCTTCACCATAGAAGTGCTTGCTCAGTGCATAGATGCCCAGCGTGCCGGCAAACACCAGTACCGAATAGCAGAGGATGGCTTTCCAGTCCTGCCGCCAGCCGTAGCGCCCCATCTGCTTCCACCCGAAGGAGAGCAACAGCATCACAATCACGACAATGGCCAGCAGCTGCCACTTCAGACCTATCATCATAATCTGCAGCGGAATCATCAGCAGGATGGTGTCCAGGTCGTCGAAGATGGCAAGCACCTGTATTTTCTTGTACATCCAGCTTTGTTTCAGCCCGATGGCCGCCAGCATGGTAAACAGAATGCCTGCCGAAGTGGGGGCAGCAAAACGGCTTAATAGCAGATTCTCCTTCCACGCATCCCAACTGCCCCAGCAATCGGACGGAAGCAGGACAAAGATGTAATAGAATGCAATCAGAAACCAGGGCATGGCGGCAGTGGCCATAGCGATGAAGTAATCCTGGGCATACGTTCGCCATCGCGATTTGTCAACTTCAAACTCGCGTCCTACATTGATCATGATAAAACCGAGGCAGACGTAAAGCAACACATTCGATACGGTCTTTACCGCATCATAACTTCCTCCCGCCCACAGGGGGAGGTACTGGCTGACAAGCAGCCCGGCCATCAGAAAGGCCGAAAACGATAGAACTTTTCTCATTGAATAATAAAAATTAAAAAGGAGGAGGACACCAAGACAGTCCTATGGAAAGAGAGTATCCTCCCCGCGGTTATCAGGGGTATTAATCCAGCTTCAGTACCGCCAGGAACGCTTTCTGCGGCACTTCCACGTTTCCGATCTGTTTCATGCGTTTCTTACCCCGCTTCTGCTTTTCGAGCAGCTTGCGCTTACGGCTCACGTCGCCACCGTAGCACTTCGCGGTCACATCCTTGCGGACGGCCTTGATGGTTTCGCGGGCAATGATTTTGGCGCCGATGGCTGCCTGAATGGCTATTTCGAACTGCTGGCGCGGAATCAGTTCTTTCAGCTTCTCGCACATGCGACGTCCCAGTTCGTAAGCGTTATCGAAATGGGTCAGCGTAGAAAGTGCATCGACCGGTTCGCCGTTCAGCAGGATGTCAAGCTTCACCAACTTGGACGGACGGAAGCCGTTGGGGTGATAGTCGAACGAGGCATATCCTTTGGAGATGCTCTTCAACTTGTCGTAGAAGTCGATGACGATTTCGCCCAGCGGCATGTCGTAATAGATTTCTACGCGGTTGCCCGAGATGTATTCCTGCTTCACCAGTTCGCCACGCTTGCCCAGGCAAAGGGTCATGATGGGGCCGATGTAGTCGGTGGTCGTGATGACCGACGCACGGATATAAGGCTCCTCGATGTGGTCGATCATGGTGATGTCGGGCATGCTGCCGGGGTTGTGCACCTCCAGGACGTGTCCCTGCTTGTCATAAACATGATAGGATACGTTGGGCACGGTGGTGATGACGTTCATGTCGAACTCGCGGTCGAGTCGTTCCTGTACAATCTCCATATGGAGCAGGCCCAGGAATCCGCAACGGAAACCAAAGCCCAAAGCCAATGACGATTCCGGCTGGAAGGTCAGTGAAGCATCGTTCAGCTGCAGCTTCTCAAGTGAAGAACGCAGGTCTTCAAAGTCTTCGGCCTCGATGGGATAGACACCGGCAAACACCATCGGTTTCACTTCTTCGAAACCTGCAATGGCTTTGTCGCACGGACGGGCAATGTGCGTGATGGTATCGCCCACCTTTACTTCGCGGGAAGTCTTGATGCCGGAAATGATGTAGCCAACGTCGCCTGTACGCAATTCGTTGCGTGGCACCATATCCATCTTCAATACGCCTATTTCATCGGCGTCATACTCTTTGCCGGTATTGAAGAATTTCACTTTGTCGCCCGTACGGATAATACCGTTTTCTATTTTGAAATAGGCGATAATACCGCGGAAGGAATTGAATACGGAGTCGAAAATCAAAGCCTGAAGCGGTGCATTTTCATCACCTTCAGGATGAGGAATACGCTCGATGACAGCGGCCAGAATCTCCTCTACCCCCATGCCGGTCTTGCCCGACGCGCGGATAATCTCCTCGCGCTTGCATCCAAGCAGTTCTACGATTTCGTCTTCTACTTCGTCGGGCATGGCACTGGCCATATCACATTTGTTGATGACGGGAATAATTTCCAGATCGTGCTCGATGGCCATATAGAGGTTCGAGATGGTCTGCGCCTGTACGCCCTGCGATGCATCGACAATGAGTAAGGCCCCTTCGCAAGCTGCTATGGAACGCGACACTTCGTACGAAAAGTCCACATGTCCCGGAGTATCAATCAGGTTCAGAATATACTTTTCACCTTTATATACATATTCCATTTGGATGGCATGGCTTTTGATGGTGATACCGCGTTCGCGTTCCAGGTCCATATCATCCAGCATTTGTCCTTCGGTGATTTGTATGGTATTGGTAAATTCCAGCAGTCGGTCTGCCAGCGTCGATTTCCCGTGGTCAATGTGGGCAATGATACAAAAGTTACGTATATTCTTCATTTTCAATAGTTCTCTTTTTGGGTGTGCAAAGATAGTGAAAAGCTAAGAGGCGTACAAACTATTGAAACCTGTTTTGAGTATTTTTTTCTTTCGAGCAGACAAGAGCCGTCAGAAGGAAAAATACAGGTGCAAAAAAAATGTGTTGATAACAGAAAGCACTGCATCAACACATTTTTCTTAATACTTTTATGAATCTCGTCTGCTTAATTCAGCTTGAAGAACAGTTCACCTTCTACTTCTTCTGCAGAGATTTTGTCTTCTCTCAACAGCCAACCGAGTCCCAAGAACATATCTTTGTCAATTAACTTAGTTGCTTTCTTCAGTTGCTTGGCAGTCAGTCCTTCGGTTCCATTCAGTGCATTCCAAATCTTTCCAGCAATTTCGCCTGCTTTTTCTTTTAACATTTTCTTCAAATTTTAGTTTAGTTAGACATGCTTTATAAAGTCTGAGTCGCGTTTATCAGTTGATTCAGATATTATTTCAGCTGCAAATATAGTTATTTTTATGTTCTATAGCACGTTTTTACTCTTTTTTTTCCTGATAATGTAAGAAAAAGCGGAAAATTGAGAGGAAAAAATAAAAATAATGCCAATTTTGCGGATGAAACAGCCAAAGGATGCCCTTTGGGATTCAGCATACATAGGACATGTACTGCCGCTATGTTGCTGATCGGCCGGACCGGTTTTGTGATTCATTTTTCGAGTTCTGCACATGTCGCAAAACTTGATTCAGATATTTAAGGAATAATGGAACAGACTCTGAAACCATCAACTGCAACATGAATATGACATTACCCAAATTCATTATCAAGGGTGTGTCAAAACTAAAAGTAACTGACATCTTGTTATTTTTAGGCACGGATTACACGGAAAAACACTGAGAAAGAAGAATAATCATCCGCGAAATTCCGTGTAATCCGTGCCTAAAGGAAAGCAGTTTCCTAATTTGACACACCCTCATGGTTTGTCAGCATAAAGACTTGCTACAGCCCGGTGAATACTGCATCGGCGGAGGTTATTACCGGTTCGATTATGTGTCGAACCGCATTGTGTTGGACAGAAGCTCGTACGACTTCGGCAGACCCAAGTGGCATCTGCTGGATAGCCTGAAGGTGCCTTCCGTCTATCGTGGTCTCAAGCTTGTCTATCAGTACGGCGACGGCTTGCACGAAGACTTTCCGGTAAGCGACGCGATGAAGATTGAGTATTACGACTGATCAATGGTCGTGAAGCGTTTATGACGGAGAAATTTTCAGACGTATAAAATTGCTTTACGTTTTCATATTTATCCATTATGTAAATAACTAAGAAGTTATATATTACGAATAATTTGTAAATATATTAAAACGTCGAAGTTGCTTATTTACCTCAACTTAAAAACTTAAATTATTATATATCAGATTATTACAAAAAGTTAGGGCTCATTTTAGGGCTCAGGCTCACTATGAGCCTTCCCTAAGGGGTCATTTTTAGGCCATTCGGCGACATTTTGTAAATATTTATATTGCGTATGACTGTCTGTTTTTAAAAGCAAAGCATTTGAAAAGTTTTCACTAATGAAAAAGATCAGTAACGCAGTACGCAAATGTCGATTCATTTGCCGCTCTTTATCACCAACCGTTCTCTGGATTAGGAAATTATATTACATTAAAGGCCCGATTTAACACTTTCGTCCCCTTTGTCGAGAAGGTATTACGCCTACAAGCATCCGATTGTAGATTTTGTACACTCATCTGAAAATCAGTTATTTATTAAAAATTGACCCGTAGGGAAGGCTCATAGTGAGCCTGAGCCCTAAAATGAGCCCTCAACGTCTATGATGCCCTTTTGGGGAAATAGTAATTTTATTTTATATTATAAGAAGCTAAATACTGTAGAATGACACTCTAAGCGGACACGGCACATGCTATCGTCCACGACAAGCAATGTGAGCTGCACTAACAAAGCATGTGACGAGCGATGACATACGGTCCGGCATCGGCTGACAAACGATGCTGCCGTGAAGAAAAATCAGAGAAACATCACTTCCCTTGCAGATGTTCCACCCAAATGCGGGCAGCTTCTTCCACCATGCGTGCGCAGGGGCGCTTGGCGTAGTACTGAGCCGTGCGTTCTTCGGGCATGCTGCTGCCTTCGGGCTTCTTCAGCCCCAGCAGTTCGGCGCAGATCAGCGATCCGTTCCGCTTCTTGAATTCTTCGGCAAGCTGCTGCACCAGCGCGTAGTTTTCGGCCTTGCTGGCGCGGTCATTGCCTTCGGTGGCACACTTCTCCAGTCCGGCCAGCATAAACAGTCCACACGCCGCGCCACACGTCATACGCATGCGCCCGATACCGCCGCCAAACGATGCCGACATGTGCAATGCCTGTTCTTCGGTGAAGCCATACATGTCGGCAAAGGCTGTCACTACCGACTGCGCGCAATTAAAACCACTTTTGAAAAGCTCAACCGCTTTTCCGATTCGTTCTTCCAATTCCATTGTTTTCTTCCTTATAAACTCTATACTTTTCTTTTCAATACCTGTTTATCCTGCTATCACCTCCCACAGCAGCATCAGGTTCAGTACAGTCACCGCGGCAGCGATGGCATACAGCACCAGCGCGTTCCAGCGGCTGTTGGCATACTGCCCCATCACCTTGCGCGACGAGGTCAGACCGACCTGCAAGAACACCGTGAAAGGCAGCTGAATGCTCAGCACCATTTGCGAAACAAGCAGCCCCTTGAACGGGTCGCCTATGAAAAATATCATCAGCAAGGCAATGCCTAACGAGAGCACCACTCCTATCTGCGAGTGGCTGTCCTTGATGTGGTAGGACTCGCCGAAGATGCCGGCAAATATGGAACCTGCCGCCATACCGCTGGTGATGGTGGACGAGATACCGGCCATGAGCAACGCCAAGGCAAAGACAACTGCCGCATTGTTGCCCAGCAGCGGTTCGAGCAGCGACTTGGCCTGTTGCAGTTCCTCGACCTGCACGCCTGCCTGATAAAAGGTGGATGCCGCCAGCAGTATCATGGCACTGTTGATGGCCCAGCCTACAATCATGGAGAACAGCGTGTCGAACAGTTCGTACTTCAACACCTTGCGGATAGAAGCATCGTCCTGCTTGTTGTATTCGTGGCTCTGAATGACCTCGGAATGCAGAAACAAGTTGTGGGGCATCACCACGGCGCCCAGCACGCTCATCACGATGATCATGCTTCCGTCGGGGAACGAAGGCGTCACCCATCCCTGCACGGCCTGCGGCCAGTCTATCTTGACCAAAAACAGTTCGTAAATGAACGAAAGCCCTATCACGGACACAAATGCGATGATGGCCCGCTCTATCTTCTTGTACGAATTAGTGAACAGCATGACCAGCACAAAGGCAGTAGTCAGCACCGCCCCCCATACGATGGGGATGCCGAACAGCATCTGCAAGGCGATGGCTCCGCCCAGAATCTCGGCCAGCGAGGTCGAAATGGAAGCCAGTACTGCTGTGCCCAAAATAGGACGCGACACCCACGACGGCGTGTATCGGGTGGCCGCTTCGGAGAGGCAAAGCCCCGTCACGATGCCCAGATGCGCCACATTGTGCTGCAAGATGATGAGCATCACCGTGGACAGCGTAACCACCCACAAAAGAGAATAGCCAAACTCGGAGCCCGCAGCAAAGTTCGAAGCCCAATTGCCCGGATCAATGAATCCTACCGTCACCAACAGTCCGGGACCGATATATCTGAAGACATCCAGACCACCCAAATAACGTTTATGGTCTTTCCGCTTCAAGTCTTTCCATATATTCTTCATATCAACTACAGATTAGCATAACGTCAATCATAGTATAACAACGGCAGGGGGTTATTGTTCTCGCAGTCGGAGAGGCGATGCTCCCTATCTTGCTGCCACCGATCATGCTTGCTAAAGTGCGGGCAAAGGTAGTGAAAGGTAAATGCAGAGGCAAATGAAAACGGAAGTTTTCGGATTATTACTTTCCTTTTCCCAATATAGTAAGTGTATGAGATTTTTTAATTATCTATATAGTAAAAGTCCATGATAGACAATTCAATGCACCTCCCCCTCTTTTGACAATAGATGGCATTTGCACTTGATAAATTCTACCCTCATACTCTGGAAACAGTTTTTTTATGTGTTTCAAAGCTTCTTCATCTGTGGAACGGCTTATACCTGGAACAATTATTACATTTTGAGTATGAATCATATTTATATAAGCCCAACTCATATTGTGATAATTGCTTAGCTTTAAATCGATAACTTTAAAGTAGGATTCTAATAGACTTCTCATCTTAGCAGCAATATCATCAGGGTAAACTTTCAGATTCACCAATACTTTATTACTTCCAACAGCATGTAAAATTCCATCTGTATGACCACAAGTATCGTTCCTATCCCAAGGCAAAAATAGGAACATATAGTTTGGAAATAACTTTTCCAGCTGAAAAACGAGATCTTTTCTATCCATATCAGGATTTTCGATAAATATTTTCTCCGTCATTATAACAACTGGCGTATATTCTCTGCCCTTTTTTATAGAAGCAAAAGTAAAATTACCACCATCAGCCACAATCGAAGAAACACATATTGAAGAACCTGGCAGTAACCCTTTCGCCAACCCAATAGACGTTTCTGTTGGAGTTTCATAATCACGAAGTTCTTTCAGATAGTCAGGATGGTATTGAAACTGAACAAAAGAATTGCTATCTACTTGTACTGGCATATAATCCCTACACCAATAATCGGCAGTTCCTTTCAGGGTGCCATAACATACATCATGCTTTGACAATATCTCAGTCAATTCATTGTACACTTTCGGATAATATCTTTTTAGATTCTCCGAAAAAAATACATAGTCCATCGTTCGTTTTACGATTTTCATTACAGATTTGCATCAAGATTACTAAAACGCCACATGCGATCTTCTTTTTCACCTTCTATTTTTGGAACATTTACTTTGGCAGAAGATCTAATACGTACTTTATTATAATCTTCATTATCTGCCCAGACAATAGACAACCCATTCCCAAAAATCGATGCGTTGCCCAATAAATCTTCCCATAAGTACTGTGGCTTGAATTTCTCTATTTCTCCTTCTTTTAATTTTTGAGAAGCTTTATTTGTGTAAATTTCTTCATCATCTTTGGCTAAGGATTTGTATGTGTATCCCCGTATAAGGAATGATGCCCGGTATTTTCCTTCACGCTCAAAAGTCATGTCAATGCCAGATCTATTCGGGCAAATAGAACCTATCGGAAAATAAGGAAGATTCTTTCCTACATGATACATCTGCGGCTCAGTGATACTTTTATTTTCTTCATCATGGAAATAGAATTCAATATCAATTGGATATATCTCATACTCTCCATTAACTACAAACCGTCCATTAAAAACTATCTGAGCAATACTTTCAAATTGTTCTGTAAGTCCATCTACAGTATTAGCCGGAACGAACTGTTCAAGGGCATCTTGTAATCTTTGTAATTTTTTCATTCAGTTATTCTTTAAATGTTCGACAATAATCTTACCCGTATGCCAATTTGAATCAACAAAACATGCATGAATGAAAAGTAGTGCATGTTGTTGATATTTAGCAAATAAAGGCAAGTAAACTTTCAATAGAAAAATATCGTATGCACAACTTAGATGCAATATTCACAAAATTCCTGAACATATGCAAGCAAGCAACCAGTAATTTAATTTATAAATTTGAGAATGATACAAGTTATTTAGAAGTGCACTATTACGTTTGCAATCACATTATAATTATTAACGAGGGTGTCAAAGCTTAGTTATAGTATCTGCCTCCCCTCCTTCTGGAAGGAGGGGTGCCCAACGGGCGGGGTGGTAGGTTTTACGACACGCTGTATATTAACACTTTATGTTTTCACCTACCACCTCCCCCTTCGGGTACTCCTCCTTCCAGAAGGAGGAGAGTTTCAGATACTTTTGTTTTGACACTCTATTTGGACTGAACTTAAAGTTTTCCTATTCACTCTTAATGCTCAGCACCGGATTTTCGTTCGCTATCCGCCACGCTTTGCAGACGGCTACTCCTGCAATAATGAGCAGAAGCAACAGGGCGGCGGCCACATAAATGGCAGAAGTTCCCTCTATAGCGTCACGAAACTGTTTCATCCATAGCTGTCCTGCCCACCAGGCACCTGCCGTACCCACAGCCACTGAGGGAACCGACAACCACATCACGTCGCATAACAGGAGGCGCAAGATGTCACTTGTCTCTGCTCCGTTCACTTTACGAATGGCTATCTCCTTGGAGCGAAGGTGGATTTCATCGCTCACATAGCCCGTCAGTCCCAGCAGGATGATGAAGAGAATGGCGACGGAAGACAGCAGTGTGACGTTGCGGAATATGCGCACAGAGTCGGAATAGCTGCGTATCTCCTGCTCTACGGAGCGGAAGGCCAAATCGGCTTGAGGGAAAATACGGGCCAGATCGGTGTTCAAGCGGAGCAGATTTTCGTCGAACGGCTCCTTCAACCGCACGGAGATGTCTTGACCAACACCCTCGCACCATTCTACCAGCACAGGCGTGTCGTCATCTGTTGCAAGCGGGAAGGCAAAGTTGTCCAACAGCCCCACTACCGTACCGTAGTCATTCACCGGCCGTCCTATGGGGCTATCCGTCCATCCCATCTGCCGACAGAAATTCTCGTTCACCAACAGTTGGCGGCTGCCTGTCAGGTTGTGTCCCTCCTTTAAACGAAGGCCGATGAAAGGCAGGTAGTCAGCCGTAAACCAAGCGTTGCGCGGATAAAACAGTTCGTTGCCCTGTGCATTACAGACAGGTCGGTTGGAGATGAAGCCTAACATCGTACATTGCGACGAAGCCACGGCCTGCACATAAGGCAAGTTGCGCAATTGCGTGTATAGCTGTTCACCATCCGTCATGCCCCCGTTGTACGAAGGCTACGCGGTCGGGATTCCATCCGCGATCGCGTTTCGTCAGATGGATATACTGTATAGCCACGACCAACATCATGCCCAGCACAAAAGATGCCCCCGTGAACTGAATGATGAGTAGCGTTCGTTTCCATCCACGGCGACCGGCAGAATAGCGGCGAAACACTTGTGTCACAGGGATGCGGGCAAATAACAAGGCGGGCAGACAACCGCTTACTATAAATAATACGCCCAACGCCAGCAGCGGTGCATAGAGGTTGGAGGGAGCAAACAGCACGCCGAGGGGAACACCTGCCAGCTCCTCCATCTCATCGCGGAAAAGGAAGGTCAGCAAAGCGGCCAGCAGGAGTGAAAGCAGTACGACCACCGCCGTCTCTAACATGAACAGGCAAAAGATGCTCCCGCTGCCCGCACCGCTGCACTTGTGCACGCCGATAGCCTTGGCCCGTCGTGTCAACGAGGCGACAGAGACAAGCACGTAGTTGAAGGACGTGACCAGCAGCAGTGCGATGCCCAGAAAAGCCATAACGGCCACCATCCGCCGCACCTTGGGCTGACTGAGGTGCGCGTCGCGCAACGGAGTGAGATGGACGGAAAGCTCCAGCCCACTATCGGGCGGCAAATAACGGGCAACGTCGGCCGAGAGGCGTTCGTTCAGCCAGACGGCATCCTGCGGACTGCGCAGGCGCACGTAGCCGTTATAGTTTCCCCCACTATTCCATCCCTGCCTCCATTGCGTATATCGGCCAATGGCGGAAAAGGACACCACGGCCTCGGGGCACTTTTCGAGAGAAGTGTTTGGTGGTATGTCGCGGAAGATACCCTTGACGAGCAGCGTCACTTTGTTGCCCAGAATGTAATAGCTCAGTGTCTTGCCAAGGGAACTTTCATTGCCGAACAGGCGACGCGCGCCAGCTTCGGAGAGGAAAATTGCATCAGGATGGACCAAATCCTGTGGATTTCCCTCTAACACATCCAGCCCCAAAACAGAGAAGAACAGTGTGTCGCCCATCAGAGTAGCGAGCTGTACTTCCCGATCGCCTAAGCGGTAGCGGTCGTCGAAGAGCGAGCAACAAACAGTGGTCCCTTCTACGCGTTCGGGGTACAAGGCAGCTATCGTGCCGGGGATAGGCATAAGGGTATAAACAGACTCTTTTCCTTGCGGTACGCCGTCTTTCAGCCAACCCATCTTCACCTGATAGAGCCTGTCGGCCTCATGATAGAAGTTATCGTAACTCAGTTCAAAGGCGATTCGCGCAAAGAGGAACACTGATACCAACAATCCTAAGGCCAACGAAATAACCTTGCCCAAATTTGCACCTGCCTGATGGGTCAAGGCTTGTAGAATATAGTAAAATTGTCTCATATATATGCTCTAATTTAAGTTTCGCAAGTTTATTCAAAGTTGCAGTTAATAAGAAGTTAAGGCATTTAGCCAGTATCTTTGTGAAAGTATGCCGACTATACACTTGAAGGACCGGTTTTAATTTCTAAGTCAACCTTAGCGGGCGCTCTCTCCTTTTTTTACTTTACTTCTGCAAGCTTGACTTCATCGATTTTGATTGGCCTTACCAATTTTCAATTAGTGCTTGCGAAAATCGGGTAGAATATAATAACTCATCGACAAAATTCAATAGGTGCATGGAAGGTTTGCAACATTAAAAGAGAAATGGGTGGAAAATTATTCACTCTTAATGCTCAGCACCGGATTTTCGTTCGCTATCCGCCACGCCTTCAGCACCACCACCGCCACGACGAGCACCAGTAGCAGGAGGGCGAGCAGAACATACCACACGGGCGAAAGCAAACGGCAGTCGGCAAACTGCTGCATCCACTGTCCGGAGACGTACCACGCCGCTACCATGCCTATTGCTACGGCTACGACGGCTATCTTCAGAATGTCCACCGAGAGCAGACGCAGGATGTCGGAGGCTTCGGCACCGTTCACCTTGCGGACGGCGATCTCCTTGCTGCGGCGCTGCGTCTCGTCGCTGACGTAGCCGATGAGCCCCATCAGCACAATGAGGATGATGCAGGCGGTAGTGACCCACACCGTGTTGCGGAAGGCCGAAACACTGGCATTCTGCTCGCGGCGGACGTCCTGATAGGTGACGAACTCCAACGCCAGATTGGGATAAGTGGACTTGATGAAAGCGTTCAGACGCTTCAGATTATCATCCACCGGATCTTTCAGGCGGACGTTGAAGGAGCGGATGCGGTCGTTCAGGATGAAGGCGGTACAGGTCTGCTCCTGAAAGAAGCCCATGTTGCGTACATCCTCCACCACGCCTGTTACGATGGCCGGTTCTTCCAGTCCCGACCAGGAGAGATCGATGGGCAACTGACGGCCGATGGCGGTATCGCCCCACTTCAGCGTCTCTACCGTAGTGCGCCCTACGATGGCTTCGCCCCGATGCTGCGGCCAATGGCCTTCGAGTAGCGTCATGCCTACCACCTGGGGCATCTCCTTTTCTATCATCATGAAGTGCAGGGGGCAGATGAAGTTACCCTGATTGTCGGTCAGTCGGTTGGTGCTGTAATGAGCCAGCAGATTGTTTCCACTGCCCGCCACGGCCTCTACATAAGGCTCACGACGGATGGCGTCGGCCACACCTTGCGCCCGCTGGATGTCGCCCGTAACGATTCCGATGGCCAGTCCTTCGGAACGGAAACCTATGCTGCGGGTCATCAGGTCGTGATACTGCCACACGGTAGTCAGCAGCAGCCCTCCGATGAACGCCACGCCGATGAACTGCACCGTCAGCAGCCCCCGCTTCCACGAACGCTTGCCGTCGGTATAGCGGCGGAACACCTGCGTCACGGGGATGCGGGCATAGATTCGACCGGGCACCACTCCTGCCACGAGGAAGAGCAACAGCACCGTGCCCAGCGGAACGTAGAGTGTCTGCCACGTGAAGAGGTCGGTCAGGCGGCTGCCCAACAGCTCTTCTACCGGCTCGTGCAGCAACCAAAGCAACAGTCCGCCACACACGATGGAAGCCGCCACCAGCAGCCCCGTCTCCCAGAGGAACATCGAGAGGATATGCCAGCCGTCGGCACCACTGCACTTATGTACGCCCACCAGCTTGGCTCGCCGGCTCATGGCGGCCACCGCACGCAGCACATAGTTCAGGATAGAAACAAAGAAGATGGAGAAGCCCAGCACGCCGAGGATGACTAACCGTCGCGTGCTGTCGGGCAAAGAACGATAGACCTTGTATAAAGGCAATACGCTGTACTCCGTCACCACGTCGTCGCCCAGGTGGGTGTCGGTATATTGCTCCACAGCCTTCTGAATGCGGCTGTTCATGGCGTCCACATCGGCGGACTGCTTCAGTCGGAACAAGATACCGTAAAAGTTGTTCGTTCCCCATGTTCCTGCCCCGTAGCCCCAGTCCATGGCAGCCATGGACAGCAGCAGGTCGTGGGGCATGATGGTGTTGCCGGGCACGTCGGCATAAACGCCGCGGATGGTGACGTTGAACAGCTTCTCCACGGAAAGTTCCTTGCCGATGGGGCTTTCATCACCATAAAGCTCACGGGCTTTGCTTTCGGAGATGAAGGCGTTGCCCATCAGGTTCAAGTCGTTCGGGTTGCCCTGAAGCAGTGTCAGGCCAGTGGTGGCGAAGTAGGCCGTGTCGGCAAAGAGGGTCTGGATGTCTTCCAGTTTCTTGTCGTCCTTATAGAAGGTGGGCTTCCAGAAAGCGGCGGTCAGGCAAGCGCTCTCCACCAGTTCGGGGAAGGCCTCGCTGAGGTCGGCCGCGGCGGGGCGGTAGGTACTGTAGTTGTATTCGGGTTCGGGCACTCCCTTGGTCGCGTTCCTCATGCGCAGCATGACGAGCGTGTCAGGGTTCGGATAGAAGCGGTCGAAGCTCAGCTCATAGGCTATCTGTGCGAAGAGCAACACGCCCATCACCAGTCCCAACGTAAGTGAAACTAATTTCTCCACGGTGCCGCCATGTCCGCGGAGCAGGGTCTGTAGGGTGTAGTATAGGTGTCTCATATTAATGAAGAATGAAGAATTAAGAATGAAGAATGAAGAATTGGAAATGAAGATTTCAGAAAGAAAAATTTGTACCGCAGGGTAAATTCTTCATTTTTCGTTCTTCATTCTTCATTTATTTACAGGTTTTTATTGCTCGCCACCACACTACCGTCAAACAGATGCACCGTGCGGTGGGCAAAGGAAGCATCGTGTTGCGAGTGGGTCACCATGATGATAGTGGTGCCTTCGCTGTTCAGTTCGCTCAGCAGCTTGATGACCTCGGCACCATTCTTCGAGTCAAGGTTACCGGTAGGCTCGTCGGCCAGTATCAGTTTGGGATTGGTCACCACGGCACGGGCAATGGCTACACGCTGCTGCTGTCCGCCCGACAGTTGCTGGGGGAAGTGCTGCGCCCGATGGCTGATGGCCATACGCTTCAGAATGTCGTGTACACGCTGTTTACGCTCGGCAGCCTTGATGCCGAGATAGGTCAATGGCAGCTCCACATTCTCGAATACATTCAGTTCGTCTATCAGGTTGAAGCTCTGGAAGACGAAGCCTATCTTACCCTTACGGACGCGGGTACGGTCTTTTTCGCGCAGATCGGCAACCTCCTGCCCCAACAGTTTATAACTGCCCGAGGTAGGGTTGTCCAGCAGACCGAGGATATTCAGCAGGGTGGACTTGCCACAGCCCGACGGTCCCATGATGGCTACAAACTCACCTTCATCTACATGAAGGTTTACCTGGTTCAATGCTACGGTTTCTACTTCCGTCGTACGGAATACTTTGCTAAGGTTGTTGATTTCGATCATAATAGTATAAAATGAAGAATTAAGAATGAAGAATGAAGAATTGGAAATGAAGATTTAGGAAAGAAAAATTCGTGCCGCAGGGCAAATTCTTCATTCTTCGTTCTTCATCCTTCATTAAATTATAGTTTATTCGCTCTTGATGCTCAGCACCGGATTCTCATTCGCGATGCGCCACGACTTCCACAGCACGCAGCCGGTGATGACAGCCAGCACGGCCAGACCAATCAGTACATACTCGAAGACCGACATCGAGGCCTGCGCGCTGAACATGTCCATCCACAGGGAGTTGACGTACCACGACGCCACAATCCCTATCACCACCGCAGGCACAGCCACATAGAGCACGTCACTCCCCAGCAGGCGGAGGATGTCAGAAGCCTCGGCACCGTTCACCTTGCGGATAGCTATCTCCTTGGAGCGGCGCTGCACCTCGTCGGCCGTATAGCCCAGCAGGCCCATAAGCATGATGAAGAACATCACCACGCCCGCCACGACGGTGGCGTTGCGGAACACACGGACGGGGTTGTACAACATATTCATTGCCTCTTCCATCGAAGTGAAGTCGATGGTCTTGTCGGGGAAGGCTTCGGCGGCATCCTTCGTCAGGCGTTGCAGGTTCTCGGCAAAGGGCTCCTTCAGCAGAAAGTGCAGACCGTTGTTGAATTGCTTGGTCATGAAGCCGATGTAGGGCATCGGCCTGGTATAGAAGCCGTTTATCTGAAAGTCTTTCAGTACCCCCGTCACGGTAGAGGTTTCGCCCATCGTGTGGACAGTACGGCCCACAGCATCCTTTCCCCACTTCATCAGGCTGACGAAGGTTTCGTTCACCACCACCTCGCTGTTATCGCGCGGCAGTCGGCCTTCTTTCAGTTTCATGCCCATCAGGTCGTAGTAGTTGGGCATGCAGGCGTCGAAGCGGGCGGAGAACAGGCTTTCACCGTTTTCTCCGGTGATGAAACAGCCGCTATATCCCTCCAGCGGGTTGCCGTAAGCGGAGGAGAGGTCTTCGACATAAGGCAGACTGCGGAAGAAGTTGTAGGCGTTGTCGCACTCCTTGGCCGTCTTGAAGGGCAGGTAGGTGCCTGCAATGCGCTCGGTACTGAAGCCCATGTCCTTACTCATAACGAAGTGGTATTGCATCATCACCATGCACATTAATCCGCAGATGAAGGCCACACCCGCAAACTGCACGAACAGCAGCGGGCGTTTCCACCCCTTCTTGCCCTCCGTGTATCGGCGGAACACTTGAGTCACAGGAATGCGGGCAAAGAGGCGGCCGGGCAATACGCCCCCCACCAACAAGAGCACGCCCACCGTGGCGGCAGGTACCCACAGACGACTTCCGGCGAAGAGGTTGGTCAGTTTGGTAGCTGCTGTATCTTCCACAAAGTCGCGGAAGCCCCACAGCAGGAGGAACATCACGCCCAGTGCCAGTGTGACCACTATCAGCGTCTCTAACATAAACATGCCAAAGATGCCTTCGCCACTGGCTCCGCTACACTTGTGCACACCTACCATCTTGGCGCGGCGGCTCAACGAGGAGATGGAGATGAGGGCGTAGTTCAGTGCTGTGATGAAAAGGATAGACAGGCCCAGTGTCAGCATGATGGTGAACATGCGTTGCACGTCGTCCTGCTGGCGGAAGGTATCGCGCAGGGGGTTCACCCAGGCGCGATAGCTCCAACTGTCACGGGCTGGCAAATATTTTTCGGCCATCTTTTCCATACGGGCATTGAGGGCTTCCACATCCACCCCGGGGCGCAGACGCACGTACTGGAAGTAGGAGTCGCCGCCGTTCCACGAGTAGTTCATCTGCTGGGCGGCCCAGGCGGGAGGCAGGGAGATGACGGCGTCGGCTCCCACGGTCGTATTGTCGGGCAGGTCGGCAAAGGTGCCTCTCACGGTCAGGTCGCGTTCGTGGTTGTAGCTGACTACCTTTCCGATGGGTTCCTCGCCGCCGAACATCTTTTCGGCCAGGCTCTTCGAGAGATACACCACGTTGGGTTGCTGGAGGTCCTGCACAGGGTTGCCGCTCAGCACCTCGATGCCCATCGTCTGGAAGAAGAGCGAGTCGGCACAGAGCTTGCGCTCGTCGAAGCGGTGGTTGCCATAGTAGAGCGGCCACGAGGCCAAGTAGCGATTGGTGCAGGTCGCTCCTTCCACCTCCTTGGGGAAACTTTCGAGGATTGCTCCTGCCAACGGCCCCATGTTCATGGTTTGCGACTCCTGCGCCTCACCGTTCATGACGAACTGGCTCCACACCTGATAGATGCGGTTGTAGTCGCGGAAACACGTATCGTAACTCTGCTCGTAGGCCACGCGGGCAAAGAGCAGGATGCTCATGGCAAGTCCCAGACCTAAGGAAACGATTTTGAAGAGGACACTCCCCTTCCCTCTGAGCAGAGTCTGGGTGACGTAATAGAATTGTTTCATCGTATAACGAGTTTTTTATTGTTTTCTGCCTATCTCTATGCAGAAACTGTGCCAAAGTTATTATTTATCTAATAATCAGCGAATAAGCGATTTTTAATTTAGGGCGCAGTGTCCAATTATTGGACAGTGGTGTCCAATAATTAGACACTGGACAACTCCGTTAGCCCGAAGTAAACCGTATGTTTTTCATTTCGTAATCCCAAGTTTTTCATTACCTTTGTCCGTATAACAACATAAAATAACAAGATCATGAAAAATACTCCTATCGAACGCAAGCTGATCGATGATACCATCGACGAATTTCATATTACCGACTTTTCGAAAGCCACCATCCGCGAAGTGAAGGCCATTGCCGCAAGAGCCGAAGAAGAATCGGGTGTCGAATTTATTAAAATGGAAATGGGTGTGCCGGGACTTCCTCCGTCGGCTGTAGGAGTGAAGTCCGAAATAGAAGCCCTGAAGAACGGCATTGCCAGCCTTTACCCCGACATCAACGGACTGCCGTCCCTGAAACAGGAAGCGGCACGTTTCATCAAGGCATTTATCAATGTGGATATTTCGCCCGAGGGATGCGTACCCGTTACCGGTTCCATGCAGGGCACTTTTGCATCGTTCCTTACATGCAGCCAATGCGACGAGAAACGCGACACCATCCTGTTTATCGATCCGGGATTCCCCGTACAGAAGCAGCAGTTGGTGGTGATGGGACAGAAATACGAAACTTTCGACGTCTATGAGTACCGTGGCGAAAAGCTGAGAAGCAAACTGGAAAGCTATTTGCAGAAAGGCAACATCTCGGCCATCATCTACTCTAACCCCAACAACCCCAGCTGGATCTGCCTGAAAGAAGAGGAACTGAAAATCATTGGCGAACTGGCTACGCAATACGACGTGATTGTGTTGGAAGACCTTGCTTATTTTGCGATGGATTTCCGTCAGGACTTAGGTACTCCTTTCCAACCGCCTTACCAGCCTACCGTAGCACATTACACCGACCACTATATTCTGCTTATCTCCGGTTCCAAAGCCTTCAGCTACGCCGGACAGCGTATCGGAGTAAGCTGCATTTCGGACAAGCTGTATCATCGTGCCTACCCCGGACTGACCAAACGCTATGGTGGCGGAACGTTCGGTACAGTCTTCATTCACAGGGTGCTCTATGCCCTGTCTTCGGGTACCAGCCATTCGGCTCAATATGCCTTGGCTGCTATGCTGAAAGCCGCCAGCGACGGCCAATACAACTTCCTGGACGAAGTAAAAGTATATGGTGAACGTGCTCGCCGACTGAAAGAAATCTTCTTGCGCCACGGTTTCCATTTAGTTTACGACAACGACTTGGGCGAACCTGTAGCCGACGGATTCTATTTCACCATCGGCTATCCGGGCATGAGTAGCGGCGAACTGGCCAAAGAACTGATGTACTACGGTGTGAGTGCCATTTCGTTGGTAACCACCGGCAGCCACCAACAGGGCCTGCGTGCCTGCACTTCGTTCATTCAAGACCATCAATATGCCCTGCTGGACGAACGCATGAGGATATTTGCAGAGAATCATCCGGTAAAGAAATGATATTAGGGGATTAGACACTCAAGTCTCATTTTTAACTTCTATGAATTCTTGATATATAGACCGTTCTGATGAAGGTATTGTATTAGATTCGGAAGGAACACCTGTTAGCCTTAACATCCGATCTAATGTCAATTATACAATTAGTTAAATCTATTGAAAGAGGTACTTATGGATACTGAGCGAGCAAAGATTATCGGGATATCACGACACCGCCTATCTACTGATGGTGGCGGTGTTACCACTCTCGTTGCGTTTCATAAGTGTCCGCTTCGTTGCCGCTATTGTCTGAACCCCTTGTCACTTAGTGATGGTAAGCGTTTCCGCAGTTATTCACCCGAAGAATTGTATAAAGAAACACGCATTGATGAATTGTATTTTCTTGCGACCAACGGAGGTATTACTTTTGGAGGTGGTGAACCTTGTCTTCGTCCGCAATTTATTTATAAGTTTCGAGAATTGTGTGGCAATGGATGGCAAATAAACCTTGAAACATCACTTAATGTACCGATTGCGAATATCAGATATTTGCTCCCAATAGTAAACATGCTAATTATCGATATTAAGGATATGAATCCAGAAATTTATAACAATTATACAGGAAAAAGCAATAACCTTGTAATCGAAAACCTCAAGTTAATAACTAAGCTAAACCGACAGAATAATTGTATCATAAGGCTTCCGTTGATACCCAAATTCAATGTAGATGCCGATCGTATTGCCAGTCGTGCAGCGCTTGAAACTCTTGGCTTTACAAATTTTGATTTATTCACCTATATAATCCGAAAATGACTATGACACGAGGAAAAGATACTTGCCGTATTCTGAAAGAGATCCGTCGGCAGATAGCTGAAGCTAACGATATTGAATTCATTACATCGGAATGTCGCTACAAGGGGGATTGTTTGGGTACTTGTCCAAAATGTGAAGCCGAAGTGCGTTATATAGAACAACAACTTCGTCTTCGAAGTCTTACGGGAAAAGCAGTTGCCCTTGCCGGAATTTCGGTAAGTACTATTGCTATGTCTATGCCCTTACCTACTAATTTACCAATACAACCTAATTCCAATTCTTCGATAGATAAGATACATGTTGCAGCTTTGAAAGATACATTGGTGGTCAAAGGGAAAATTTTTGGGAAGGTGACTTCAAAAAACGAAACCAAAGAAAAACTTGACACTCTAATAGGGGCTACAATACATATTCTCAATACAAATGAAGGATCCGTTTCAGATTTTGAGGGTAATTTTGAAATTAACGCTTGTCGTGGTGACTCGATAGTATTTTCATACATTGGATATCAATCCCAAATTATTCAAGTTAGGGATGCAACTAACCCCATAAATGTAATTTTGGAAGAGGATCCTCAAATCTTAATGGGGGAAACAGCTGTTTTGGCAGGCGCAGTATCCCAGAAAATTGTCGATAATAATTATACTGATTTAAATATTGTTGATGAAAAAGGTAATTGTATCGACATTGACAATCTTTGTGTTGAGAGAATATTTTTTGATGAGGAGGGGAAAGAAGATTATGAAGAATTTGAATTAAATACTAGTGGTGAAAACAAACCATTTCGAATATATTGGAACACAAACAGTGCCCTAAAAGATGAAGATGGCAATCCGTTAAACAAGGCCACGCTCCGCATTAAAGCTGATGGGTATGAAGAACAGATGATTATCAAATTGAAGCGTCCAAAACGACACAGCCAAAAAACTATTCAATTCAAACACAAGAAAAGTGAATGAATGCTTTAACCTTTATTTCCTTTTAAAGAGAGTGTGTCAAAATAGAGACATACTTGCATCTTGTCATTAGCTTCGCTCAAGACAGCTCTTATTTTTATACTTAGGTATATCTGAGCAAAGCGAAGAATCCCGAAAGCAGTTATTTATGTACTGAGATCCTTCACTTTGTTCAGGATGACATTGCATAATGATTATACTTTTCAGTGTGTCATATCCTCTTACTATGTTTCGATAAAAGTTAAAGACATAGCATTCTTCATTTTATTTCTTTACCTTCTTCCCGTTTTGGTAAGCCGAAACTTAAAACAATCATAACCTCGTCAGGAGACATGTCTCGGGCAACAGGGGCAAAACATTTTTGAATATTTTTCAAAAAAACAGATTCCTCCTTTGTTTTTCACAAAATAAACTGTATATTAGAGGCATGTATTCAGATGCAAGCATATTTAAAATAGAGAGTAACCACGCTGTTCCGGCTCGTGGTAAGGTCCTGATTTCCGAACCGTTCTTGTCCGACGATCTGTTCGGGCGTTCGGTCGTTTTGCTTATTGACCATACGCAGGAAGGCAGTATGGGATTGGTGTTGAACAAAAAGATGCCTTTGATGCTTCAGCATCTGCTGAAAGAATTTGAATCAATAAAAGACATACCCCTATACAAGGGAGGCCCACTGAGTAATGATACCCTGTTCTACCTGCATACCATTAAAGGAATAGCAGACTCATTGCCCGTCTCAAGAGGACTTTATTTGAATGGTGATTTTGAAGCAATCAAACGTTATGTGCTGGAAGGAAACAAGATAGAAGGAAAAATCCGTTTCTTTTTAGGATATTCGGGTTGGGGGCATGAACAACTTCGTGCAGAAATTGAAGAAAACACCTGGCTTGTAAGTAAGGTGAAGAATGAAACAATCATGCATCCCCCCGGCAACCTGAATCTCTGGAAAAGTACCATGAGAACGCTGGGAGGAAAATACGAACTTTGGGCAAAATTCCCGCAGGTTCCGATCTGGAACTGAGCGGAAATTCGGAAATTCAGCTGTTAACTCTATCCGCGAAGATGCTGCAACAGAACAACGTCCTTGAACGTTCCGCCTACGCACCACCACTCTTTCAGTAACCCACACTGCACGAAACCACATGAAGTAAACAAGTGTATGCTTGCTTCATTGTCCACTGCCACGTGTGCCGTGAGCTGCTTCATGTGCAGAAAGCCAAATGCATAATCGCATAACAGATGCAGCGCGTCAGTGGCATATCCCTGATTCTGATATTCCTTCCGTATCACAATGCCCACTTCGCCCCGTGCATGTAAAGGCATGAAGTCGGTGATATCGATGGTTCCTAACACCGTCCGGTCGGTACGGTGTACAATCATCAGTCTTAACTGACGGTCGGCAAACATGTCGCATTGGGAGTTTTCGATATATTGCCGCAACACATAGCGCGAATAAGGCACGGTAAAGTTGGTAATGTCCCACGTATGCGGATCGTTTTCCATGGCATACATGGTTTCCAAGTCTTCGGGTTCGACGGCGCGAAGACAAATGCGGTCGTTTATGAAATACGATGTTTTCATGCTTCTTTTTCTTTATCGATGCGCAATTCCTTACGCAAACGGTTTTCTCCGGGAATGCAAAACAAAGAGGCTGTCAGTGCTATCAGGGCACACAGCACTCCTTTGGTACTCAATGTCAGGTAATAAGTAAACAAGCCTGCCACAACCGGCAACGCCAACAGTACCAGACGTACCGCGTTCCATCGTGCATAGAGTCGCAAAGCCACCGGCAGACTGACAACATCTATTTTATGGTCGAGCACCCATGAAAAAAGTTTCAGCGAGACAGGTACGCAAACAACAGCCAGCAGAATCGTTATCGTTTCGGCTTCAAAGGTAGTGCGTACATCGTCGGCATACAATCCGGTCCAATAGTCGGTAGTCTCGGAGCATACTACAATGAAAACGGCCAACAGCCAGTAGCATGCATAAAGCACTTTCAGCAACCGTGTAACCTGTTTAATTCGTTCCTCCATTTTACAAAAGCTTACATCCTATAAAAACATGTCTTTATAACACTCCTCCCGTAAACAGTGTCCGGTTCACAATGCTACGGCCCAAAGTGACTTCATCGGTATATTCCAGTTCGTCACCCACCGAAATGCCACGGGCTATCACGGACAGCTTCACGTCCATCTTTTCCAGTTTCCGGTATATATAGAAATTGGTTGTATCGCCTTCCATCGTTGTGCTGAGGGCCAGAATCACCTCCTTGATGCCTCCTTCGGCTACCCGCTTCACCAGGCTGTCGATTTGCAGATCGCTCGGTCCCACGCCGTCCATCGGCGAAATGACACCACCAAGCACGTGATACAATCCGTGAAACTGCTGTGTCGCCTCTACGGCCATGACGTCGCGGATATTTTCGACCACACACACTGTCGATGCGTCGCGTTGCGGATTGGAACAGATGTGGCACACTTCCGTATCGGAGATGTTATGGCACACCTTACAATACTTCACTTCATGCTTCAGCGTGATGATCGCATTGCCAAATGCTTCGACCGTGGCCGTGTCTTGCCGCAGCAGGTGCAATACCAGCCGCATAGCCGTCTTCCGTCCTACACCGGGCAGCTTGGCAAATTCGTTTACAGCTTTCTCCAACAATGTGGAAGGATATTGTCCATTCATACTTTCATACGTAAATATATCGTCTCCCGCAGTTTAGGCAAACAACTAAATTCTACAACAGAGCAATCATCCTATTTTGACATCTTTTAGCTAAAAACCTGCACTTTCGGGCGTGCAAAGATAAACAGAAATCTGAATTATAGGCGAGATTATTTGAAATAAGTATTACCTTTGCATAAGAAGTTGAACGAAAGGCCGATACTTCGACAGACTTCCTTATATAGCGAAACATAACTATAAACTAACTGATTATTATGAATATTACAAGTGCAGAATTTGTCATCAGCAATACCGATGTAAGGAAATGTCCGACAGGAAACCTTCCCGAATATGCGTTTATAGGAAGATCCAATGTGGGAAAATCGAGCCTGATTAACATGCTGACAGGACGGAAAGGACTGGCTATGACATCTGCTACTCCGGGCAAGACGATGCTTATCAACCATTTCCTGATCAACAAGAGTTGGTATCTGGTCGATCTGCCGGGATACGGCTATGCCAAACGGGGGCAGAAAGGACAAGAACAAATAGAGAAAATCATAAGCAGCTACATACTGCAGCGTGAACAAATGACCAACCTGTTCGTTTTAGTGGATAGCCGCCACGAGCCGCAGTCCATCGACCTGAAATTCATCGAATGGTTGGGCGAAAACGGAATCCCTTTTTCCATTATATTCACTAAAGCCGACAAGCTGAAAAGCGGGAAATTGGGGACAAACATCAAACTGTATCTGCAACGGCTACAAGAACAATGGGAAGAACTTCCTCCCTACTTCGTTACTTCGTCCGAGGACAAGACCGGAAGGGACGAAATACTGAACTACATCGAAAGCATCAATAAAGAGCTGAAAATATAACACTAAAATCAACGAACCAAATGAAAAAGTCTGTTTTTTTACAATTATTCATTGCCATGCTGCTGATAAGCGGCAGCAGTCGGGCACAATCCTTAAAGGATCTGTTCAGTAAAGACAATGTAGAGAACATCGTAAGTACCATCACCGGAAAGAATACGGCAAGTATGGTGGGCACATGGACCTTCTCCGGATCGGCCATCGAATTCGAATCGGACAACCTGTTGCAGGCTGCCGGAGGAAAGGTAGCGGCCAGTGCAGCCGAAAGCAAGCTGAACGAACAACTCAGCAAATTCGGTATCACCGAAGGGAAGCTGGCTTTTACGTTCAATGCCGACAGTACGTTTAATGCCAAACTGGGTACAAGAAACATGGGAGGCACTTACTCGTACAATCAGGAAACAGGCAAAGTCAATCTGAAGTTTGCCAAGCTGGTAGGCATTAATGCGAAACTGAACTGCACATCCACCAACATGGACCTGCTGTTCAATTCGGACAAACTGCTGGATCTGATAACATTCCTTTCCAGCAAGAGCAACAATACCACATTGCAGGCAATCAGTTCGCTGGCCGACAGCTACGATGGCATGATGCTGGGGTTTGCCTTGAAAAAAGAGTAGCCCCGACATAGGACAAAAATCCATTTATTGAAAAGAGGCTCTTTAGCCGGCTAAAGTCCATAGTTAGCTTGCTAAAGAGCCTCTTTGTATTTCTAAACAGCTACTTTAGACGGCCACGAACAGAAGGAGTCGTCAGAGTCCCAAAGGCAGACCGGCTGCATACCAAAGGACAAACAAAAGCATCCAGGACAACAAAATGGCTATTGCATAGCGCCATGTATATTTCAGCAGAGAGCCGTAAGTAGATTTCGGAACATACTGTTGCATATACGTAAGTACCAGTGGCATGTAGAACATGAAAGGAGTGATGGCGTTGGTGGCACTGTCGCCGATGCGGAAAGCGCACTGCGCTGTTTCGGGCGTAATGCCCATCCGAGCCAGTACCGGAACAAAAATGAAAGCCATAAAAGCCCACTTGGCTGTAGCAGAGACCATGAACAGATTGACTATCGCAGTAAACAGAATGAACAGAATCAGTATCCACAGGCTGTCCATACGCAAGGACACGAGCATGTCGGCACCCATGATGGCCAAGCATTTGTCCAGTTGGGAATATTCAAGGCAGGCAAACATCTGCGAAGCAAAGAAAGCGATGACGAAATAGACGCCCAATAATTTCATCGGATACGTCAATCCCTCGATTACATCCCCATCGGAACGATAACGGCCGGAGACAAAGCCAAACACCATGCCCGTCAGTCCAATGCCGAATGAGAGCAGAAACAGAATGCCCATGATGAACGGTGAGCGCATCAGGCTGCCATTGACTCCGCGCAAAATGCCCCAGGAAGCGAAAGTCGCCCCCAATATGAATAACACGTAAAGCAGGCAAATGATACAGGCTATCTGGACTGCTCTGCGCTCTTTGCGTGACAATTGTTTGTAGCCTCCGAAGCTGACTTCACCGGCATAGGTACCTAAAGTCGGAAGAAGATTGCGCCGCGTGATGAAATAAATGATAGGGAGCAACAGAAAGGTAGAAACGGCGAAGAAGTAGTAATTGCACATAGGTCCAATCTGTCCCGACGAAACAGACACCGTATCGGCAGCTTCCTGTGTTGTGGCGGCCAATAGCGGATCGAGGGTACTCATCACTACGTTGGCACTGTATCCGCACGACACGGCGACATAAGCCGTTATGATGCCGCCCACCGGATGCAGACCGGCCGAATGGAATAAAGCGGCAGCGATGGGCAACAGGATGATGTAGCCGGCATCGCCCACTACGTTGGAGAGGATTCCCAATGCAATGACACCGAGGATGATCACCCTCGGATGCGTACCCCGACGCGCAACAAGACGGATGCAGGCGTCAATAAAGCCGGAATGCTGTGCCACACCTATACCAAACATGGCTATCATCACCATGCCCAAAGGCTCGAATCCGGTAAAATTGGTGATCACATGCCGCAGCCACCAGCGGATTCCTTCCGGGCTCAACAGGCTCTGAACATGTATTTCTTTGCCGGTTTCAGGATGGAGTACGCTTACATCGTAAACATTGAATATCCACGACAGGAACACCACTGCCATAGTCAGCACAAAAAACATGGTGGCGGGGTGCGGAATTCTCCATTTGGTTTTCATCGGGTGCATGGATCGTTTATTCGTCGTCCGGTTCCAGATTGTCAATGTCGAGAATGCGCAGTTCCAAGGCACGTACCACCAATCGGGTTGCATTCACTCCCACCCGTTCGCCCGGCGGGAACAACCGGCCTACCAATTCGTTCTGACGTTTCTCGAGCGACTTTACGCCGAATGGCATTCCCTTCAGGTTGGCTATCATTTCCTTTGTATATCCCAATGCCAGATGGCGCAGGAAACGTTCGTCGTACTCGTCGATGTCGTAACTGATGATGGCTTCCTGACGTTTGGTATCATTGATGACCGAACGCTTGAAGCGTTCGACAATCTTTTCCAGAATGGGATAATTGAACACTAACTTCTTGCCATCCATGACGGCTTGGACGTCTGTCCGGGTCAGCAGTTCGCCCGTTTTCAGGATAATACCGTCGGCACCGGCATCAAGTACGTCAACCCACAGTTTCTCGTTCAGTATCTCGCCGGTAAATATCAGCACATGTACGCCGGGGTATCGCTTGAATATGTTACGGCATATCTCGACACCGATGGTTGTAGAACCACCTAATCCCAGATCCAGCAAAACCAGGTCGGGGACCTGTACCTGCATCAGTGCCCAAAATTCCTGTTCCGTCATAGCGGTGCCAATGACTTCCGCTTCGGGTATTTCGTGACGGAATATTTCTTCCGTCCCCTTCAGTTCCAACTTGACATCCTCTACAATAACAACTTTATACTTCATGTTCTATATGATATTCTAAGATATAACTTTATTACACAATCCGGCTCAAGCAAAATCTGCTACAACCATCATCTCCTTACAGCCGAGGTCGAATTACCTACAAAGATATGGATTTAATCCTATCCGAGGAAAAGCCTCATTGACTTTTTACCCCCTGACGAAAAAGAAGATCCGGGTTATACTCCGGTGTCTTCTTTTCTCTCCGGTTATCTCCATTTTCACACTCCTTTCTGCGGAATAGTGAAATATACCGTAAAACCGCTTTCACCGGCATTCACTTCAGCATTGATTCGACAACCACGCAATCCGGCAAACTCGTCGTGGTCGCGGATTATCTGTTTGCATATCAGGTATTCGGTGCCTTTCAGCTTGCCCTGTTCTCCGGCCGACATACGTTCCAGATTAGGATAGAATAGTTTGTTCAGCTCATCTTGTGTCCTGGTGCGCCGGGTATCGACAAAGAAGAAACGGATAAAGCGTCCATCCTTGCATGCTTCTAACCGAATCTCACCGGAAACAGAATCGGACAGAGCTTCATCGATCAGATTTTCCAGTAAAAAATTCAGCTGATTGACATCGCCTGTCACACTGGCTTGCAGACGTTTGGTGCAGAAGGTAATACCGGGATTCTTATTTTTGTGTGCCTTGCGGAAATATTTTTCCGCAGCCGTCATCAAGTCATCCACCGCAATGGTCGATCGACGGAAGGTGACTTCTTCCAGCTGGCGCGAAGCACACTGGCTGAGTATGGTAAATATACCTTTATAGTATTCTATCAGCTCGGCTATGGCGGTAACGGTCTCCTGTTCCTCTTTTGCCGACAGGCTGCCGGAACGCAGCTTGCCTATCAGTTGTTTGATTTTACTGGGATAATAAAGGGTCTCGTGCTTGATGGTCGAAAGGCAGTTGTCCAGTACCATATTCTGTACGTGCAACATACTGTCTTCCCATGATGCACGCCGCGCTTCGTCTTGTGCGGTCTCAATGTCTCTGTATTTGACGGCCAGCTTCACAACGGCGTTGAACACGACAATGGCTACATAGCGGGCTATCAGTTCCAACAGCAGGTGGTCGGCTGTCTGTTCGCTTCCTTCGCTGCGTTCGATGCACAATACGCCGATACAGCGGTGGGTCTCACCCGTATCGAGCGTCAACGGGAATGCCTGAATACCGGTCTGTGACAGGTAAATTCTTTCTTCGTAACAGCGTTGCATCAAGGCTTCCCGACGGTGTTGCGCGTCTGTCGCAGCTTCAGGAGCCGATGCCATCCCTGTCCCTGAAACCATGTTTTCCGGAGGACAGGAAGCGTATTGCAACTGATGCGACGATTCGTTGTAAACAGCAATACTCAACCGATCGATGCAAAGCAATTCGTTGACCGCATCGAAGGCTTCGTTCACAATCTGACGGGGCACCTCGTCCAGCTTGTCCGGGCTATCGTGCGCCAGGTCGCTGTTAGATGCAGCAAAGACTATCCGGTTGATTTCAAGTACCTGTTCCAGATTCCATCGGTTGACCCAACGCTTGCGGAAATAGAGTATATAATATCCGACCAACAGCGCAATAATCAGCATGATGGAAAGCCAGAGCCCTACCATCTTATTGTTGGTGGAACGCTCCAGTTGCCTGCAATAGTCCTCCAGCGACTGGTCTTCACCCAGCAACTTGTACAGGATGGTATAGGCATTGTTGTTATACCGGTAAGCGTCCCACTGCTTCAAGGCCAGAAATGCCACCGCTGCTTCGTTGCGAATGTCGAGGATGACGTGATAATCGGAATTGAACAGCTCGTTCCACCAATCCAACTCAGCCGGTTCTCCGCTGCCCTCAAGTGTCATGGTGCGTCCCACGACAGGAGCGTACTTCCGATAATGTTTGTTCAGACACATCATGGCCGAATCGATATATTGCAGTGCCCACGCATATTCGCCGTCAATGTTGCAGTAATAGGCCGCATCGGCATAACCGGAGGCCGAGTCGAGCAACAGCTCGTATTCATGCCGGGCAATCAGTTCCAGCGAATCAGGAATCATGCTGTCCATGGGTTCCGACTGTACGCTGTCGTTGCAGGAAGTCAAACTGGAAATTCCTACAAACAGCAAAGCCAATGCAGTCAGCACTTTCCGCACTCCGACGGGCAGACGAAAGTAAAAACGGCTTCCTTTTCCGGGCGTGCTTTCCACCGCAAACAGGCAGACACGGAACAGTTCGTTCGTCTTTCTGTACTTTTCGATAATACCCCGGCAGTTCATCAGTCCGAAGCCGCTTCCCTTGTTCTTCTGCAATGCTTCGCGGTCGGTAGCAAGATCCATACCGATATTCTTCGAATCGTACACTTTTTCTCCGATGATACGCGACACATCGTCGGCGGACAATCCACATCCGTTGTCTTCTACCGAAATCTCGACATAGTCCGGCTCCTGTCGGGCATATACTTTCACTGAGCCTCCGGCCTGGGTATATTTACGGGCGTTCTCGGCAAGCGTGTTGATCATAAAAAGAGTCAGTGCCTTGTCTGCCTTCACCCAGGCATCGGTTGATTCAACATTCAGGTTCAACTGTTTCATCTCGAAAGCCCGGCTCCCTTTGTGTATCAACTGGAACAATTCATTCAATGCAAAATTCTCGATGTTCAGGCTCAGCGTACCCTGACGCATTTTTATCCACAATGCCAGAATATCGTTATATTCATTGATGGCCGTCACCAATTCATCCAAATACTCGTATTTTTCATTCCTTACTCGGTCGCTCATGTTTGCACCGTCGCGGACGATTTTTTGCACCTCATTGATGATGCGGTCTATGTAGGGATGAATGCCATTCACGATGGCCAGACAGGCTTTCTTTACGATATTCTGCCGCTTGTTACCTGCAATGTGCTGTTCGTAAATGTAACGTTGTTTTTCTAATCGGCGGCGTTCGTCGCCTAACGAGATGGCAGTCATGCCGTTGTCCAAGGCCCATTGTACATAGGGATTGATGACTTGCAACATGGCTTGTTCGTCCTTTCCTATTCGTTTAGACAAGACAAACTGCCCGTTACGAATACCAATATCCTCTACTCCGAACAGGCTCTTCATTTCCGGACGTACAGCATCTTGTATGGCATCAATAATTTCCTGTTCGGTCTGGGCGTCGGCCGGAATGGCAGCCGTTATCCTCTGACAAATATTCAGCATCTGTTTCAGCCGATACAGGTGTTGCTTGTTGCGTTTCTTCGAGTTCTTATTGAAAAGCCAAAAAATGATGAAAACACCCATTAGACCCAGGATCACACTTGCCAGCACCAGATTGAGCTGACGCGACTCAGTTTCCAATGCCTGATAGCGGCTTTCCAGTTCCTTGTCCTGACGGGTATTTTCCAAAATATCCAAATAGATGTTCCGATTGTAGTCGGAATATTCCTTCATGCCCAGTCCGGAGAACGATACGCTTAACTGCTCCCGAATGCGTGAAATCCATTCGGGTACTGTCCGCAATTTCTGTTCCATCCATGCCCGTTCGGCATAAGGATTGTCACGATAATCGGCAGCCTTCATCCAGTCCAAACTGTCGTGGCAGTCGTAATACAGCCGATGATGACTGTTGACACACTCCAATGCCTGTTTTAAAGTATCCAATGCTTCAGCATAGCGCCCGTGAGCATTAAGATATTTACCTATCGACACGTAGGCGCCTGCAATCTGATAGAGGTCGTTGTATCGGCGAAACTTCTGCAAAGCCAACTGCCCGAGCCGTAAAGGCAGAAGACTGTCGATCGGATATCCGAACTGCTCCAAAGCATGCGGGCGTTGTATCCTGAAGAGTTCATAATCGGCAGAAGAAGCCATCAGATTGACCAACCCCTGTATTCCGTTCCCTTCAAAATACAGATAACCTTTTCGTGAAGCAATGCGCCAGGTCTTATACAATGCATCGAATTCCAACAGGCGTTGTACCTCGAGCGTATCGGCTTCGCATAAAGAGGCTGCTCCTTTTATATAATAATAGTAAAGTAGTTGACTTGTATCGGCAGCCAGTTCCGATTCCTTCAACTGATTGATGTTGTCCAATGCTTCGGGACGTTGTTGCAAATAGTAGTAATATACTGCCGAAACAATGTAAAACTCCGAACGGGCATATTCCAACCTCGCCCGTTCGTGACGGTCAACAAACAGATTGCTGTCTTCGGCAATGCGCTTCATCCGTCGCAAAGCACTGTTTCGGTAGTCATAAAACTCCTTGTTGAGAGCCGTACGCTGGTAGATTTTCATGAATCCGATATCGGCAATCAGCAGTTCCAGTTCGTTTTTAGTCAGACTGTAAACTCTTCGAAAATATTTCTCGGCTTCTTCAAAGTCCATGCGCATGAAAGCACAGAAACCTAAATTGTTGCAGGCTTCTGCTTTCCCGTCACGATACAGATTAACGGACTGATAGGCTTGCATGGCTGCATGACAGGAAGAATCGATGTTTTTATAGCGGAAAACATAGGCACGCTGATTGAGTGAATCAATCAGCCTGAGTTCTTTGCTGGGCGCCGTACCTACGCACGCCCCCAGTGCTGCACTGAGGCAAAGCAACAAGACGAGTCCTATGGCAGAAACCGGTTTCATATAGCAAATCTACAAATTTAATGAAGAATGAAGAATGAGAAATGAAGAATTTATGAAATATTTTCCGAATCTTCGTCCACAATATGCAACGGTTACGGATACTGCCCGGAGTTTTCTTCATGTTCCAAACAGAATTTATACAATAAGTCTTGGGTTATGTAACGGGAATTTCATACCTTTGCAGGTAAATTAACATATAGGTAAATCTATTCTTATAGAAATGAGCGAAAAAGCACCCTTTATGGTATTCTCGGGAACAAACTCGAGATATCTGGCAGAGAAAATCTGCGCAAGCCTTGGTTGTCCTCTCGGAAACATGAACATCACCCATTTTGCCGATGGCGAGTTTGCTGTTTCCTATGAAGAATCCATCCGTGGCTCCCACGTATTCCTGGTTCAGTCAACTTTCCCCAACTCTGACAACCTGATGGAACTTCTGCTGATGATTGACGCGGCTAAACGTGCGTCGGCCAAAAGCATTGTTGCCGTTATCCCCTACTTCGGTTGGGCACGTCAGGACAGAAAGGACAAGCCCCGTGTATCTATCGGCGCCAAATTAGTAGCTGACCTGCTCTCGGTTGCAGGTATCGACCGTCTGATCACAATGGATCTCCATGCCGACCAGATACAAGGCTTCTTCGACATCCCGGTGGATCACCTCTATGCATCGGCTGTGTTCCTGCCTTACATCGAATCGTTGAAACTGGACAACCTGGTGATTGCCACTCCCGACGTGGGCGGTTCCAAACGTGCCAGCACATTCTCCAAATATTTAGGTGTACCTTTGGTATTGTGCAACAAAACGCGTGAAAAAGCCAACGTGGTAGCATCCATGCAGATTATCGGTGACGTGAAGGACAAGAACGTCGTTCTCATCGACGATATTGTGGATACCGCAGGTACCATCACCAAAGCTGCCAACATCATGCTGGAAGCCGGTGCCAAATCGGTGCGTGCCATTGCCAGCCACTGTGTCATGTCCGATCCTGCCTCTTTCCGTATTCAGGAATCCGGTCTGACTGAAATGGTATTTACCGACAGTATTCCCTATTCGAAGAAGTGCGCCAAGGTAAAACAGCTGAGCATTGCGGATATGTTTGCCGAAACCATCAAACGTGTGGTAAACAACGAATCTATCAGCTCTCAATACCTTATCTGACAATACGCGCGAGGGTGTGTCGAAATAGAGGAATACTTGTATTTTGTCATTCTGACCAAAGCGAAGAATCATAAAAACGGATGCTTGGGTATTCAGATCCTTCACTTCGTTCAGGATGACATTACATAATGATTATACTTTTTCATTTTGACATACCTTCCCTGCAATAGCCCCACAAAAGCCGGAGAATCTTCTAAGCCGAAGCTCAGAGTAATTCTTCCGGCTTTTATTCTTCAACCTTATCAACTGAACAGACTTAGGCGTGATCATCGGCCACTGAACCAGTCTGAGGCAACTATAAATTCTTCTAACAACTTAAACTTCTGCAGGCTTTTCTCTATTTGCCTGACTAATAAACAAATCTCATGAAACTGCTCATTACCCTAATCGGTTGTTTATGCTTTTTTCGTCCTGTCTGTGCGCAGGATGACCGTCTGCTCGAAAGAAGCATCACCCCACAAGAACTTCAGGATGTGTTGCAACCTACGGAAAAGTGGGTTACCTATCCTGCCTATACGGATCGTTCAGCTTGGGAAAGACGTATCCCTGACAACATACGGACCAATATCATAAAAGCCGGCGAAAAGGCCTTGTCGTATGAATGGAAACCGGATCTGGCAACCGACTATTTAGCTTATAAACGCAAAGGTGAGATACTGACAGGGCGAAAGAACCAGACGACGCTCAACACACTGGTACTTGCCGAACTGGTAGAAGGGAAAGGACGTTTTCTGGATGCCATCATCAACGGAGCCTGGTTCCTTTGCGAGGTATCCTGGGTACATTCTGCCCATGCCTATTTCCAGAAAGACCAGTCCGGACTCCCCGACCCGGAAGAGCCGACCGTCGAACTTGTGGTGGCTGATATCGGTGCCCAAATGTCCTGGATCTATTATTTCCTGCACGACGAACTCGATAAAGTCAGTCCGCTGATTGCCAGAAGAATCAGAAATACCGTTTACGAACGACTGATTGACCCTTATTTTGCACGTTCGGACTATTGGTGGATGGGATTTACATCGCAGGAAGTAAACAACTGGAACATCTGGATCAACTATAATATGTTGCAGGCAGTATTGTTGCTCGAACAGGATCCTTCAAAAAAAGCAGCATATGTATATCAGCTGATGCGCTCCGTCGATCGCTACATTGATGTCCAACATCCGGATGGAACTTGCGAAGAAGGCCCTTCGTATTTCGGTCATGCTGGTGCCAATCTGATTAAATTCCTCGACTTGTTGGATCGTGCCACTGCCGGACACGTCAATATTTTCTCCAACGAGAAAATCAGAAACATTGGACGCTACATACGCAGAGCCAATATCCATAACCAGTATTTTGTGAATTTCTCGGATGCAGCAGCCAAGTGTTTTGTCAGTCCGGGGGCTGTTTATCTGTATGGCAAGAGAATTGGAGACCGCCAGCTGATGGGCTTTGCTTCCGACTTTGCCCGTCGCAACAACTGGCAGGACAAATTACATACCGGCAGCCTGTTTGCCCGTCTGCTTGACGACGTGTTGGATGCCCGGGAGATTTTGGAAGGAGACAGTGCTTCCATCGAAGAAACTTCCTTCTATTTCGAAGATGGACAACTCGTCGTAGCCCGCGATTCACACCGTTCCGACGAAGGTTTTTGCTTCGCAGCTCATGGCAGCAACAATGGTGTCTCCCACAATCACAACGATGTAGGCAGTTTCATGTTGTATTATAACGGAAAACCTGTACTGATCGATGTAGGAGTCGGTGTATATACCAAAAAGACATTCAGCAGCGAACGCTACACCATCTGGACCATGCAGTCAGGATATCACAACCTGCCGACTGTCAACAGTACCGACCAGCACGCAGGAAAAGAGTTCCGCGCTCGCGACGTCCGGTTTGCCGACCGTGGGAATATCGTTTCATTTTCTTCCGATATAGCAGCAGCCTATCCGAAAGAAGCCAGTGTCTCACAATGGATACGTTCATATACTCTGAAACGCAAACACCGGTTTACCGTCACCGACCGATGGAAACTGAACAAACTGAGCGGAGAGCAAATTCTCAACTTCATGACAGTATGCACACCGGAAATCAAGGAAGACTGTTTGCTGCTGAAAGACAAAGACTTCACTCTGAAAATGAAGTTCGACAACCGCCACTTAAAGCCATCTGTCGAAAGCATTCCCTTGACAGACAAACAACTCCGCAACAACTGGGGTGTAGAACAGTTATACCGCATCCGCCTGACAATTACCCATCCGACACTTCAGGGAAAGACACAGGTCAGCATTGAAGAGATGTAGAGACGGCCATTTCCGATACAGACAAAAAAGGAAAAGGTGTAGCAAAACAAAAGTATCTGAATTGCAGTACTTGGTTTTGCCACACCTTCTCTTTATTATTCAGCATAGTGCTGCCACCTACAGCACATGTCTATTTTTTCTTCATGCGGAGTATGGTCAATGAATTAGGTTTGAACTCGTATAAGAACGATGATGAAAAACCGTCATACTCAGTCTCGACAGGCGAAATCTTCAGCGGTTCCTCGAAGCTGTTCTCCTCTTCTAATGAAGCACTGCTCAGCGTGATGACACGACCTTTCGAGGCAACATCTCCACCTTTCAGGTTGATACGGGTCAAACAAGGTGTTTCCGAAGCATTCACCACCTTGACAATCACTTCACCAGCCTTCTCATCATAACCGGCTACGTGGAACTTACGGTTCAACGGCTTATTGGTATGTGACAGTACCAGTTTCCCATCCACATAGCAATCGGCTCCCATTTTTTTCGGCACGATTTTCACCTGATACCACTTGCCGTTTTCTACCTTGTCGTTCACTTGATCCGACAGCACACTGTTTCCATCGTTTTTCACTGTTTCAATAGCCGTCAAAGTATTGCCCCATCCTCCGGCATTCAGCATATAACCGTCTTTCAGGTTGGGCTCTTTCATGCCGAAATAAGCAAAGAAACCTTCATCACCCGACAATTTGTTCACTTCAAATCTGATCGTATCACCTACTCCAGCCTGTGCCTTATTCCAGAACAGAGCTGTACGGTTTTCATTACCACTTTGAGTATATACCCCATTTTGGGCTTTCCATTCTCCTCTGACTGACGTCCATTGCGTTGCATCGTTCATATCTGCTTCAGTTGTCACACCCACACTGTCGGTAATCGAAAGATTACGGAACTGTGCCTGAGTACTCCAAGTACCAAATCCTACATATCCTTTTTCCAGAAGCATCGGTTCGGTCACTTCCCACAACAGTTCCGATTTTGTCGGCAGGTTGTAGGTAGGCTTATTCTCGGCAAACATCTTCTGCACATAGTACGACGAACGTCCCACTACCTGACTGTTGCTTATCCAGATCAGATTGGTAGCCCAACAACGGTCGTTCTTGTTCTCGAACAGCGGAGCATACGAAGCCATCGTCACCAAGTCGCTGTTCCGTTCCATACCGGTAATGAATGCCGCTTCGCTCAATGCAGCCAGCATGTTACCGCCACCTACGCCCTGATTGCAGGCATATTCTCCTACATACACTTTGTATTTTCCGCGTTCATGCTGGTCAAAGATGTGGCTATTATTGAAGAAGAAGTCCGGAGCCACATACCAGTGCGGATCAATCATATCGGTCTTGCGGGCTTCACCCAGTCCGTTCAGTCCGTGATTCGAGATCAGTGTCAATTGCGGATATTTAGCCTTTATGGCATCGTAGAACATGTTAAAGCGACTGTCGTACAGGCTTCCCCAGTTCTCGTTTCCTATTTCTACATAAGCCAATGGATAAGGTTCCGGATGTCCTTCCTTGGCACGCACGGCTCCCCATTCGGTGTCCGTACCGCCTATCGCATATTCAATGGCATCAAGCGCATCCTGCAGATACCCCTGTGCCTCCGCGTCCGAACAAGCCTCTCCGGAACGGTATTGGCAAGCCAGTCCCACATTGCAAACATACATACCCTTAGCTCCTACATCCTCACAGAAATCCAGAAATTCCTTGTAACCGAAACCGTATGTATTGTGATAGCCCCACGTATCATATTCACCCGGACGGGCTGCGGGATCCCCCAGCGTCTTTTTCCATTGCACGCGGTTGTTCAGTGTAATGCCTTCTACAATGCATCCGCCCGGCCAGCGGATAAAGGCCGGTTTCAGTTCTTCTATTATCTCTGCCACATCCTTGCGCATGCCGTTCTCCCGACCTTTATAGGTATCTGTTGGAAACAGGGATACATAGTCAAAGCCATACACTCCGTTTGCAGGCAGCTCAATGGCCAGTCGGCCGGCAGTCGTTGTATCGGTAGCCTGTATTTCAGCCTTGTATTCCTGCCATTTTCCGTCGTTCTTCAACGTCAGCACCGTCTTTCCTAATTCCTTGTCAGCCGGTCCCAACAGACGTACTGTCATTTCTTTAGCCTCGCTGTTGCTGCGCATGAACATGCGTAAGCGGTAAGTAGCATTCTCTTGCAACGCCAGTCCCCAGTACCCCTTGTTTATCAGGGCTACGCCGTTTCCCTTTTCGGCTACGTTCACCTTCATCGAGGTTGGCGCCGAAGCAAAGTTGGGCTGTTCAGTTGTCAGAGCCATATCGGCACGTGCCGCATCAGCCACCTTCAGTTCCCATCCGGGATAAGGGTCGCTCCCCCACCGGTAACGTCCGGACGAAGGTTTACCAGAAGAATGGTGCATCAGGGTTGGCGACACCAATTCATTGTTCTCCACTTTGTAGCCTTCGGGAATCACCCGTTCCTCAAAGCTTCTGTTCATCAGCATTTCACCATAGATTCCCCCGTCTCCGGCATGATTGATTTCTTCAAAGAAGATGCCATACATCGATGCCGGTACTTCAGCTCCACGGGTGCTCATATCTACATCCAGCACCATTTGTGGCTCCGGCGATTTACATGCAGCGATTCCCAAAGTCAGAATCGCAGCATACAGAATTTGCCTTTTCATGATAATTAAGTTTAAGTTGTTTGTGATTGTATAAAAAATCGAGCTATTTCTGTTTGGTTGTGGGGAGCTTTATTTCTGCGTTTCCAATCTTCCCATCTTGTAAGTGCCCTTTCGGATGACCTTCCCGTCTTTGTCTGTCTCAACAAACGGACCATGCTTCTTTCCCTGTTTGAAGAAACCCTCAAAACGGTTCCCGAACTTATCTGTCTGCACACCGCTACCGTCCTCTAAACCGTTCACAAAACCGCCTTTATACACAGTTCCGTCTGTCTGAATCAAGGTTCCTTGTCCGTCAAACTTATTGTTTTTCCAGTCGCCTTCATACGAGTCACCTACATTCCACTTATAGACACCGAACCCGTTGCGCTCGTTATCCTTCCATTCCCCTTCATAGACGGCGCCGTTGGCCCAGGTAAACGTACCTTTTCCATCCTGCATTCCATCCTTAAAGTTACCTACGTACTTATTTCCGTTCGCATAATAGTAAATGCCGTCTCCGGTACGTTCTCCGTCCACGTATGCGCCTTCATACCGGTCTCCTGTATGGAAAAAATAAATGCCTTTCCCGTTCTGCATGTCTTCCGCCCAATCGCCTACATACTTGTCTCCATTGGTATATTCGAAGGTACCTGTCCCCTGACGGACGTCATTCTTCCATTGCCCTTCGTATTTGCTACCATCGTTCCAGACAAACGTTCCCTGACCGTCCTTCTTGTCATTCTTCCACGAACCGGTATATTTCGAACCGTTTTTCCAGGTATATGTACCCTGTCCTTCACGCTTGTCGTTCACCCAGTCGCCTTCATACACATCGCCGGTATAATAGTGCATGGTTCCCTTTCCATGCTGATAATCCTGATACCACATGCCGTCGTAGCGGTTGTTGTTCATGAAGTAATAGATACCCTTTCCATGCTGCTGGTCCTGATACCATTGTCCTTCGTATTTTTCTCCGTCAGGGAATACATACACACCGTAACCTTCACGTTTCCCCTTCACATATTCTCCTTCATATACATCGCCGTTCTTGAATACGGTTTTTCCCTTTCCGTTCGGTTTCCGTCCCTTCATTTCTCCGGTATAGACCGATCCGTCCTTGAATGTATAAGTTCCAATTCTGATTTCCGATGAGAATGTGTTTTTCACCTTATCGAAGAAGCTTTCCTTTTCCTGTGCCAGGACTTCTCCCTGCGACAGACACAGCAGGACAAGTGCCGTATAAAAATATTTCATTGACAATTATTCTATTAGGTTTATATTTAGCCGGTACTTCCCGACCGATAGTAGTCAGCCAGTTTTCATAATTGGCAGGCTAAGATTCATCTCCACAAAGATACAATTAATCTTTTAAAGCATGCCCGTGTCTTTCTTTTTTATGATTTTTTTTTGCCGACAACCACTTCTTTTAAATTCTCTTTGCACAAATACTTTTGTGCCAGTTCCCTGATCTCTTCAGGTGTCACCTCTTGGGTCTCTTGCAACATCCGTTCATAATAGCCACTGTCCAATGCACCTACTTGGGCATATATCCATGCATCAGCCAGCGAAAACGCCGATTCATAACTGCGGCACATGTCACCCAGCATGTAGTTTTTCACCATCGTCAGCTCTTCTTCCGGCACCCGCTCGTTCTGCAACCGATCTATTTCGTGATATACCTCTTCAATCAGAGGCTCCACCGTTTCGTTAGCCGTTTCGGCATTGATCACCAACATACCGCATCCCGGATAAGCCACCGTAAATGCGGAAATACCATACGTATATCCTTTTTCCTCCCGGATGTTGGACATCAGCCGACTTCCAAAATAACCGCCCAGCAACGTCACAAGTACCTTTGTCTTCATGTAATCGGGATGTTTGTGATCGATTGTCAGCATTCCCATCCGTACGGCACTTTGCAAGGCATCTTCCTTTTCCACAAAGAAGCGTTTTCCCGAAGCACTTTCAGGTACGAATACCTTCTTTTCCGGCACCACAAACCCTTCGCCGAAAGGTGCGCTGCCAAACACCTGTTCCACTCTGTCCACGCAGTCCTTCGTCACTTTCCCCGACAGGTAGATCGTGCAGTTGCGCGAATGATAATACCGGTTGTAATACGCCCGCAACACATCCGACGAAATTCTCCGATAGTCTTCTTCCTCCACCACTCTGCTCAGCATACTTCGAGTGCCCAATACCGCCTTAACCAACGACCGGTGTGCCAGGAAGTCCACCTTCGACATGTTGACAAGAAACTGTCGCAGATTATTCTCCACCACAACATTCAGTTCCTTCTCCGGAAACGTCGGCTCCTTGATAATCGATTCCAGCACTTCCAACGTCTGAGGCAGGTATTTATTCAGCGAATAGAGGGTGACATACGAATATTCCAACCCATTCGACAGTTCTAACCATGCGCCATAATAATCAAGCCGCTCGGCAATTTCAGTGGCCGACAACCGATGGGTACCTTCCCTCATCATCCTGTTGGTAAACAGCGCCTGCAACGGCTGTGACTGTCCCCACAGTCCTCCCGCCATCATCACGTCCAGTCGCATTACCTCATTGTCACCTGCATCCAATACGTTCAGTTGCACACCGTTCGGCATGACCGTACGTACCGGTTCCTGGATATTCAGATGCTCCGGCCGGCAGATGGGAGGCTGTATGCTTCTGTTCAACATTGCTTTTTCAGAAACTGTTCCGCTCTTTCCAGATCCTGCGGCGTATCAATACCAATCGTTTCCACATCAGTAATGCCAGCCTTGATGGTATATCCGTTCTCCAACCATCGCAGTTGCTCCAACGATTCCGCCAGTTCCAGCGACGATTGCGGCAGTGCCGTGATTTCCTTTAGCACTTCCACCCGATAGGCATACAGGCCAATATGCTTGTAATAAGTATGGTTCTTCAGCCAGTCCTTCTTTTCAGCATTCCGCTGATAAGGGATGATGGAACGGCTGAAGTACAGGGCATTCCTGTTCTTGTCGAGTACCACCTTCGGCGAGTTGGCGTTTTCTAAGGCATCCAGTCCATTCTCCACGATGAACGGCTTTACCAATGTGGCGATCTGCGTCTTCGGATCATCAAAGCAAGCCTTCACCGCCTCTAACTGTGAAGGCTGGATAAAGGGTTCGTCTCCCTGTATGTTCACCACCACATCGAAATCCCCGCCAATCTTAGTGCAGGCTTCGAAACAGCGGTCCGTACCGCTCTTATGATGCACCGAGGTCATCACCACCTTTCCGCCGAAAGCCTTCACGGCAGCTTCGATACGCTCATCGTCCGTAGCTACCCAGGCATCGTCCAGCACGCCGGCCACCTGTTCATACACCCGTTCTATCACCGTCTTTCCTCCCAGCATGGCCAGCGGCTTTGCCGGGAAACGTGTTGACGCATATCGCGCCGGTATAATTCCTAAAAACTTCATAGTCAAAAAATATCATTTAAGTTTCGCAAGTGCTCAACCCATCAGTTGACAAAGCTCAGTCAACAAGGCTGCAAGGCCGGAACACCTGCTTGATAAAGTACCGATTGAAACGGCTTGCAACAAACCCCTTGTCAACTCGTTTACTGGTTACTCGTCAACGGCAACTTGGCTTGCAAAAGTTGGGAATGCTATACTAACTCAAAACTCCAGTTGCGACAGTCCTTTCCGCACATATTCTCTTTCCATGTCCTTCGGTTTCAGAATCTTCGAGTCGCATGCCAGCAAGTCAATGTCCAACCGGATGATATCCTGTGCCTTCTCTTCAGGCTTGCGGCCCGCTTCGCGTTCAATGGCCTTCAGCAACTTGTTCACCTCACCTGCCGGAGTGTCCGACCGGAATCGTGCCACCTGATTCGAGAACAGTTCCGCCCGCTTGCAGCACAAGGGCTTTGTCTCTTCCTCCTTCGCAAAACAGATGTCCGGAAACAACTCTTTCAGCCGTCTGCGTGCCAGCGCCAGATTATTCCCCCGCTGCTCGTTACTGCCTATGCAAATTGTGTAAACCAAGGTCTGTTTTGTTTAATAAGTCACTAACATCACGCCGAGTTCCGACTCCGATTCTCAGTTGAACAGATCATCCAATCCCTGTATCGGTTCGTCAATGGTCTGATTCTCGTCCGTCTCGCTACCTTGACAGGGGTCGTATCCTTCCGGCAACTGGAAGGTTTCTGCCTCATCATAACCCAACGTCTTGTCGGCATATACCTTATTCATATATTTGGCCCAAATAGGCAATGCCATCGAGGCCCCCTGTCCGTAATACATGCGGTCGAAGTGGATGTCACGGTCCTCACCGCCTACCCAGCAACCCGAAACCAACGACGGTGTGAATCCCATGAACCATCCGTCCGAGTTGTTGTTCGTCGTACCCGTCTTTCCACCCATGTCGGCTTTCACTCCCAAGCGTCGTACACGTCCGCCCGTACCTTCATTGATCACGGCACGCAGCATCACCAGCATCTTGTATGCGCTCGACACACTGATCACCTCCTGCATATCGGGTGCAAACGTAGCCAGCACGTTGCCTTCGTTGTCTTCGATGCGGGTCACAAAGAGCGGTGCCACGCGGATTCCTCTGTTCGGGAACGCCGTATAGGCACTCACCATCTCGCCCACCGAAATCTCGCACGGTCCTAAGCAAAGTGCGATCGACGGCACAATCTCACGGTTACGCACGCCGAAGCTGTGCACCAATCTCTTCAGTTCATACGGGTTCAGCTTGCTCATCAGGTTGGCGGTAATCCAGTTGTCCGAGTTGGCCAGTCCCCATTTCAGGGTCACCATTTCACCATATCTCTTCTTGTTGGCGTTCCTCGGCGACCACGGCGTTCCGTTTTCGTCAAACCCGTGAAACTCCACGTGTCTCATCTGGTCGCAGGGCGAGAATCCGTTCTCCATCGCCAGCGCATACACATACGGCTTCATGGTCGATCCTATCTGCCTGCGTCCCACCATCGCCATGTCATATTTGAAGTAGTGGTGGTTCGGTCCACCCACATACGCCTTCACATGTCCGTTCTTCGGATCCATCGACATGAATCCGGCTCTCAGGAAGAACTTGTAATAACGGATCGAGTCCATCGGAGTCATCACCGTATCCTTTTCGCCGTCCCAACTGAAGACGGTCATTTCCTCCGGCCGGTCAAAAGCCTTTCTGATTTCCTTTTCCGACGCGCCGGCATTCTTCATCTTCCGGTAGCGGTCCGACTGCTTCATCGCCCGGTCCAAAATGGCATCCACCTGTTCCTGCGACAGACTTCTTGTATAAGGTGCCGTCTTCTGCCCCTTCTTTTCCTTGAAGAAGTAATACTGCAATTCCTTCAGGTGTTCCGTCACCGCCTCTTCGGCATACTTCTGCATCCGCGAGTCGATGGTCGTGTAAATCTTCAGTCCGTCGGTATAGAGGTTGTATTTCGATCCGTCCTTCTTCCGGTTCTTTTCGCACCAGCCATAGAGCGGATTGTTTATCCAGTCCAACGAATCCTCGTAATATTCCTGCATCTGCCAGCCACGGTATTCCGAACGAACCGGCTTTTTGGCATTCATCACGCCACGCAGATATTCGCGGAAATACGTAGCCAGTCCCTCATTGTGGTCCACACGGTGATACTTCAGCTTCAGGGGCAACGCCTGCAGCGAGTCGCACTCCTCCTGAGTGATGTATCCCGCCTTGCGCATCTGGTCCAGCACCACGTTGCGTCTTCCCCTTGTCCGTTCGTTATACCTCACCGGGTTATACAGCGACGGGTTCTTGCACATACCCACCAGCGTAGCCGCCTCTTCGATCTTCAGGTCCTTCGGCTCGCATGCAAAGTAAGTATAAGCCGCTGTTTTCACTCCCACGGCATTGTTCAGAAAGTCAAACTTGTTCAGATACATCGTCAGGATTTCCTCCTTCGTGTAGTAACGCTCCAGCTTCACGGCAATCACCCACTCAATGGGCTTCTGCAGCAGACGTTCCATCACGTTATCAGCATCGGGCGAATAAAGCTGCTTGGACAACTGCTGCGTAATCGTACTGCCGCCTCCCGCATTCTTCTGGTTCAGCACACCGCGCTTCAGCACCGCACGGAACAGCGCCTTCACATCGATGCCCGAGTGTTCGGCAAAGCGTACATCCTCGGTAGCGATCAGGGCGTTGATGATGTATGGCGACAAGTCCTGATACCCCACATACACGCGGTTCTCTTTCTGATATGAGTAGGTGCCCATCACCACCCCGTCTTCCGAAATAACCTCCGTGGCAAACTTGTAATTCGGATTTTCCAAGTCTTCCACCGGAGGCATATATCCTATCCAACCTTTTGCAATGGCAAAAAACACACAGACACCGGTCAATATGCCCACTGCCAACAATATCCAGAGTATTTTTACTACTTTCCTTATCATAACGGATTACTTTCTTCCAAAAATCAATAATGGGGCAAAGTTACGCAATAATATGGAAATCTACAAAAATCCCTCCGTGCAAGTATTGGAAATGTTGCGACATCAATAATCACGGAAATTCCATTTCGAGTTGTCGCTGTCCATGTCAAACTCTGCCAGTGTAGGCGTACTGTCGCCCACCGACACCAGTACCAGTTTTTTGTCCGTACCCGGTACCTTCTTGGGCATGATGCGATAATTCCCGTCCGTCAGCTGCTCTATTCTCCACAACTGTTCGGGAGCTCCCGTAAACTCCGGTACTGTCACCACCTCCGCATCGGCAGTGGCAGCCAGCGCCCGTCCGGTTCCTTCAATCACTATCTTATAATAGGGACCGCCCAAATAGCCACCGGCTTCCGGCACAGCCGTAATGGTCCACTTCTGATGAGGACGCATCATGTAGTCGCCTATCCTCACGTCAATCTCTCCCTTGGGCCAGGTTCCGATCACGTCCTCTAAGGTCTGCATCTTCATCGGCACTACCGGTTCTTCCGTTTTCTCCCAAAAGCGGTGTCTGCTTCCCTGCATCCTGACAAAGTCAACTGCCAGCTCCAGGGCATACCCTCTTCTCACCGACTCAATTTCATACGTACCTTCCTTGAATCGGTCTCCAGCCACCGGCCATCCGTCTTTCCACAACAGCGGGAAGATGCTCAGCACGCTCCTTCCGCCCCGTTCCAGATCCGCTTCAAAGTGGCACGACATTTTCTCCACGCCCTCTTCTTCCACAAAGCGTCCGAAGTGTCCCGCACCTATCAGTCCGTAACGGGCAGCCAACACCATCTTTCCTCCGCCTTCCAGCATCTTCCGTCCCATGTTGTCCACGTACGGTCCGGTCACTTTGCGCGAGCGTCCCACCACGATGTTGTATGTCGAGTTCGGCCCGTCGCAGCAAGTCCCGTGCGTACCCAGCAGGTAATACCATCCGTCCCTGTAGAGCAGATCGGTCGCTTCGCAGTCAATGGCGATGTCAATCGGCTCGTTTCCTTCCTTTCTCTTTCCGGTAGTCGGGTCCAGTTCCACCAATCTGATAAATCCGAAATACGTACCGTACGACAGCCACAGTCTCCCGTCCGTCGGGTCCAGCAGCAGTCCGGCATCAATGGCGTCGCAGTCTTCATCTTCTTCCGACGAAGCCACCACCACCGGTTCCGTAAAGGCAAAGTCCGGCGAGTTCGGATCCAGCGTCTTGTTCCACATCGTCAGCACCTGACCACTGTGTCCTCCGCCCAATCCTCCGCCGGTCGCGCTATAGGCTACTAAGTAGCGGTCGCCAATCTTCAACGCATCGGGTGCCGCTCCTCTTCCCGGTCTCACGGCTCCCCCTTTCCAGGTCCAGCCATCTTCCGAAATCAGTCCGCCACCACCCGTGCCGAACGTATAATACTTGCCGTCACACTCCACGATTGTCGATGGATCGTGAATATATGGTTCTCCGATCTGTGCGTCTGCATTCATCGCCGGCCAACCGGCCAGACAGGCAGCCACACCCAGAAAAATAGTCTTCGTTTTCATGCTTTCTTGTCACTGTTTTAATTCATTTTCCGCAAAATATCATTCCTCATTCCGGTAGTCTATCTTTATGTTTCTGACCGGTTTTCCCTCTTCGTCCACAAAGCGCAGGCAGAAGTCACTCATTCCCGGTCCGTTAATCACCGCTCCGCGAATGATGTTCTTCCCCTTCTTTAAGGTCAGCCGTCGCGACATACAGTCATCCCTCACCATCCGTCGGTCACCCGACAGAATCACGGCTTCTTCCCCGTTCAGCCACCACATCGATGCCGAGTTCGAACCTACCGACATCCGCACGTTTTCAATGCCCTCCTCACATTCCACCACGGTCACTACCCAGAACAGCACGCCATACACCTGCTTCTCCAGTCCCGAAGCAAAACGGAACAGTTTCACGTTGAACAGCTTGCTGTCCAGCCCGTGCCAGGTCAGTTTCTGTTTTCCCACACGCACTTTGTCCCCGTCCTCGGGCACCACGGTAAACTGTCCGTCGAAATATTCCGTACCGAATGCCTCGCGTATGTAGCTGTCCGTAAACACCGTATTCGTCCGGTTCGGCTTGTCTATCGGTTCCAGCAGCAGCCATCGCCGTATAAATCCGTCCGCGTCCGGCACCGCCGTTTCCTCTGCCGGCATCGAGAAGTAAGGCAGCATCCTCTCCGGCAACTCCTTTTTCCGCGCATAGCCCTGCAGTCCCATGACTGCCGCCAAGCATAGCGCCAATCCTGTTTTCCAATAATCTTTCTTCATAAAGTCCTTGTTATTTCCTGTTTTTGACACACCGACACAAACATTCAGGAGCTAAAGGCCGTTCCTCGCCCACCCAGTTGGGCCGAGGAGTGTCAGCCCGCCCCAAGCAGGCCCTCACTCCTTCCACCGCCTTTAACTCCTGCACGTCTTAGTGAATTTCGCACCCCGGGTTATTTCGACTTGAACAGCAGCGGCGCAAATTCCTTCAAGCACCTGCGCCATGTCAGGAATTCGTGTGCCGTACCCGGCGATTCATAATAGATATTGTCAATACCTGCAGCTTTCAGCCCGTCACTCAGGCTCTTCGTTCTTTCCGGATGTTCTTCCGAACCGATGCCCAGGAAGAAGACATGCACCTTCTCGTTGAACGCCTTTCTGTCCTTGAACACACCCCCGTATGCCGTGTCCAGATTCTTCAGGTCAATCCGTCCGGCTCCGCTGAAACCGCCGATGTACGCAAACTTGTCTAAGTTGTTCAAAGTCGTGTTGAAGGTCAGCAATCCGCCCCACGACAGTCCCGCCATGGCCCGGTTGTCCCTGTCGGTCAGCGTCCGGTAGTTCGCGTCGATGTGCGGGATAATCTCATTGACCAGTATCTTCGGGAATTCGCCTCCGAATCGTGCTCTTGCCTGAGCCGGGTTCTCTCCGCGGTTGGTCTTGAACACCTCGATGTTCCCGTTATCCATCACCACAATCATCGGTTTGGCCTTTCCTTCCGCTATCAGGTTATCCATGATGAAGTTCAGCTTCCCCTGATTGGCCCAGCTCGTTTCATTTTCACCCATACCGTGTTGCAGGTATAGCACCGGATACCTCTTGTCCGGGTTCTTGTCATATTCCGCCGGGGTATATACAATGCACCTTCTCCATTCCTTCCGGATGTCCGAGTAATACCAGCTTTGGCTGATCAGTCCGTGCGGCACGTCCTTCACCGCATAGTAGTCTCCCGCTTCACCTTCCGGTATCTCAATGCCGCTCACCCATTTTCCCATACCAAAGAACGGTTTTCCGTTCGGGTCGGCCACACTCACCCCGTCGATGATCACCTGATAATAGTGGAATCCCACCACTTCCGGTCCTTTCGATACCAATGTCCAGTATCCGTCCTCTCCCTTCGTCATCTCTCCCCGGAAACTGATCTCCACCTTCTTGGCATCGGGTGCATATACCTTAAAATACACCCTTCTGTCCGCCCCTATCCGCGGATAGTCCGCACCGCTGATGTTGTGTTCGTTGGGTACTGTGCCTTCCGGGAAGGCTGTTTCCTGTGCTCCGGCTGCGCAAGGCATAAGCAGCAAGGCCGGAAAAATCCATTTCAAAGCATTTTTCATGGTTCTTAAAGTTTTGTTTTACAAAAGTTTGATTATCTGTGTTTTTCAGCATTATGACTCTCAATGTCTCATTTCTGTTTGAACAGCAGCGGCGCAAACTGTGCTAAGCTTTCCCGCCACACGGGCCACGTATGTCCTCCGGGCGTTTCAAAGTAGGTATATCGGATGCCGATTTCATCCAATCTCTCGCGCATGATGCGGCAGTTGTTGTAAGCGATGTCTTCCTTGCCGCCCATCGAAATCCAGAACTGTTTCAGGTTGCTGTTATATCCGTCCTTGTCAGCCTTCAGCATCCCGTAATACTTCTCAGCCTCGTTTCCGTTCCCGAAACCGCGTGGCGGATTAGCCCACCATCCCGAGCTGAACACGCCCAGATACGTAAACAGTTCCGGATGAGCGATGCCCACATTCAGCGTCTGTATGCCGCCCATCGACAGGCCGGCCAGCGCCCTGTTCTCCTTGCCTTCTGCCACCCGGTATCTGCTTTCCACCAGCGGAATGCACTCCTTCAGCAGTTCGCTCTCAATGTCCGACGTATTTCCGTCTGCCATCACGATAATCATGGGCTCTGCCTTTCCTGCGGCAATCAGGTTGTCCATAATCAGGTCCGTCCGTCCCTGTTCGGCCCATCCACGTTCGTCTTCTCCGCCTCCATGCAGCAGGTACAGCACCGGATACTTCTTGTCCGTACTCTTGTCATATTCCGCCGGAGTATATACAAACATTCTTTTCCAACGCCCGTCCGTCTTCGAGAAGTAACGGTTCTGCCGGATGTCCCCGTGCGGCACGTCAGCCGGATAGAACACATCCTTTCCCTCCGGATAAGGCACTTCGATTCCGCTCGACATCATGCCGCATCCGTAGAACGATTCACTGGCCGGGTCAGCCACCTTTACCCCGTCCACAATCAGAAAATAATAGTGGAAACCTTCCGACAGCGGTTCCGTCGTGCATGTCCACGTACCGTCCGCCTCCTTCTTCATGTCATACTTCCTTCCCAAGTCAATCTGCACCTTCAGTGCCTCAGGCGCCTTCACCCTGAACACGGCCCGGTTATCCGGCAGCAGTCTCGGATACTGTGCGTTTCTCACGTTCGATTCGGCACGCACACCCTGCATGTCGCCCGTTTGTGCCATCGGCTGTGCCATTGTCATCGTAGCCAGCCCTAACGAAAAAAGAATAGATACAAGTGCTCTCATATATGTGTCATTCATTTAATTATTTAATTTAAGTTTCGTATGTAATACTTCCTTGGAAGTTATGAAGTTATAGAAGTTATCACTCCGCTTTGCTCTGTTAGAAGTTAAAGTCAATAGACGGGAGAATGAAGAACAAGAAAATGAAGAACAAGAAAATGAAGAATGAAGAATGATGAATGAAGAATTTAGGATGATGACTATTCTTTCATGTAAATATTAAAAGTGGTTTTGAGCGAAGCTAATGAAGAATTTCTACGCCTCATTACCCATTAACCATTAACCATTTACCATTAATCATTAACCATTAACCATTTACCATTTACCATTAACCATTTACCATTTACCATTAATCATTAACCATTAACCATTAACCATTTTCCATTCTCAATTATCAATTCTCAATTATCTTACTTCATATAATAAACTCGCAAAACATAAATTCGTATCTTAGTAGTTAAGGTCATTCAAATATAACCAAAGTTCCGGGAAGTCGTATCATTTTTAAACTATACACATAGTTTTTATCATCTTTTGTCTTTTCGCCACACCATACGAAACGAGGGCCTGCCCCGACCACCCATCCACAAAGGATTTTCTGTCGCGACAGACCCTCGCCCTCACTGCCGGTTGTTTCTTCTTACCTCCAGTGCTTCCATCGGTTCCCCCCTAACAGGTTCACCTTATATACCAATCCAGCCGACACATACTTCCCGTCCTGCAGTTCGAACAGCAGATTGAAGTGGTCGCTCCACATCGAATACGTGAAGCCCACATTCACCGTCTTCGAGTCATATTCGGCAATCACGTTCAGTTCCTTGTGGAAAGCCGGTCTGAAGTTCACGCCCACCGCCGGTCCGTTCAGCGGATAGTCCGTCCGCCTGTTGTACAGCCAGGCAGCATGTACGCCCAATTCTCCGTAACGGATGTCGAAGTGTTTGGTCATGACAGCATACAGGCGATTGAAAAAGCCGTTTCCGGCTCCTTCAACTGCCAAGCTTGTATATTCATACGAACCTCCCGTAGTCGGATCACAAACTCCCAAAACTACAGCAGGCATGTGTTTCCACCACTCCCCTTCCTGTAATACCTGTAGGCGTATAGTAAAGTGCCGGTCCTGATTCACAAATTTTCCCCACGTTTCTTCCGGCCAAAAATTACTGTCTTTTTTCCCTTTAAATAAAGTACATATATACGCTATCTCTATTCTTTTAAAGAAAGTCACGTTCAGAAAGTAGTTAAAGCTGTCATACCCCCACCAATACTGGTTCGGTAGATTATGTTTGTTTAAGAAATTACTACCTATCATCAAAGTACCATCTCGCTGCATCTCCGCACTGGGCATGTGCAGCAGTCCGGTTACTCCATCCGTCATCTGCGCTTTGCAAGGCAATACGCCGAACAGCAGGCATATCCATACGACTGCTATTCCTTTTCTATTCTTCCATATTCTTTTCTTCTTTCCAGCCATCTATGATTCTCTTAATGTAGTTAAGAACTTAAGAAGTTAAGGAGTTAAGCCAATACCTTTGTGAAAGGATGCTAACCACATACTCCAACTGTCGGCTTTAACTTCTAAGCCCACTTAGGTGGGCGATAACCTCCTCTAACTTCTTTAACTCCTGAAAGTTTCTCAAGACTTCAGTCAACAAGTTTACAAGGCCGGAACATCCTGCTTGAAACAGCTCGCCACAACCACCTCGTCAACTTGTCAACTCGTCAACTTGTAACTTGTTAACTTGTCCACTCATCCCTCGTCAACCGCCACCTGCCTATACACATGCAAAGAAACGCAGATTTCCGCACATTCCCATCATCAGAATCCATCCGATTACAAGAATTTACGAAAATCCGCGTTTTTTCACGTTTTCCATTGATTGCTATGAAGCACTACCTAAACAGACTGACGATAGTTGCCGCCATGGTCGCTATCGACGAGAACGAAGTGGCATAACCTAAGATGTTTCCAAAGTTTGCCCGATTCTGCTTTTTGTTCGGCACCACAATCTCGCATCCCGGCTCTATCTGGTCCTTTCCGCTCCCTTTCACCTTCGCCACCTGTCCGTTCATATAAATAATGAATTTCTTGCTCTTCTTGGCGTGCTGGCTGTATCCTCCCGCCTGGCTCAAGTAGTAACCTATTTTCTCGCCTTTCTTGTACGACACTGTGTTGGGCATCATCACCGCTCCGTTAATCTTCACCGTGTTCACATATTCCGGGATGTTCAGCACATCCCCTTCTCTCAGCACCAAGTCGGCATCCCCTCCCGGATTAGCCAATGCCTTTTCCAGGTCGATACCTACCGTGAACACACTGTCCACCTTGATGCCCAGCGAATCAATCGTATTTTCACCTAATTCCCGACCCATCAGTTTTATCACGTCTTCCATTCTCTTCTTCTCTTCGTCATTTGCCACCCGGGTCAGCTTCGCGCCTCGCACGTAGGCCGATTTCGTCACTCCTCCGGCCTTTTTCACCAATTCGCTCAGCCGTTCCGTTTTCGATGTCATGGCATACAGTCCTCCGAATATCACTTCCCCCTGAATCGTCACATTCTGCTGAATCTGATATCCCGGACTGCGACGCACATACACCTGATCATACGGCTGCAGCACGAATCCCGGCTGACCGTCAATCACGAATCCATCTTTCAGACTGAAGCTGAACATCTGTCCGATGCTGTCCGTACTGTTCGTGCTCTTCGCATCCTTGATGCGTCTCGACACGTCCACGCGCACCGTCGAAGCCGCCTCCTTCAGTCCTCCGGCCTGGATAATCAGGTCCTCCAAGGTCATGTTGTCGGCATACGGATACGTATCCGGGTTGGTCACCTCTCCGCTGATGGTCACGTCGCCTATGTCCTTCAGGTCATGAATGCTGGGGATGTACAGGATGTCATTTTTCTTCAGCGGAATGTCCGGCACTGTTCCGTTCATCACTCCCCTTACGTCCACCTGCACAATCTCACTCGTCAGGTCGTCCCTGCGCCGTTGCAGCACCGCCCGGTTCGTAAAGGCATCCTCTCTCAGTCCCTTAGCCACTTCAATCAGTGCCTTCACCGTGTTCAGCTTTCCACTCAGTTCGTAGAAGTCCGGCCGATAAACAGCCCCTTTCACCTCTACCCGGTTGGTATAGCGTTTCAGGATGGCTCCCACTGTCACCACGTCCCCATCGCTCAGCTTGCACACGCTGTAGTCCATCTCGTCCACCGTTTTCACCTCGTATTCGATGCCATTCTGCCGCACAATGCGCAAGTTTCCTTTATAAGCATCCGCGTTAAAACCACCGGCATATTTCAGCAACGCAGCCACCGTCTCGTTCTTTTTCAGTTCGAACAGCATCGGGCGTTTCACGTTACCTTCCACTTCCACCAGCATCTCATAAGCCGGCACAATAATCACGTCTCCCTCCTGCAGGCTGATGTCTTCCTTTATCTTCCCCTGCATGATGAATTCATAGATGTCCACATCGGCTATTTTCTTGCCGTTTCTCACCAGTTGCACGTCTCTCAGGCTACCGATGTCGTTCACACCTCCTGCCCTGTACAGCGCATGAAACACCGTCGAGAAGGCCGACAGCGCATACGTACCCGGCTGCACCACTTCCCCCATGATGTTAATCTGTATGGTCCGTGTGCTGCCCAACGTCATTCGGATCTGGTTATTCTCGTTCGAATACACCTTTCCCAGTTCCGCCTTCAGGAAACGGTTGGCCTCCTCTACCGTCTTTCCGCTCAGATAGATGGGACCTAATTCCTGCACGTTGATGGTGCCATCCGGCGAAATCGTCTCACGTATGTTTGTCTGGCTGGCCCCCCAGATGTCGATAATCACCTCGTCGCCCGGTCCCAACCGGTAATTGGGTGGTGTGGCCAGATTCACGTTCGGTTCGAAGGTCAGGTTGCGGGTATTAAAGATGTTCCGTCCAAACACCTGTTTCTTCTTCGGGTTTTCCAAACTGTCCTGCAGGGCAATCAGCTCGTCGATGGGCAGTTCCTCCCTGATCCATTCCCCGTCCGTCATCATCCATTCGTCCCCCGTCTGTTTATTCGGGTCCGTCATCCGGTCTTTTCTCTTCAGTTGTTCTCCCTGCTGTTGTCCCTTTTCCGTGTTCTGGTTTCGCAGACGGCTTTTTTCAGTCAGGGTTCCATTCCCGTCCTTTTCGTCCTGTGCATTCTGTCTGTACAGTTCCTTTACACGCTCTATCTGTTCGCGTGTCACCCCTTGCCGGGCCAGTTCCGTGGCTATCAGCCTCTGATCTTTACCCTGTTCCACACTGGTTTTCACGTACTCCATCACCTGTTCGTCCGTCAGTCTCGACTGGGCATGGATGTCTGCCAGCGAGCACATCGCCAGAAACAGCGTTATAATCAAAAAACGATTCTTTCTCATTGGTTTCAATCAGTTGTTATAGAGTTTGCTTTCATTGTTTCTTTCATTTTCTTCCAAATGTCTTCTCCAAAGAGTATCCAGCCGGCCGTTCCTACAAAAGCAACGAACAGGCAACCTACCAATATAATCATCTTTCGAGGAGCTGAAGGTCGTAACGGTACAGTCGCAGGTTCCAATACCGCAAATACCGGTTTAGATTCCTGCAGTTTTCCTTGTGCCATCTGCAGTTGGGTAGCAGTCTGATTATACACCTGATAAGCCAGGTTCATATCATTCTGAAGCCGTTCCCCTTCTATTTTCGAACGTTGGGTAAACAGGCTTTTGTTCTCATCCAAATAAGTAGCATATTTCTGTTGTGCCTTGTAATAGTCGTCCTGCTTTTCTTTATAAAGTTTCTCCCAATACGCACAATCCACAGCAGCTTTTTTAGTTCGATAAGCCGTCACATAGTCCTGCAGCTTTTTCACTACGCTGTCGGCTACAATGGCAGCTACCTCGGCATCCTGCATGGTTACCGTTACAGTAGTAATACCTGTCTTCTTATCCACACTCGCCTGCATAGTTGCTTTAATAGCGCCCAATTTACCGGCTTCTTTTTTGGAGAGTCTGAATAAATCCAATGTATCTTTTTCTAAACTTTGTTCCTCTTCCTTATCTGAAAAGAGTGAGGTTATACCACCCACTATTTTACCGGGTAACCCCATGACACTCCTCCACCAAGGTAGTTTCATCGAATCCATATATTTGTTTAGCGGCATACTTGTATCCGATGTTGCCGGTTTTACCGGCATATTGTACAATTCCATAGCGAACGGATTGGAAGCCAAAATATCCGGAAACAACAAGATGTTCAACGCATCCCGTTCGCTACTACCTGCCAGATCTCCCAATCCCAACATCGAAGCTGCACTTGCCAAACTGCTACTGGTTCTTCGCGTTGATTCAGCAGCCAAAGTCACGGTAACGCTATATTCCTTGGGAATACTGAATGCCATCACTAATCCCACGACTAATGCTCCTCCCAGCACTTTCAGGAAAGTTTTTCTTCGCTTCCAAAGTTTCAGCGCAAGTTCCATTAAGTCTATTTCCTGTTCTTCCGTTTTGTTTTCTTGAATTGAATCCATCATTCCTATAACATTGCTTCCGCAATTAGGTCCAACATTCCTCAATCGTTCTGATTTGTTTGACCTTCATTACGGCAGGTTTTACTTTTAAATAATTAATTTAAGTTTCGTATGTAATACTTCCTTTATAATTAAGAAGTTATAAAAGTTACCACTCCGCTTTGCTCTGTTAAAAGTTAAAGCCGATAGTCTTGCAAAAGTGAAATTGGCTGTAACACGTCCATTGACCTTTAACTTCTAAGCCCATCTTAGTGGGCGATAACTTCTTCTAACACCTTTAACTCCTGCAAGTTTGACTTCGTCGATTTTCAATTCGCACTTGCGAAACTTGAGTAATTAAATTGATTGCAAAGATATGATTTTAATTGATGTTGTGCAAACTGTTTGTCCTACATATCTCATTCTTACATCCTATCACATATACTTCAGATGAAACGGCGTGTTTTCACTCTGAGTCTAACCACACAATTCCGATGTCGATACTTGGTAAATACGGTAGTACCTTGTTGTCTTCTTGCTTAATACCTATCGAATATCCCAAGTTCACATCAAGCTGATGGCTGCAAAGTATTCCTTCCAAGTGTGACGGATGAGTGCCCCCCTTTCATCCATCACTATTTCCTAACGTATTCAGTTATTTTATAAAAATACCGTAAAGCAAGAATAAACCGGTTCGATTTCACCCCATTTTCTTTTAGCGAACGCAGGTGCTCGTGCATCCCCCCCATCCGACTCTTCAGCCCATTGGTGCTGGCTCCTCCTGTCCTCATTGTCACCATATCCATTGGCAGATACTTAATCCGTATTCTGTTCACATAGATAAAGCGCAGCAACAAATCGAAATCCGCCGCAATCTTATAATCCGTTTTATAATAACCGAAGCGGTCGAAACACTCCCTCCTGCAATAGAAGGTAGGATGTGCCGGAATAAATCCCATCCGCATCAGGCTTCGTTTAAATATCTTCGACGAATAGTAACGCACGCTATGTTGCAAATCATCCGGATGCACATAGTGTAAGTCCCCGTAAACCGCATCCGTCTGATCATCAAATCCTGCAGCCACTTTTTCCAGCACATCATCGGATGTAAAAAAGTCATCCGAGTTCAAGATTCCCACCACATCCCCCGTGGCCATCCTGACACCCTTGTTCATGGCATCATACAGCCCACAGTCCTTTTCGCTCACCCACTTCATTCGCCCCTCAAACTGTGGTTCATATTCGCGAACAATATCCATGGTATTGTCTTTCGACAAACCATCCACCACGATGTATTCTATATTCTTGTATGTCTGCGCCAAGACCGACTGAATGGTATCCCGAAGGGTCGATGCACTGTTATAAGTAACAGTTATTAATGAAATTTTCATCATTTATTTTTAGATAATATATAAGCATTTTTTAATACGCCAGGAATTCTAGACAAAAAAAGCATTAAATTATAACGATAAGGATGTCGAAAATAAACTTTGGTATATTCCACTATCAATTTTAAAGAGTCTCTCAGTATTTTATCTATTTTTATCTTTTTTCGCGATGCCGAACCATTACGCTCTCTTACAAAATAAATTGCATCAGGCGAAGTGAAAACGATATGCTTTATTCTATCTGAGATTGATGTTATAAATAAGGCATCCTCTCCATTTGTAAACCTCCTATCAAATCTACGTCCACCAATAATATTACGATGAATTATTTTCGCACAAGGAAAAGATAAAAATGATCTATTTTTAAATAAAGAAGCATTCTCAAAATGTTCCCTTTTATCAATCAATTTACACACAAAAAAATTCTTTCTTTTTTCTTCAATACAATTTTTAAATGTATAAATATTGCTTATCACAACTGTATCATATGTTGCACGCTGTTTGAGTTTTTCCAAATAATTCTTTGAGACAATGTCATCATCATCAACAAAACATATGTATTCACCATCTGCATTTTCAATTCCCATATTACGAGCAATAGAAACTCCCGGTACATCACTGATAAGAAGTTTAATTGTTAACAAATCATCTTTAGATTTAATATAAGAGCATATTATGTTTTTATATTTACCTATTTCACCATTTAACACTAATAATATTTCAAACTTATCATATGGATAGGTTTGAGAGAAAAGAGAATCTAAACATTCAAATAAATAATCACCAGGATTATAAGTTGGAATAATAACAGAAATATCTTTTTTATATCGAATTTTATTATCCATTTTACAAGCGTTAAATCATTCTACTCAATATTATCAATAATATCTTCCCACTTTTTTATAATGCTATTTTCACTGAATAAATTTGCGCGTATTTTTGACGCTGAAGACATTTGTTGCCATTTCTCTGTATCCTCAAACAACTGAATGACTTTCGTTGAATATAATTCAAGATCACCGTCAGGAACTAAATATCCAGTTTCCCCATCACCAATAACATTTCTCGGACCTACTCGGACATCAAAAGCAACTTGTGGTAAGCCATTATTTAATGATTCTAATAATACAAGTGAAAAGCCCTCCGAATAACTTGACATACAATATATTTTGGATATTTGCATTAAATTACGAACTTCCTGATTCGAACGTAAACCTAACATTTTTACACTCTTACCTAAATCTAACTCTTTTATACGCTTCTCTAAAGCTAAGCGTTCTTCTCCTTCACCAACAATATACAATTCATAATTACCGTTCGTTTTTTGCATGACCATACTCCATACATCAAGCAGTCTCAAAAAACCTTTTTCCAATGAAAGTCGTCCTACAGCTAAAGCTATATTTTTTCGCATTTGTTCATTAGATGACGACACATCTCGATTGGGATAGAAATTGGGCACAGTAACGCATTTAGTATGATTATTATAGCCCTTCATTATTTGTTCTATTTCATTTCGTACATCATCTGTAAGCAAAAAGAAATAATCAATATTTTTATATCTTTTCTTAAAATCCCCAACCAGTTTTTTTTGAGAAATATAATCATGGTGCAACTGAGCTATCCTCAAATTATTATTAAGTGCATACCTTGATAACAATATGTTATATTCAACTCTTGTAGAAATTATCACCGCATTTTCTAAATTCCGAATCACTTTTCTCAAAACCCAATAAGAATATATACGCCTTACAATTTTATACCATATAGATGCTTTGCCTCGATGCAAGGATGTTAAATATATCAGCTTTACTTGAGGATATATTCTATCTTGAAGTTCATTATCTTTTAACACACAATATATAGTCACAGAATATCC